>Ga0114977_10000252_pt1 | contig 35594 bp, 48 predicted proteins | sample S_130805_MF_Meta_FD_87026 | JGI IMG/M metagenome (GOLD analysis project Ga0114977, IMG submission 87026) | Freshwater microbial communities from Lake Simoncouche, Canada to study carbon cycling - S_130805_MF_MetaG | ecosystem: Environmental > Aquatic > Freshwater > Lake | place: Lake...
CAATTAGCGCGCTCTCTCCCTCGGGAGCTAACGATGCGAAAAACTCTAAAAAGTCCATTGTGTCGTTTCCTGGTTGGTTGTTGGTCTGGCGGCTCACGGCTCCTCCCCGTGGGCCGTCGCTTTTTTATTTAACCGCTACTAAACCTAACGCATGAAGTTTGCGATCTGCCGCATTTTCTTTAACTGTGCCGTATTTCAAATTTGATAGGTAATTACTCAAATGATTGCCGTCTAAATGACGAATTTCACAACGGCTTTTTAAGTCAGGGCGAACGCCCTCAAATGACAGCATGACAAGCTCATGCACGTATCGCGTTTTGGTAACGCCTGCTTTAGCTAATTTTACGCTTAGATACTTACCGCTTATAAACTGCGTAAGGTCTTTTCCTTTGTAGACCATTCCTTTGTGCCGACCATACGGAACATACCGCGTTAAGGAACGTACGTCGCCATAATTGCTGACTTCATAGAAGCCATCATACCCAGGTACAGAAGCCCATAAAAGCATAGCCCTACCCCTTTCCGTATCTGGTCTGCACCTTAATCTCCACGCCTAGCGGCAGGCCAACGGCCCACTCCGGCGGTCTGCACATCACCTCCCGCATGCGCGACACCATCGCCTCACCCATGCGCTCGGGGCACTCGACGACGATCTCATCATGAATATGCAAAACGGTGTCCTCCAGTTGGCGCAGCGAGTAGCGCAGAATATCGTTCGCGGTCGCCTGCGTGATGTTCTCGACGGCCAAGCCGCGCCACAGACGGGCGCGCGGCCATTCGGTCGCGTCAGCCGCCGGTTTCCACGACGCCTTGGCGTACGATACACCATCATGTTCAAGTCGGGCGAATGGGTAGCATAGCACCCGACCGGACGGCAGGGAATACCAAAGGTGTTGACCGTCGAACAGGTAGCAGACGCGCCCCGCGTGGCACTCGTGCCCTTTGTGACGCAAGGCGCGGGTATAGGCGGCTTCAAGGTCTTGGCCGTGCTTCATGGCCCACGGGTTAGCCCGGCGCCAGGTCGAAATGGCGCGGGCGATTTCACCCTCGGTCATCCTGACACCGTAGACGCGCCCAAAAGTCTCGAACGAGCCAGGGCCACCCAAGAAGCCTAGCGCGAGTTCCTGCACCTTGCCGACCTGCCGCTGCATGTCGGTCACGTCGTTGTAGGCCACGCCGAACGTCGAGGTGGCGTTGACCTTGTAGGGGTCGAGGCCCGACCGGAACACGTCGAGCTTGGCTTCACCGGCGTGACAGTTGGACAGCCACGGATTCACGCGGCCTTCAATCGCCGCCCAGTCTGCGACGACCAGCACATTACCGGCGGCGGGCATCAGCGCGGGGCGTAGCATCCCCTTGAGAACGTCGGTGACGCGCTTGCCGTAGTTTGGCACAATCTGGTGCCCGCGCACCATGGCGTGGCGCACGGCGTCGGGTTCCTTCGCACACTTGCGGGTGAAGTTATGCACCTGGGCGCCGTAGCTCGACGCCCGACCAGTAGCCGAACCACCGGCAAAGACGAAGGCACCACGCACGCGGTGGTCGTCCACGTCAGCCAGATCGGACAACCGTTTGAATTTGGCGACCGAACTGGCCCACAGGTCATCGGCACACTGGATCACATCAGCCACGGCTGCGGGCACCTCGTCGGGGTTTTCCTCGGCGAGCAGCAATAGGTTAGCGCGCACGGTCTTGTCGATCGAATACTTGACCGCACCGTCAACGTGTAAGGTCATCAGTTTGATGGCTTCGGGGCCGACACGGGCCTGCACCCATGCGCGCATTTTGGGCGACCGCACACTGGTAATCTCGCCTTCGGTTACCTCAGCGACGATTTGCTGGATTTCGATCAGTTCGGCGTCGGCGTAGGTCATGGCGGCGCGGCACAGCGCGGTGTCACATAACACGCCACGATCGTTGATGCGCTCGTTGACGTGGTAGTCGGCCAGCTCGTCGTCCGACAGGTCACGCATGGCGGTGCTAATCTCGCGCATCGCCCGCACGTCCTGCTCGCAATAGCGCACCATCTCGGCCATCAGGTCGGGGTCGTGGTTAAAGGTGCCGTCAGCCCGTGGGATCGACAGCAGACGGATGAGCTGCGCGCCGCGGTGGTCTTTCTTCATGGACGCACCGGCAAAGCGGCCTACGTCCTCCAACGAACCTGGCGCGCAGTTGGCGCGGGCCTGCGCTGCCGTGCAATAGAACTGCTCCAAGGGCGGCTCGGGGATACCGAACTCAGGACAGAGGACATACCAGAAAATCAGACGCTCGAAAGCGGCGTTGTGGGCACGGATTTGGGCGTCACCAATCGCGGGGAAGGTGTCACCGGGGCGCCACGTCTGCACCTCACCACCATCGAACGCGTAGGACATGCACAGCACCTCGGTCGAGGCGTCACGCGCGTAGTTGTAAACGCCAGCCGCCGGTAGGTTACACCGGCTGCGGGTTTCGAAGTCCAAGAAAATCGTCATATCAAAAAAGCGGGGGCCGAAGCCCCCGCCCTCTTTACGCCGCGACCCGACGGCGACGGCCAGCCGGTGCTGCTGCCGGTTCCGGCGCGGGGGCCGGTGCCGGTGCTGCTGCCTCGACTGCTGCGGGGGGCGGTTCATCCCCGTTAATGCTGACCCACTCCAACACCTTAAAGATCGGGGTGTAGATGCGGCCATACGACTTGTGCTGGTAATGCTCGGTGTCCAGCTCGACCACTGGCACGGGCTTGGCCTGGTCGGTGTCCACCTGTCCGGCAATGGCGACGGCCAACGACTGCACCGCACGCTTGCCACCGACTGACGTAGTGGTGAAGCGCGCCTCCATACCGGCGTCCTCACCGTTCAGGCACTTCAACGACATGCCGACCTGAGTCTCCCAACCCTTTTTAGCACCCGGCGGTGCGGTGTCCAGCTCCGGCAACGGATCGCTGACCGAAGCCATCTTTTCGCCCAACACCTCGCCGTCGCCCCACGCGATGAAGCCGTGGACGAAGGAAAACGGATTGACGGCCCACTGCGAACCTTCTTCGATTTCCGTTTGATCGGCACCGAAACACCAGTGGCCGGTCTTGTCCATCTTCAAGATGACAACACCGGCGGGGCCAACGTCGGCCTCCAGTTTGCGGAGCGACGTCGAGAGCGACGCAACAGCGGGGAGTTTTGCACCTGCGAACGTGACGATATTTGACATGATTTTAGTCCTTAAACGAGTTTAGAGAGGGCTGCGGTCAACTGCTGCCCGATTTGCAAAACCTCTGGCCTCGGATCACTCTCCGGCGCAAAGGTTGTTCCAGATGACACCGATGCGACCAGGTCATCCGGTAACGCTTGTTTCGACGGCTTGAGCAGTTTCTCTGCCTGCGCCGGTGAAACCAATTCCAATTTCACGGGGTCGATGCCCATTGCGGCCAGTGCTTTGTTGGCCTTGCCTTCATCGAGCCACTTCCGCACGCTACGCTTCGCAACCAGTTTGTAGCCCGGCACCTTGGCACCGGCCTCCATCATGGTCATCGCCAGTGCGCGCAGGTCTTTGATCCAATCTTCCAACAGATCGGCGTTGCCGAGATACGCGCCGATCGTTTCGGCGGGCAGGTTTTCTAACTGCACCTTCACGGCCCGATCAACCGCGCCGGTCATTTTAGGGCATAACGGCTTGGCGGCGCACCACCGGCAATGATCGCCGACCACGATGGCCGCGTCGGGCATGGCGCTGGCCTTGACCGCACGCTTCAAACTCCGTTCAAACTCCTTAACGCGCTTGACCGTGGTCACCCACCGCTTGACGGCGGGCGGCTGCACGATGACGATCTCGACTTCCTCCGCACCCTCGAACACCCACGCCGTTTCCGGCGTCCTCATCGCGGCGGCGGCGTAGAACAGTCCTTGCTCGTTTTCTTCTGCCGAGACTGCCACCCCGTCGCCAAACTTCCAATCAAGCACAACAGCACGATTACCCAAACGGCCAAGTAAATCGGCGCTGCCAAACACGCCCGGAAGATACGCCCCAAAACCGACCACAGTTTCGACTGCATATTCCATCACTCCTTCAGGATCGACTGCGTCGAGTGCGGCCAGTGCGGGCAGGATCTTCTCGTTCAAGAGTTCGCCCGTTAGCGTTTCGCCCTTAAAAGTCGTCCACAACATGGACTCCGGTGTCACGGTGTCGCTGTCCAGTATTGTCGCCATTGCATTGTGTAGCAAGGTGCCGCGATCGGCATACGTGCTGCTGTCTTTCGGTGGCATCTTAGCGACCAACGCCACGCTACCGGGGCAATTGATAACGCGTTTGGCGGTGCTGCCGCCGACGATTAAAGAATGTGAGGCCATTGTAGTTTCCTTTAGTGAAGTGGAGGCTAGATTATAGACTGCATAAAAAATACTTGTCAAAGACTTTTTTAGCGTGTTACGATGTGAGCGTATCACAAAGGAAACCAACATGCTAGAAAAAGAAGTCGAACACTATTTTGATTGGGTCGTGCAGCGTAGCGGCGGGCGCACCTACAAGTTCAAGTCACCCTCGCAGCGCGGTGTGGCCGATCGCATCGCCTGCCTGCCAAACGGGGCGACGTGGTTCGTGGAGTTGAAAGCACCGCACGGGCGGCGCTCCAAGCTGCAAGGCTTGTTCGCCGAAGAAATGCGCCGCACACAACAGAACTACGCATGCTTATGGACAAAGGAACAGGTGGACGAATGGTTTACTACAACGAGTTTGACCCCTACGCCGCGCAGTGGTTGCGAAACTTAATTGACGCAGGGCATATCGCCAAAGGCGAAGTTGACACAAGGAGCATCAAAGATGTTAGCGCAAGTGATCTTACCGGATACGTGCAGTGCCACTTCTTCGCCGGTCTTGGTGGTTGGAGCCACGCCCTGCGCCTTGCCGGATGGCCCGACGACCGACCTGTTTGGACGGGCAGTTGCCCCTGTCAGCCTTTCAGCGCCGCAGGCACCCAAAAAGGCACCGCTGATGATCGACACCTCTGGCCTGTCTGGTTCAATCTCATCCGCGAGTGCCGCCCTGGAGTTGTCTTTGGTGAGCAGGTTGAAGCAGCGATTAACCACGGATGGCTCGATCTTGTTCAATCTGATTTGGAAAGTAAAGGCTACGCCTGCGGGGCGGCAGGTATACCGGCTGCGGGCGTCGGCGCGCCGCATATCCGACAGCGGCTATGGTTCGTGGCCGACGACACTAACAGCCGACGGTCGAGGATCGGCTGGCGTGGGGAAGCGCGAGCTGCCGAACGTAGCGAAGTGGGTCGGTTGGCCGACGCCGATAGTGGGCGACACGACGGGTGGGCCACGGCCACCGGACGACAAGCGGGGGCCAGCGCCGGGCTTGCAAGCAGCAGCGCATTTGACCAGTTGGCCGACCACCTCGACACGCGATTACAAGGGCGGCTACCGGGGGGGGGCGCATGAGGAACAACAAAATCAGCACGGACACGCTGGACGTGGCCGCGCAATTGACTTCTGGTCAGACTGCGATTGGCTCCCCTGCCGCGACGGAAAATCACGGCCAGTTGAATCCGGCACATTCCCGTTGGTTAATGGGGCTACCGCCAGAGTGGTGTATACTTGCGCCAAGTGTAAAACCGAAACGGTAAATTATGAAAACATGCGAATTTTGCGGAAATTCACTGCGGAAAATGAAAGATTACTTGCGGCGGCGTTTTTGTTCAATGGCGTGTTACGGGAAGTCGATAACAGTTATGCCGACAACCGCCGCCAATGGGCGTTATCAAGCGCAGTATCTATATGCCGCGACACAGTGCGTGAAATGCGGGAGCAAAAAGTTTTTAGATCGGCATCACAAAGACGGGAACGCGATGAACAACAACTCATCGAATATAGAAATTCTTTGCCGCAAGTGTCATGTGCGGCATCACCATCCGAAACCAACGCCAACGTGCCGAATTTGCGGGATAGTCTTTACAGCGCCTCGGTGGAGGAACTCGATATGTTCTGCCCTGTGTGCGCGGGAATGGGGCCGCATAAATGCACAAAAGAGATGGGCGGCGGGCGCGTTGGCAGACTGCGCGCCTACGGCAACGCCATCGTCCCGCAAGTCGCGCAAGTCTTTATAGAGGCGTATCTTGAATCTTAGACCGTATCAAGAAATAGCCGCTGACTTCCTGTTTGAGTCGGACAGGGCGATGATTCTCGCCCCCGTTGGTGCGGGCAAGACCGCGCTTACCTTGACCGCCATGCGCGACATGCTATTCGAGGGGGCGGTGCAGCGGTTTCTGGTGGTCGCGCCCAAACGCGTAGCCGAGTCGGTCTGGCCGACAGAGATCAAGTTGTGGGCACCCGAGTTGTCGTTGTCCGTGGTCATTGGCACGCCGACGCAGCGCGTCAAGGCGTTGCACGCCAACGTCCAGGTGGTGGTCGCCACTTATGACAATTTGCAATGGCTGGCCGAACAGCCGTTGCAGTTTGACGGCGTGGTGTTCGACGAGCTGACGCGGTTAAAGAATCCGTCCGGCAAACGGTTCAAGGCACTGCTGAAGGTGCTGGACGCCATGCCGATCCGATGGGGGCTGACGGGTTCGTTCACCAGCAACGGGCTGGAGGACGTATTCGGCCAGTGCAAGGTCATCGACCAGTCACTCCTCGGGCGCAGCAAGGGTGCTTTTCTGCAACAGTATTTCCACTGCATCAACCGCGACTACGGCGACTGGGAGCCGCGCGCCGACGCGCTGCCGATGGTCATGGAGCGTATCCGCAAGGCCACCTTTGTCTTGGATGCGGGTGAATACAAGGACAAGCTGCCGCCGCTGCACATCGTCGAGATGCGCTGCACGATGGAAATGACGGAATACAAGGCCATGAAAAAGGACTTCATGGTGCAGTTCCCCGACGCCCAGGCCATCGCGGCCAACGCCGGTGTGGTGACGGGCAAGCTGCAACAGATGAGCAGCGGCTTCGTCTACGACACCCGCACCACGCCGAGTGACCGTCCGGGCAAATTCACCACCACCAAGTCGGCGGTGTGGTTTTCCGACCACAAGTTTGAACTGCTGGACGACCTGCTGGCCGAGAACCAACACGCCAACACGATCATCGCCTACCAATACCAAGAGGAGCTGGCCGAACTACAGCGCCGCTATCCGCGTGCGGTGACGCTGGACGAGCCGGACGCGATTGACCGGTGGAACGCCGGTAAGGTCGAGCTGCTGCTGGCGCACCCGAAGTCAGCAGGCCACGGCCTCAACCTGCAATTTGGCGGCTGTCACATGGTGTTCCTGTCGTTGCCGTGGTCGCTGGAGCTGTTCGAGCAGACCATCGGGCGCCTGCACCGCAGCGGCCAGCGGCACGCGGTGTGGGTTTACGTCCTGCTGACCGAGGACACGGTAGACGAAAAGATTTACGTAGCATTGCACGACAAACGCTCTTTATCCGACTTAGCAATGGAGGCTTTGAAATGACAAGGCAAGAACAGGCGAAAGCCAAACTGAAGGTTGCATTACGGGAACTGGTGATTCGAGAACGACAGTATGCGGTTGCCAAACGCGGGTTACTTAAGGTGATGCGAACCATCGCCAAACTGGAGACACAAATTGAAAACACAAAAGCTAACCTGGCGTGAGCTGAACCACACGCTCGGCACCAAGACCGAAGCCGAGGTGTTGGATATGTTGAATGAGGAGCGCGCCAACCTACGGCGTATCGTGGTGTTGGAGCGTCTGCACCAGCGGTATAACAGCCTGCGGGTTACGCGGGAACGGATCGAACTCTTTAAGGAGGCAACGACCAAATGGAAACGAAGCTAGCGTTACGGTTAACGGACAAGAAATTCAAATACAGCAACGCCGCCTCGCACACGTCGGCAGACGGTCTCAAAGACCGCATGAAAGCGTACAAACGCAAAGCTAAAAAGGCTAAGAAATGATCGCCCCCGTCTGCCAGTCCTGCCGACGGGAGGCGGGCTACAAGCTGGTCAAAATCACCAAAGGCACGCGCCGGATATGGAAGTGCAAATCGTGCCTTGACCGCAAGAGCGTGTCATTTATTGCAATCAAAGATCGGAGGATATTCAAATGATGGATTGGGATCACGCATACGGTAAAGAACATTGTTTGCATTGCAATAGTCGTGGGTACCGACAAGGCTTTTATGACGCTGCATCAATTGGCTTAGTTATTGTTTGCCTTGTCATTATTGGTATGGCAGTGGCGCTGCGCTAACCCATCATCTGCTCTGCCGCATCCTGGACGTGCGCCACACGATTCAGCCACCCCTTGCCGAACGTCTGAAAAGTCGGCAGGGATTGGTAAAACGCCTCTTTGCCCAGGCTGAAGGCTTCCAGCAATTCCACAGGATCGGCAGCGGTCGCAGCAGCGATCGTGGCCCTGCCGATACTGCCATCAGCGGTGACGTTTAGCGCCGCTTGTAGCAGCTTTGCGGCCCTGCCACTGCCCATGTTTACGGCAGAATCAAACACCGCATAATCAACGCCACGCGGCAAGTCCGAACAATGGCAAGCATCCCAGTAGTTGGCCTTGTATAGCGGCCCGACCAATTCCGGCGTCAGTGAGCGCATCTCGGCCTCATCGACGGGGTGCTTTACCCACGCCTCCCACACCTTTTTTGTCACGCCCAAGTTAGTCATGCCGCCGGGGTCTGACGGGTGATTAACGAATCCACCTTCGGACTTCAGCACCAGCGCCAGTGACGCCGGAAAGTTACTTAGCATCTTTTTTATCCTTCATACCGATGATTTTCTCCAGCGTGCGGCCCCCAAAATAAAAACTCATAATGAGCATACCCCACTGGCCTAGTAGTTGGACGTATTCCTCGTTGACGTCGATCTTGGCCGCTGACAGACCGGCGAAAACGAAATAGCCGGTCAGGATAGCAATCAGCGTCATCGGTCGGATGTTCTTCGACAACCACGAATCGCTGCCCATGTCTGCCTTCAGACGTTCGGTCAGCTCATGCTGTTCGGCAACGTCAGCGTTGAGCTGTGCTAACTCGCCGTTCTGCTGCATCTCCAGCAGTTTCAACTTAGCCTGTTCAGCCTGTGCGGGATCGGGGAAAAACTTATCGACCAGCTTGGAACCGATATCGAGGATGGCGCCGAGGGGGAACATTATCTCTCCAATAGTCCGTTAATCGTATTCTGAACATCCAACGAATCTGCGTTGCCGAGCCACTCTGACCGACGATTCTGGATATACACAAGCTGCTGATACGAGCATTTGTTGCCGTTGTCCTTGAGCCACTGTAACGCCAATTTATGCCGTTCAGTCGGGTCGTGCGTCATCAGGGCAATAGTCTGCAAATCGAAAACAGCACAACGCATCTCCGCGCTTCTGGCGAGGGCGACGCAAAGGATTGCAATAGCAATACCCCATCTCATTTAGCCATTTCTGTTGAGGCAAGATTGATCCGCGTCTTGACCGCCGTCAGGTCTGCCGGTTCGGTTTTAAACCCCACGCTGACATACCCGTCGAATTGCCCCATCTCGGGCGGGATACTGCCACGGCAGACAAACGTCACGCCTTGTGTCTTTTCCCAATCCGTCGTCTTGCCGGTAACCACATGACCAGCGCACTGCACCTCACCGTTGAGCATAGCGATCATCGAGGCGTTGCGTGCCGGGTCTTGGCTGAACAGGCTACTGGTGCCGCCGTCCAACGCCTTGTCGCGGCCTTTCTGGTTCAGCGCCAGCATGGTCGTGCGGCTGTTGACGACCAGGTTGGCTTTGTAGACGATGACGGTTGTCGCCTCCAGGTCTTTCTGGAGCTGCTCGGAGATAGGCAAAAGATGCTCGACTTCCCTGATCTTGGCGACGTGACTGCTGTTCGTGATCGCGCTCAGTATGACCTGGCGCGAATCCCACGCGAAATAGCCAAAAAAGAACACCGACGCCAGAATGATGACTTCAAACAATTTGAACGGCGTATCAACCCATTTGATGAGTTCGATGGCCTTGTCTACCATGCTGGTCTCGGTCTTGATGACCGACTTCTTTGGCGCTCTTTTGCGTGGGGTAGCCATTAGGTTCGTATCACCAGATGCACCAGCAGCATAATAATGGCCCCCGCGCTACCGATTAGGATCGCCTCGATCCGTTTGATCCGCAGGATGGTTTCTGTCCAGCGTTCTTCGCAAACCGCTTCATGTATACCGATGCGGCCTTCCAACTCGGTTGTGGTTGCCATTATTGAGTAGCCTCCTCTTGTTGCGGCGCGGGTTGCCCCGGCACTTGTAGCACGCCACGCGCAGCGCCCGATTGGATATTGTCAATGGCATCTTTGACCCATTGGATACCGTATTTCTTGCCAACCGCAATAGCCTCATCGATCTTGGCGCGATCTAATTGGTCTATGCGGGGCTTAACGGCAGCAAAAACTTTTACGGCGTCTGTTGGGTTTAGCAGCAGTTCTTTTAACCGCGCTTCCGTTGCTTTAGACGCTTTATTTGCCCAAAATTTACTAAATAATGAAGTTACGCCGTAACGCCACCCCGATACGGGGTTCATAAAACGCGAAATAATTTGTTCCGGTGGAAGCCCCGTCAATTCCTCAATCCCCGTTCTTGGCACTGTTTCGCCACGGAAAGGTACATCGCTAATATCACGTTGTAGCCGGTTAGACACGGTAGCGAAATCGGCTACTTTTTGCGCGTAGGTAGGCCCAAACACGCGGTTGAACACCGCCGCCTTGCTGCGGTCGTTTAGCAAACCAATCGGGTCGCCGGAGGTGACAATATCATCCAGCATGAACGACCGTGCGGCGTTAACGGCGTCTTTATTGGCGCCGTATTGCTGCATAAACTTGTTCGTAAAGCCTACGTCGCCATACATTTTGGAAACCAATTCCTGTGGGCTTTTAAGCCCTTCGCTGCTGATGATCTGGTCGCCAGCGACGCGTTTGAACTGTTCGTTAAGCCGCGTTTTGTAGTTAAGCAATGCTTGGACGTTATCGACGCTACCGCGCAGCTCGTCATCAAGGCCCGGTATCAACGACACGCCGCCCTTATTTTTATCAAGCCATTTATTTGCTGCTTTGGGGTCGATCACGTCGTTCTTTAGCGCGGCCTTGCTAAAACTGTCTACGAAAGCATCCCGCGTAACCCGCACGCCTTCCTCGCCCGTGGCCTCCAAAAACTGCACCACGTTTGATTTGTTGCCGATCAATGCGGGCGCAATCTGCTCGACAAACTTTTTACGGTCGATCAATTTGAGCGTATCCGCGCTAAACGGTAGACCGACCTTTTGCAAATAGGCGTTATCGGCGTTACGGTATGCGGTGACAAAATCGGGATCAAGGCTGTCGATATGCCCGCCCACACGCTGCTTTAGCTCACTCAGTAGGCGTATATCTGCCGCTTCGGTCGTCTTGCGTAACTGACGATTGATCTCTTTCTTGAGAGAGTCCAAGTCCTCTACCGTAGCGGCTGAAAAGGCTACGCCACCGGGGGTAGTCGGTTTTCCTTCAACAGTTAAAATTGCGCTAGGTTCAGTCGTTTCTGGACGAAATTTAGACCGCACGCGGTTGTAGATCGACGGGAAAGTCTTGAAGATATCCGAGGCTTGTGAGCCAGCCACAAAATTGTAGATATCATCCACCGATGCGGCGGGGAGTTCTACATTCTTGTCTTTGGCAATCTTGAACGCTTCGGTATACAGCGGCGTTACAGACTTACGCGCCGCGTCTTCTTTCCGCGCTACCAAAGCCTCTACGCGCTGCCCAAACGCAGTCGGATCGACTTCTTGATTACGCGATAGGCTGGCTATTTCATCGTCAATTGTTTGCGCTTTTTTGGTCTGCGCTTTTGCGATATCGACGGGCTTAAGATTAACTGCGACGTTGGCGGGATCACCAAACAATCGAATTTGATTGGCCGTCAACGCCCGTTTTGCCAGTTCATATTGCGAGCCAAATTGGGCACGGAATACTGGATCGCGGGAGGATAGGTTTTGGATAAACGTATTGATGACGGGATTATCAGCCAATAGCGCGCTGATTGGCATGTTGACTTCCGCACCGCCTGGCGCGCGCAACGATACGCTTTTTTGTGCTTTAGCCGCTTCTTCCAGCACGGTCATAAAATTGGGGTCTGCTGCACCCGCCGCAATAAAGACGTTATTGATACGGCTGTCCACATCGCGCAGCAGTTCGTCTTCCGGTGCGCCGCCTCTGATTTTTCTGACCAGATTTGCCGACGCATCGTAGGCTTTTCCGGCCAAAGGCGTCAGTTTTAGCGCAGTCCCCATGCCGTATCCAGCACCACCGCCGCCCAATAGCCCGCCCACCACGGCGCCAGTGCCGGGCGCGCCTACTTTCTCACCCGCGTATTGCCCTGCAATAACGCCAGCTTGACCGCCCGCGCCCACTACGGCCTGTTCAGCCGGACGTATCAGGGCTTGGCCGAACATGCCTAACCGCTTTGTTGCCGCCAACGGGCCAAACAAATACGACAAAGGATCGGTAACCGCTTCAGCACCGCCCGCAAGAATACGTTGGCCGCCGGTAACGGGTTCTGCACCAGTGCCGCCAAGAAACCGCATAGCTGGCTCGCGAACAGCAGCAGCGCCGCTTTCCATTGCTTTAACTACGTCAGTTTGCGCGCCACCGTATTGCGGCGCTGCGGCAGCGCCATAGGCGGTCAGTAGCCCGCTTGCATACGCCGGTATGTTGGTGACGCCTTTGCGGAGTGCTTCTGCAATCACCGCGCCGGTGCTAGGTGGCGGCGAGGCGTCACCAGCTATTGCCGCAAGTGTAGCATCGGATAATTTCGATAGGTCGCCGGAGGCAATGGCGGCTAATTCGGCGTCGGATAATTTTGATAAATCTAGCGGGAACGGCAATGCCATAATAAACCCCTAATAACTATTTATTTTTTTGACGTTCCCGAAGCAACGCAGCGGCTTGATCTTGCAGTGATCCAGCTCCCCCACCGCCAGCAACAGGCGCATTAAATTCGGGGATATCAGACGCCAATGCAAAATCGTCTTCGTTAAATCCCGCCCGTTTAGCTATTTTACGTTGTGCCTCTATTTCTGCCTTGCCTTTATTGAGCGCAACCAAACGCATGGCTTGTAATGTCTTTTTGATTTTTGTTTGCGTATCGATCGTAGGTGTTCCAGTGAACAATGTAGAAGTTGCGTCTAGCAAGCTGCCAACAAGTGATGGATCGCCACCCGCGCCTTTTATCTCCTTGTAACTCACATCGCTACCGGACAATGCTTTGGCTAACTGTGTCCTTGCGGTGTTAAAGGATATGTAGTTCCCGGCCCTTATCGAGTCATCAAGAGCCTGAAGTGCTTGGTCAGTCTCATTGACGGTCGCCCTAAATGATTTAACCGAATTAAAAGTTTTTTCCCGCATTACAGCTATGGCGTTTACGTCTTTTATGCCCGGTATTATATTTTCTACCTTAACAGTGCCCCTACGTGCTGCGGATGCCTCCGCGCGCTTATTGACCGCCGCAATTTCAGGTTGCGTTAGCGACGCGAATGGCTTGTTGTATAGTTCCATCGCGATAGCCTCGCGCTCTACGCCAAATCGCGCTGCTGCTTTATCTTCCCCATACGCCAATCGGTTAAAGGCTTTTGCATATTCGGTATTGTATTGCGGCGATCCTTCTGGGAAACCCGTTAATGCGGCGGCGGCTTTAGCCAAAGTAATTTCTTTAGCCTGCGCTGGCGGTGCTTTAGCAGTCAGTCCTTGTAAGGTTGTAAGCTGACCCGTAAACGATTTCAACGCCGCTTCACGCCCTGGTGTGTCTTCCGGCAAATCCGTAATTCGCGTTATTTGTTCTTGTAGCGCACTTATTGCTTCTGCGTTTCTTTGCTCGGGTGTTTGCTTTTCTGCCGTCCGTTGCCGTATTTGCGCTAAAGTTGCAGCAGCTTCACGCGCACGCGTAGCCAACGCCGCAGCTAGACTGTTGTTGCCCATCTGCGCGGCCATTTGCGCGCCCTTGGCGATAGATTCGGGATCGTTCGGGTCTATCTGACCGAGAATCCGCTGCTGTTGGCTAATCATCCGCAGTTGCGGGTCTTGCACACCGAACAGTTGCCCAATGCCCGAGCCGAGCTGCTGACCGGCCATATAGGTGCCGTATGACGCGCGTTGCAGCGGCTCCATCTGCGCGTATTGTGCTGCCTGCGCCTGCTGCTGCTGTAGTCGTGCCTGCTGATACATTTCCGGTGTCTGGAACAGCCCGCCCATTGCGCTCTCTGCCATGATTTAACCCCTAAAAATCGTAATTAGCACTATACGGTGCTGGTGTCGGAGAAACCCCGCCACCACCCATACCGTATACATTACCAGCACCATACTGATTACTTAATTGCTGGCCTTGCTGGTATTGATTATAGAGGCTAGTCAATGATGGAGCGTTCTGAGAAACGTAGTTGCTAAGACCGGAAAACAATCCCGCCGTCGGGCTGTAACCGGCTGGCCCTTGCACCGTTTGCGCTGCCTTAATACCACCGGTTAATAGCGCGTTTGCCCCCGTTTGATTGACGTTCCGACCACCTATCGCCGCGCCCATTTCCAGTGGTGCTTGGCCTAACGATTCGATGGTCTGTGCAGTGCCAAGACTCGACGTGAAGGGTGCATAGGCACCGGCTAGGCCACCGGTGTAACTACCGAGCAGTCCAGCACCAGTGCCGAATAGATTTGCACCAAAGGCTGTCTGTTGCCGCCCTTCTGCCGTTGCTTGCGCGGCCAGTGATGCGTCTTGCTGCGCCAGCGCGTTGTAGTAGGCTTCCAGCTCTGGATTCGCCGCACGAAGACCCACGCCGCCGCCTGGTCGCAATCCAGTGCCGCCTACGGCCAGCCCACCGCGTCCGGTATTGAATAACGTATTTTGCAAGCCCGCGTATTGCCGTTCACGCGAGGGCGCCAGCAAATCCTGCTGCCTTTGCATATATTGGGCTGCGGCTTCTTCCGGTGATTGTGCCAGATACCCCGCGCCGAGGTTGAACAGCCCAGATGCAGCACCGGTCAGCGGTGCGTAACGACCCTGTGCCGCTTCAGCCTCGGTCAGCCCTTGACCGGTCAGACCCATGATGCGGTCTTGATAGGCTTTTAGCTCTGGACTGAGCGTGTAGCCAGCACCAGTGACACGACCATCGGGGCCGGTTGTAAACTGCGATTGCCCGAACCGCGTGGTGACGCCAACCGGACGAAACCGCGCTTCGTCAGCGGCTATTCTGGCAGCTTCTAATTGGGCTTGGGCCGAGGCATTGGCGGCGTCTCTCGTAGCGCTGGCTTGATTTTGGCTGCCCATATAGCCAAGTAATGCTGATCCCCCGGCGACGGCGGCGGTAACTGGATCACGCCGTTCGCCGTATGCCGCGCCACCAGTGGGATCACCAACTGGGTATTCGGATGCCCATGCGCGAGATTGCGCGCGGCTGAGATAAATCTTATTGTCGTCAAGACGCATATCTGGCCTACGCATAGTTACACCTCGTGCATTTCAAATATACCAAACCGCCATCGACTTTAGTTTTTACAAAACCTAGTCTTTGGCAAAAAGTTAGCCCTTTTTCATTCTTTGAATCCACCACCGTTATTGCAAAACCAAAAGTATTGATAGTCTTAACCAACGTATCGCGAAGATGCCTGAGTATCGACGCGGTAGGTTTTTCACCGTAACCAATATGAAGTTCATTTTCTTTTGCAATTACAGCGCCGATTATCTTGCCTTGCTGTTTAAGCGGCACAACAGACCAATCTTTTAGTGATTGCGTAAAATTATCGAATGGCATATTAAGCCTAGTCTTAACAGATTCGTAGAGCAGCATAAGCGCGCATAATTTTTCTTCCGCTGAAAAATTACCAGTAATCAAGCTGTCCGTTTCCACATATACACCGTAGAGTTATTCATACAATATGTTAATTGTTCCCGCATCAAAATTATCTGTGCCATTGACTGTAGTAATGCGAACTCGGTCAAGGGTTGCAGAAAGCGTTTTAGAACCAGCAGCAGGTTGAATTGCAACCGCAGTTACTAAAGAACTGCCATTTTGAACCCAAATATTTCCACTTAAATTTGTAAAAACCATTGTTCCAATTTGCAAATAACTAGCGGAAGGATTAATAGCCAACACAAAACCTGTCGTTAAACCTCCGTAAGCATTTCCTGATACGTATCCTGTAGTTTCAATACCGCCAGAATCTCCAATTTGAATTTGTATGGAAGACCCGCCATCAGTAGAAAGACCATCAAACATAACAGTTACACGCTTTACCCAACTTGGTATACCAGTAAAGTCAATTGAAGTACCTGATGTTGACGACACAGCAGTGCCAGATGAAATAACACTTGCGTTCATAACCGGAGTGCCGCCAATGTTGGGGCTGGTTAATGTTTTATTTGTAAGAGTTTGTGTATCACTTGTGCCCACTACAGCGCCCGATGGTGATGATTTGGTTGCCCAGTTATCCAGATCAGCATCCCACGCTTGCACGTTTGTGCCAATTACTAACCCTAAATTTGTTCTGGCCCCCGCCGCCGTTGACGCGCCGGTGCCGCCATCGGCAACAGCCAAATCGGTTATGCCGGTAATCGTGCCACCAGAAATCGTTGCCGTAGTAATAGCCGCTGTTGTAATCGTTGCGGTTGGTATAACAACGGTGCCGGTAAACGTAGGCGACGCAAGATCAGCCTTTGTTGCTATCGCGGTGGCGATATTGTCGTATTCCGTATTGATCTCTGTGCCTTTGACGATCTTAAGCGGATCGCCGGACGACAGGTTATCTTTGGTCGCAAAGTTGGTGCTTTTTGTGTAATTTGACATGACGGATTCCTACGTAAACTTGCCATTTTTGGCTTGGATTTCAATCTTCTGAATGGACAGTTGCGCGCCGTTAATATCGGCCTCATAGCCCGTCTGCACAATCTTACCCGCGCCGCTGGCGCTGACGACTAGGGTCTGTAGCGCCACGCCGTCGGAATACTCGGCCAGTGGAACACCATTCGCGCCGTATTCGGCCAACCCATAATACGATACGCCTTGTGCCGGGATAAACGAGTTTGCGGAAAGGTAATTGCCCGAAAAGTCAAAGCACCACTTGAACGTGACGTATTGATTGGTGCCGCCGATCACCACAATACCCAACCGCTTCAGCACCGACGTTTGCGATGGATTCCCAAGGTCAGCGTGGTTGGTGTAATACTGAAACCGATAGCTAGACGTATTGTCATAATAGGCAGAATACTTGGTGACGTAGCCATTCTTGCCGATTAGCAGATCGCCGTTACGACGCGACAATAGCGACGTCGGTTCGATTGAATCCCACGTAGTAACCCGTGACGACCCATCGTCGAGCTGGCCTCGGGTGTCAAAGCAGTAAGTCTTTTTTGACGCCGGAAGGTTCAAAAGATAAAACGCGTCACGCTCGGAAAATACCGACTTGATTGCCGCCAAGTCTTCACTGGAGAGTAGGTTCGTCAGGTCATTTCGGACATTCTTCGATAGATCGCGGAACGGCAGTGATTTCTCTGAAATGGTGCGTAGCAGTGATCGCACGCCGGTATTCGAAAGGAAGATCACATCGGTCGCAATCGGCTGGATGCTGTCTCGTGACAAACAGCCGGTGCCGACAACGGTGTCGGCCAGCGTGATATTGGCCGGACTGGTGGCACTGGAATAGACCAGGATCTGCCGTTTTCCAAAGATGAACAGAAATCCATTGTGCGAGGCCAAACCCGTAATCTCATCCGATCCTTGCGCCCATACTCGGCTAACGTCGAGGCTACCGGAGGTGCCGGTAGACCAGATATGCCCCGCCATCAGGTCGGAGAAATAGAGCGTGGTCTTGTCCGTAGCCGTATTTGCCGTCCACAACCGGCCATACGCGCTCAGGACGATGTTGGCGCTCGGCACCGTGGCGACGTATCCACTTTTCTCTGACACGCGCCTATAGGTCGTGGTGCTGACCGCAGGGTCGTAGATCAGCGGATCGTGCGCCGATTGAAAGAAATAGGTGATACCGTTAAGCGACGCGCATTGCCAGTTGCTTGCCGTAATGGTCGGCGCAGTGCCGCCACCGCCGTAGGTCAGCTCGACCACGGCGTTGCTGCTGTCCAGCTTGAACAGTTTGTTGTTGCCCGCGAATACGACCGTCAGCGTGCCATCCGACTGCACCAGCTCGTGCATGACGCCGATATCGTTGGCGCCGAGATTGCCGCTAGACGAATTAACTCTTGCGTAACCTTTACGCGATCCGATCCGGCCATACTGGTCGATAATGCAATTGTTAGCCACCAAAGCAAATCCAGCCGCCAAGTCCAACGGGGAATCTTGGGTATTTAGCCCAAAGAACCCCGGCGCAGCGGTCGTGAATACTTGTATGGTCTGTGACATTTATCGAACCCTAGATAGCGACAAATTCACCTTCTTCTGGAAAGCGGGTGCCTTCCAGGGCGATACTGTCGGCCAACATGCCACGGTAGAGCTGATATGCCTCGGAGCTGGTCAAACCGCCATCTTCGCCGCGCTCAACCAGCGCCCGAGCGTAGGCGTTTTGGATGACCAGTTCAGCGGGAACCGATATCACATCCCCCGCCAAGGTGAGCGTGGCTTGCGGCACGACCAGGCTAAATTTCAGCGAATAGACGCCATCGGGGATTGGGAACACGCTCACTTTGGTGTCGTAGGTTGAACCATCCACGCCGTTGAATGAATAGAAGCTCGGAATACCCGTTGCCGGGGCAGCGGGGAAATTCAGGTAGCGGTTCATCATCGCAAACGTGACGTTGGTCAGCGTGACAAAGCTGGTCGCGTTAATGGCATCGCGCACCTGAAACTTCTGTCCGGCGCCGGTGACCGTGTAGGATGATGTGGCCGACACCGTGGACACCGTGATCGTGGTCGTTAGTGCGTTCCACGAATAGGCGTCTTCGACTTGCCGTTTGGCATCGTTGACGAATTTGCCGATCAGCGTGGCGTAGGTCGTTTCGGAGAGGCTGGCGACCTGCACTTCGCGCAAGCGCACCAGCACGTCATTGACAGCTTGCAGAAAGGTAGTACTCATGCGCGCTGGTTCCCTTCGATTTCAAATGTCACTGCCACAGCAAAAGTAGATGCCGATTCGGTCGTAACAGAGAGGGTATCGTTTTCTTCTAAGACAACGATAATGCCTGAATCTAAATCTAAGAAGTTTTTTGCGTTGATGGTATATTCAAAAATTAGGTTGTAGGTCGCCGCGGCACTACTGTCATACCAGCTAAAGGTAAGGTGTTTATTGCCCGCACCGGTATTATTTGCGTGTAAGCGCATCAGACTGGCGTAATAACCCTTCGGCACCGTATACAGTGTCGTTAGCGTGTTCGCAGTAGGGTTAGCGCCAATGGATACAGGTCTCATTTTCGTGCCTTATTCCTAGCCGAAATAGCGCGAGCTTTCGCCCGAGCATCTGCTTTGGATGAGGCACCCCACGCGTTGAGAGAAAGCAGAAGACGTGTCGGCTCCCCGTTCTTTTGCTCTGGCCCAGGCATTGCGCCCATCCTTGCTAAAAAGGAGGCCCGACGAGGGTTGTCACCTGACTTGACCGGAGGCTTTAAATTCCCGCCGGTATCGGCATTATATGACGCTCTACCGGTCGCGTTCAAGCCGCCTTTAGGGTTTTTGCCCTCTTTTCTAGCCCACGCGGGAGTTTTCATTGCTTCTTCGCGGTCTTTGCCGCGGCCTTGAAAGCTGCTGCGGTAGGCGCGCCTTTGGCACCCACTTTACGCATCTTTTCCTTGGCCCCCGCTTTAATACGCTCTTGCTTGGCGTTGATATTAGCGTACAGACCTGGCTTCATTTTTTCTTCCCTTTAACCATGCCAGCCTCAGACATGGCGATCGCCACGGCCTGTTTGCGGGATTTCACCATCGGGCCAGCCTTGCTGCCGGTATGCAGCTCGCCCATCTTGTACTCGTGCATAACTTTGCCTATTTTCTTCTGCCCTTTGCTCATTTTCATTGCGCTATTCCTTGGTTATTGGCCCACCGGATTTCCACGCGTCACAAGTGCGGGCCGCAGCACAGGTGAATTGAAATAGGTCGCAGTAGCCAAGATCAGCCGCCGCGATAAACTGCTCATCGTAGGACAATTCGCCCTTGTTTTCGTCTTTTTCCAGCCCATCGAGGATACATTTCATCATCTTAGGCGTCTGGATGAACGCCGCGCAATTGCCGCAGCGCATGCCCTTGATGGCATCCGTTGGGGCATTATACATCTTGGCTTTTTTCAGCCAAAAGGCATCATTTGCCTCGTTTGGATTGGGAGGCTCGTAACCATATTCTTTGAACGCATGGTTGCGGTTTTTTAAATTGGTCGCTATATCCTGCGTCGCCAGCGGGCAGGTCACACCGGACAACAGTCCTTCTTTCATATGCTATGCCTCTTTTCGTGGCCGACCGCGCCTTTTTATGCCTTGGGGCGCCGTAAACATCGTGTCCGTTCGCACTGCGTTGTGGTCGTAGGCAATCGCTGTCGGTTCTGCATCGACTTGAACATAGCCCTGATGACCGCGCATTGAATCAATATCATGCTGCAAGGTGAACGTCACCGTATTGCCACTTTGCAAACACCGAAAGGTAGCCATTTGAATCCTTTAAACAGGAAGGGGGCCGAGGCCCCCCGTCCTTAAACGATGCAGCGAGTAACTACAAGACGAATCTTGCAAGACGCCAAGTCAACGGTCGAACCCGATTCGTTTTGGATGCGAATCGACACCGATCCAGCCGAGTCCACATAAGCAGTGACGCTCATGCCAACTTCACTCACAGCAAAAGAACAACCAATCACCATATCGCCCAGGGCAACGCCCGGAACGGCTACGGTATCCGTTTCACCCGCGCCATCAGCCAGCGAACCGGCGTCTAGCGTTGCGACAACGAGCCAAGTATCGCTAAAAATACCGCGAAACTGGTCATTCCCACGGCGGGAAGTAATTGCGGTAGCAGCAGCCATAGTTAAATCTCCTAAAACAGGTTAAAGATGCCCCCCGTCATCGCTGACGGAGGGCAGGTCTGCATTAGGCAGGTACGGCCAACGCATACGCCGAGCTGGACAGCGCAGCACCAGAACTTGCCGCCGCACGCAGGGCCGAAACACCATACAGGGTATCAGCGGTGTAAAGCGTCGCCAGATATTCCTGCTTGTATTGCGTCTGCGAACGAACACCAACCTGCTCAATCAAGATCATCGAGTCACGATGGCCCATCAAGCAGATACGATCGAGGCCGCTAGAACCGGCGCCGAAGTCTGCGTTGGAGGTCGTGAACACGGGAATCCCGTAGAGCTGGCCGATTTCGCCGTTGCGGATCGCGTTGCCATTGCCGACGAACGCCTGCTCGGTATAGCGAGCAAGGCCCATCAACGTGTTACGGCTCGACGGCGGGATGATGAAGAAACGCCCGTCCATCGGCGCGTCGGTGTCATCCAGACGTTGAATCGTGCGACGGATCGCAGCGTCAGTCAGCGCGGCAGCGTTTGACGTGGTGCTGTTATACGCGGTCGTGCCGTCCGAACCGATAAACGCTTTGGTGGTCGTATTGCTGGTCGCGTAGTCGTTGGTGCCGACGGTCGCACCGTTGAACGCACGCCCGAGCTGGATCAGGTCGGTATCAACCTGTTTCGCCAGCGCGTAACCCGCATCTTCGGTGTAGAACGAACGCAGCGAACTCAACGCCTGCACTTCGACGATATCCTCAATCAAGCGGCTATATTCATAGTGCTTGTTGATCGAGATCGCAACTTCGGTTTCCGTAGCAGCGATCAGCGTGACGGCGGTGGACGCCGCTTTCGCTGAGGCCGAGCCACGGGTCGGGGCGGGAACGTGAACGGTGTCGCCCTTTTTGCCCTTGAAGTTCATGCGTTTGACAACATTCGCCAGCACAAGATTTTTCTTGTAGGCGGCAACAATCTCATCACTCCAAATTTCGGGGATGAAGGTAGCTGCGGTGGTAACGGTTACTGCCGGTGTTGGAAAAGCCATGGTGAATCTCCTAAATTAAGTTATTTGACCCGACCTTCAGCGTAGGCTTGCATGATTTCATCACCCAATGCCTCGTAGCGGTTCGGATCATTCATTTTTAGCCGAATAAGGTCTGCCCGACGATAGACACGTCTTGATGACTCACCAGAACCACCCACATCGACCGACGCTGCTTTGAGGTTTTGCTTACGGGTTTTTTCACCTGCATTTTCCGTTTGCTTTGCCTTAACGCCGCGCAGTTCTTTGTAGGTAGACAACAATTCATTCGCACTGTCGTAATCGAATTCACCATCGGCTTTCGCCCAGAGGCCCAATCGTATCGGACTCATTTTCACCCAATTTGCAAACTCGGGGTCTTGAGCCACTTCAACAAAATCGGGATGCTCTTTGCTCAACTTCTGATGCACCTGCATCTTCTTAAAGTCACCAGCGGCTTGCCGCGCAGCGAGGATATCGGGATGCCGATCGACGGTTGCTTGAATTGCTTTTTTCGGGTCTTCAAAAAAATCTACTTCGGGTTCTTGCTCTTTAGTCGCTGCCGGAGCATTGCCGAGGTTGTGCTTAATGAGTTCATCAGCCAGTTTGCGGACTTCACCGACTTCTTGCGCCTGCTTGCCGATCAGCTTCTCAGCCTCCTGGTGCATGTGCACAATATCGCCTAACGATTTGCCCCGATACTTCTCGGGAACGTCAGATGATGCCTCTTCGACGGTGTTTTCCAGCTTCACTTCTTCCGGCGCGATATCCTCTTGCGACTCGACTTCGTTTTCGATCAGCATACTATTTCCTTTTCCTGCCACTTAAGGTTGTAGGAGATTAACTCGCCAAAATTGGTTACGAGTTAGCTTTTTGCTCTGCTTTCAGTTTGTCCAGGTGGCGTTGCTCGAACCGTCCATGTGCCGACGGGAATGAGCCAGACCACCCTTCCAACTTGATTGCAGGTGCAGAAATGACGCGTTTAGCCGACGCGCCACAATCACACTGAACGATATTGTGTTCAAACTCAACGTATCGTTCAGTCCGGTGTCCGCTTTCGCAGACAAAATCATACATTCGTTTCAATTTGCAAATCCTCGTATGAGCGTGAGCTGGCCTCTCGCAAGGTTTTCAGCCACGTTAGAATCGAAAGTTCGCCCTTTTTAAACTGTAACTGTTTTTCGCCATCTACAGCAGAAATATTATTAAGCGCGGCGATCATGGCATCAATGTCGGCCATCAAATCGACCCATCCATCGGTTGCCATCATGGAAAACCGGTCTTCATAATACTTCTGTAATTCTGGTGCCATTTACGCTCTCGCCGCTTGTTGCAAAGGCATCAAATCTTCCGTAGTCCAGAAGTCTTTGGCGACCATGATTTTCAAGTGTTCTTTATTGCGGCTAAGACAATCCGCCCACTCTGCATCGCTCATTGTTTCCGGCTTACCTGCGTTAATCAAGTTTACCGAATCCATCGCGGCGCTGTAGTGTTGGGCAATCTGTTCTGCGCTCAGTTGTTCAAGTTCCATTTGTTTTTCCTTACGGGTGGGTTGATTTGTATGCGTCAAATTCTGCTTTGAGTTCTTTGACGGCATTAACAAGATACCAAGTCAGATTGTCTGCGTTCACTGACATAACGCCAGTGGATTCAGTCTTGACGCAATCCGGCAATACCATTTGAAGTTCTTGGGCTATGACGCCAAGTTGGACACCTTCTTTTTTAATGGCATCGGTTGGCTTGAGTTCGGCATCCACTTCTTCCGGCAAGCGGTATTCAAAGTTACGCACTTGAATGGCGGTAATTTTTTCTAGGCCAATATTGTTATCTGCAATGTTTTTCTTAAGACGTTGGTCTGAAGTTACTGACCAATTTAAAGAGTTTGCACTGTTATAGGCACCAGATGATCCGCTAACAAAAAAGGTTTCGTTGCCTTTACCCGCAAGGTTCCAACCAAAAAGGTATTCAGCGGATACGTTTGTGTTACTGCCGTGACAATACGGCCCTACAAATACGTTATTGCTTCCATTTACTGATGCTGTTGCGTTATACCCACAGAGATAACCTATAAAAACACTGTCGGTTCCAGTGGTTATACTACGACCTGCTTGATAGCCAATGGCCGTGTTATTTCCAGCGGTTGTTTCAGAATAAAGTGCTTGATACCCCACGGCGGTGTTGTTGCTGGAGGTGGTGTTGGCTTGAAGGGATTGGAGACCAACAGCTACGTTGTAGCTACCCGTAGTGTTTGATGTGAGTGCTGTCCTTCCAAAAGCGGAATTGTAGCCTCCAGTAGTGTTTGCATACATTGCTTGTTCGCCAACAGCGGTATTGTCAGGCCCTGTTGTGATTGAATACAAAGAATATGAACCAACAGCAGTATTTGCTCCTCCGTTTGCGCCAGACCCGTACATAGAAAAGTAACCCACCGCTGTATTACTTCCCCCAGTGGTGTTGCTATACAGTGCTTGGTAACCAATAGAAGTATTCCGAATAGCACTTGTTAGGCTATACGCAGATTGGTAACCAACAGCAGTAACACTATTACCAGTATTTGCTTGAAGTGCTTGATAACCGATTGCAGTTACGCCAGTTGCGCCGGTCGTTGTGGTTGCAGCCTGATAGCCCAAAGCAACAGCCGCAGTCCCTGATGGCGTAATGCCATACACAGTGCCAAGCACAGTAGGTGTGGCGGCAGAAGCAGTTGAAGGCGTTTGCCACGTAGCCACAGTGCTACTTGTCGCAGTCAACACCTGACCCGTTGACGGCGCGGCAGAAGCGGCAACAGACACCACGCCGGTTGCTGACGTGAGCTTGTCCACGCCGCCCGTAGCCGTGACCGTCGTAAACGCCCCTGTGCTTGCCGTGGTCGCGCCGACGGTGCCATTGATGTTGATGCTGGCAGTGCCGGTCAGGTTCGTGACAGTGCCGCTGGACGGTGTGCCAAGCGCGCCGCCATTGACGACAAACGCGCCAGCGGTTCCTACATTGACGCCGAGTGCGGTAGCGACACCAGTTCCGATTGCGGTGATCCCCGTTCCACCGTTTGCGACTGGTAGAGTTCCCGACACATGGGTTGTGAGCGCGATCTTCCCATAACTAGGCGCGGCGCCAATACCACCAGAAATAATGGCATTTCCGGTCGCTACATCCGCAAGTTTAGAAAGCGCAGTGGTCGTGCTGGCGTATAGGATATCGCCAACGGCATAGCTTGATTGGCCGGTGCCGCCAGAGGTCGCAACCAGTGTGGCCGATAACCCCGCAGCCGTTCCGCTGGTGTTTTGGTTCAGCGTTGGGAATGTGCAGTTTGTGAGTGTGCCGCTGCTCGGTGTGCCGAGTACTGGCGTCACCAGTGTCGGGCTGGTCGCCAACACATTGCTACCAGACCCCGTATTGGTCACCGACACGACATTTTTGCTCGCGTCTAGCGCCAGCGCCGTTGATGCCGTTAGACCAGAAAAGGTGACTGTGCTGGATGCCGACAGCGTGGTGAAATTACCGTCCGCACCACCTTCAACCCGCTGCCAGACGGTGCCGTTAAAGATCGCCCAATCGCCTACGCCCCAATTGCTAATCCCATTCAAACTTGTCGATCCAGCAACGGACACAATGTAAAACGTGCCACTGGTGCCGACGCTGGATGCAAGTGCCGGGGTATTGGTGCTGGCGTTCCACAGGCCACCATACACAACAGACGACCCTAGCGCCGTGATCTGCGCTTGTAGGCTTGCCAGCGTGTCAATAACCGATTGCGATGTGCCACCGCCGTTGGTGATGACCTTGATCTGTTCGGCCAGCGCGGGGGCGACGACCTCGCCCACATTAATCTCCCGGCCTGACGACAGGCTGATAACCAGACTACCGTCAAAATCAATATGCGCGTTGGCTACGGATACGCCATCGGTGCCATCCGCGCCATCAAGCCCGTTCTTACCATCTGCACCGCGTGGCCCCGTCGCCCCATCGCGCCCGTTCTTGCCATCCTTCCCGTTGCGGCCATCCCGTCCATCGGCGCCATCGCGCCCGTCTTTGATCGTGGACACGCGCTTTTCAATGGCAAAACCAACGTCATCAAAACGGGATCGAATATCAGATTCAATCTTTTTGAGTGCTTGAACAACCAGATCAACATTCGCGGCGATTTTCTGTTTTTGAATTTCTTTGCTATCCGCAATTGATTTTTGCACCGACTCAAGAACATTGAGCTTTTCTTCGTCGGTCATCTCGTCCAGGTTAGGCACAATGCTCATTTCAAAGCTCCAGACAATTGGTCTAGAAAATCATTCTCAACTGATCGCAAACTGTCGCGCTTGTTTTGCATCTGCAATTCGACGATCTTGCTCTTGTTCTTAATGTCAGCTTCCTTCAGCATCAGTTCCGCAATCTTGACCCGCTTGTCAAACTCGCGGCTGTTGGCATCATCCGCGTTTGGCAGATTCTTGGTCACCGACGCCAGTATCTTGGCCTCCGTTTCCTTCGGCATCAATTGCGTTTCGGTGAGCAATTTCTGAGCCTCGGCCCGATTCTGCTCGGCCTGCGTGGTGTTGAGCGCGATCTGTGACTGCGCCGACTGCATCGCCAACTGCTGCTGCATCTGCTGCATCTGCTGCGCTTCCGGGTTCGGTTGCGACATTTCGTCCAGTTTGGCAATCAGCTCATAGCGGTTGGATAGGCTGGAATTGCCCAAGATACCCTTCAGGATCAGCGGCAGCACTGGCGTATCCGGCCCCAAGGTCTGCAACAGACCGATAAACTGCTGCTGCTCGTATTCCCGCGCAATAATGCCCAAGGTCGCGGTCGGGATAAACTTCATGTCCACAGACGGATAACGCTCGGGATCAAACTGCATATACCGATACGCTGCCTTGTGGATAAACGGGATCAGGAAATCCTCTTGGAAGTTCACCAGCGTGCGCTTGTATTTCTTGATGATGGTCGCCACCGCCATCGACATACCCGCACCGTCGCGGTTGCCCTGGCTAACCATGCCCTGCGAGTCCAGTGTGCCGGTCGCTTGCAGCAGCATGGTCTCGAACGCCTTGGCGGTTGCCAGATTGTTGCCATCAGTGCTGCCAAACTTGAACGGATACAGAATCTCTGCTGGCGCCCCGTTGGTCAGGATGGCCTTGCCGGGCTTCACTTCAAACTTTGCCCCTCGCGGTAGACGTGTGGCGTCCATCGCAATCATCGGGCTGGTTGTCAGCGCCAAGGAATCCAGATGGCTACGCACCTGGGCGTCGATCGCCTTCTGCATGTTGTAGGCTTTTTCAATCGTGCCGCGCCCGAGTAGGCGGTTCGGCACCGTGTCGTCCTGGTAACTAATCACCGGACGATCCTTCATCATGTAGGGGCTTTCTTCGGCCTTTAGCAGCACGCTCTCATTGGCGATGACCACGATGGCCTCGACCAAATCAGAATACTCATCCTGCGCTGAACTCTCGGGGAACAGATCGACGATATCCTTGTTCTCGTCGCTGTTCATCAGCAGCTCGCGCGGCACCAGACCGTAATAGGTCAGCAACCGCACCTTGTCGTCGCGATACTGCGTGATCTCCTGCGTCGGCTCCAGCTTGGTGTCTTCCGAGTCGGTGCCTAACTCCACCTTGCGGTAGATGCCGTCTTCCTGCCCTTTGACGATCTTGTGGATGGAGATATATTTCTCGATCGCCACGCCGAGACAGTCATCAATGCTGGTGCCGTTCGGGTCGAACAGGAAATTCTTGGGGTTGACCGGCACGATCTTGACGCCGATGCGATCCTTCTCCCGCACGCCAATCGCCGCTTGGCCCATCTGCCCCGGTATCGGTTGCGTGGCTGGAACGAACACCTTGTCCGTAATCACCGCAATCTCGCCGATGCCGGTGCCGTAAATCTCGGCCATCAGCTCGATCTGGTCGATCGCCTTTCGGATTTTATCGACTTTGAAATCTTCCATCAGTTGCGCTTTCAACATCTCCACGTCCAGCGGGTTGTTGTTCACATCCCGCAGATCGTCCTCAATGTCGAAAAAGTCGCCCTGTCCAAAGATCGCCTCCATGATCTCCGCGTGCCGCGTTTCCACCGCCTGCTGCGCGGCTGGCGTGACGATGCGGCTGCGCTCGGAGTCGCGCAGCTTGTCCTGCGCCGACCATTGGCCGCGAAAGATGCGCTCGTATTCCTCCCACAACGCCAGAAAGTTCGTATCGCGGTAGGTGCGCCAGCGGTCGCAGTGGTCAATTACGAATGAAGTCAGCTCGCGATCATTTTCGCTCGGCTGCTCGTATTCATACTCGCCGGTGACGCCGTTCTCGTCGCCGGTTTCGCTGTCTTTTTCAAACGCCATATTATTAGACTCCCGACACTACGTCGATGGGTGACCAGGTGTCTTCCTGTTCCTCAAAATACGACGTTATCGCTAACTGGTCTATGTATGACAGCGCGTCGGGCAGGTCGTCGTGTACGCCCTGCGCGGGGAACATCAACAACTGGTCTATAAATTCGTCAAAGTCCTCGTCACTGTTGAGGATCACCCGACCATGCTCGAAACGGCCCTGTAGCGACCAGATGATCCGGTCGGCCTTTTTACGGTTGCCATGCGTCAGGTCAATAATGTGGGAATATACATTACTTTTCCGCATTAAGTCACTCAAATACGGCAAAACCGCGTTTTTCAACGCCCCGCGCTCAATCCCCACCGCCACCGGTCGGTAATCCCTGATCGCCATCAGGATATTCGACGCCGTTTCCTTAATATCCCAACGACCGTGGTCAATCTTTTTAACCCACCACTTGCCATCATCAGTAACCTTGACCACTGCGATAGCGGATTCGTCGAGCCTCTTGCGCGAATTCGCTGCTTGCTTGGCGACTTCTTCAAACCCCGCGAGATCACACGCGATGTAGTAGCCGCCAACTTCGGGTTCTTCGCCATATTTCAGCCACTCCTCTTTGAAGACGTCGCTGCCAGCGGTGTCAAAACTCGCCATGTATTCCTGCTTGAAACTGAAGCTCGATAACGTCTTCTTAGCACTCTCGATCTCGTCCGGATCAATCATCGGATTGTCTTTGGTCGTGAAATGCCAAGACTTCCAATCGGCATCTGTCTCATTCTTCCCCAGATTGAACAGATCGTAGAACCAATTGCGGCCACGGGGAGTACCGATGAAGATGGCGCGGCCTTTTTTGTCTGACAGAGAGGCCCGTATGACCTGCTCCCACGCCTCCGGCTTGATGTCGGCCACTTCATCCAGAACCGCATACGTCAAGCTCACCCCGCGCAGCGTGTCCGGTCGGTCCGCGCCCCTGACGTAGATGCGCGCCCCGTTAATCAGCGTGATATCCAGATTGTTGACGTGACTCGACTGGATCACCTCCTTCCCAAGATCGAGCAACAAATCCCAGATGATCTGTCTGGACTGCCCCATCGTCGGGCTGACATACAGCACCGCTGACCCTTGCGGGCAGCGCAGACCTTCTATCAACAGCGTTGTCGCCGCCAGCCTCGACTTGCCGCAGCGCCGCCCCGCCGCGATGACCTTGAACCGCGTGGTGTCCTTGAAGACGTCTTGCTGCCAGGGCAGCAGACTGAAGTTCAGATCGGCCATCAGGTCGCATCCTCTGCATCTACGTCTTCCGGTTCCGGCGTCGCATCTATGATCGCGCCGGTGGTGACTTCGCCAATACCAGTGATGTTGATCGTCACCGCACCGCGGTGGCCCTTGTCCTTCTCAAACATGCTCACCGGTAACGTGCGCTCCATACACAACTTCAACGCGGCCATCTGACTCGGATGCCCGTCGTCCATCGCAATGTCTACCACCTTCTGCACCACGCGCCGACCACTGCTATCCAGCAACATCTGCTTTAACTCGTTCAACCGCTGGTAGTCCGTCTTCGGCAGCACCTTCGGTGCGCGATACCGTTTGGGTCTACCGTCTTTAACCGGTGGATTGTCCATATTGGCCCTCTTTGTCACTGACTATAACCCATCGCTGGACAAATCGCTACCGTTTGGCTGTAAGTAGACTACATACGCCATTTTGCTCTTTTTTTGTGGGTGGGGGGCACCGCAAAGTTCTCGTGCCAGCCAGACCCCCTCCCCCCCATGTCTTCCAGCCACCAAGCCACGTTATGTCAAATCGTCCTGGCAGGCGGGCCAGCGGGCCAGCGGGCCAGCCAGCCAGCGGGCCAGCCAGCCAGCCAGCGGGCCAGCCAGCCAGCCAGCCAGCGAGCGGGGAGCTATAAATTTATTTAATGGGCCTATAAACGGGGGCGGGGCAGGCTTTTATGCCTATTTTTTCACTAACGCTATATTTTCGGGCCTCATGCCGGGGCGATACCCAAGCGCGTGCAAATGCTGGTAGATCGACAAAAGCTCATGCCAGCCTTGCGAAAGATCGCCCGCGCCCGCAGCTAATAAAACCGCGCGCGCCACTGGCGTAAGCGGGCGACGAAAGGCTACGGTGTCAATTTTGCATGGTCTACCTATCATGCCCGCGATTCTAGCGCCAAACCCCAAAATAGTCATATTGGCACTATTGTCATTCTGTTTTTATCCGCGCCAACGGCGGCGCAGGCGGCGCTCTACACCGTCGGCGGTCACCCATACATACATATAATATATGTCTTATAAATTTGTACCAAACATGACAATTAAGACAATCCGCGCCTATAGCCTGACCGCTGTAGAGGGAAACCGCGCGCGCGCAATAGTCACGCATGCCCGCAAAATACCGGCCCTAAAAAAAAATATTTCGCTATTTGTCTTGCAAGCCCTTGCAAAGTGTGTAAAATGGACTCCGCAGCATACCGCTACTCTAATCTACTCGAAAGGAAACTACATGCAAACCTTATACTTTCCAGACTACGACGACACACTCCCGCAAATCGCAGGCTTTGTCGATGCGTCATATGGTAACGATACCTGCCCAAGCATACACAGCGAAGAGTTAGGCTTAACGATTCACTGCGATTACAAAGACGAGGCCAAGCGCGAAAACGAGGGCTGCACACGCTACAGCATCAGTGACGCAGGCGGCGATCCGCTGCTCGACTCTGACGACCTCGCCGAAGTGCTGGCCTTCGTTGCTGATTACGACGGATCGCCTGAAAAATGCCGCAACGGCAAACCGCTTGCAAAATGCACTTGCTGCTAACCGGAGCCGTGAAAATGACACTCGAACAAAACGCCGTCCAACAAACGCAATTTGATAAATTCTACGCAACCCTTGCGGAACAATACCGCACACTGTTCCAAACGCCGGATTATGCGATGGCCGCCGCGCGTTACACTCCCGAAGATTTAGCGCGCAAAATGACTTGCGGCCTTGCCGCCGGAACCGCCAACAAAGACGGCGAGGGCATAATCAAGACTTGTAAGGCACTGGGTATCTCGCACACTTACAAAGCAATCCGCGCGCATATCAGCTAATTTTGCAGTATCCATGCGCGCCACTAATGGCGCGCATGCTAATAATCTACTCTAGGGGTCAACAATGGCAATGCAATGTATACCGCTGAACAAAAAACAAGCTCACGAGATTCACGGCGGTTTAACCCAGACTACCAAAATGCCTTGCAAGTCGTATTCACTGCCCACAATAGCTTGCAAGACTGGATTCAAGATGCGCGCGATCGCTGGATCAATCTGTGCCGATTGCTACGCTGAGAAAGGCAATTACCGCAAATATCAAAACAACATCGAGCCTGCACAACATGCGCGCCTAGTGTCAATCACGGATGAATTGTGGGTTGATGCCATGGTAGTCAGCATTGGCACGGATGCCTATTTTCGCTGGCATGATTCGGGAGATATTCAAGACATCGAACACTTGGAAAAAATTGCAGCTGTAGCGCGCGCTACGCCCAATTGCATGCATTGGCTACCCACTCGCGAGTATGGGATTGCGTCAGCGTTTACCGCACAATTCGATATCCCAAAAAATCTCATAATCAGACTGTCGGCAATGTTCACGGATAAACCCGTCGTCGTACCCGCCAGTCTTAAAAACGTCGCAGGTATCGCAGTTTCAAACGTGCATAGCAAAACTGCTATTGGCACGGCATGCAATGCACCAAAGCAAAATGGCGAGTGCCGCGAGTGTCGCGCATGCTGGTCACGCAAAGTTGCTGCGGTATCTTACTCAATTCACTAAACGAGAGGGAAAACCATGAAAACCATTATTTTAGTGCGCGACGACGGCGCCCGTACTTTAGTCGGCGCACCTGTCGCAGATGATTTTGATGTGCAAGCTTGGGCACAATCTCGACGTGCAGCATTTGCTTTGCTGTTAATTGTGCAAATAATTGTTGTCTAATCTAATCTATGAGGGGGTGTAAACATGAAAACAATCGAAGATGTAAAGCAATATATGCGTGACCTTGCTGCAACGGGGCGAGCGTATCATTGGGACGATAGCCCGACAGAAATTAGCTGGGATACGCCGGTAGACGTTGATGCAATGCAAAAAGCGCATGCTGAAGTATGGGCGATATGTAATCCATGGACTATCTTAGACGACGACAGCGAAATCGCGAAACTTTACAACCTGACATCAGAGGATGTGTAAACATGAAAATTATCAAAGGTAGTTTATTCCAGCGGTCAGATGATACAAAAATGGGATGGCACGTTTGGCGTGGCAATAAGTTGCTAGGCGTGTTCCAGACACGGGCACAGGCGCGGGTGTGGGTGCGTGATTTTGCGGCGCAGGTGAGCGTATGACCTACCATATGAAAGACTGTAAAAACGTCAATCCTGCGCCAGTAGAGGAATCATTAGCTAAGGCGCTGCTATGCCTTGCGCTCGCCATGAGCGCCACGGCGCTGGCTCTCGCGCTAGGCGCTGCGGTAGTCTGCACATGAATGTAAAAAATGTGATACGCCCGCCGGACATGACATGCTCGTTTTGCGGCGGCAAGGGGTTTCAAACCGTCGAAAGGGCGGCGGGTCAGTCTTTTGTCTGTAAAAATTGTCGCAGGACGTATCGTAAAAAATCAAATAGCGGTTCCGGCGTTATTGCCGGACGCGTTTATCATCGCACACAGGAGCTATAGCCATGCAATTTACAATTGAAGAAAACGAACGCGCAGCATACGCGGCGGGCAATACGCCACTGGCGATCGCTTGGGGTAAACTTATCGACTTGGAACAGGAACGCATAACGCTGCGGCAGTGTATCCGCGACGCTGCGGATTTAATCGACTGGGAGAAAACCGACGATCATACCCAATGGCACGCGCGCGCCGCCAAACTGCTGGACAGCGATGCATGATCTATGCCGCGATCGCGCTTATCATCCAATGGATAATTGACGTGCTAACAGACTAAAAAAAGGGGCCGAAAGGCCCCTTTAGGTTTTAGAAGCCGATCGCGCGCACGTTGGCGCCACCGGCGTTGGGTTCAACGGCGCGCCTAAGCTCTGATTTTGAGAGCGTTGCCATTTCGGGCGCGGCGTAAACGTGTTTTTTAGTTTTGAATTCGGCGGCGGCGACGCGCCCGCAGTCGATCCAGCCAGCCTCCCGTAACCCGTGCAGCAATTGAGACTGGAACACCTTAAAACCCGCGGGGCCGGTTAAGCGATCGCAAAGCGCGTGGAACGGCGAGCCGATGACGCCACGGGCGAATTCGCCCGCACGGGCGCGGAGCTGGTCAACAATAAAAGACTCTCCCGCGCTCATGGACTGCTCGCACAGGTTCTCTTTAAATTCCGTCACGGGCGGCGCTGCTGCGGGGTTGAACGCGCTCACGTCGCGACGTGCAAGCCACCCGGCAATAGCGGCGAAGCCGCCCGACTGATACCAGCGCCAGAGTTTACCGGCGGCGGCGGGCGCCATCCTCGGCGCGCTTGACCAGATACAAAACCACCGGCGGTCTTGCGACGCTAGGCTAATCGGCACCGGATCGTTTGAGAACGCCAGCACCAGGCACCGGTTGACCATATCATAGGGGTGCAGGCCCTTGCGGTTGATCGACAGCATTTCGGGCGGCGCTGCGATGATCGGCTTCAGGCGGTTAGCCAAGGCGCGGCGCTCGCGGGCGTCGGGTTCCTTCAATTCGTTGAGGATGATAATCTCGGCCTCCAGTGCGTATCCCCACTGACTGCCTAGCGTGTCGTTGTCCATGATGCCACGGTTGCGGAGCGACGGCCCGCACACGGCCCAAAGAAGGGGGGCCCACAGCGTATCCTTGCCGCAGCCTTCATCCCCGGCATGCAGCACGGCGTGGTTGATCTTCGTCCGTGGGTTTTGCAGTTTGCAGGCCATAATGTCGTAGAGATGCTCGCGCTCGGCGGGCACCGGCACCAGCGCCTCGACGTGGTTAAGCCACGGCGTAATGTCGGCCTCCAGTTCGCGGTCGATCGGCGGGCGGGCGTCGCGCCAGCGGTTGCCGTAGGTGTCGCCGTCACGCGCCACCAGCACACCGTCGCCTGCCGAGTAGGTAATGCCGACCAGCGCGGGCGCGCCCTCGGCTTGCCGGTTCTCATCGTAGCAAATGCTCGCCTCGACGCGGCGCGCCTTGCCCTTAGCGTCGGTGTGGATCGAATAGCAGGGAATATGCCGGAACAGGGCGTTAAACGTGGTGCGGCCAATCTCGCGGCGGTCGATCAGGTCGAAATATGACTCGTCGGCTTGGATATACCCGAAGCGGTCATACCACCCGGCCTTTTCGACGCGGCCTAACTCTTTGCGCTCGACGGCGGCGATCATCGCCACGGCGTCGGTTTTCGCGCTGAACAGGTCGCCGGGCTTCAGTTTAGCCAATGCAGCCTGCATCACGGGGGCCAGCAGTTCGGAGCGTAGCCCCGGCGCGTGTGACGGGCCGCCCTGCTCGGCTACCCAGGTTAAGAAGGCGACGCTATCCCATTCAAGGCAGTGCTCGTGCAGGCACGTATAGGCCCGATTGACGGGCATGTAGCGGCCCTCGATCTCGCCGGTGGTGTGGGCGGCGTTGTTGGGGCAGACCACACCCCACCACCCGGCGCTGTTGCCGTGCGCGGTCAGGTGGCCGGACTCGGAGAGCCACGCTAGCACGTCGTCGCTGCCGTCGTCGTCGAGATCGACGCGGCGCACGGTGGCGGTGTCGGCCGCGGCGGGCGTCACGCCCAAGGCGGCGCAGATTTCGGCTAACGTATACTCACGCGCCGGTTCGAATTCGACCAGCACCGACGCCCACGCCTCACGGCCCGGTTTCAAGTTTATACTGCCCGGCAGACGAAAATTTCTCACGGGGTTGGTCGCCCCACCGTCGGTGTATCCGGCCTCCGCGATGGCCTTGATCGCTGCGGTAAACTCGCCACAGGAGGGCTGCTCGCTAAAGGCGTAGCCGTATTGAAAGTTGCCGGGTGAGGTTTCCATGCGCCACGTCGGGGCCAGCGGCGGCACTTTGGCCTTGGTGCCCACGTCGTCCAGCACCAGCACGAGACAGTGCGTGCAGTTTGACGCGCTGGCACTCAGTTTGCCGTCACGCATACGGTCGAGGATGAAGCTACCGGTGTTGCCGTACCATGCGCCACCGGCGCGGTATTTCTCCGGCAAGAATGGGGGCCATGTGTAGCTCTCAACGCCCTTGACGGTGCGGGGCTTTTGTTTGACAATTAGCGCGCTCTCTCCCTCTGGAGCTAACGAGGCGAAAAGCTCTAAAAAGTCCATTGTGTCGTTTCCTGGTTGGTTGTTGGTCTGGCGGCTCACGGCTCCTCCCC
>Ga0114977_10000253_pt1 | contig 35576 bp, 28 predicted proteins | sample S_130805_MF_Meta_FD_87026 | JGI IMG/M metagenome (GOLD analysis project Ga0114977, IMG submission 87026) | Freshwater microbial communities from Lake Simoncouche, Canada to study carbon cycling - S_130805_MF_MetaG | ecosystem: Environmental > Aquatic > Freshwater > Lake | place: Lake...
ATCGCGAGGTAGAGCAGCGGTAGCTCGTCGGGCTCATAACCCGAAGGTCGGAGGTTCGATCCCTTCCCTCGCAACATCATCCCGCTCCCGATTCCTATCGAGAGCGGATTTTTTTTGTAGTAACTTTGCAATTATAAAGGTCAAATCATAACAGTAGCATGAAAGCGGGTTTTGTAAACATATTCGGGAGGCCAAATGCCGGTAAAAGCACTTTACTGAACGCCATAATGGGCGAGAAAATGGCTATTGTATCTTCCAAAGTACAAACTACCCGTCACAGGATTAAGGCCTTTTTAAACAAGGAAAACGAGTACCAGATTATCTTCTCAGATACCCCTGGTATTATCGACCCTAAATACAAGCTGCACGAGAAAATGATGGGGGCGGTAAAGTCGGCCTTGGAAGATGCCGATGTGGCACTTTTGATGGTGGATATGAGAGATGATATCAAGGAACTGGATGAACTTTTTGCTTCCTTAAAGCTAAAAGTGCCCTGTGTGGTGGTATTGAACAAGTCGGATTTAGCGGTAGGAACGCAGGTAAAAGAGGCGGTTGCTTTCTTTAAAGACAAGCCATATTGCAGTAAAACTATTTCGGTTAGTGCATTGAATAAGAGTGATATAGATAGGTTATTAAAACTTGTTATTGAAATGATTCCCGAAGGAGTTCCTTTTTATAGTGAGGATGATTTAAGCGATTTGCCCACTAAGTTTTTCGTGAGTGAGCTTATTCGTGAAAAGATATACCAGTTGTTTGGGGAGGAGATTCCTTACCATACAGCCGTACTAGTGAACTCTTTTAAACAGCAGCCGTTATTGATTAAGATACAGGCCGATATTATTGTAAATAGAGAAACACAAAAGGCTATTATTATAGGTGAAAAAGGGAAGATGATTAAGGAGATTGGCATATTGGCGAGAAAGGATATTGAAGATTTCATTGGCTCCAAAGTGTACCTGGAACTGTTTGTAAAAGTGAAGCCTAAGTGGAGAGACAATGACAGTAAATTAAAAGAATTTGGGTATTAGTAATTTGTTTATCAATATTTATTTAAATTATTGATAATGAATAACTTGAAATAGTATAATTGAATATTAAATATAAATTATTATGAGCTATACAGTGGCTATTGTTGGAAGGCCAAACGTTGGTAAAAGCACTTTGTTTAATCGTTTCTTAGAGGAACGAAAAGCCATTGTGGATGATATTAGTGGTGTCACCAGAGACCGTCAATACGGTGTGACAGAATGGGCTGGTAAAACCTTTAATGTGATTGACACAGGTGGTTTTGTGCCTGATTCTCGTGATATGTTTGAAACTGAGATTCGTAAGCAGGTAAAAATTGCTATCGAAGAAGCTAATTCGATCATTTTTATGGTAGATGCTGCTGTGGGTTTAACCGATTTAGATGCGTCTATGGCCGATATGCTTAGAAGAAGTACTAAGCCAGTGTATGTATGCGTAAACAAAGTAGACAATTCTACTCGTGCTTTAGAAGGCACCGAGTTTTATGGTATGGGCTTTGAGCATAACTATTTCGTTAGTTCTATTTCTGGTAGCGGTACCGGTGAGCTTTTGGACGCTGTGACCAATGACATTAAGATTAAAGAAGTAAGTAATGATGATGAAGAGGTAGCAGAAGGGGAAGAAGAACCATTAGCAATTCCTAAAATTGCTATTATGGGCCAACCCAATGTGGGCAAGTCTAGCTTACTAAATGCTATGATTGGACAAGATAGAACCATTGTAAGTGATATTGCTGGTACTACTCGTGATACAATTCATACCCATTATACCATGTTCCAAAAGGAATTTATTCTAATTGACACAGCTGGTATTAGACGTAAGAATAAGGAAAAGGACGATCTTGAATTTTACTCTATCATCAGAGCCATTAAGGCTATGGATGAGGCGGATGTTTGTTTATTAGTTGTAGATGCTACAAAAGGGGTTACGGCTCAAGATTTAAGCATTTTTAGCCTTGCTTCTAAAAAAGGAAAAGGAATTATAGTATTGATTAATAAATGGGATTTAATAGATAAGGAAACCAATACAGCGCGTGATTACGAGAAAGTGGTTAAGGACAAACTGGCGCCTTTTACGGATGTACCTGTTTTATTCATATCTGCAGTAGAAAAAACCCGCATATTCAAAGCTATTGAGTTGGCTTTGGAAGTATATGAGAATAAGCACCGTAAAGTGCCTACTTCGAAGCTAAATGACATTATGTTGAAGGCCATCCTTAAATACCAGGCGCCTGTGGTGAGAGGACATGTGATTAAGATTAAGTTTGTATCCCAGTTGCCTACTAGGGTGCCAAGTTTTGCCTTTTTTACCAATTTCCCTGACGATATTAAGGTTCCTTATCGTAATTACCTGGAAAATCAGCTTAGGGCTAATTTCAAGTTTACAGGGGTGCCAATTAGGGTTTATTTTAGAAAAAAATAGAATTTTTTCTGTGATTAATGTGTGTTTAAAAAATAAATGTTAAAATTTGGCGTTTTTGAAGGGGATGGCTATCTTCGCCCTCGTATTTTTGATACAAAACTTAAAAAAACCAAAAAATGAAAAAAGTTATCGCAATCTTCGCTATCGCTGCATTAGCTGCGTGTGGTGGTGCTTCTACTGAAGCAAAAACTGATACTGCTGTTGCAACTGTTGATACAGCTGCTGCTGCAACTGTTGACACTGCTGCTGCTGCAACAGTTGATACTGCTGCTAAAGCAAAGTAATTTTAGAAGTTTATTAATAACTTCTTGCAAGAAGGTCCTTCCCAATAATATTGGGGAGGATTTTTTATTTAGGGATGTTCTCCCAATTACCTTGTTATTTATTGATTTTGGCACTAATATTGCCTTATTAGGGTATACCTTACTAAACCAAGTATTGGAGTAAGGATTTATGTCATTTTGACTTTATTTTAAATAATTTGTATAGTGGATAAGACGTTTTTGTTTAAGGGGGAAGAAGATAATGAGTTTATACCTTTATTTTCATTTAATGAGCAAGCAGAAGAGAATGAGCCCGAGATGGTGATTGATTCTTTGTTGCCCATATTGCCATTGCGTAATACGGTGTTATTCCCTGGGGTAGTTATTCCTATTACAGTGGGAAGAGATAAAAGCATTCAGGCAGTAAAAGCTTCTTATAATAAGGATAAATTAATTGGAGTAGTTTCTCAAAAAGATGGCAATATTGAAGACCCCACGCCAGCCGATTTGTGTCATATAGGTACCGTCGCAAAAATCATTAAAATGATTAAAATGCAAGATGGGGGCACCACTATTATTATACAAGGTAAAAAAAGGTTTGAGCTACTGGAGATGAAAGAAGAAGATCCTTTTTTCAAAGCCAGTGTAAAAGTATTAGTAGAAGATAAGGTAGATAAAGACAATCAAAATTTTCAAGCTTATTTAGCTAATATCAAAGATTTAGCTACTCAAATTATTCAGTTGTCTCCTAATTTTCCTTCAGAGGCAGCGATGATTTTGAAAAATATTGAAAGCCCTTTGTTTCTAATCAACTTCGTGAGTAGCAACTTAAGTGTTGAAATTAATGATAAGCAAGCATTGCTTGAGCAAAATAATATTACACTGCGCGCTGAAAAACTAATTCAGTTTTTACAACAAGAATTGCAATTCGTTGAATTAAAAAATAAGGTGGCTAATAAAACGCGCACCGAAATAGACAAGCAACAACGCGATTACTTTTTACAACAACAACTAAAAAGTATTAAGGATGAATTAGGCGGAGATCCTAATGAGCGTGAAGTGGCTGATATGAAAAAGAAGGCAGAAGGGAAGAAGTGGCCCGAGAGTGCAAAAAAATTATTTCAAAATGGATTGGAGAAGTTGGAACGTATGCATCCAAGTACACCAGATTATTCTGTTGTGTACAATCACTTAGATTTATTGTTAGATCTTCCTTGGGAGGAATACACCGATGATAATTATGATTTAAAAAATGCAAAGAAAGTATTAGACGCAGACCATTATGGAATGGGTAAAATAAAAAATAGAATTTTAGAATATTTGGCGGTCCTTAAGATTAAAGGCGATATGAAAAGCCCTATTTTATGCTTCTTAGGCCCTCCAGGTATTGGTAAGACATCTTTAGGAAAGTCTATAGCACATGCTATTGGAAGAAAATATATTAGAGTAAGCTTAGGTGGCTTGCATGATGAAAGTGAAATTAGAGGACATCGCAAAACCTATATTGGTGCGATGCCTGGTAGAATTGTACAAAGCTTGCGTAAAGTAAAAACATCAAATCCTGTAATGATTTTAGATGAGATAGATAAAATTGGAAGTGATCACCGCGGCGACCCTTCATCTGCTTTGCTGGAAGTATTAGATCCTGAACAAAATCATAGTTTTTATGATAATTATTTAGAATCTGAATACGATTTAAGTAAAACTTTATTTATCGCAACAGCGAATGATATAAGTCGTATTCAACCTGCTTTACGCGATCGTTTAGAAATTATCGATTTAAGTGGTTATGCAGTGGAACAAAAAGTAGAAATTGCTAAAAGACATTTACTGCCTAAGCAAAGGAAAGCGCATGGTCTGGATAAAATAAATTTCAAGGTACTTGACAATGTATTAGAGAAAGTTATCGAAGATTATACTAGAGAAAGCGGGGTGCGTGAATTAGATAGACAATTAGCATCTATTATGCGTTACCAAGCTAAAGAATTAGCGTATAAGCATAAAGTTAAACCTACTGTTACAAAATCTGATTTACATAAAATTTTAGGTCAAGCAAGGTATAGTAATGAAATATACAAAACAGTAAATATGCCTGGCGTGGCTGTTGGCTTAGCTTGGACCTATGTAGGGGGTGATATTTTATTTATAGAAGTATTATTAGCAGATGGCAAGGGGGGAATGAAACTTACAGGTAACTTAGGTAATGTGATGAAAGAAAGTGTGGACACTGCACTTACTTATTTGCAAAGTAATGCGAAAAAGATAGGAGTAGATCCAGCTATGTTTACTACAAAATCTATTCATGTGCATGTGCCCGAAGGGGCGGTTCCTAAAGACGGCCCAAGTGCGGGAATTACCATGCTTACAGCATTGACATCTGCTTTTACGGGCCGAAAAGTAAAGCCTTATTTAGCCATGACAGGAGAGATCACCTTACGTGGTCAAGTGTTGCCAGTAGGAGGAATCAAAGAAAAAATACTTGCTGCTAAAAGAGCAGGAATGAAAGAGATAATACTTTGCTGGCAAAATGAAAAAGACATCAATGAAATTGACCATACTTTCATAAAAGGCCTTCAGTTTCATTATGTAAAAAATATGCAACAAGTACTCGACTTGGCATTAGTTTAATAATTGGGCTTATTTAAATTGCAAATAATGTTTTCAATCCCTAGCTTTGTTCAATGACAAGGGTTGCCTTCAAAACGAGTCTTTTTTTAATTTGTACATTTCTTCTAAGTACTTCTGCTGTAGTGGCACAGAAAGTGAATGCAGATGAAGTATATTCTTTTATTACTTTACCTTATAGTGCAAAAGCCACTTCTTTAGGTGGACTAAATATTAGTAGCATTGGGTCTGACTTAGGATTGGCAATGTATAATCCTGGTTTGTTAGAGAGTAGCATGGATAAAGAACTTCATTTGAGTGTGAAGTCTTATTTTTCGAATATTCAACAATATGATTTTAGTGGAGCTCATTTTTTAGCCTCAAAAAAATGGATGATAGGTTGGGGTATTCATTATATGGGCTATGGTAATATTAATATGACAGATGTGTCGGGCAATGATATGGGTAATTTTGTAGCCAACGATTATGTTGCACAAGCATCTATTGCGTCTAATTACAGCAAAAATATACAGCTGGGAGCCACTGTTAAATTGATACAATCTAATTATGGAATGTATCAATCAAGTGGGGTGGCATTTGATGTTTCAATGGTGTATACTTCTTCTAATAGATTAATGCGTGCAAGTATTTTAGCTAATAATATTGGAGGTCAAATTAAATCTTACACAGAAAAGGAAAGACTTCCTTTGAATATTATAATGGGTTGGTCCAAGAAACTAGAAAATGCGCCCATACAGTTCTCTGTTACAGCACAAAGATTATCTGTTTGGAACAATGCGATGTATGATCCTGCTTTTTATACGCAAGAAGGGTATAAGAACCCCGGAAGTTTACAAGATGTATTCAATCATTTAATTATTGGCGGGGAAGCTAATTTGGGCGAACAAGTAGACTTAGATTTTGGCTACAACTTTATTAGACGTTTCGATTTAAATATTCAAAACCAACAAAATTGGTTTAATGGTTTTAGTGCAGGCTTAGGATTGAAGTTACCTCGTGTTAAAATACAATATGGAAATGCATTTTTTCAAAGAAATTTATACCATCATTTCTCCATCTTCTATTCTTTAAAAAATATACGCTAGTTCTTTTTAGGAGGGAAGAGTGCTTTTGGTTTGGTTCCTTCTTTATTAGTTTTTGTTTTCCCTTCTTTTGTTGGACTACTTTTTAAAGGCGGTGTTTTTGCAGCTGGTGTTTTGATGGAAGGACTAGCAATAACAGGGTCTGCTTCTGGAATCGAATAATCAGATTCTGCTTTAATATCTTCTGAATTTTCTATAGCGTTTATATTTTCTAATCCAGTACTGTCTTTGGAAATAAAATCTATATTAAAATCATTGAGCATAGTTGAAGGTCTTTCGAAATTAGCATTGGGGTCTAGGTTACATGCAGGGTCTGCTGCTACTTTACTCATAAAGTATGCCCAAATAGGTAAAGAGGCATGTGCGCCTTGTCCAAAGTAATTGTCAGAGAATCTTATGTATCGATCATCACAACCCACCCATGCGCCAGCTAATAGCTGTGGAGTGTATCCCATAAACCATAAATCGCTATTATCATTGGTGGTACCTGTTTTTCCTGCAATAGATTGTGTGGGCACTGCGTATGAATACATACTGCGTCCAGTTCCTTTCTGTATAACACCTTGCATCATACTCACCACAGAATAGGCTGTTACTTCATTGATTACTTTTCTTCTTTGAGGAGAATAGCTTTCTAATACATTGCCATTTTTATCTTCAATTCTATTAATGAAAAATGGTTGCGCATTATAACCCGCTCCAGGAAACATCGTATAAGCTTGCACCATTTCAAACAAAGAAATTTCAACAGCACCTAATGCAATAGAAGGATAGGGTTGTAAATCGGATTTAATATTGCACTTTTTTAAATATTCCACAAACTGTTTGGCAGCTTCATTACTCTTGCCATTTATTTGCTTCATGATAAAGGCAGATGAACAGTTTCTTGATTCTGCTAAAGCCTGTGCCATTGGGATAGACTGTCCTGTACAAGTTTTAGGGGTATTGGGAACCATGCCATAGCCATCAAAATTTTGTTGCACGTCTTGTACAATGGTATTAGGTGTAAAGCCAGCTTCTTCTATGGCTAAAGAATATAATAAAGGTTTAATAGTCGATCCAACCTGTCTTTTGGTATTAATGTTAACGTGATCGTATTTGAATGTTTTAAAATCAACACCGCCCACCCAAGCTTTTACTTCGCCTGTGAAAGGATCTACCGCTAAGAAACCTGTTTGTAATATTTGCTTATGATATTTTAATGAATCGTAAGGAGTCATAACAGTGTCTATGAATCGGTTTTTATTCCATGCAAATACACGCATGGGTAAGGGCTCATTGAAAGATTTTCTAATTTGCACTTCATCCATATCTTCTTTCTTCGCATTCTTCCATCTATCTGTTTGCTTAATGGCTAATTCTAGTTGAGCGCTAAATTCTTTCCAAATAGTACCCGATTTTATATTGCTCTGTTGGTTAAACTCTTTTTGTAAATACGACATATGTCTTGCCACCGCTTCTTCTGCATATAATTGCATTCTTGGATTAATAGTGGTGTATATTTTTAATCCATCTCGGTATAGGTCGTAAGCATCGCCGTTATTTTTTTTGTGTTCTTTGCACCATTTCTTCATGTATTCTCCTAATGTCATTCTAAAATAGGGACCTAGGCCATTATTCTGGTCTAGCTTTTTAAAATTGGTGGCAATAGGCAGTTGTCTTAAAGCATCGGCTTGGTCTTGGCTTATATATTTTTGACCGGCCATTCTATTTAAAACTAAATTTCTCCTTTCTAAAGCAAGCTTAGGATTTCTGTTAGGATTGTATTTAGTAGGGGCATTAATCATACCTATTAACAAAGCAGCTTCTTCTAATGTTAAACGGTCGGGTTCCTTTTGAAAAAAAGTACGAGAGGCATTGCTGACTCCAAAAACATTCTCACTAAAGGGTACTGTATTTAAATAAAGTGTTATAATTTCTTGTTTGGTAAAATTGCGTTCTAATTTAATAGCAATAATACTTTCTTTAATTTTTTGAATAACACGTAAAAGTTTGTTTTTTGTACTCCAGTTATCGGTAAACAAATTCTTAGCAGTTTGCATGGTAATAGTAGAAGCGCCGCCTTGACTTCCTAAAAAAGCCACCGCTCTTATTAATCCTTCTCCATCAACTCCATAGTGGTCATAAAACCTTTTATCCTCTGTGGCTACTAATGCTTGCAACAAATAGGGGCTTATATCTCTATACTTTACGGTAATGCGATCTTCTAAATAAAACTTGCCCATGGGAGTACCATCTTGTGCATATACTTGGCTTGCTAGGGAAGCAGTTGGATTTTCAATATCATTAAGGTCCGGCATATCGCCAATCCATCCCCAATTGATCATGAGTATAAACAATAAAAATACCCCCGCAGAAATAAAATAGTATTTCCAGAAAAGGCGTACCCAATTCTTTGGTTTTGTTGACTCTTGACTCACTACTATTTTATATTAAGGTTTATAAATATTTTTGAACATAAACTGTTGATATTGTTTTAAATCTTCTGTGTCTTTAATTAACAATATATTAGTCTTGCCTAATAAGTATATTTCATATTGTTTTGTTGGAACAAAAGATATAATTTCCGAACTCAGCCTTGGCTTTATTTTTGTGATATAGCTATTGGCATTAATTCTATTTTCAAATGGTCCTATCCATACAATATATTTATCCTCATTAAACTGTACGTAAGTTACGCTTAATTTTTGTTTTCTAAATTCGTCACTATTAAGATAGGTAAAGGCATTTTGCATTTCCTTTACAAATGCAGCACTCACTTTATTCGTAGCCAAGGCTATATAGTGTTGTTCAGCGCTATCGTTTGCAAATTGAATTAGAGGTATAACAGGAACAACAGGGGCGGCGGCAATTGTCACCGTATCAACTTTAGTAGTCCCGGCCATTATTTTACCGCTCCCTTTTTGAGTCTTTTTATTGAATTCCTTATTTCCTATTGAAGCGGTGTCAATGGAAGCTATTTTCTTAGCTGCTGCAGTTTGACTGCTATCTATGACTCTTTTATTGGTATCTTTTATTGCTGCATTATTCAAATTAGAAACTTCCGCGGCTATTGCAGCTGTATCTATGGTAGTTTCGGCAATTAGTTTTGCTATGTTTAAATTGCTTAAATAATATTCAGTTTGTTTTCTATTTTTTAATTCTGTGATGATATTTTTGGCTTTATCTCTAATTTTCTCATTTGTATTTTGTAGTACGATCGAATCTAGTATAACATAGGCAGCACTATCCTTTTTTTGTTGCGCATACATTTTAACCTGAATAAATTTAAAAGGAGTATTCCACTTTGTTTTTCTCAGATCACCCATTATTTGCTTTGACAAAACAGTTAAACTATCCCAATTGCCAATTTGAGATAAAAAGTAAGCTTCTTTATAATCATCTAATACGATCGATTCTTTTTTCTTTTTTAATAGAGATTCATTCTTTTTCGTCGTATAAAACCCATTAGGGAATTGGGTTAAGACTAATTGTATAATACTATCCGACTTTTCATTTAAATTATCATGAAGGTATTGACTGGCTAAGTCCAATAAGGCTCTTTCTGTAATAGTACTATCTATATTCTTATTAATTATATTAAGGTAAATAGGGTAGGCTTTTTCAAAATCATTTAATTGCAATAAAAATGTTTGTGCATTTGTTAGTGCAGCCATATTCCATTCCTTAAACGATTTTTGTAAATCTTCTGGATTAGCAATAAGGGAATAAGTAATAGCTTTTTCTTCTTTGCCAAGTTTCCCCTTCCTTTGTGATGTATCACCTGGCATCATCTGATTGGGAATTAGGGGTTGTTTTTGAGAAGTTGACGGAGCTCCATTTTTATTGGCAGCGTATAGTATAGCAGTACTAGTTTTTCTTCTCCACTGATCTACATTAGGTCTTTCACCCCACTTTTGGGTAAAATTTTGTTTGCCTAACGTAACGGCTGCCTTATTATCAAAATAAAAATCACTATTGCTAGTATTGTCAATTCTGCTATTGCTTATAGCAAGGTTATCTAATGGTGTATATCCTGTAGTGCTGGCACTTTTATCTATGAAAATATTTTTTATAAATTCATTTTCCAGTGTTGTTTTTTTCTGCCACCTTTCAAGACTTGCTTGTTGGTTTTCAGTTGCAATATTATAAATGCTTTGTAAAGTATCTTGTGATTTGATAATTTTATCATTCTTATTAATAGTACTTATCCATTTTTTTCGAGATTGAATGGTTTCATAGTTCGGATTGGTTTTTATCACAGTTTGTAAGCTATCATAGGCCATTTCCGCAATGGCGTATACATCATGCTGATAATTGATGTCCCCTAATAATTCGAAAGCTTTTTGCTTTTGTTTTAAATTGGTTGTATTTTTTTGAATTGATTTTATTAACCATTCATTGGCTTTACTATAGGATTTATTTTGTATCGCTAACTTTGCCATTTCAAAGTAAATGATATCCGCATAGGGCTTATACCTTTCTTTTTTTGTCATTTTCTCCAATGTATTTGCTAAAGCTTCCCATGAATTGTTTGCATTTTTGGATTCAATGCTAATCATGTTAATCTTTGCATATACACCTACTATAGGGTTTACCGCATGTTGATTTGCTTTTTTATACCAATTGTATGCATTATCCCATTTATCTGCACTTTGCCAAAGTTGTGCAATTAAATAATACCATCTTGTTTTAGCAGCTTCGTCAGGGGCGTTGGCAAATCCTTTCTCAAGTGCCGCCGCCGCTTTATCATATATTTCCATTTGATAATACCCATAGGCTAACTGCTCATTTAAAAAAGGGTAGAGTCTTTTTGGAAAGATAGCATCAGATTGTAATAATTGCAATAAGCTTAATCCTTCATTGAGTTCCTCCTTTTCAAAATAATTTCTCGCTTGCCATATCATACTTTCATTTCGAACATTTACATTTTCGAAAAAACGGTTATTTTCTGGCGTGGCAATACTAAATTTTCCTTTATTGCGCATGTTACTTCCAATGGGCAAATCCATTCCATTTTCTTTGTCATCAAAAGAGTAATTAATAAATTGCAGAATACTTCCAGCTGTGTCAAAATTTTTATGAAATAAGTATGCTTTAGCGAGCAATAAGTAAGCATCATCCACCCAATTGCTTCTTAGATCATGTAATACAATATTGGCATTGCATCTATAGATAATAGAATCAATGCTTCTTTTGGCAATTAGGCTTAAATCATAATCATAAAAGCTAATCAGCGAAGTATAATCATCTTCATATACACTTCTTGCTCTTAAAATATTATCCTTAAGTTCTTCTTCTGCGTTAAATAAATAGTTAAACTGAGAAACGGTATTTTGGTAAGCCCTTCTTCCTAAAGAATATTTAGTGTTAAGTAATCGTTCATAGGGAAGTGGTTTTTCAATTTCAAGCGGAGCTACTTTTTTGATGGCCTTATTGGCTTGGTCATTTGCGGCGCCTTTAATTTTATTAACTTTATTTAATAAAAAATTATTAATCATTTTTTGATTGGTATCTAAAATGCTATTGACTTTCTTTATTATTTTGCTATTGTTAATATCTAACAAAGGCTTAGTCGTGTCTTGTATGTTTTTAGAAGTGTCTTGTTTTTTCTTGGTAGTATCTTGCAATTTCTTAGGGGTGACTTGCGCACTTGCCTGAATACAAAATAGGGTTAGGATGCAAATTGCCCAGAACCAATTATAGTGATATTTATGAGGGGCTAATGTATGCTGCATAAAAGGGTTAAAAACGCCTTAAAAATACATTTATTTCCTATTATTCACTTAAAAAAATAGAATCCGTCGTATCTTTAACAAGCACACTACTTTATGCCTAAATTAGACATCAATAACACCTTTAAAAGGACAAGTAATACTTACCGCTTAGTTGTCATGAATGATGATACCTATGACGAGGTTTTGGCTTTTAGACTATCTAGAAGATCGGTTTATATAGGCATTAGCATTACTTTTATTTTACTGGTAGGGATGACCATTGCTTTAATTGCCTTTACACCCCTTAAATATTATATCCCTGGGTATGGTACAAAAGAGAGCAGAACGGCAATACAGCTTTTGAAAATCAGAACCGATTCATTAGAGCAATCTATCCATTTTAAAGAGCAGTATTTAGAAGGGCTAAAAAAGGTATTATCTGAAGGTAATCCTAAACAATTAGACACATTGCCTTTGGTTTTGCCAGAAAGTAAGCAATCTTTTGATTAATGGAATCTCCGTTTTCACATAATAAGCAATCAAAGAAAGACTCAGGGGTGGGTTTGGCAAAATATGCAGGTATTGGTACCCAAATGATTGCTGGGTTATTAATGACCTTATATATTGGCAAGAAAATAGATGCTTATTTTTTATGGTATAATAAACTAGCACTAATATTTCCTTCACTATTTATTATTGTAACGTTGGTGATGGTGGTGAAGGACACACAAAAGAAAAAATAACTTGTAATATTGATCGAAAACTATAAATTCTCTTAACACAATCTTATTTCAATAATTATTTCTTATGTTTTTAAAAAAAAATAGAACTGCCTTTCTTTTGTTTATTGTTATTCTAATAGCAGGAGAGACTGTGCTTTTTAATGGTATCACATTGCCTATTAAAGTTAATTTTATATTGGCAGTGAATATGATGCTATTTGCATTGGCCTATTTAAATCATCTAAGACTACAAAGAGTGGATGAAACGAATCCGAATGCGATGATTAGATCGGTCATGATGGGCACGCTATTGAAATTAATGGTTTTTGCTGGGGGTGCATTAACGTATGTGAAACAAGTAAAAGAGCCAGTGGGGTATCCAACTTTATTAATTAGTATGGTTTTATATCTATTATACACATGGCTTGAAATTAAAATAGCTATAGACAAAAAATAAAATTCAATTATAACTTATAATTATTTTGGCTAAAGTTGAACATCCCTTACATGCATTAAACGCTTATCTGCCAGAAGGTGCTTTTGAGCCAGTGGTTCAATTAATCAATCATTATAAAGTTCACTTAACTGTTACAAGAGAAAGAAAATCGGTATTAGGCGATTATAGACATGCTGCCATGGGCACTAATCATAAGATTACGGTGAATGGCAATTTAAATAAATATGAATTTCTTATTACTCTTTTACATGAATTAGCACACCTTTTATGTTTTGAACAATATAAAAATAGGGTAGAAGCACATGGTAAAGAATGGAAAAATATTTATGGTCAGTTATTGGCTCAATTTATACAATTGCAAATTTTCCCAGATGATATTCGTAAAAGTTTGCAAAAAACCTTACTCAATCCTGCGGCCACCGCCAATGGCGAAACTGCATTGTTATTGGTGCTTCGTAAATATAATCCAATGCAGAAGGAAGGCATAGTGGTGCTAGCGCATTTGAAAGAGGGGGATTTGTTTATGGAAACAAAAGGGAGAACCTTTAGAAAAATTAAATTAAGACGAAAGCGTATAGAATGCATTGAATTAGCAACAGGTAATATTTATTTATTTAGTGCATTAACAGAAGTACAAGTAGTAGCAGGGTAAGATTGTTTTATTGACCTTTTATATTTTATAAAAGGAAGTTATAGAAACAAAATACCCCCGAGTTCGGGGGTATTTTAAAAATCATTAGAGGATAATTCAAAGCCCATAAATTCTTCGAATTTGGGCTGTAGAATTTAAAAAAATCATTAGAGGATAATTCAAAGCCCATAAATTCTTCGAATTTGGGCTGTAGAATTATCAAGCAACGGCCTTTTTCACAAGTGCTGCTGCTTCGCTCAATAAAATAGCAGATTGAACTTTCAATCCACTTTCGTCTATTAATTTCTTTGCTTCTACCGCATTCGTTCCTTGTAAACGAACAATGATAGGAATATTGATATTGCCCAATTTGTTAAAAGCTTCAATGACACCTGCCGCAACGCGATCGCAACGAACGATACCGCCAAAGATGTTAATTAAAATTGCTTTTACATTAGGGTCTTTCATAATAATTCTAAAACCAGCTTCCACAGTAGCTGCATTGGCAGCACCACCTACGTCTAAGAAGTTAGCAGGCTCTCCGCCGCTTAATTTAATCATGTCCATTGTAGCCATTGCTAATCCGGCACCGTTTACCATACAACCAACGTTACCATCTAGTTTCACAAAGTTTAAATTGTATTCAGCAGCTTCTACTTCGGTAGCATCTTCTTCTGTAACATCACGCATTGCTAATAAATCTGGATGGCGCATTAATGCACTATCATCAATATTCATCTTACAATCTACGGCGATCATTTTGTCATCTGATGTTTTGAAAAGTGGGTTAATCTCTAACATACCACAATCTAATCCAACATAAGCGTTGTATAAATTAGTGACGAACTTTACACAACTTTTTAAAGCGTCTCCACTTAATCCTAAGTTAAAAGCAATTTTTCTTGCTTGAAAACCTTGTAAACCACCACCAGGGTGAATCCATTCTTTAAATATTTTTTCTGGGGTATTGTGCGCTACATCTTCAATATTCATTCCACCTTCTGTGCTATACATAACCACATTCATACCTTTTGCACGATCCAGTAATATAGAAAGATAAAATTCTTTAGTAGGTTGAGGGCCTTCGTAATAAACGTCTTGGGCAACTAAAATTTTAGAAACCAATTTACCTGCAGGGCCTGTTTGGATGGTTACCAAAGTGCCTCCTAAAATATTCTTAGCAAATTTTTCGATATCGGCAGCAGATTTACCTACAGCAACACCTCTTTGTTCAGAACCTTGGATATTTCCTTTTCCGCGACCACCCGCATGAATTTGAGCTTTTACAACTGCAAATTTATTGTTGGTTTCGGCTGCTATTTTATGATAGGCAGCAACAGCAGCATCAACCGTTTCAACAGCGACACCTTCTTGAACAGGAACATTATACTTTTTTAGTAATTCTTTTGCTTGGTATTCATGCAGATTCATACAATCTAAAATTTTGGCGAAGATAATAGATAATAGGCATAGAATAAGCCTAAAAATTAATTTTGTTGTTTAAACATTGATTTATATCTTTACATTGTTAAAATTGATCATTTGAAAAGGACTTAATCATCTAATAATATGGAGAAAGTCCTAATTCTATGTATTTTTATCACCTAATAATTTTACAATTAAACAATTAAACAAAAATCAAATATGAAAAAAATCATCTTATCGATCACTTTAATCTCAGCGTCGATTTCTCTAATCTCTTTCATGCCTAAGCAAAAAAATGCTGATGCGGTTACTTTTACTGTTACTGCTCAAAAAAGTAAAGTAGATTTTACTGGCTCTAAAAAAAGCGATTATCACACTGGTTATTTTCCTATTAAGTCAGGTTCAGTGAAAATTGACGGTGGAAAATTAGTAGGTGGTAGTTTTGTCATTGATATAGCAGGATTGAAAGTAACAGATGACAGAGGTGGTGAGCGTTTACAAGGCCATTTGGCTACTGCAGATTTCTTTGATATTGCAAAATTTGGAGAAGCTACTTTTACAATCACTTCTGTAGAATATACAAAAGCAGATAGAGCCACTGTTAAAGGTGACTTAAACTTAAAAGGAATTAAAGCGCCAGTAACTTTTACAGCTGTAATTAGAAATGCAGATGATAAAGGTTTCTTTGCTGAAGCATTTATGCCTTTTGATAGAACTCTTTTTGGAATCAACTATGGTATTGGTATGGTAGATTCTGAAGTGCAATTAGCTATACATATTTACGGTACAAAGTAATTGTAAACTAATTCGTTTATAGAAAAACCCTCTTCCGAGTCATCGAGAGAGGGTTTTTTATTTTGTTCCTAATGTTCCTTTAAAATGATTAGTAGAGATTACAAGCTCTGTTATTCAAAGAATAGAGCGTAGAAAATTATTTAAATGGAGTAACGCTCTTTTAAAATATGCAAATGATGTAGGGCATGGCCAAAAATAATAAAACCTAAAGCGTTTACGGACATTGGGTTTTCGCTTGCAATACCTTTTTGTTTCCAATCTTCTTCTGTAAAAGAAGCAAACAGCATATTAGTTGATTGCCTTACTATTTTCCATTCTGCTATCATGTCTTTCCAATTGCGATGAGCAGCTGTTGCATTTTCGGCATATTTTTTTTCATCAAATCCGGGAATAGAAATTTTTTCTTTTCTAGCAATGGCTAAGGCGCGATAAGCGAATATTCTTTCCGTATCAATTACATGCTGAAACATTTGTTTTATCGTCCACTTGTCAGGGGCGTAGGCGAAATTTATTTTTTCCAAAGGAATGGCACTCCATGATTCAATAATACGATCATTGTATTGTTGCTGTAAAATGGAATAGTCTTTCCCACTTGTATAATTAATATATGTTTGGTAATAGGGGCCGTATTCAGTTGCACTTGGTCTTGGCATAATGTATTTTTATTCGGTAAATATTGAATTAAATTCTTAATTAATTGTTCTTTTTTTTCTTGGCAGATTTTGCAACATTTTTTGGCGAGCTATTTTTTGCTACTTCTATAGCCATATCCAATGCATTAGAGGCATTTACAATCCCACCAGTATTGCATATTTCCAGTAATGACTTACTAAGGTCTCTGTTAGGGATTGCATTTTTTTCATTTGCATTGTTTGGCTTCCAAACACTATTTAATAATATTTTTTTTACTTCTACTGCAGTTAATTGTGGAAAATAAGATCTAATCATTGCAGCAATATGACTTACAATGGGAGCTGACATACTGGTGCCACTTATAAAAGCATATTTATTGCCCGAGGGTACCGTGGAATAGATTTTATCGCCTGGTGCTAATACATCTACAAATTTTGCTCCATAATTCGTGAAATCTGTTAATAAGCTTGATCCAATAATAGGGTCGCTACTTGCAGCTACTGTAATGACATTATCCACTTTATTATGAAGGGAACTTGAATAGGGTGTAGGGAACACTTCTTTTTGGTCTAAGTCATAGAATTCATTGCCTGCAGAATGAATAATTAATACATCTTTTGAAGCTGCATATCTTATAGCGCTATCAACCCATATTTGTTCTGGAGAATAGGATTTCCCAAAACTCATATTAATAATTTTAGCACCATTATCAACGGCGTATCTAATTCCTAATGCAATATCTTTATCATATTCATCTCCATCTGGCACTACTCTTACGCTCATTATTTGAATAGGAGGGTATAAATTATTTATTTGCCAATTACTATCTGGGATACTTGCCACTAAACCTGCCACATGTGTGCCATGTCTTGCATTGGGGCCTGTAACATCTTTATTACCATAATGACTATCTGCAAAATCAAAGTAATTGTCTTTGATTATTGATTCTCTAATGGCAGAAGGTGCTTGTTCTTTTGCATTGGCTGCTATTTCCTTTCCTTCAATGTATTCATTTAAATCTTTTATAACATCTAGGTAGCTCATTTCTCTTTCGATACCTAAAATACGAACTGTTCTTAAATAGGCATTTTTGGAATCTAGCGTATTGCGTCCTAAGGGCTCGTAGTTTTCTAATTGTGTAACGGTAAAACTAGAATCTCCCATTTCCTTAAGGATACTAATGGCAATTTTTTTAAGGGCATTGGTAGCCATTTTAATATATTGTAAGTTGGCTGCATCTTCTGGAGAAGTTTCAATTTCTGCAGCGGTTCTTTTCCACATTAAATATTGTTTTTTTTCTACCAAGCTTAAGGTAAGGGTGTCAATATTTTTATTTTCGTATTTGTTTTTATATTGATGATAGATTCTAGATTTTTCTGCGGCTGCCTTATCAATATTTTGTCCATCACGTCCTCCTAAAAAATTCCAACCATAATAGTCGTCAACATAACCGTTATGATCGTCATCTATATTGTTATTAGGAATTTCAGCTAGATTATGCCATAACACTTTTTGTAAACTAATATGATTGGTGTCAATGCCGCCATCCAATACAGCTACTACAATTGGAGTGGCCTTGGTATGGAGCGTACTTATTTTTTGATATGCTTTGTGTAAGCTTATACCATGTATAGTGTCTTGTGCGAAATCCTTCCAATGCCAATTTTGATTTTTTTGTGCATACAAATTGTTTTGCGCAAAAATAAATTGGCCAATGAAAATTAAAGATAGAAATAATAACCTCAATGAAGTATTTCGAATCATATTGTTAATCAATCGGACTAAATTATAAATCAAATTGAATGCCTTGTGCTAAAGGTAGATGAGTACTCCAGTTAATGGTATTGGTTTGTCTACGCATATAGGCTTTCCAAGCATCGCTGCCGCTTTCTCTTCCTCCACCTGTTTCTTTTTCACCTCCAAAAGCGCCACCAATTTCTGCACCACTTGTACCAATATTTACATTGGCTATTCCACAATCGCTTCCTTGTTGAGATAAAAATAATTCAGATTCTCTCATATTTAAAGTCATGATGGCCGATGATAAACCTTGAGGAACGCCGTTTTGAATGGCAATGGCTTCTTCTAAGGTTTTATATTTCATAACATATAAAATAGGGGCAAAAGTTTCATGTTGCACAATGGCATAATGGGGGAGTGCTTCTGCAATACAAGGTTTTACATAACAGCCACTCTCATATCCAGCACCTGCTAGTACACCACCTTCTACTAAAAATTTACCACCTTCTTTTTTACAGGCTTCAATAGAATCTAAATACATTTTTACTGCATCTTTATCAATCAAAGGCCCCATGTGATTTTTGGTATCTAATGGATCACCAATTTTTATTTGCTGATAAGCCTTGGTTAATTTCGCTACAAAACTTTCATAAACTTTTTCGTGTATAATTAGACGTCGTGTGCTGGTACATCTTTGACCTGCGGTTCCCACAGCTCCAAACACAGCTCCAATTAAAGACATGTCTAAATCGGCGTGTTCTGAAATGATGATGGCATTATTGCCTCCTAATTCTAAAATAGTTTTTCCTAATCTTTCTGCCACTGCAGCATTTAATTGTTTTCCCATTCTGGTAGAACCTGTTGCAGATACCAATGGAATTCTTGTATCCTTCGTCATCCATTCACCCACTTCACGACCTCCTTGAATTAAATTATTTACACCCTCAGGAACATTATTCTCTTTGAAAACTTTTGCAATTATATTTTGAATAGCATTTCCACATAAAGGAGTTTTTTCACTTGGTTTCCAAACGGTAACATTTCCACATACCCATGCAAGTGCTGCATTCCAACTCCATACAGCTACTGGAAAATTAAAGGCAGAAATAATACCTACTATTCCTAATGGATGCCATTGTTCATACATTCTATGTGATGGTCTTTCGCTATGCATGGTTAATCCATATAATTGTCTTGAAAGTCCTACGGCAAAATCACAGATATCAATCATTTCTTGTACTTCTCCTAATCCTTCTTGTAAACTTTTTCCCATTTCATAACTTACCAATTGACCCAATGCATGTTTGTCTTTTCTCAAAGCATCTCCCATTTGTCTAACAATTTCTCCTCTCTTAGGGGCGGGCCAATTTCTCCATGCTACAAATGCAGTTTGTGCAACAGTAATTATTTTTTCATAAGCTTCTTTATCTGTACTTATGACTGTTCCAATTTCTTTATTATCAACGGGCGATGAAGAAACAATTACTTGTCCTTTGCTTGCTTGCCATTGTGTACCTGTAGAACTACCTTCATTTTTCTTTTGTAATTGAAGCTGTTGTAAAAATTCCATATTTATCTATTTTATAAATGCAGTTATATTGCTATTCCTAGTTACTCTTTAATTTTATCTATAAGACTTGTTGTAGAAAAGCCTTCTACCATTGGGTTTATAACGACTTTTCCCCCGTTTGCAATTACTTCTTTACCACCTACTATTTGATCAATGGTATAATCCCCTCCTTTAACAATTACATCTGGCAATAAAGTGCTTATTAATTCTAAAGGTGTTTCTTCTTCAAAAATTACCACAGCATCTACTACAATTAAATTGGCTAAAACGATGGCTCTACTTTGTGTAGTATTGATAGGTCTAGTGGGGCCTTTTAATTTTCTAACACTGGCATCACTATTTAAACCTACGATTAAAAAATCTGCTTCATTCGCCGCTTGCGCTAATGAAAATAAATGTCCTGGATGTATAATATCAAAGCATCCATTGGTAAAGGCAATCTTTTTACCATTCACTTTTAAAGCGGCAATCATTGACTGCGCTTGTGTTACTGTCATTATTTTTTTCTCGATGGCATCGCCCGTTCTCATCTTACTTTTTTTGTTTATTGATAATGGGAAGTATGATTAAACTTAGACCTCCTAACACTAAAATGATTATAAATTGACAAAACCATTGTAAGGTACCATTGGCTAAACCAAGGGTATAATCAACTCCATTTAATTCTAGCACTTTTGCCATAAAGTAGGCATAAGCGCCAATGCCACCTGGAGTAATAATCATTCCAATACTTGCAAAAGCTAAACAACTTATTGCTGTTTGAAAAGAACTTTCTGTACCTGCTGTTGCGTATAAGCCAACATAAGTGGCAAGTAAATACAAAAACCAAATGGCAAATGAATAAAAGAAAAATAAATTATGTTTTTTTAATTTAGTAGCACTCGTTATGCCTTCCCAAACCCCCCATACAATTTTTTTGAAAGTAGCAATTGCATTTTGCATTTTTGATTTAAATAGAAAAAATACAATAAGAAGTATGGCTACTACTATTCCCATAATAATATAAATAGGATGTATACCTTGGGCTGAATTATCTACAGGCGTTGTATAAGATTTGAATTGATTCCAACCAGCTTCTACTACACTAAATTGAAGCGTTAGGGCTAATAAAAATACCACTCCTAAACTAAGTACATCAAAAGCTCTTTCTGCTACAATGGTTCCTACAATTTTTTCCGCAGGCACTTTCTCATATTTTGAAAGCAGGGTGCATTTTAGCACTTCCCCCAATCGAGGGACAGCCAAATTGGCTAAATAGCCTATTAAAACTGCTAAGAAGGTATTAGCAATAGAGGGCTTATAACCTAGTGGCTCCATAATCAAACGCCACCTTAAAGCACGCATTAAATGAGATAGGCCTAAAATAATACCCACTGGGAAAATGAACCAAAATTTTGACTTACTAAGGGCAATGGTAAATTTGTCCCATTCTTGAGGGGGTATTTGGTGTAAACTCCACCAAATCAACAAAATGCCTATGAAAAAGAAAAAGGCTATTTTTAAAAATTTACTCATTTAGTATGCTATTTAGCAATCCTCTGCAATTTACAACCAATTGTCTATAATTGAGGAGGTGAGATCGTATTTATTACTCTTTTTTACTGTTTCTTAAAGTCCTTACAATTATGTACCTTTGCACACTCAAACTTAGAATTGAGTTAAACCCAAAAGGAATGTCTGAAAAAAAACGAATCTTATATATTGCCACAGAAATGTCGCCCTATTTAGAGCTGACCGAATTTGCTGAGGTAATTAATAAGCTCGCCATAAAAAGCAACGATAGTGGATTAGAAGTTCGTTGTATTATGCCTCGTTTTGGCGTAATTAACGAAAGGAGACATCGTTTACATGAGGTGGTAAGGCTTTCTGGAATCAATGTTCAATTAGAGGGGGATGATTACCCATTACAAATAAAAGTGGCTTCTTTGCCCAATGCTCGTTTACAGGTCTATTTTCTAGAAAACGAAGATTTTTTTAAGCGCAAGCATATTTTTCATGATGAAAATGAGAAGTGGTTTGACGACAATGCCTTGAGAACTATTTTCTTCTGTAGAGGGGCCTTGGAAACTGTCAAGAAATTTGGATGGCCTCCAGATATTATTCATTGCAGTGGTTGGATGACTGGTTTAATTCCAGCTTATATTAAACACGCTTATAAAAAGGAGCCTGTATTCTCGAATGCAAAAGTTGTTTTCACTATTGGACAAAACACTTTTGAAGAAAAATTCAATAAAGATTTGTTAACAAAGGCAATTATAAATACAAATATTAAAGACAAAGATTTAGAACCCTTTAAGGATTTAAATAATGCGGCTTTATTTAGAGGTGGTGCTACATATGCTGATGCGATTACTTTTGGTTCAGATGTAATTGATAAGAAATTAGTATCAGAATTTACAGCTGTCAAAGGAAAAAAAGTAATTCCATTTAATGGTTGGGACTCCGATTTAACAGAGTATTTAGATTTATACAACGAACTTGCATCTAAGTAAAGACAAATTTAATTCATGGCATCAAATAACACAGTAAGGATATTTTTTATATTTCTTTTTTCAACTTTAGTTTTTTCGGCTTGTACAAGAATTGCTAGTTCTGAATTGGGCTTAGGTTTATTGCCTTCGATTGATGCTTATGATACAAGAGACACGATACTAGATGTTATAACTGAAACAGTTGATAGGCCAGATTCATTAAGGATCTATGCTTCTGACGATCATATCCTTGGTACAATAACTAATGACCCAGCTTTTGGAAGTACCACAGCTTCCATGTACTTTCAAGTGAAGCCTAGTTTTTTCCCATTTTTTATTCCAGGTAGTAAAGACAGTTTAGTGGTTGATTCTGCTATTTTGATATTAGCATATAAAGGGTATTATGGCGATACTTCAAAACCTGTTAAAGTACAACTGAAAAGAATTAGTGCTTCAACTCCATTGGATCCGTTAAGAGTATATCCTACTAATTTTCCCGAACTCTTTGATATTAAAACTGATCAAAATTTAGGGGAAACGATGGTAGATTTTGCAAAAGTAGGAGACTCACTTATTACTCGTTTTGAAGCCTCTACAAATACTATCAGAATTCGTTTAACCAAAGCATTAGCCACTCAATTTTTAAGAGATTTTGATTCTAACAATGCTTATAGAAGTGATACAACTTTGCAAGCCTATTTTCCTGGTTTTGCATTAAGTACTGATGCGTCGACGAATAAAAATGTACTACTTAAAATTAATTTATTAGATACCAATACTAAACTTGCACTTTATTACAATATTAATACAACAGCTTTTGATGTAGCTCGAACTAGAGATACTACAGTTGTTAATTTTAAGTTTAGTATGTACAATAATGTAGATATAAATTTTATTAAAAGAAATAGGGCAGGTTCTGAAAGCGCTAATCATATTAATAAAGTAGCGAATGATTCCTTGGTATATGTTCAAACTAGTCCAGGCACAATGGTGAAGATAAAAATACCAGGCTTGAAAAATTTTGCTAATAAAATAATTCATAGAGCTGAATTAATTGCGGAGCAAGTTCCAGCAACACCTGGTGTCAATAGTCTTGAATCTCAATTATTGCCCCCTAGGTATTTGTTTTTAGGAACTTATGATACATCCACTAAGTTGATTCGTAATGTACCCAATGATTTTACAGGAACGACTAATGCAACCTCCTTTAACCAGTTTGGAGGTAAGTTACAATACAGGTCCATTAATGGCTATGATAATGTAGCTACTTATAATTTTAATGTTAGTAGGTATGTTCAAGGGGTAATTTCCAGAACAGACTCTTTATTTGACTTTAGAATCATCGCTCCAGTAAATGACTCCATTTTACTTGTTCCGCCTTATCCTTATAATAAACAGGCTGCAACTACTGACTATTTAACCACTTCATTGGGCAACCAAGCGGCTATTGGACGTGTTGTTTTAGGGGGTGGAAGTCGTTCTAAATTTAGAATGAGGCTACATATCTATTATTCAAATCTATAGTTATATCTTTCATTTGATTCAAATTGTTTTTATTAATATATTTGCACCTTAAATACTAATCTATGCCATATTTATTTACTTCAGAAAGCGTTTCCGAAGGACATCCAGACAAATTAGCCGATCAGATTTCTGACGCCTTAATTGATAACTTTTTAGCATTTGACCCACAATCAAAAGTGGCTTGTGAAACTTTAGTAACTACTGGTCAAGTAGTATTAGCTGGTGAAGTAAAATCTAAAGCTTATTTAGATGTACAAACTATTGCACGTAATGTGATCAAGAAAATCGGTTACACGAAGAGTGAATATATGTTCGAGGCGGATAGCTGTGGAATTTTATCTGCTATACATGAACAATCTGCAGATATCAACCAAGGGGTGGATAGAAAGAAAAAAGAAGAGCAAGGTGCAGGTGACCAAGGGATGATGTTTGGTTATGCAACCAATGAAACAGACGACTACATGCCATTGGCTTTAGATTTAGCGCACAAAATTCTAATTGAATTAGCTGCATTAAGAAGAGAGAACAAGGCTATCAAATATTTACGTCCAGATGCAAAATCTCAAGTAACATTAGAGTACAACGACAAAAACGAGCCAGTGAGAATTGACGCGATTGTAGTTTCAACGCAACACGATGATTTTGATGCAGAAGCAAAGATGTTAGCGAAAATCAAAAAAGATATCGTTGAAATCTTAATTCCAAGAGTAAAAGCAAAATATAAGAAATACGCTAAGTTGTTTAACAACGACATTAAGTACCATATTAACCCAACAGGTAAGTTTGTAATTGGTGGTCCACATGGCGACACTGGTTTAACAGGCCGTAAAATTATCGTTGATACTTACGGTGGTAAAGGTGCACACGGTGGTGGAGCCTTCTCTGGTAAAGATCCTAGTAAGGTTGACCGTTCTGCTGCTTATGCAACACGTCATATAGCTAAGAACTTAGTAGCTGCTGGTGTGGCTTCTGAAGTATTAGTGCAAGTCTCTTACGCGATTGGAGTTGCTAAACCAACTTCTATTAACGTAAACACTTACGGTACTGCAAAAGTAAAATTAACGGATGGTCAAATTGGTAAATTAGTAGAAAGTGTTTTTGATATGCGTCCTTACTTTATCGAGCAAAGATTAAAGTTAAGAACTCCAATGTATAGTGAGACTGCTGCCTACGGACATATGGGTCGTAAGAATGAAGTAGTTACTAAAACATTCACCACTCCAGATGGTAAATCAAAAACAATGAAAGTTGAATTGTTTACTTGGGAGAAACTAGATTATGTAGCCAAAGTGAAAAAAGCTTTTGGTTTAAAATAAATTGTTTGAAATAACAGCATCCCTTTCCGAATTTCGGGAAGGGATTTTTATTTAGCGGCATATTGAATAAGGGTATGGCTAAATCGCCTAACTTTGAAACCTATGGAAGAAAGACAATCAAGATCAGACAGGCCTTATAAACCAAGGCCTAGGTTTAGTTCGGATCGGGCACCCGCCACCGAACGTAAATTTATTATTGGTCGTCAGCCATTGTTGGAAGCTTTTGAATCAGGTACCAATATTGAGAAGATTTTAATTCAAAAAAACGCACAAGGAGAAGGGTTAAGTGAAATAAAAAATGCAGCGAGAGATAAAAATATTCCCATTCAACTTGTTCCCATTGAAAAGTTAAATGGAATGAGTAAGGCCAATCATCAAGGTGTATTGGCCTATATTTCGAAGGTTAAGTATTTGGAATTGCAAGAAGTAATAGATTTTGTAGTAGCAAAAGGGGAGACACCCTTATTTTTAATGTTAGATGGTGTAACAGATGTTAGAAATATTGGTGCCATTGGAAGAAGTATACATTGCTGTGGGGCACAGGCATTAATTATTCCAGACAAAGGAGTGGGAGCCTTAAATGAAGAGGCTTTTAAAAGTAGTGCAGGCGCTTTAGAGCATATACATATAGTGAGAGTGAATAGTTTATTAAAGGCAGTTGATTTGTTGCATCTGAATGGTATACAGGTTTTTACCAGTGAAATGCGCGCCGATAAAAATATTCACGAATTAGATTTAACCATTCCTTCTTGTATTATTATGGGAGATGAAGGAAGAGGCGTGCAGCCATACTTAGCCAAAGCGGCAGATTATTTCTTTAAAATACCCATGGCTACAAATTTTGATTCTTTTAATGTTTCAGTGGCTGCTGGTATTATTTTATATGAAGCAATGAAACAAAGAATGTTTTCTTCTAAATAAGTAAAGTAAAAAATTAAGCAAAGTGTTATATGAGTCCATTGAAATTTAAATTAACGCTTCCTGCTAAACGATCCGAAAGCCCAATGGGGTATCGTGATGCCATATTCTTAATTGGTTCCTGCTTCTCTGAAAACATTGGAGCAAAATTAACGACACACTTATTTAAAGTTTTTGAAAATCCACACGGCATTTTATTTAATCCTATAAGCGTTACGCAATCTTTATCGGATTGTATGGTTAATAAGCAGTATGTGGAAAGCGATTTATTTAAATTAAATGAAGTATGGAATAGTTGGCATCATCACAGTCGCTATTCGGGAATCACTGCGGCAGAAGCGGTAGAAAAAATAAATGATTCCATCAAAAAGGGTCACGCATTTTTAAAAGTGGCCGATCATATTGTTATCACACTTGGCTCTGCATGGGTGTATCAATTAAATAATCAATCGACACACACAGAAGGTCAGGTGGTGGCTAATAATCATAAAGCACCTGCTACTTGGTTTGATAGAAAATTAATGAAACCTGATGACCTAGTTGTTTTATTAAAAAATACCATTCAACAGCTGCAACAATTTAATCCCCACCTTAATATTATTTTTACCATTAGCCCAGTGCGTCACTTAAGAGAAGGGCTTATTGAGAATAATAGAAGTAAAGCTGTTTTAATACAAGCGGTACATGATGTTATAGAATGCTCTGATAAGACGGCCTATTTCCCTTCTTATGAATATGTAATGGATGATTTAAGAGACTATCGCTTCTATGCAGAAGACTTAGTACATCCTAATTACGCCGCCTCTAATTATGTATGGGAGAAGTTAGTGGAAACTTATTTTAACGAGGAAACGCAGCAAATAATGAAACAAGTGGCCGAATTGCAAATAGCAATGCAGCACAAACCCTTTTTTGCAGGATCGCTTCAACACCAAGAATTTTTACAAAACTGTATCGCTAAAACTGAACGTCTTTTGGCCTTATATCCTTATTTAAAATTAGATGACCAACTTCAGTCATTTAAGCAACAAGTTGCCAAATAAATTCTTAATTTAGTTGTCTAAATATTTGTTATGCGTTTACTGCCATTTTTAACATCGGCTATAGTTACTTTATCTTTAGTGACCGTACTGAATACTCAACTCTCTATTGGCCCCACAAAGTCACCAAAACTGGGTTATTTTTTATCGCCTCAACATGGCTTTTGGAAAAACGCCGAAAAGGTAAATACTAATTTTGATGCCAGCATCGTGGCCAATGAACTAAAAGGTAATGTAGATGTTTACTTGGATGATCGATTAGTGCCACATATTTATGCCGACCACGACGAAGACGCCTATTTCGTTCAAGGATATTTGCATGCCAAATTTAGATTATGGCAAATGGATTTTCAAACAAGAGTAGCTTCTGGTAGATTAAGTGAAATAGCAGGAGCAGATAAATTATCTATAGATCGTTTTTTTAGAAGATTAGGAATGGTATATGGCGCTGAACAAACAGAAGCTGCTATTAATGCCAATAATCCAGAGATGAAATCTACGGTGGATGCTTATACCGCTGGTGTGAATGCTTATATAAAGCAATTAGATCCAGCAGACATGCCTTTTGAATTCAAGTTAATGAATTACGCGCCAGAAAAATGGACGCCCGCTAAAACCTATTTGTTTTTAATGTTCATGTCTTATGATTTAACGGGGAGGTCTGCCGCTGCTGATTTACAGTTAACCAATACACGCGATTATCTTGGCTATGAATTATTTGATAAATTATACACTAATCATCAGGATTCACTAGATCCCATTATACCAAAGGGTACCGTGTATCAAAAGCCATCTATAATTCCTATTAAGCCTGCTATTGCAGATTCTGCCTATTTGCATCAAACAACTGCAGTTGCCTATACTAATGTAGAAACACCTGAAGCACCCAATGAAAATAACGGGAGTAATAACTGGGCTGTTTCTGGAAGTAAAACAAAATCGGGTAGACCTATTTTATGCAGCGATCCACATTTAGGATTAAACATGCCATCTTTATGGTACGAAGTTCAAATTACAACGCCCACTCATAGTACTTATGGTGCGAGCTTCCCGGGATCTCCCGCAGTTATTATTGGATTTAATGATAGTTTGGCATGGGGCGTAACAAATGCAGGTCGTGATGTTTTAGATTTTTATGAAATTAAATTTAAGGATACTACCGAAAGTGAATATTGGTTTAATGGAACTTGGAATGCAGTTACAAAAAGAACAGAAGTTATTAAAGTAAAAGATAGCGCTGATGTAGTGGAAGAAATACCTATGACACATTGGGGTCCTGCTATGTATGACGCACATTATCAAAATCCACAATCAAAAGGGCGTAACCTTGCTATTCAGTGGACAGCTCATACTTCTTCAACAGGGGTAGAAACTTTTTATAGATTAAATCGTGCTAAAAATTATGATGATTATATAAAGGCCATTTCATTATGGACCTGTCCTGGACAGAATTTTGTATTAGCAACAAAGTCTGGTGATATTGCCATTAAACAACAAGGTGCTTTTGTAGCAAGATGGGAACGTCAAGGAGATTTTATTATGCCTGGGGACGATTCTACTTATGCTTGGCAAGGTATTATTCCCAATGAGGAGAATCCAACCATCAAAAATCCAGAAAGAGGTTTTGTAAGTAGTGCGAATCAAAAATCTACAGACGAGACTTATCCCTATTATTTAGGTACTGCAAGTTCTTTTCCATTGTATCGTGGTATAAGTGTAAATAAACATTTAATAGGCATGTCTAATATTACACCAGAAGACATGCAAGCTTTACAAACAAATAATTACAATGTTTTTGCAGCAACTGCAAGGCCAGCATTGATGAAATATCTGCAAGTTGAAAAATTGAGTGAAGATGCAAAACGAATGGTAACGGAGATGACAAATTGGGATTTATTTAATAGTGTAAATTCAAAAGGCATTACTGTATTTAAAATAGTTTGGGATAGCGTGGAGCAAGCAGTTTGGGGAGATGAATTAGCAGGCTCATCCATTCCGCTCACAAAGCCTGATGCTTTTGTTTTGTTAGACCAAATGTTAAGAGATTCTAATTGGTCTGTAGCTGATGATATTAATACAAAGGATAAAGTTGAAACCTTACAAGATCAAGTAACCTTAGGTATAGAAAATGCCACTCAAAAATTATTGGCTTTAGAAAAAGAAAATAAGTTAGAATGGTCTTTGTTTAAAGCAACTAAAGTTTTACATCTTACTAAAATGCCTGCATTAAGTAGGTTGAATTTACCTATTGGTGGAGGGGTGAATATCATTAATGCAACCACAGAAAATCATGGTCCAAGTTGGAGAATGGTGGTGCATTTAACAGATGAAATTGAAGCCTATGGTTTATATCCAGGAGGGCAGAGCGGAAATCCAGGCAGTCCTTATTATGACACGTTTGTAGATTATTGGGCCGCAGGTAAGTATTATCGTTTGTTGTTTTTAGCGAAAGAAAAATTAATACAACACGAAAGAACCAAATGGCATATTCAATTTAAAACTGCCTAACCCTTAATTATTACTTCTCAACTATTATTTATGAAAAATAAAATAACGATAAACATAAAATTCATTACTACCATTTTAGTAGCTGCATTATTAGCCTACGCCATTGGTATTTACAGTATTTTGCCTTGGTGGAGTTTTGTAATAACTAATGTAATAGTAGCTATTGCCATTCCTCAAAAACCTTTAACAAGTTTTTTTTCTGGCGCATTGGCAATCGGTTTATTATGGGCTTGCTTATCTATGATTATTGACCAAAGCAATCATCATATTTTATCCACTAAAGTAGCTACTATTTTGCCGCTTAAAGGCTCTTATATTACATTGATTATTGTTACTAGTATTATTGGCGCTATAGTGGGAGGTTTGGCGTCTTTGACTGGAAGCTTTGCAAGAAAAACGAACTGATTTTTGTCAGCTCTTCTTTTTACTTATAATAAAAGTTTCTTTTTATCTTTGTATTGAATTTCCCCAACCTGTAATTGGGATAAAAATTTAATTTATGTCAGTGCTGCACAATCGAATCTCCAACAAGGAGTTGAAAGACAAACTATACCAGGAAAATTTTCCTCGTACAACCATCAGTTTTTATCGGTATTTCAATATTCAAGACCCTACGCTTTTTAGAGATGATCTTTATAAAGGATTCAATGAATTACAAGTATTCGGAAGAATTTATGTCGCCACTGAAGGAATCAATGCGCAGATAAGTGTTCCTACTCATTTATTTGAAAATTACAAAGCCTACTTATATTCTATTCCTGGCCTGGATGGGGTGAGACTAAATATTGCAGTGAATGATAACGGAAAAAGTTTTTGGGTCCTACGCATTAAAACGCGTAATAAAATTGTGGCAGATGGCATTGAAGATGCCTCATTTAGTATGGAAAATAAAGGGAAGTATGTAAATGCAGTTCAAATGAATGCGTTGTTAAGTTCACCAGAAACCATTGTGATAGACATGCGTAATCATTACGAGTATGAAGTGGGGCATTTTACCAATGCGATAGAAATTCCTTCAGATACTTTTAGAGAACAATTACCAATGGCTGCAGATATGATGAAAGAACAAAAGGATAAAAATATTATTATGTATTGCACTGGAGGTATTAGATGTGAGAAAGCAAGTGCCTATATGTTACACCATGGCTTTAAAAATGTTTTCCATTTAGAAGGCGGTATTATAAATTATGCCAATCAAATTAAAGAAGCTGCTTTAGAAAGTCAATTTAAAGGAAAGAATTTTGTGTTTGATGATAGGCTAGGAGAGAAGATTACAGAAGATATTATTTCAAAATGTCATCAATGTGGTTCGCCATGCGATACGCATACAAATTGCAAAAACGATGGCTGCCATTTATTATTTATACAATGTCCAAGTTGTGCCGAAACCTATGCTGGATGCTGCACACAAGCCTGTACAGATATTGTACATTTGCCAATTGAAAAACAAATTGAACTTCGTAAAGGAATAGACAAAGGACAGCAAATTTTTAATAAAAGCAAACAACGTTTGAGACCCAGGTTAGGAATAGATATTTAAATCCGTCTCATTTAACTCAATTTCTCTAGCGCATTGCAAACCGCTTGATAGGTTTCTTCGACTGATAATTTTTGCGGAACAAATTTTTCGCCAATCACTTGCTCATACAATTCAATATATCTTTTAGAAATTGTATCAATCCATTCAGTTGACATGACAGGAACAGTTTGACCTTCTTTGCCCATAAAATTATTTTCAATCAGCCACTCACGTACAAATTCTTTGCTTAATTGTTTTTGTTTTTCTTTGTTGGTTTGTCTTTGTTCAAATCCTTCAGCATAAAAATATCGAGAAGAATCGGGGGTATGTATTTCGTCCATTAAATAAATGGTATCTCCAATTTTTCCAAATTCATATTTTGTATCCACTAAAATCAATCCTTGTTTGGCAGCAATTTCTTTTCCTCTTTGAAATAAGGCTAATGCATATTTTTCCAAAATAGCCCAATCTTGGGCAGTAGCTAAACCCGTTTTAATAATTTCTTCTTTAGCAATATCTTCATCATGTCCCTCGCTTGCTTTAGTCGAAGGGGTAATAATGGGGGTAGGGAAAAAATCATTTTCAGCCATCCCTTCGGGTAAGTTTACACCACATAAAATTCTACCGCCGCTTTGATAGGTCCTCCAAGCATGACCCACTAGGTTACCTCTCACCACCATTTCAACTTTAAAAGGGTCGCATTTTTTCCCAATGGCCACATGAGGAGCAGGGGTGTCAAGCAGCCAATTGGGGCAAATATCCCTAGTAGCTCCCAACATATAGGCGGCAATCTGATTTAAGACCTGCCCCTTAAATGGGATAGGATTGGGCAAAATGACGTCAAAAGCGGAAATTCTGTCACTTGCAATCATTACAAGTAATTGATTATCAATGTAATAAACGTCTCTCACCTTGCCGTGGTACTCATTCACTTGATGGGGGAAGGGCTTCATATTCATGCTACAAAATTAATTTTTTAAAGATACAAATGATAAATTTTTTCTAAATGCTTACAAAATGTTAATTTGTACTACGATTCAAATAAAAACAATAATTTATGAAAAAATGTTTAAGCCATTTTGCGATCCTTTGCCTATCTACTTTAATAGTATTTTCGGCAAATGCTCAAAATGCAAGTAGTGTTTCAGGTACTGTAAAAAATTCAAGTACGTCAGAAACAGTAGCAGCAGTTTCAGTAACCTTAAAGGGGAATAATTCTGGAACTTTTACTGATGACAAAGGAGCTTTTAAATTAAGTGTGTCTCAAAAAGCACCTTATACTTTAGTTTTTTCTTCAGTAGGTTTTGCTACTAAAGAGGTGGTTGTCAATGGAAATACTGGAAGTCTTAGCGTAAGTCTAACACCAGCTTTCGTGTTAGGTTCTGATGTGGTTGTTTCTGCATCAAGAGTTCCAGAAAAAATTCTTGAATCACCTGTGACTATTGAAAGAATTACGAGTGCTGCTATCAAAAGTGCACCAGCTTCTGGATATTACGACATCCTTGGAACTTTAAAAGGAGTAGACGTAGTTGCTGCAAGTATGCTATTTAGAAGTATTAGTACAAGAGGTTTTAACGGAAGTGGTAACACACGTGTGAATCAATTAATTGATGGAATGGACAACCAGGCGCCTGGTTTAAATTTCTCTGTGGCTAGTATCGTAGGATTGACAGAATTAGACGTTGATAATATTGAATTATTACCAGGTGCTTCTTCTGCATTATATGGCGCTGGTGGTATGAATGGAACTGTTTTAATCAACAGTAAAAATCCTTTCAAATACCAAGGTTTAAGTTTTCAAGTTAAACAAGGGGTTAACCACGTAGATGGTTATGAGCGTCCTCAAGCTCCTTTTATGGATTATACAGTAAGATGGGCTAGCAAAATTGGCGATCGCTTTGCTTACAAAGTGAGTGCTCAATATACAGAAGCTCAAGATTGGTTACCCAATAATGTTGGCAACTACTTAAGAAATTCAGGAAATGGTAACGGTTCAGCTATTGCTGGTACACGTTTTACAGACCCTAACTACGACGGTATTAACGTATATGGTGATGAAACAACTTTGAATATTAATTCAGGTTTAATTGCTCCTGTTAAAGCAGGTATTTTAGCTCAATTAACTGGTGCTTATGGTGCTGGAGCAAGCACAGTGTTAGCTAATTTACAAGGTGCTTCTGCTGTTTATAATACATTGGCTAAGTACTCAGGTTTTTTAGCTGCTAGTCCGGCAACTGCTGGTTTAGTGCCTTATGCGCCTTTCTTATTTGGAGATGCTAAAGGATGGTATAAAGACTTGAATGTTAGTAGAACTGGATACAATGAAATTGACATTATTGATCCAACTGCTAAGAACACAAAAATTACAGGATCTATTCACTATAAAGTAAACGATAAAACGGAAGCTTCATTTAGTGCCTACACTGGAAGCGGTAATACTGTTTATTCTGGTAGTGATCGTTATTCTTTACATGATTTACGCATGAGTCAATTTAAGTTTGAAGTAAAATCTAAAAACTGGACTGTAAGAGCTTATCAAACACTAGAAGATGCGGGTAATTCTTATAATTCAACTATTACAACTCGTTTATTTAATGAATCATGGAAGCCAAGTGCTACATGGTATCAACAATATACTGGTGCCTATACACAATATAGAGATGCTGGCTTAGATTTCCTTGCTGCAAACAATGCTGCTCGTTTAATAGCTGATGCTGGAAGACCTACAGGACATATTGGTAACAATTCAATGTTCCAAACAATTGCAGGTACACCTATTTCTAAAGGTGGTGGAAAGTTCTTAGATAAATCAACATTAAGTGTTGCAGAAGGTAGTTTGAATTTAACAGAAATGTTAGATTTAAATAAATATGATATTGATTGGTTAGTAGGAGCAAGTTCAAAAACATATTCATTAAATTCTCAAGGAACTTTATTTGCTGATACAGCAGGTAGAATTAACATTAATGAAATGGGAGCATACTCTCAAATTTCTAAGAAATTCTTTGGTGATATCTTGAAATTATCATTCTCTGGTCGTTACGATAAAAACTCAAACTTCAAAGGTAAATTTACCCCAAGAGTTTCTGCAGTGATAAAAGTTGCTGAAGATAATAATATACGTGTTTCTTATCAAAGTGCTTACCGTTTCCCTTCTACACAAAACCAATGGATTAACTTGTTAGTAGGTGGTGGTACTCGTTTGATGGGTGGTTTACCTCAATTAAGAGATTATTATAATTTCAATACGAATCCTGCTTATACTTTAGCTAGTGTAACTGCATTTGGTGCTTCTGCTGCTGTAGGTGCTCCGAATCCATCTTTGTTAAAGCAACAAGTATTTGGTGAGTTTAAGCCAGAATCAATGAATTCATTTGAAGTTGGTTATAAAACTTTAATTGCTAAAAAAATAATGATCGATTTCTATGTATACACTGGTCACTATGAGAATTTCATAAGTGGTGTAACAGTTTTACAATCTAGAAATAATGCTGCTCCTAGTGTAGCGGATGTATTAGATGCTAACAAGCGTGTTGCTTATAGTATTTCTACTAACTCAACTGCAAATGTTTCTACTAAAGGTTGGGGTGCTTCATTAGATTATTTATTACCTAATCGTTTTGTATTTACTGCAAGTTTATATACAGACGAAATTGGTGCATTACCTGCTGGCTTTATTTCTTATTTCAATACACCAACATGGAGAGCTAACTTTGGTTTTAGCCATCCTGGATTATTGTTAAAGAATAGATTAGGCTTCAGTGCAAACTTACATTACCAAGATGAGATGGTTTACGAAGGCACATTCGTAACTGGTCAAATTCCTTCTGTAAATACTTTAGATGCGGTACTTACTTATAGAGTGCCTAAATACAAGTCTTTAATTAAGGTTGGTGGTACTAATATTATGAACAAATATTACAATACTTCATTTGGTAGTCCAAAAATTGGAGGACTATACTATGTAAGTTTTGCATATAATATATTGTAATTCTTTTTAGGGTGGGTTAGATTTTAGATCCCCTCCTCCTGATTAGTCAGGCGGAGGGGATTTTTTTTATGAGGATAATTACTTTTTTCCTATATAAATCTCTATTTTTGCAACTCAAATTAAATAGTTATTCATGCGATCAATTGCCTTAAGAGAAGCCATCAGGGAAGCCATGAGCGAGGAGATGAGAAGAGACGAAAGG
>Ga0114977_10000254_pt1 | contig 35416 bp, 27 predicted proteins | sample S_130805_MF_Meta_FD_87026 | JGI IMG/M metagenome (GOLD analysis project Ga0114977, IMG submission 87026) | Freshwater microbial communities from Lake Simoncouche, Canada to study carbon cycling - S_130805_MF_MetaG | ecosystem: Environmental > Aquatic > Freshwater > Lake | place: Lake...
ATCCGGCGGGTTCTGTTTTTGGGGTTCGAACTGGACGGTTGGCCAGCACATCTTCCAACGCGTTTATCAACTCTGGTTCAGGCTCACCCGGGGTTTTGACGCCGCGTTCCCGATATCGATCATCAACCCGGCCTTGGTACAGCAAGCCCCCTTGAGCGTTCACTACAACGACTTCCGGGGTGACGGTGACCCCCATTTGATTGACCAGATGAAATTCTTCATCGGTATAGATGGGGAAATCGATTCCATACTCTTCTTTGTACAACCTGAGTTCATCTTGCGATTTCAGTTCGCAAATGATGCCAACGATTCGCACACCACGATTTTGGTAAGCTTGTTGGATGTCGTGCAAGACGGGTCCATAACGCTGGCTTAGTGGACAGTCTGGATAGAGAAAAGCGAAACAGACAACAGAGCCGTCCTGACCTAGGAAATCTTCGAAGGTAACTTCTTTTCCTTCGCTATCTTTGGCTTTGATTGCGGCGCGAGGAAGTTGAACCGTATTGCCTTGCAGTTCCGATTGCTCAAAACCGCCGATTGCATACCCCACCCATGCATAACCCAAGAACGCAGCGGATAGCAGCAAGCTCGCGGAAACGCCAACGGCAAGGAACAGGGTGTTGGAACGGATCATGACGGTTTCACAGTGGAGATAGTTGATGCTTGAGTTGAAACTTGTTTCGGTCCATGCAATAGTCGTCCTACCCATGAATAGCGTATCAGCCATTGGTAGGACACGAGGAGAATAAAGTGAGAGATTCCTAGCACAAAAAGAAACTTAGCCCAGGATGAGATGCTCCAAGTTGTGACCAGGAGTTGCGCCATCATAACGATAGGTACGTGAGCTAGGTAAAGCCAATAGCTGGAGTCTGCCAGCCACCGGAGCTTCTTAGAAGGAGTTTTAACATAGTGATGAAACAGACCGATCGTTCCAAGAGACATTCCGCAAGCGAACAGTGGTTGGAGGATCAGAGCGATCAAACGATGGTAGAGAGTCGCTAACGCTGCGGGGAAGAGTATGAATAAGGAAACCAGGAGAATCCATCGCCAATGCTTTTCGACCCATTTCTGGATAGGTTCGGAGCCTTTCATGATGACCCCTAAGAAAAAGAAACCGGCGTAGTACATCAACAGATGGGGGCCGGGCAAGAGACCGAGTTCCGTGTCGGGGCCGAAGCCTGCTCCGAAGGTCCCCATAAAAAACTGTCCGGCAAGCGTGCAGATGGCTGCATATCCAAGATGTTTTGGTGCAGGTTTCCACTTCATTGCAATCAATGCGGTATAAACCAAGAGTATCCACAACAGAAAATTCAGGAACCAAAGATGATCGAAGAGTTCGGAGTCCAGCAGGTGAAACGGGGTATTGCCAATATGGACGACAAATCGGTCCGAGGATCTTGCTGACCAGTAGAGGGAAACCACGGTATCGATGATGTTTTGGGGGCCTGTAGTTAGGTTTTGTGGCGATGCTTCAGGGTGTTGAGTTAGGAAGTCGCGGATGTGCGCTCGACCCCTTTGAACTTCATTCACACTGCGCTTTTCCGTCAGTCCGATCAGCTCGGAGATATCGGATGCGAGAAACGCCGAAGCGGAAATGCCTTCGAGCGGATAATGCCTGCTTTTACTTAGAATCGATGGATCTGCTCCGTGGGTTATCAAGAATTCAAAAGCATCTGCGGAACCGAAGTAGATAGCAAGATGTAGGGGTGTGTTTCCAGTGCTGTCTTGTGCGTTGATGTCTGCTTGATTCTCGCGAAGGAGCCTGAGTGCGGCCGCGTTGTCGCTCAGGCTGGCCCAACTCACGAGTCGTCGAAAGAAGATTCCGTCTTCGTGATTCGGGTCCCCACCGGAGAGTAACCAAGACTTTAGAAAGTCGATGTCGCCGCGTACGATGGCTTCGATCACCGGTTCACGATGCCGCGATGCGGCGGCGCGTTGCAACACAAAGTTGTTGAGTGGGAGAATGAACAGGGAAGCGAGCACGAGGGGAATCGCGATCCGTTCGAATCGTTGTTGCATCAGTTTCTTGAGCCCTCGCTGCTCGTAAACAAGCTGCGTAAAGAAGCCGCTGAGCATGAAGAACAGAGGCATTCGAAAACCGTGGATCCAAACGCACAGAAGGGCCAAGATTGTATTGGATTGTTGCTCGTGAACACTCCAAGGAAATCCCATGAAACTCGCGCAGGTGTGCAGAACTATGCCGAGAATCATTGCCGCGCCACGCAAGGCGTCTAGATCTGATCTGCGGTCTGTCATCGCGATTTTCTTCTGTCCTGGTAATGCAGAATTGCGATAGTTAGCAAGGTTGCAACACAGAGTTGTGCAATCATCGCCAGGATTGGGATCCAGATCGATGGATTGTATTCACCGAGGTTCTTCCAAAAGGACGGGACCCCCTCTCCTTCGCTGCGGCAACCGCGGTGTGCCCAATAAAGAGGTGAGAAGAGCATCGCCAGCCATTTCAAGATCCCACCGCGTATCGGCAAAATCGTCGCGCTTAATAGCACCTGCGGAGTGATCAACAATGGAATATTCATCACTCCCTTATCTGTGGCATTCACCAACGCAGAGACAATTAGCCCTATTGCTGCACAGGTTAACGCAGAGAGCCAATTGTAGACGAATTCCAACGGTGCACCCCGTCGATAGAGATCCATCGGGACCTCTCCGCCAAAGGCCGCACGCAAGTGAAATCCAATTTCAACACATAGGGTGAAGATCGCGACTTGAACAGCAAGCGTTACCGCAAGATTGAAGAGTTTGGCGAGCACATAGGGAACGCAACGCAATCCGTGGATGCGTTCGAGTTCGAACATGGCACGCTCTTTGACAATCTCCTTATAGCCCACGACAAATCCAAGGATCATCATGATGATGCTCATGAGCGAGATCACTTTAAACGTACCAGCCGGATCGATGACTTCCGTTTCTGGAGCAATAGGAACTCGGTCGGTCAGCGCGTCTCGGATCACACGTTCCGTCGATGGCTCGCGCAGGTGTGCGAGCATCTTCGGCTGACTGTCGAGAAAGACACGTATCTGTCCAGCTATCGCTGAATCTTGTGGCATTGTCTCCGCATCGATCGCGTCGCGAACTTCTCCCCAAACATCCGCAAGAACTTCTTTTTCGGGCGGATCTAGAAGCCTGGTGATCATCAGCGGACCGCGAAACGACGTAGCGGAGAAGCTGGCGAGAACCAATGCAGCGAGAGCCACAGGCAGGAAAAGTGCAAGTCGTATCGCTGCGCGATCCCCAAGCATCGATTCCATGCCTCGTCTAAAGAGGGTTGAGAATTGCTTGGCAAAGGAAATCGGGGCCAAGCGTTCGAGGTTACCCACCGATACTTGATGGGCTCCGGAAGCAGCAACTTCCCCACCGGGATCACTTGACGAAGCGGCAGTAACGAACTTGGAAGTAGTCCATTTCTCCCGCCAATATCCAATGGGTTTGTCTTCGATTTCCAGATAGACATCGGAAAGTCTTTTGACACCAAAATGGGAAAGAGCATCGGTAGAGGTTCCGAAAAAGACCACGTTTCCATTACCGATAATGAGCAACTTGTCCGCGCGATCCACGTTATCCAAGTGATGAGTGACAGCGAGGATGGAAGTGCCCAGCCGCGATTGTTCGCGAAGCAAACCCATAATCCTCGCCTCTGTGGCCGGATCGAGCGAACTGGTGGCTTCGTCAAGTATCAACAGGCCAGGGTTCGAAAGTAATTCAGCTGCGAGACTCGCTCGCTTAGCCTCTCCACCGGAGAGAAGCCGAATCGGGCGGTCTGCAACCTCGGAAAGACGAAGCTCTTCAATGGCTTCATTCACCGCCGAATCGCGGGCTTGGCCGCTGGTGGATTCCGGCAGACGGATCTCGGCAGCATACCCCAACGCTCGGCGCACGGTCAGTTCTGGTGGATTGATATCCGTTTGCGGAACATAGCCAATGCGTCCGCGCAAATACTCATGAGAACTCGCCAAGTCCTTCCCGTCGATGAGGATCTTGCCGGAAGCTACGCGGTGTTCTCCAAGCAATGTGCGAACGAGGGTGGATTTCCCAGCACCGCTTGGTCCCAGAACGCAAACAAATTCTCCGGGTGATAACTCGAAGCTGATGTCGTCGAGGATCTTGTGAGTGGATTTGGTGGAGCTTTGGCTTGAGTCCACTGAAACGTGGTCGAACCGCAGAGAAAGCCCTATGGTTGGTTTGAAGTTTGTTTTGGATGAATCCATTTGCAATCTCTGGGCAAAACGATGGTTTGCGTGTTCCTGTTAAGCTTCCTTTTTGGGTAGCCAACCAATAGGGCTAAGATATCCGCGGTTTTGAAAACGGGGAAGTTGCCCCCGCTACCGAGGGGAGAAATGAAAAGAGCGTTGCAAGGAATTGGGAATCCCTGCAACGCTCTTCGGAGTTGATCGATGTAAAAGTTGATCGATGTAAATTCGTTAAGGCTTGTTAATTAGGATTAGTAATTAGGAGCCGAATTCGACTCGGCGGCGACCGAGTTGTTCTTGAAGTCTCTGAACGATGCTTGTGTGCATTTGACTTACGCGGCTTTCGCTCAAGTCGAGGGTAGCACCGATTTCCTTCATCGTCATCTCTTCGTAGTAGTAGAGGATGATGATGAGTCGTTCGTTGCGGTTAAGACCTTTGGTGACCAACCGCATCAGATCGCTTTTACCGATACGGCGTGTTGGATCTTCGCTTCGTTTATCTTCAAGGACGTCGATTTCGCGAACATCTTTGTAACTATCGGTTTCGTACCATTTCTTGTTCAAGGAAACCAGGCCGACGGCGGCCGCATCGGCCTTCATCTTTTCTAGTTCATCGATCGAGATACCCATGGTCACAGAGAGTTCATGGGTGGTTGGTGGTCGACCATACTTGGCTTCGAGCAACTTGGTTGCTTCGTTGAGTTTGCTTGCTTTGCTGCGGACGAGTCGTGGGACCCAGTCCATGGTACGGAGTTCATCGAGCATCGCACCGCGGATACGAGGTACGCAGTAGGTTTCGAATTTGACCCCGCGTTCCATATCGAATGCGTCGATGGCATCCATCAGGCCAAAGATCCCAGCGCTGATCAAGTCGTCGAGTTCGACACCTTCAGGAAGTTTCGACCGCAGTCGTTCACCGTTGTAGCGGACGAGAGGGGTGTATCGTTCAATCAGTCTATTCCGCAGTTCGATGCTGGTCGGATCCGCTTTGAATTTCGTCCAGACCTCAGTCATGTCGACATTTTGTACTGCAGTTGTCGCCATTCGAACCTCCATGCTTTCTTTGCTATCTCGTCGTGCGCCACTTGGTGAACAACGACCCGACTCTTGCGCATCTAGCAGGACATCCATGTCCGGCCCGATCGATTTCTCACTGTGGCACTCGAGAGGCGGACTCTACCGAGTTCCGCCGGCGAATTCCACACCAATTAAGCAAAGATTCAGAAATCCGGTTTGTCTTACTTATCCAGATTACCGAGTCGTTGCTTGTTTGATGAAGAAAATGCCCCGCTAGGGGTTCCCAAAGCCAAAATCAGTGCAAGGTTGCCGACGATCCATCCCAGGCAGGATGCGATCAAAAGTGCTAGGATCGTTTGAGCTAGAACCTTTTCCGCATCCCAGCCTTGAATCATTCCCAACGCTAGTTGGGCGATCAATGCTAGAAAGCCGTAGGTTGCAGCGGTCAAACGGGCCATCGCTGTTCTCTCAAGTGTGATTTACAATTCCTTTAAAGCGTCCATCGGTGTTTGTGCTTCGCTTTTTGTTGTCCGTTCCCTATCGGAACAGGGAAGGAAACATCGGGCGAAGAAACTACACTTTGTCCGCGAAGTTTCTATCGGCGTTGATTGTGCTGACTCTGCAGCCTTTGAAACAATTTTTCAAGAACTCCTAGGTGACTTTCTGAACGCTCACCGCAAACTCTCTAAACTGCTCTAGTTCTTAAACCTTCCATAGGTACCCATTTGACTATTGCAACCTTTTTCCCATCCTTCCTTGCCACTAAAATGCCGGAAGAACCGAAACCCATTCTTTGAAAAGTGAGATCGAACGCTATGGCCGCACAACATTCACCAGGATTCCTCAAGATCGTCGAGCAAGTCCGAGCCAACATTCGCGAATGCACCGTCGAGGAGCTCAAGCAACGGCTCGATGGTCCTAACCCTCCTGTCCTGATCGATGTACGCGAAGAAAGCGAATTCGAAGCAGGGCACGTACCAGGTGCTGTACACTTAAGCAAAGGTATCATCGAGCGAGATATCGAATCGCGGTTTCCAGATACTTCGACCGAACTCTACCTGCTATGTGGCGGGGGATTCCGATCGGCACTCGCAGCAGATAACTTGCAGAAGATGGGCTACACGCGAGTTGTCAGTGTTGACGGTGGTTGGCGCGGGTGGACTCAAGCGGGCTTTCCGAGGACAACAGGTTCCTGAGCCTAAGGGGACTTGAAGTATCTCAACGAACAGCGATCGATCTCCATGCTATTGCAACCTATCGAGAATTCACAAGCCGTATATGCCGAATCAGAAACTCCGAGATATCTCGGGGCTGAGGATGCGACCAGCTCCGCGCGAGTGTTCCGTGCGCAGCACAAGCTAGGTTGGCGATGCGTTGTCCCGTCGAAGATCAATTTGTTTCTTGAAGTACTTGGGCGTCGCGAAGACGGTTATCACGACCTCGATACGCTGATGCATGCGATCGACTTGACCGACGTGTTGGAGATCTACCCAACGGATTCTTCATCGATCACCCTCTCGGTCGATGTTTCACAAGCTCTTGCTATCCCCGGGGCTTCTAGCATTCCCGGGCTTAGCAGTAGTACTGGTCTTAACAGTAGTCCTGGGCTTGATTCGCAGGATCGAGCGTTTCAAATCCCGAGCGACTCGAGCAACCTAGTTGTTCGGGCTTTGGAAAAACTCCGAGCGAGACTTGAACTTCCACATCACCGTAACCAAGGTGCCAGCGTGGTGCTTCGCAAGCGTATCCCTGCACAAGCGGGGCTTGGGGGTGGAAGCGCTGATGCGGTTGCCGCGCTGTTGCTTGGTTCTTTGCTGTGGACACAAAGTGTCGATGTTGACTTATTGCGTCCATTGGCAGCCGAACTCGGAAGCGACCTGAATTTCTTTCTCGATGGGCAATGCTTGGCCAAAAGAGTCCCAAGTCCCGCAGCCATGATCGGCTCGGAGAAGGATTTGTTGTTAAGTTGGAGTGCGCGGTGCACCGGGCGTGGAGAATTGGTTGAGCCGCTAAGCTCCGACCTGTCGCTTCATGGAGTCATTGTCCATCCCAGAGAAGGTTGCAATACTGGAGAAGTGTTTAAGAAGCTTCGTAGCGGCGGAGAATTAGATGGGCCACGCCGTTCGCCGGAGGGTTTGTTGAAGCGAATTGGCGAATTGCAAGCGTTGAGCGGTTTGAATGGAAAAGCCCCACACGATTCGCAGCCTTGGAATGAGCTTGGGCATTTGCTGTATAATCGGCTTGACGGGGCGGCCAAGCAGACCACGGCTTGGGTGCAGCGCGCGTCGAACCGGCTTGATCGCTACAATCCGCACGGTCAGTGCTTAACCGGTAGCGGTTCGGCCCGGTTTTGCTTGTGCTCGAGTCGGGAGCAAGCCGACGAAATAGCCACAGAGATAAGAAAAGAAGAAGAGTACCGAGCTTATTCGGTATCGAGCTGGAGGACACCAGCGTTATCCGTTCAGATTGCGAATTGTCTGCACTCATCATAAGGGTGCTAAGGATTCGCATCGGATGGTTTAAGGTCGGGATTTAAACATCAATGGAATGAGAAGCATCAAGATGGACATCACAGAGGTTCGAATCAAATTAATGGAGGAGTCAGAAGACCGCCTGCGGGCTTTCTGCTCTATTACATTTGACCAAGCGTTTGTTGTTAGAGATTTGAAGATCATCGAGGGGACGAACGGTCCTTTCGTCGCGATGCCGAGTCGCAAGATGACGGCCAGGTGCGGCAGGTGTGGTTGCAAGAACCACATGCGAAGCAACTACTGCAACCAATGTGGTACGCGGTTGCGAGGACAAGACTTGCGCGAAGTAGAAGGTGCACCCAACAAGTTTTACGCAGACATCGCTCATCCGATCAATCAAGCTTGCCGAGATCAAATTCAGCAGTCGGTGATCAAAGAGTACCATCTGGAACTTGAGCGGGCCAAGCAACCCGGTTACTTCTCCAGGTACGACGAAGAGTATGTCGAGCAGTTCCCGCATAGTGGGCACGGTATTAATAGTGGACATGGTGCTCATAGTGGGCATGGTATGCATGGTGGAAGCAAGTCAGCGGTACCCCGGCCGCACATGCTTGAGAAACCTCGGGAAGTTGAATCGCACGATGCAACGCTGAGTCAATCTGAGGCGAAGGTCGTGCCGGCAATCGAAGTGGCTTCAGAAGTTCCCGAGCAGGGAGATAAAACCGAAGCGACTGATTTCGGCGACGGGATTTTTTAATCGATGCATCGCTATGATGCTTGGTTAATAGGCATGGTTCGATCGGAATCCTTCGAAGGGATTCGCGATGGGCTTTCGAGCGAACCGATTTTCACGCCACAAGCTATGGCAGCTTGGAATGGCTATGGAGCTGCGGATCCCTTTGCAATCTGGGTCAAGGGAGTTTGTTATGTGTTCTTTGAGATGTTGGTCCGTGGCCAAAGCAAAGCCGTAATCGCAGTAGCGTTCAGTAGTGACTTAAAGAACTGGACTCTCGGTGGGATTGTGTTGCAGGAGCGGCATCATCTGTCGTACCCGTTTGTCTTCGAGTACGGCGGGGACTTGTACATGATGCCCGAATCGAAATCGCAGCGGCGAGTCGATTTGTATCGGGCGGTCGAGTTCCCGATGCGATGGGAGCGAGTTTCAACGTTGCTACAAGGACGCTACATGGATGCGACTTTGGTGGAACATGCGGGGCGTTATTGGATGTTCGCGGGTTGGCATTCTTATTGGATGCGTTTGTTCTACGCGGATTCTCCCTTGGGGCCTTGGAAAGCCCATTGGCAACCGGTGGCACGATTCTATAGCAAGCTCAATGTTCGGCCCGGTGGCAGGCCGGTGAGAGTCGGGAAAGAACTTGTTCGGTTCGCCCAAGACAACCGCAAGTGTTACGGTCATCAGCTTCGTGCGATGCGCATCGACAAGCTTAACAGGCTATGGTTTCGTGAAAGGGAGTGGAGGAGCAATACCGAGAGATCGCTTGGGGGAAATGATGATCCTTTCCTAAGCCCCAGAACCGATCGTTGGTACAGCAGGTGCTTGCATCATCTCGACATCGCGTATCGCGACGAGGAGTCTGGGGGTGGTGCGCAAGGCAAACGTTGGATTGGGTTCTTTGATGGGTATTGATGTGGGATGCTGCTTGGTCTGTGGTTCTTTTTTGAAACACAGAGACACGGAGCCACAGAGAGAGGAGAGGGGATGTAGCCACTCGTCGCCAGACGGTGGGTTCTTGTTCGTGACATTTAACGAGTCTCTCCGTGCACTCTGTGACTCCGTGTTTCCAAAGTCCGCGCAAGGTAGGCTGCTTGGTCAATGGTTCTTTTTTTGAAACAATTAGACACGGAGCCACAGAGAGAGTGGAGGGGAGGGAGGGTGAGAGAGGTCGGACGACTGATTATTCTTTTGCTGCTGGTTTCTTAAGGAACGGTACCGGCTTGAGTTCGATCGTCTTAACCGATTGAAGATAATCCAAGGTCCCTTGCGATTTCTCTCCGCCGACTTGAGCGTGGAAATGCAAGCTGAATCCGTGGGGGCCTTTGGCATCGATCAGGTTCGGTTGCAGGGTCAAGAAGCTGCGAACGACATCGGTGAGCCCTTGCATCGCCGCGCAGAAAATGTCGATGCGAGCTGAGCGACTAAGAAGGAATTCGACGATGTCATGGCGACCCATGTGCGACGCGCCTCCGAGTGCGGTCTCCCAGTCGCCCGCCCCCCAATCGATGCTCGCATTGATCAAACCTGGCTCGCGGTCGAGAAGTTTGCGAGTCATGTCCAAGTCGGAGTGGGCGAAAATGATAAAGTCTTGGGCAAGAATTCGATTGATTTGCTCTTTTTTCCAAGCCGGCTTGAACTTCGGTGGTTCGTAGTCCCGTTCAAAGGGGGCTTCGACCGGAGTGCTAGGCGGGGTTGGTGGAGCAGTTGGTGCTGGCTCTTGGCCAAAGAGCGGGTGATCGGTCCGAAGAGACAGTGCTACTCCCGATAAGATGCCGGCCACGCCAGCCGACTTGGCAAAGAAATTTCGGCGGGTGGAATGATGCACTTCCGAGTCCATTTCCGTAAGTGCTTCTGAGCTAATGCTTTCGACCACCAAGTTGCTGTTGGCGGACATGTAGAGTTCTTCGTTTTGCATGGGATTATAAGCTCGGTTAGGGGTTAGCAGTTCAAGTGGTTTGTAGGAGGGCGTTCAGGGTAGCTTTTAGGACGACGTTTAGGTTAATGCTCAAGATAAGGTCTAAGAGGACAGTGAATCATAGCATTGTTGGTAGTGGCAATAAACCTTTCGGGAAAGAGTTGGGCTTTTCGGGGGACTTGGTACTATTAACGGTGTCGGTCTGTGACTTGAGCCTCTCGGGACGTAGCGTCTTGGGGGACGATATCGAGCTTAGTTGCTGACGAATGAAAATTGATTTCGGCCATGAATTGATAGGATTGGATGATCCACACATATGAACGCACAGTTTCTCGAGCATTTAGCCCAAGCCAATCGATCGATGCAGGATGCAGGGACGTTTAAGCGTGAGAGGATTATCGATTCGGCTCAAGGAACGATGGTCAAGCTGTCGGATGGCAAAGAGTATTTGAACCTTTGCGCTAACAATTACTTGGGGCTTGCTCAGCATCCGCAAGTTCGCCAAGCGGCCGACGATGCGCTCGGACGTTGGGGCTACGGGATGGCTTCGGTCCGTTTTATTTGCGGAACGCAGACTATTCACAAGCAGTTAGAAAGCCAGCTTAGTGGATTCCTCGGTTTTGAAGACACGATTTTGTACAACTCATGTTGGGATGCCAACGGCGGGTTATTCGAAACGATCCTTGGAGCAGAAGATGCGATTATCTCCGATGAGCTCAATCATGCCAGCATCATCGATGGAATTCGGTTGTGTAAAGCTCAGCGGTTCCGATACAAGAACAACTCGATGGATGATTTGCGAGCGAAGCTAGAGGAAGCGAAGTCGGCGAGGTTTCGATTGATCGCTACCGATGGTGTATTTTCGATGGATGGAACGATTGCGAACTTGGCTGGTGTGTGCGAGTTGGCCGACGAGTATGATGCCATGGTGATGGTGGACGATTCCCACGCGGTAGGTTTCGTCGGGGCTACAGGGCGTGGATCGCATGAGCACTGCGGTGTAGTCGATCGGATCGACATCATGACAGGGACGCTTGGCAAAGCCCTTGGAGGGGCTAGTGGTGGGTATACTTCGGGCAAAGCCGAGATGGTTGAGTTACTGCGACAGCGATCGAGAACGTATTTGTTCTCCAACACGATTGCTCCTCCCGTTGTAGCCGGCGCGATACGCGCTTTGGAATTGCTGCAAGAGTCCACGGCGCTTCGCGATCAGTTGGAAGCGAACACGGTCTTCTTCCGATCCGAAATGCAACGACTTGGAATTTCCATTCTCGACGGTGTTCACCCGATCGTCCCTGTGATGATCTACGATGCGGCTCTAGCCGGAAAAGTAGCGCAAGGGATGTTGGGTGAGGGAATCTATGTGATCGGTTTCTCGTATCCAGTTGTGCCACAAGGCAAGGCGAGAATTCGCACGCAAGTCTCCGCTGCTCATTCCCGAGATCAGCTTGCACATGCCGCAGAGAGTTTCCGTAAAACGATTGCCAACGCAGCGAGCTGAGCATGAGTGAATCGAAGCCGGCGGCACAAGGGATGGAAGGTTCGCAAGCCGAGCACTGGAAGCTTGCGAGTGTCCAGTTGCTTGCGCACCTACAGCGGCTCGGCGTGCACTTTTTGCCCAAGTCGCTTGGAGACCCTCGAGAGATGTTCCCCGATTGGGTGCTTGAATCGCCCCAGGTTGGGAAATCACCCGGCATGCAATCACCCAGCATCCAATCGCCCGGCATGCAATCGCGCGTTGGGCAATCCCAGGGCGGGGGGGCGACCGACAGTCAAGCTCGAACACAGCCTGCGGCACCGGCGGTGAACACTAGTTCAAAAGATTCTAAAGGTGCAGTGGGCGGTAGTTCGCTAGGAGCGAACCGGACGGGTTCAAGCGTTCCTGTTCGACAGCAACCCGCCCCTCTTTTTACGCGATCCACAAAGTCTGTTGCTCAGATACAAGTCGAACCGACGGCTTGGATACAAGCTCCCCTGCCGGTTCTCGAACGCACCGCTTCTTTAGAGACACTTGCTCAAAGAGTGAGCGAGTGCAGATTGTGCAGCAGCATCGTTTGCCAAAGAGAGAAACCAGTCTTCGGAGCCGGGCCTGCAAACGCTCGGATTGTTCTTGTAGGAGAAGCCCCTGGGGCTGAAGAAGATCGCACTGGAGTGCCCTTTGTGGGTGAAGCGGGCAAGTTGTTAGATAAGATTCTTGCGGCGAGCGGGATACCGCGCGAGCAAGTCTACATCATGAACACCCTCAAGTGCCGTCCTCCGGTGAACCGTACGCCGACGGAAGCCGAGATGGAGAACTGCCGGTCATTTTTCGAAGCCCAGCTCGAAGTACTACAACCCGATTACATCATTTGTTGGGGGGTCTCAGCGATGAAAGCGGTGCTTGGGACGAATGAGCCGATCGGCAGGGTGCGAGGCAGGTTCTATCGTTATCATCAAGCGAAAGTTTTGGTGACTTACCACCCGTCCTACTTGCTGCGGACGCCGGAAGCAAAAAAGGAAACTTGGTTGGATATGCAGATGCTCATGCGTGATCTTGGGATCCCGATCCCCGGTAGCGGGGCATCAACTAGTGGCGGGGCATCAACTAGTGGCGGGGCGGCAGCTAATCGCCCTGGCAGGGGCAGTTCTTAGTTAAGCAGTCTTTTTACGGCATGAACGGCTTGGCGGAATTTTCGAAGAGCCGTCAAAATCGTCAAAAAGAAGGACTTTGCGGAAAGCTTGTGTTTCCCTTGGGGGCGTTTGTCGATTATCTTAAAGTCGGAGAGTAGCTTGCTATTTAGTTAGCCAGCCTGCTTCACAGCCCACCCACCCCGCACCCCTCCCACCTTCCGATATCCTCACGTGCCTTGTGCGAGGCGCTCCCACCTATGAGGCCAGTAGCCCTATGAGGCCAACAGCAACGAAGAGATATTCGGTCGACAGAGTCGCTGACCCGCTTGAGGCCAACTCATGCTTCGCGGGGTTCACTTACTCGCGCAGCGGGGGGGGGGCTACCAGAGCATCCGCAAAGGGTTATGCGATCGCTACTTCGATCTTCGCGATCGTTCTCGCGTGCACTTGGGGGCTGCGGGCTTCTGAGCCGTCCGGTGAGGCGGGCTTACCTGATCCCAAGGTGGCTGATTCGCAACTGTCGATGAAGTTCGAGTTGGACATCCAACCGATCCTCACGGCACGAGGTTGCAATTCGGGGCCATGTCATGGAAAGTCGCGGGGGCAAAACGGATTTGCTTTATCGCTTCTAGGGTTCGACTCGGATATGGACTTTCGTTCGATCGTCACCGACGGTCGTGGACGAAGAGTCGCGGCGGCAGCACCCTTCGAGAGTTTGTTGTTGCAGAAGGCCACGGGGTTGGTGCCGCATGGTGGTGGGCAAAAGATCGAACCGGGTTCACCTGACTACCATACGCTGGCCCAGTGGATAGCAGGCGGTTTTCAACGTGTGTCATCGTCGGACCCAACGCTGGTACAAGTGGGGATATCCCCGGCACCCAAGCCGTTGTTTCCGGGAGAAGAATTAGCATTACGAGTAACAGCCAGTTACAGCGATGGATCGACCCGCGATGTCACCTCGACGAGCGCTTATCAGTCGAATGAGCCGGCGGTTATAAGGGTTGGGGTGGATGGTAAAGTGCGAGCTGGCGAGTTGCCTGGTGAAGCGACGATCATGGCGCGTTATATGGGCAACATCGCTACTTGGAGTTCTGCGATCCCTCGCCCAGATCCTGTTCCAGCAGAGCGCTACGCGAGTTTGCCTAGAGCGAACTTCATCGATGATCATGTTTATGAGCGATTATCTCAGCTCAATATCTTACCGAGTGGCCCTGCGAGCGACTCTCAGTTCTTGCGGCGCGCTTACATCGATGTGATAGGGCGAATGCCTACGTCGGAGGAATCGCGGAGTTTCTTCTCAGATACTGAGGCGGGCAAGCGAGAGCGATTGATCGACCGGTTGCTTGATCGACCCGAGTACGCAGATAACTGGGCGAACAAATGGGCGGACTTGTTGCGACCCAATCCGTACCGTGTTGGGATCAAAGCAGTGCTGAGTTTAGACACATGGCTTCGCGATGCCTTTCGAAAGAACATTCCTTACGATCAGTTTGTGCGAGGATTGTTAACCGCTCGAGGTAGCAATTGGCGAAACGGAGCCGTGACGATTTTCCGAGATCGCCGAGAGCCGGACGAGATCGTGACGATGGCCAGTCAGTTGTTTTTGGGTGTTCGGTTGGATTGTGCGAAGTGCCATCAGCATCCTTTCGAAGTCTATGGCCAGAGTGACTTCTACTCGTTGGCTGCGTTCTTTTCGAGGGTTGGGTACAAAGGGACGGGGCTTTCTCCACCGATCTCTGGTGGTGAAGAAGTCGTATTGGTAAAGAACAGTGGTGTGGTGAAGCATCCTTTGACGGGCAAGCCATTGGCACCTCGGATCTTGCGAGGTGCGGAAGTAGAAGTTGCCGAGGGGGAGGATCCGCGCGAGAAGTTAGTCGATTGGATGGTCAGTCCAGAGAATCCGACTTTTGCCAAAGTCGCGGTCAATCGGGTTTGGGCGGAGCTATTTGGAGTCGGCATTGTCGATCCCGTGGATGATTTGCGGGCGACGAATCCTCCGAGCAATCCGAAGTTGCTCGATGCGCTTGCGGCTCATTTCCGAGAAGTGAAGTTCGACCAGAAAGCGTTGCTGCGAACGATTATGAAGTCGCAGGTCTACGCGTTAGCTTCTGAACCAAACGAGACGAACCGGGGTGATCATCGCAATTACTCGAGGCATTACCGGCAGCGGCTGCGAGCCGAAGTCCTTGCGGATGCGATTTGCGACATTACCGAAGTCCCGAGTCAGTTTTCCGGGGCGGCAGCGGGTACAAGATCGATGCAGTTGTGGACGGTGCGAACTGAGTCCGAGATTCTTGATGCCTTTGGCCGTCCAGATCCGAATCAAGATCCCCCATGCGAGCGGATTCCGGAATCGACGGTGGTTCAAGCGTTGCACTTGATGAATGCCCCGAACATCGCTTCGAAGCTCACTTCTGACGCAGGGTTGTGCAAGCGGTTGGCGGAATCGGACCGAACGGCTCAACAGTTGGTTGAGGAGTTGTATCTGATAGCTTTTTCGCGACTTCCAACTGCTCAAGAGCAAACCGATCTGGTGGCTGAATTTGAAAAACCCAACAATGATCGTCGGAAACTGGTCGAAGACATCCTCTGGTCGATGCTTAACTCTCCCGAATTCATCTATAAGGACTAAATGATGCTCCGAAGAAATTGGCTCCAACTCGGGGTCGCTGGCTTGGCCGGCGGAAGTTTCTCGAATTTGTTGAAGTTGCGAGAGGCTTGTGCATCGGATCGACCGGGTCAGAAGTCCCCTTCGAATTGCATTTTGATTTGGATGGATGGGGGGCCCACGCATTTCGAGACGTTTGATCCGAAGCCTGAGGCGCCGGTGGAGATTCGGGGTGAGTTTCAAGCGATTGAAACCAACGTATCGGGGATTCAGATCTGTGAGCACTTGCCAAAGCTTGCGAGTATCGCCCACAAGTACGCTATTGTTCGGTCGGTGTGTCACAACCAAGGGAATCATGGAGCGGGAAATCACTACATGATGACCGGAGCGCCTCCACGAATTCCGGTCGGTTGTGGGGCTTTCGTCAGTTTTCATCCATCGATGGGATCGGTCGCAGCAAGGGAGAGGCAAGCTCCGCATGGATTGCCACCCTATTTCTCGATGCCGAGCATGTCTCGTTCAGGTGGTCCGAATTTCTTGGGGGCAAAGTATGCCCCATTTGTGGTCGGGGGTGATCCGAACAACAAGCACTTCCGGGTGCGTGATGTGGAACTGCCCAGTGGGGTTAACGATGAACGGTTTACTTCGCGACGCGACTTGCGCCATTTAGTGGACCGCTTGCCTCGCTTCAGCGACCCTGCGACGGCCGATCCGGTGGTAGCAGTCGATGAGTTCTTCCAGCAAGGTTTGGAGTTGATCACAACTCCCGAAGCGCAGAAAGCTTTTGATATCAGTTCTGAGAGCGAAGCGACCCGGGACGCTTATGGTCGGAACAGTTTTGGTCAGCGGGCTCTATTGGCTCGTCGGTTAGTCGAAGCTGGAGTTCCTTTTGTGACTCTCTATGACGGAGGATGGGATCACCACTCCGATCTATTTGGAGCGTTGAAGACACGGTTACCATCGTGGGATCAGACGGTTGCGGCTTTGATCGACGATCTTGACCAACGCGGGTTGCTCGAGACCACTATGGTGATCGCGTTGGGTGAGTTTGGGCGCACTCCGAAGATCAGTACTTTGCCGGGGCAATCCAAGCCGGGTCGGGATCACTGGGCGAACGCTATGTCTATTTTGTTTGCTGGTGGTCGGACGCCGGGCGGGCAGGTTATTGGTGCAACGGATCGCCAAGGCCATTCGGCTTGTGAACGCATCTTATCACCGGAGAACTTTGTATCGACCGTCTATCACAAGATGGGGATCGATCCTGACAAAGTGTATTACACACCATCGGGTAGGCCAGCGCACTTGGTCAGCGATCCGACTCCTATCCGCGAATTGATGTAAAGATCTCGCATGAATCCCAGTAGAAGTTTGTTGCTTGTTAGTCTTTGGTGTCTTGTCGGTTCGCTTGATGGGGTATTTGGGCAGAGTGTAGAGAATGCGCGATTGCTGCCGATGGGGGGGATGCGAGGTACCGAGGTAAGCATTGAGTTGCCGGGCAAGTACGAGAAGTGGCCTGTTGGTTTTTGGGCAGAGCCGGCTCAAATCCAGTGGGTTGCAACTGAGGTTCCGGGCAAGATCACGGCGAAGATCCCTATGGATGCGGAATTAGGGGTTCATCACTTGCGGATTCACAGTCCGGAGAGTGTCTCTCCGTTGATGCGTTTCGTGGTCGGTGAGACTCCTGAGGTAACAGAGGTCGAGCCCAACGATGGGTTTGAGAAACCTCAAGTGGTTGCCGCATTGCCGATGTGCATCAATGGAGTGTTGCAGAAGTCTGGGGATGTGGATCATTACCAACTTCGATTGATGGCGGGCGAGGTTTTGCGAGCGACGTTAGATGCTAGTCGCGTGTTGGGTTCGCCGATGGATGGCTGTTTAGAGTTGGTCGATCACCGAGGTAACGTGCTTGCGCAGAACCTCGATGCCCTTGGACTCGACCCTCGATTGGAATTTCAAGCTCGTGTCGAGGGAGTTTATTCGTTGCGAGTGTATGCATTTCCAGAAGCTCCCGACAGCACGATTGGTTATGCGGGTGGGGATAAGTACCAGTATCGGTTGCGATGTTCGGTAGGTAGTGCGAACGATTCGTCCGCAGGTCCTAATTCAACGGATGATTTAGCCGCTGGATTTTCTCAAGGAGCGCACTGGATCGGAGAGCCGAGTGGTAGAGAGATGCCAAGTTCCCTCGCGAATCCTGCTGGTCAGACAGTCGCCGCATATGGAATTTTTGAAACTTCGCGAGACGAAGATGTTCTCCTGTGGCAAACAAGTGAACCGGGGTTTTGGAAAGTCACCGCGAAGGCTTTAACTTTGGGATCACCGGTTGATCCAGTCATTGAGATCCTTGATGCGGAGGGTAAGTCGCTGGCTAAGCAAGGGGAATCCGGGGAGATTATAGATCCGAGTTTATCGGGTCAGATGAAGCAGCCTGGAGTTTACCGTATTGCTGTACGTGACTTGCACGGTGGTTTTGGGCCAGAGCATCGTTATCGTTTGGAGATTGTTCAAGAGTATCCGGTGGTGCGAGGAACGGTCGGCAATGACTTGTTGGTTGGAAAACCTGACAAGCCGATCGAAATCGAAGTGACGCTTGAACGGATCCATGGGTGTGACGCAGAAGCGACGGTGCGGTTGGTGGGATTGCCAGCGAACTATGTTTGTGAGCCGGTGGTTTCGAAGATGAAAGAAGAGAGTGAAAAGAAAGTCACGTTAAAGGTAGTGGCGGGTCAAGCGGGAGAGCAGGGTGTTTGGAGTGGTCCTGTTGGGATCGAGATTCAAACGACGGGAAGGAATCTTCCTGAGAAAGTGATCGCTGCTGGAACGAAGCAAAGTTGGTTGTGGTTGCGGATCGCTCCATAGGTGGCACGACCAAGGTTGGTCAAGTACACTCTAGGGCTTCGATGAATCCCGCTTGATACATCGATTCGCTATAAGCAAACGATTCACAATTAACACAAGACGGTGGCCAAAGATGTCCAAGTTGTTCTCGCGAGTTGCATTTCATAAGTTGTGTGTTGGGGCCATTCTAGGCGGAAGTTTATTAGTGGGGTTGGCGAGCGAAGCGGGTGCGCAGCAAAAGGGTGAGGCGCGAAGTGTTTTTGCAGCGGATTATCAAAAGAAGCTTGCGGCTGTGGTCGGTTCGAACAACGAAGTTAAGTGGACGATTGGGATTCGAGACATTCATGATGTGCAACATCTGAGCGACGGACACTGGTTACTTCAAACATCGTTCGGCAATGTCCTCGAACTCGATGCAGAGGGGAAAGAGGTTTGGAGATACGAAGCGGGGAAGACGGATCGAGGGGGACCGATCGAGATTCATGCGTTTCGGCGATTAGAGAATGGATTGACCATGATCGCCGAGAGTGGCGCGGCGAGAATTATCGAAGTTGATCGTGACAAGAAAATTGTTCACAGCATACCGTTAAGCGTTCCGAACCCAGATGCGCATCGAGATACGAGATTGGTTCGTCCAACGCCAAACGGGAACTACTTGGTCGCTCATGAAGCGTTAGGGGTCGCTCGAGAGTACGATCGCACAGGGAAGATTGTTTGGGAGTACAACGTTGGTTCCAAGCTTTATTCGGCGGTACGGTTGAAGAATGGCAATACCCTTATAGGGACCGGCGATGGGCACAGAGTAATTGAAGTCAGTCCGGAAAAAGAGATCCTGTGGCAGATACAGGAAAAAGAGCTAGAGGGGGTCCAGTTGGCTTGGATCACCATGGTTGATCGGCTGGAGAACGGGAATACTTGGATCGTTAACTGCCATGCAGGCCCTGAGAACCCTCAAGTACTTGAAGTTACCCCGGAGAAGAAAGTGGTTTGGTCGTTCAAGGATTTCGATCGGTTCGGAAATGCTCTTCCCGTTGCGATTCCGTTTCAGCGTTAGTTTGTTCGAAGGCGTCTGGCGCAGGGCTGCTTGTCCGTTCAGCTAATGAACGGCAGGCTTTTCTCTGAAAGCTCTTAACACAGGACTTATCAAGGGGTGGGAGGAAACTGACACGTTTCCCACCCATTGAGCGAGTGTGAATTCAAGGTTAAGGGGGCGGTATCTATGTTCTGCCGGTAGGGAATTGTTAGATTATGGGCAAATTGTGTCCTTTTGTTGTAGGAGAGTTGCAAAAGTGGCCGTTTGAAAAAAAAGATCTTTCAGTTATCCTAGTGACCTACACGCCCCTCCGATGACAGTATCCCTTTTCCTTACGCAGCGATCCGTTGCGTCCGTACGCCGCGTGAGCGTGTATTCTTTCGCACTTTGTGTGATGGTTTTGCGCATCGTTTGGCAAAGTTAGGCTTGAGTGGCGGAACTCCAGGGCCTATAGGTCCTTGAATTAGCATGGCTTTTTTAGAAGAGTAGTTGAAAGGCAGTCATTATGCGCGTTTTGGGAATCAGCCCATTGGACAAAGATTCGACAGTGTCCTTTGTTGAAAACGGGAGGATTCTCTTTGCCTGCGGAGAGGAAAGGCTCAGTCGCGTCAAGCTTCAAGATGGCTTTCCCAGCCTAGCTTTGGAGTTGGGGCTAAAGCGAACTGGTTGGACTCTTGATTCGATCGACGTGGTGGCTTATTCCTTTTTTGACGGCAAGGAAGAGGCGAGGCTGATCAAGGAGTCGCAAGACTACGACACGCTATGGCAGAAGAATTCATCGAGTGAGCCATCGTTGGCGATTTTGCGCCAGCGAACCGATGGGAGTTATCGTCCAGATTTATCGACGAGTGTACCAGGTTTGGATCCTGCGAAGGAGTTTGCGGACAAGAAGAGTTGGTGGAAGCGAAAGGCTTACGAGCAAACGTTGCGATCGAGTACTTTTGATCGCATGGCGCATGAGAGGTCTTTTAAGAAGTGGATTGAATTGGCGGTTGCGGACCACACGAAGTGGACAGAGGTCTTGGAGTCTGAGTTGGGCAAGCGTGGGTTATTGGGTAAGCTCAAGCGGTACAATCACCACCTCTGCCATGCTGCGAATGCTTTTTATGCATCGGGTTTCGATCGCTCTTTGATCATCTCCTTCGACGGCTATGGATCCGGCAATTGCGGAGCTATCTATGTCGGTTCGGACAAAGGCTTGGAGAAAGTGCATGAGTTCAAATTCCCGAACTCGTTGGGACAATTCTATGAGTATGTGACTTCTGCTTTGGGATTCCGTCCGAGTCGCCACGAAGGGAAGATCGTCGGATTGGCGGCTTATGGCAATCCTGAAGTTGTTGGTCCGATTTTGCGAAGTCGATTCGAGGGGCTTGAAGAGGGTGACATTCGAATCATCAATGCATCGAACTACTATCTTTCGCGATATATGGCTCAAAATTTCGCGATGCGAGATGTCGCTGCTGCCTATCAGACAGTACTTGAAGAAGTCGCTAAGAAGGTCGCTGGCTATTGGTTGAAGAAGACCGGTTGCGAATACGTTTGTCTTTCCGGTGGTGTGAATGCAAACGTCAAGCTCAATCAGCGAATTCAAGAATGCGAAGGTGTTAAGGGGGTCTACGTTTACCCGAACATGGGTGACGGAGGTTGTGGTACTGGCGCGGCTTATGTCGCAAGTGTCGAATCGGGGATTCGTCCCGAAAGAGTCGATAGTGTTTACTTGGGACCCGATTACAGCGAAGAAGAAATTGAGAGTTGCTTGAAGGCTGCGGGTGTTCACTACAAACGACTTCAGGAACCTGAAGTTGAGATCGCTGCTGAGCTTGCTAAAAACCGAATTGTTGGCAGGTTCAATGGGCGTATGGAGTATGGCCCGCGGGCTTTGGGGAACCGATCGGTTTTGTATCAAGCCAAAGAGCCAGAAGTCAACTTATGGTTGAATCACCAGCTTGGGCGAACCGAATTCATGCCGTTCGCACCAGCAGCTCTTGATGAGAGCAAGCACGAGTTGTTCAAAAACATTGAAGGTGGGGAGCGAACTGCTCAATTCATGACGATCACCTTTGATTGCACCGAAAAGATGTGTAAAGAGAGCCCAGCTGCTGTGCACATTGACAAGACCGCTCGGCCCCAATTAGTGACAGCTCAGAGCAACCCTAGTTTCCATAAGTTGCTCACCGAATATAAGAAGCTCACTGGGCTTTCAGTCCTGATCAATACATCCTTCAATATGCACGAAGAGCCGATCGTATGTTCGCCCGAAGATGCGGTGCGGGCATTCCTCGATGGGCGAATCGACATGTTAGCGATTGGAAACTATTTGGCTTTCCATCCGCAGTTGGAGGAAATAGATCGCGAGCGAAACCTTTTGGATAAAGCGTCTTCGGTTTGAGGATCTGTTTAGATATTTAACATTGTTCCAAAGGATTTTTCGCAACTTGGCCGCGAAGACCTTTAGACATGGGCGATTGATTGAAGTGTTTATTTATGTCACAACAAAAAGTGGCTGTGATTGGATTAGGGAGATCTGGAACTACCTGGATTAGCAAGGTAGTAGATAGCTCTCCATTCGTATTTTATTTGCATGAACCCGACTATGTAAAAGCTGTAGAGTGTGTTCCTTACGTTTCGGATGCTGATGATTTCGAGGTTTGGGAACGCTACTTAAAGGACTATGTGGTCACGCTGCCAACGGCTTGCTCTGCAAGATCGGTTCTGAAGCGACCTTTGTTTCCCAAAGCGTACCTCGGTAGTCTAAGTGCTCGATGTAACTTCATGTTGTTCCGAGGGCGGTTGAGGTTGGATCAGTTGCTCTACAAGGCCAATGATCGCAGTCCCGCAAGGCGCTGGCCGAAAGCAGTTGATAATGCCGAAGTAATGCTTTGGAAAAGTGTTGATCTCGCTGGTAGCATCGGGACGATTCTTAGGGCTTTGCCTGATCAAAAGGTTCTTCATTCGATCCGGCACCCATGTGGCTTTATCGACTCCGTATTGCGAGGTGAAAAGAAAGGGTATTTGGAATCAACAATTCCCGCTAGTGAAGACGCGGGCTTGTTTGATTTCGCGATGCGTACCAAGGTTGCCCAGCGATTGGGCTTGCGCACAGCGGATTGGCTGAAATTCAGTAAAGTGGAACGCTTAGCCTACTTCTGGTTGTGCATCAATGAACAAGCAGCGGAAGACGCCCAGGGTTGCAAGAATTACATGGAGGTTTATTTCGATGAGTTTTGCTTGAATCCATTGGAATATGCAAAACGGATCTTCGCTTTCCTGGGCATGGAGTTCACTCCCCAAACGCAGCAATTCCTTTCCTCTTCTACTTCTTCGAAATCCAATAAGTACTATTCGGTATCCAGGCAAAGCGATGAAGTTCCGCAGACGTGGAAGCGACATCTTGACCAGGAATCCATCGACACGATTTTAAGAATTGCGAATTCGATGCCACATATGGCAGAAGTTATTGCAAGGTCAGGTTAATCAAGTACTCTTTTGGATCCACCCGGCGTGTTTCTTCGTTCCGGTGTAAACCCCGTACTTTCCATAAACGGACAGAAGTTTTGGTTCGATGACGCTTGAACGCCTTCTTGTTTCCTTTCCCAACCTAGCGAACTACGACAAGTCCGCATCGGTGCAAGTTTCTTTCGGGTTCCCACTGCCTGCGGGCTACAGTGCCGACAAGCTAACGACCTACGGCTTTTCTGGCGAAAACGGGCCGGTCGATCAGTCTGCGTTTCGTCCTTTGGCTTACTGGCCGGATGGATCGATCAAGTGGGTTTCGGTAGATGCATCTCTTTCGCCGCAAGAAGCAACTGGGACGCTTAGATTGCGATCACTAGATGGCATCCGGCAGTCGGAATCGAAGAAGAAGGTTGTCAATCTTAGGACAGTCACGATCGTTGGCCAAGGTCTAAGGATCGCTCGAGACGCCGACAAGGCGAAGGCTCACGGCATTGATTTGCGATTTGAAGTCGCGGGGCCTTGGGGAGAATTTTCCCTCATCAGTGATACTGCTAAACTTCGATCTAACGCACGGGAGTTGTTTACTCAGTTCGAAGTCGATACGAGTTTCTCACCAACCGGCTTGCGATACCCGGTCGACGTGAGACTGCGCGGCAAGGCTTGGAAGAACGGCCAGATTGACCTCTCTTGTACGATCTGCAACACCAATCCTTCGAATCACCCGGGAGGGAATTGGGATCTTGGTGAAAAAGGGGCTGTACTGATCGAGAACTTCTCGGTGGTCATCACTCCAACCGATGCGGAACCCTCGAGTCGACCCGAAAGCATGAATCGGGCCCAAAGTTCGAATCGAATCGTTGTTCGAACTGCGGTTGACGCTACGTTTCAGACCGCCTCGAAGTCGTTGCGTCTGTTTCAAGCGTCGAGTGGTGGCAAGAATTGGAAGTCGCCAACCCATGTGATTGCCGACGGTTCGATACCGTTACCCTTCTGCGGATACCGGTTGAAACTAGATGACAAGCAAGTCGAAGGTTTGCGAGCAACTCCCTATGTCGCGCTGCAGAATAGCGAGCAAACTATCGGGGTTGCCGCACGACGATTCTGGGAAAATTTCCCGTGTGCTATTCGCTCTGACGGAACTTGTATTGATATCGCTCTGTTTCCAAGAGAAAGCGGCTACGCTCACGAACTGCAAGGTGGAGAGCAAAAGACCTTCGAGTTCGCTATTTATGAAGGAGAGATATCCAGCGAGGAAGCTCCACTCGATGGCTATTTGCTTCATCCAATCCCCGTGTTTTGTCCCGATTACATCGAGTGTACCACTGCGGTACAAGATATTGTTGCAAAGTTAGCTGAAGACCCAGCAGCTGTTTTGTATGAATCGATAATCAACCAAGCGATCGATGGTAAAGACACTTTCGTTGACAAGCGCGAAGCGATCGATGAATACGGTTGGCGAAATTTTGGGGATGTCTACAGCGACCACGAAGCTGTGTTTCACAAGGGACCGAGTCCCTTGGTCGCGCACCTGAACAATCAGTACGACTGTGCTTGGGGGTTTGCCATTCAGTTCCTGCGGTCCGGTGATACTCGTTGGTTCGAGCAAATGATCGACATGGCAAATCACGCTTGGGATATCGATACCTATCACACCACGCAAGACCGGCACCCGTACAACTTGGGAATGCACTGGCACACATTTCATTACGCCAATGCAAGCACCGGTACGCATCGTGGATACCCAAAGACGCTGCTTTTCGAAGAGTTGTCAGCCGAAGGCGCGGATCTTGATTCGATGGGCTCGACTGGAAAGAGCCTAAAGAAAGTTTATGGGAAAGGTGGAGGCCCATCTTCGTCTCACATGTATTCGACGGGCTGGATGCTCGCTTATTATCTAACCGGCGAGCCAAGATACAAAGAAGCTGCCGTTAATCTGGCGAACTACGCTTTAGTGCTCGAAGATGGCTCACAAACCAGGTTTCGTTTGCTCTCAAGCCGACCGACTGGATACGCGACGTCGAGTTCCCACGAGTACTATGGCCCAGGTCGTGCATCAGGGAATACCATTCATGTTTTGCTTACAGGATATGAACTGACCGGCGAAACAAAATATCTCGAGATGGTGAATTATCTAATGCGTCGCTGTGTTCATCCCGATCAGGATCTCGACAGCCTCGACTTGCTCAATGCCGAATTGCGTTGGTTCTATACGATGCACCTGCAAGCTCAATGTCGGTTGATCGATCTCCTAGAGACAATCCCCGGCCAAGAGGAGAATCACAAGTACGCTGTCGCATGCTTGTTGCATTACGCGCGCTGGATGCTCAAAAATGAACGGCCAACACTCGACCATCCAGAACACTTGCAATATCCGACCGAAACGTGGGCTGCTCAAGATATCCGCAAATGGCATATCCTCGCTTATGCCGCACGATGGTGCCCAACGTGTGAAGAAGGGACCGCAATGATGCAAAAAGCCGATTGGTTTTACGACTATGTGATGCGGACAATTGATGGATTCCCCACCAAGTCCCTCTGTCGACCCGTCGTGTTATTGATGGTCTGTGGATGGCAACGGGAAAGCTTGATTCGTGATTTCGATCGCCTCGCTCCAAGGCAAATTCTACTTCCAAGCCAATGGCCTGAACAAGAACCCTTTATCCCACAGCGACGAGAAGCTATTGCCAGAGCAAAGAAGATTATTCTTGCAGGCGGCGTCCTCGGATTGGCTATAATCGCAGCCTTAAGCTGGGTCTTGGTCAACGCGTTGTGGAAGTAAGAAAAAACAGTCCAAGACATGCACAGCTGAACGCACAGAAACATCTGAATCAATCGAAATACACCCAAGCCGTGAATTCCTTTCACTCCGCGAGACCCCTGTAAGCCATGGCCGATTATCCAAGTAACCAACCGGCGGGTAAGAAGGTCGCTGTTGTTGTTCCCGTTAAAAACGATGCGAAGCGTCTTGCGGTAATGCTCGCTTCCCTGAGCAAACAAACGGTAGAGCACGAAGTGATTATCGTCGATAACGGATCGAGCGACGAAAGCCCATCGGTGGGGATCCCCTATGGCGCGAAAGTACTCGAAGGTCCAGGTCTACGCGTCGGTGCCATGCGCAACCTCGGAGTCTCGCAGACACAAGCCGAGTTGTTAGCCTTCTGCGACTCAGATCACGAAGTCCCAGAAGACTGGCTGGAATCGGCGATCGCTTCGTTGGCAAAGCATCCCGGGAAAACGATGGTCGGTGCACCCTGCTTGCCACCGATCAAGTCGACTTGGGTCCAATCCGGTTGGGCCATCCACCGACTGCGAGCGATGAATCATGGTGCGTTTGAAACCGAATGGCTCGGTGCTGGAAACATGATCCTCTATCGACGCGATTTTCTTGAAATCGGCGGGTTCTCCGAAAACCTAGTCGCGTCGGAAGATGTCGATCTTTGCCACCGTTTGCGAGCCGTAGGTGGTCGGGTCATCTGTGACCCGAGCATCCGTAACTACCACCATGGCGAACCGAAATCGATAAGGAACTTTTTGCAGAAGGAATACTGGCGAGGAAGCAGCGGGATTAAGTCATGGGTCAAGTTGGGGTTTCCCCTAAGCGAAGTTCCCAGCTTGGTCTGGCCGCTGTGGCACTTGCTAGTGCCTATCGTCGGGCTGCTGCTGTTTTTCGTTGCGCTGTTCAAAAATCTATACTTAGCCGCAGCATTAGGTCTCTTGAGTACTGCACTGGTCTGGTTCGCTCCTGCACTGGCGCTCGCGTTGAAGAACGCTAGGTCGCTTGGACTAAAGACCATGCTTCAGTTAGCAACGCTCTATTTCGTATACGGTTTGGCTAGGGCCGGGGCACTTTTCAAAGGCTGGTAACGCAGTTCGACTGGGAATTCGCAAGTCCGGCTGGCATAAGGTACAATACAGGGCCGTCCCCTTCGCTCCAACGACACGGGCTCAGCCCCAAACAACACCGGCTCAGCCCCAAACAACGACAACGGCCACTAGCCCCAATTGTCGCTGTTGTCCCGACCGACTAAGAAGTCTCAAGCTGGATCCCCGCCATGATGCCCAGTTCTTTCCGCTCCATTGTGGGTGCTCTATTCATCGCAGGATGCTTGTTCGCAACCATCCCCCAGGATTCGCTCGCCAGCGAGCCGTCGGCAGGAGACGAACAACAAGCCATCGCACTTCTCGCCGCCCGATGCTTGGAATGCCATAGCGCTAAGGATCGCTCCGGAGGTTTAGATTTAAGCTCCAGCGAAAGCCTCGGACTCGGTTCAGACTCCGGTGCGGTCTGGACTCAGGAGTGGCAAGAAAGCTTGTTGTGGAAAGTGATCGAGTCGGGTGATATGCCACCGAAGGCGAAGTTGACCGCCCAAGAGAAAGAACTCTTCAAGAAGTGGATTGCCGCTGGCGCGAAGCTTCCTGAGCAACCAATCGATCGCTTGGCAATCTCCTCCGATTACCGCGCAGGATATGACTGGTGGGCTTTTCGACCTCTAGCACAAACAAAGCCTTCGACGACGATTGATGTCTTGGTTGAACAAAAGTTAGACCAAGTCGGGATTGCACCCAATGTCGCTGCTTTACCACGTGAATTGATTCGTCGTCTGTTTATCGACTTGACGGGACTACCTCCAACTTTCCAGCAGGTCCAAGCCTTTCAGGCGGCTCCTACTGAGGAAGCTTATGCGGCATTGGTCGATCAATTACTCGATTCACCTGCTTACGGTGAGCGTTGGGCAAGGCACTGGTTGGACGTCGTGAGGTATGGAGAAAGTGACGGCTTCGAACGCAATTTCCCACGGCTCAACAGTTGGCATTATCGAGACTGGGTGATCGACGCGATCAATCGCGACATGCCTTATGATCAATTCGTTCAAATGCAAATCGCCGGCGATCAATTGCAACCTGGGAAGGAAGGTCTCGCCGCAGCGAGCTTTCTTGTCAGCGGCGTTCACAACACGGTCGTAGGCTCAAGCGACCGGATGAAGCGATTGGCTTTACAAGACGAATTGGAAGAGAAAGTAGGGACGATCTCTCAGACATTCTTGGGATTAACAGCTCAGTGTGCTCGATGCCACGAACACAAATACGATCCGATCTCTTCTGAATCGTATTACCGACTGGCTGCGGCCATTCAAGGTGTCGCGCATGGTGAGATTGACGTCCAGGACTCCCAGCATGAACGCCAACGCATCGGACTCGAAGAGCGTCGCCAAAGTCTAGTGGTTAGCCTCCGAGAACTTGAAACAAAGGCTTTGCAAAATCTAGAAGCGAAACGGCCCGTCTCTGAGCCAACCTCCGGCACTGTGCAATCCAGTGAACCGCAAAGTGAAAGATCGAAAGCTACGTTGCCGATCCCCGCGTATGCGTGGAACTTTGAGAACCTCAACGCCGACAAAGTGGAGGTCCTAGATAGCGTCCGTGGATTGAGAAGCTCCTTGCAAGGGAATCGCGACACGCTCAAGGGAGCTGAGCTAGCCCGAGGGCTGGTGCTCGATGGACAGACCTTTTGGCAAACAGATCCGATCAGTCAAAACATCGGAGAGAAAACGCTAGCGGCATGGGTTACGGTCGATCCGTTGGATCAGTCTGGCGGTGGGGTAATAAGCCTTCAGACTCTCGATGGAGTTGTATTTGATGCAGTCGTATTTGCCGAGCGTGAACCGCGCCAATGGATGGCGGGTAGTAACGGTTTTGCGCGATCGCAGCCCTTTGGGGGAGAGCTTGAGTCGGAAGGTGCGGTACATATCGCCATCCGTTACCGAGCCGATGGGACAATAGAGGCATTCCGCAACGGTCAGCGCTATGGGCAAGCCTATCGAACGGGATTCCAGACCTATGCAGCTGGAGGAGCCCAGTTCTTGTTCGGGTTGCGGCATGGTCCACCGGGAGGAAATCGCCACTTTCGCGGAGTGATTCATCAAGCAGTCTGTTTTGATTCGGCGCTGAGCGATGAGCAACTCAAAAGGCTTGCTGAGCATCGAGAAGCACGATGGAATCTGGACGCCGCTTGGAAAACTCTCGATCCAGAAACTCTTGCACAGCGAGATCGTTGGAAGGAAGAATTGCGTGGTGTCGATGCAGAGCTTGATGCTGTGCGAAAGCAAGCCAAGCAGAAGGTGTATTCCGTGGTTTCGAATTCGGCGATTGGTCCGACTCACGTGTTGATGCGAGGGGATATCGATCGGTTGGGCGCGGCGGTGCGAGCTGGTGGGATTTCGGGATTGGGACAAGTCGCAGCGGACTTCGGATTGGACGATAACGCTAGCGATGGAAACCGCAGAGGGGCTTTAGCGAAGTGGATTACAGAAGCGAATCGATCGCTCTTGGCAAGGGTGATGGTCAATCGGGTTTGGCACTATCATTTTGGAAGTGGAATTGTTGAGACACCCAATGACTTTGGATTCAATGGAAGTCGGCCAAGCCATCCAGAGCTACTCGATTATCTATCGCAGGCCTTTATCGATAGCGGTATGCGATTGAAAGCTTTGCATCGCATGATTGTTTTGTCCGATGTGTATCGTCGAAGCAGCACTCCGCGGGAAGATGGTCTTGCGAAAGATGCGGCCAACCGATTCCTATGGCGGTATCCCATACGAAGGCTCGACGGGGAATCGGTAAGAGATGCGATGCTCATGATCAGCGGTGTGTTGCGAGCCGAGCGAGGTGGTCCTGCATATGTGGATGTGGATTACCGAGATGTGAACGGCACGACGTATTATCATCCGAAAGCCGAGGAGCCCGCAGATTGTTTTCGCAGGACAATCTACCGCTTCAGCCCGCGCTGTGAGCGAGTCTCGCTTCTCGATGCGCTCGATTGCCCAGACCCGTCGTCGACAGCTCCAAGGCGAGCGATGACGACGACTCCCCTGCAAGCCCTGAGCTTGCTCAACAGCGGATTTGTTTTCCAAATGTCGGACGCTTTAGTACATCGTATCGAAGCGATGTTTGCAAACCGAGACGATCAAGAACCGATGGTTCGCGAGTGCTTCCGAGCGATCTTGCAAAGAGAAGCCAACGAGGAGGAGTTAGCCAAAGGACTCGATTTGGTGCGCCAGCACGGCTTGCGAGCCCTGGCAAGGGCGTTATGGAACACCAGCGAATTCTTGGTCATCGAGTAAACATGGAGCCAGTGGGAATGAAAAGATTAGCAATGAATCAATCGGTAAACCATTCGATGATGCTCGACCGACGAAGTTGGTTGGATTGGTCGAGTCGCGGTATTGGGGCGACTGCGCTACTAGCGATGCTATCGGCTGAAGGGAAAGGTGATGGATCCCCATCCAGAAATGAGCCAAAGAAGGTAGTTAAAGCGAAGCGTGCGATTCAGATTTGTCTCGTCGGTGGGATGAGCCATCTCGATTCTTTTGACTACAAACCGGAGTTAGAGAAGTTTCACGGGAAGACTCTGCAGACCGAAGAGAAACCCGATATTTTCTTCGGGCAGATGGGGTTGTTGAGAAAGAGCGACTGGGAGTTTCGAGCCCGAGGGGAATCGGGATTGATGGTCTCGGAGCTGTTTCCAAAGATCGCAGAACAAGCCGACCGGTTGACGGTAATTCGTTCGATGGTCACCGAGTCCGCCAATCACACGCCGGCGTTGTTCTTCGAGAATAGTGGTTTTGAGTTCAATGGGTTCCCATCGATGGGGAGTTGGTTGTCTTATGGGCTTGGCTCGATCGCGGAAGATCTTCCCGCGTATGTCGTGTTGCCTGACGGTAGGGGTGGTCCGAACGGTGGGGCGTCGAATTGGGCGAATGGGTTTCTGCCAGGGCAGCATCAAGGAGTGTTGTTCCAGAGCGGGGCGGCTCCTGTTCGCGATTTGCGACCGGCGCGCGAGATCACTTCTGGTGAAGACAGTGCTACGCGGGAGCTTGTTGAGTTCATGAATCGCAAACATCAAGCCGATCGCGCGTTGGAGGATTTACTTCGTGCTAGGCTTGAGAGTTATACATTGGCGGCGAAGATGCAAGGATCGGTGCCGCAGGTAGCAGATCTGGATCAAGAGTCTCAGGCGACTCGAAGTGCATATGGACTCGATCGTGCTGAGACGAGCGACATGGGACAGCGTTGTTTGTTGGCGCGGCGATTGTTGGAGCGGGGGGTGCGGTTTGTCCAAGTCTATTCCGGTGGTCCGATCGCAGGTTCGCCGCGCACGAGTTGGGATGCGCATGAGAACGTCGGTGAAAACCATGCGGCCGAAGCGTTGCGGATCGATCAACCTGTAGCGGCCTTGCTCGACGACTTGGCCGCTCGCGGCATGCTGGAGGACACGTTGGTTTTGTTTACCACAGAGTTCGGACGCACACCGTTCTCGCAGTCTGCTGCGGATGTCGCAGGCCCCGGTCGAGATCACAATCGATATGCGTTCTCGTGTTGGATGGCCGGTGCCGGTTTGCGACCCGGTTTGGCGTTTGGCGAGAGCGATTCGATTGGATGGAAAGTGGGCAGTTCTCCGGTTAGCTGGCATGACCTACATGCAACGGTATTGCACCTTTTCGGGATCGATCATGAGGAGTTAACGTACTACCACAACGGCATTCACCGACGACTTACCAACGTGCATGGCCAAGTGATTAAGGACATTTTGAGTTAGGTTCATCTGTCCAAGAACCGAAGCACTCAAGTGCTTTTTATGGTTTCGATGTTAGTTGGCAATCAGTTAATTGACCAACGATCCTCGAAGATGTTGCGATCTCTACGGAATGCGATCCCGATGGTTTGCGCTTCGCCACAGAGTTTGTATGCTTCCTGTTCGAAATCCTGGGTGTCTTCCAAGCAAAGGTATTGCAGAGTAGTATTTTGGCGGATTACCGTAGGCACGGTGTCGAAGTTGACGAGCTCGCAATGGGCTTGTCTCATTATCGTTGATTGGATTCCAATGCGTTCATCGGATGAGACTGAACTTGATAAATTTGAGCCTGATGTAACCGTTGTTATCCCCGCGTATAAAGGGATTACCACGATCAAGGCGTGCATCGAATCGCTGCTTGTCGCATCGCAGGGGCGACGAACCGAAATTTTGGTGGTGGAAAGCTCACAAGATGGGACCGTCGAACTGGTCCGCAGCGAATTCCCTACGGTCCGGGTTATCGCTTGCGCAGAGCAAGTAACCGCAGGCGGAGCGAGAAATATCGGGGCTCGCGAAGCTCGCGGTAGAACTATCCTCTTCGTCGATCAAGATTGCGTGGTTCCTAAGGATTGGATCGAGCGACTAACGCAACATCTATCCAAGACGGAAGTTGGCATTGTCGGTGGAGCAATCGGCTTTAGGAATTGGTTCAACTACAGTGGATCCGCCGTTTACTTTTTGGAGTTTCTGTACCATTTTCCATCCCGGAAGAACACGACTTTCAATCGCAATTTCTTGCTCGGTTGCAATTTGTGTTGCCGGCGAGAAGTTTTCGATAAGGTTCAGTTTCCAGAACGTACGCTTGCGGAAGATGTTCTATTCTCATCCCGAGTGCAAGAAGCGGGCTGGCAAGTCGCTTACGATCCAACGATTGTTGTGTTGCACTGGAATCGATCGGGGTGGGATGAGTTCTTTCGATACAACGCGAAGATGGGGAGAGCCTCAGCGCAGTACCATCAGGTTCTGAAGTCGAAGGAATTCGAATGGGTGCTGAAATTTCCTTGGCTGATCTTCCTCTCCCCCTTGAAAATACTTCCTAAAATCGGGTTTGGTCTCATTGGTCAGTGGAGATACTTCCTGCGGTTCCTCCTGCTAGCACCTATGTGTTTGCTGGGGAATTGGGCCTGGGGCTGGGCTTTCTGGAAAGAAGTCCGGGCGGCACAAAAGACTAGTTAGTTACGAATCCTTACCGCTTGCGGAACTGTTGAGCTCAAGCAACTGCTGGTATTTCTGACGAACGATTGCCGCCTGCTCACTGAGTCTTGGGAGAACTGGAAGATTGTCTCGCATCTGCTGAAGTAGCGATGGGTTATCGATAATCTTAAGCATGCAACGCTTTAGGTCGTTCGAATCCCCGACCTTGAAGTGCATTCCGTCGATCCCGTCGCGAACAAGTTCGGCCATCCCTCCGACGTTGCTTGTAATCACCGGCGCCCCCGATTGAAACGCCTCTTGAATGGTAAACGGTGAGTTCTCAAACCAAATACTCGGAACGACAACAACATCCAAGGTTGTTAGGATCTTCTCGAGGTCTTCGTTTTTGTAAGCACCGAAGAAATGAAAACCTGCGGGTGCATTCTGAGTGATGCGATTCCAGTAACTCTCCGCAACCGGTCCACCAAAACACGAACCGTGGATGTGCAAGTTTGCTCGATCGCCAAGTCCACGAAAAGCCTCGATCAAAACATCAAGCCCTTTGTGAGAATGAAATGCACCGATGAAACCAAATCGCAATTTTCCATCGCTGGCCGCAGGATGAGCTTGCTGATCCATCGGTCGCATCCCGTACCGCACAAAGTGAACTTTATCACGGCTTAGTCCACACGATATGTACTTGTCCATCAAGAATTCGCTTGGACTGATAAATAGATCGACACCGTTGAAGATACGTTTCGTATGCTCGAAATAGAAATCACGCTTCTCGTCGAACGCCGCACTATTCGGATCCCCATAAATTGCACGTGGAATCTTCAAAGCAGTTTTAAGCAATGTGCGGACTATCGGATTCGCTTGCTGATTTGCAAAGACTTGCCATCGGGATAAAGGCGGGAGTTTCGAGCGAATCCAAGGTGCTTTACCGCTCTTGTTGGTAATGTTACCAATGGCTCGGATCGTTACAGGGCAGCAGTCTTGGAAAAAATTCCCATCGGACTTGCCACAAATCTTACCATCGGTACGAAGCAGTAGGTGGTTCGGACAAACCAGTCCATAGTCGTGCAAGGTATAGACCACTTTTGCGCCCGTCCTCTTGGCGATCGTTGGTAGGTCATCTCCAAGACTCAGGTAATTATGGAAGTGAACGATCTGAGGCTGTGTTTCTTCAAGAACGGATTCAAACAAACGCTGAAGAATCGGGTTCTTCCAATTCGCTACTCGAGCGTAATGCCCTCCGTCGATGCCATGAAACATCTTGCAACCATCGGCAAACGATCGCTCGATTCGCCTCGGCGTTTTCTTTGGCACTTCGGAAATATGGAATACGGAGACTTCGTCGGTCGATGCAAGCGAAGTGCTCAGTTGCCAGCAATGCAACTCCGAGCCTTGTCGAGAAAACGGGGGGAATTGATGATTGATCTGCAAAATGCGCATAGTGTTGGGCTCACCCCCCGACTAAGGAGTTATCAAGCAATTATCGTACGGTCCAAAAGATTTCGATTCGCACGCTCAAAGATGCGATCACAGTGAATCGATGAAATGGGGTTCTGAGATGCGAAACCCGTTCAAGAAGAATTCTTGCGAGCGTGCATGTAGTCGACTAATTGGCCTACCGTCTCGACGTCGAGTATCGCGTCGTCAATCTTTATCCCACATCGCTTCTCAAGCTCAAATGTCAACTCCGCCATCGCCACCGAATCAATCCCTATCATCGCCAGCGAATCGTCCATGTGAGGGCGACTGCCAACGACTTTGGTCAAGTACTCGATGACTTGGGTTTGAGTTTCCGCTATGTTTTCCATGGCATCCGAGCAGAGGAAAGTTCGAAAGTTCGTTATGCTAGCAACAGGTTTTCACAAGCAGCGGTTGCCACGGTTTCGGGTCACCCTCCTGGGTAATCCGGCCCAAACCATCGATTGCTTGGTGGTACGATACCCACAAAGGGGGCTTAGAATCAAGCCCTTTGCGTCTGTTTAGTCGGTAGACAAGGACTTCATCAAGTGCTGGATGACGTAAAAGCGTTAGAGTCCTAAGAAGTTCTTGCCAATGACCATCCAAATGGGGATGGTAAGGAGGCTCAAGATCGAGGTCCCGACAACGACGATCCAAGCCGTTTCGACAGATTGCTTGTACAGGCGAGTCATGACGATCGGGAATGTCGCTGCCGGCATCGCGGCTTGCAATAACAAGACTTGTTTCAACGGTTCGGAAGTCGTAACCCAAGCCGCGAGGGCAAGGATGAAGCAAGGTAGGATCATCATGCGAAGGACGACACCAAGGCTCAAGACTCGCATGGCGCGATCCCAGGAGACTGAACGCGAATAGTCGTAAAGAATCGCACCGCTCAATACCAACCCCATCGGTACCGAGCATCGTCCAAGCTTCTCACTCATCTGCAAGATCGGTATCGGCACGGAGCTTGCAAACCCCCACTGCTTGATGAACACAGCTATAAGTACCGCCATCAATGGAGGACTAAATACGATCCGTTTCCAGGAGCTTCGAAGCCCCTTTCCTGAGATTGTGAAGAGACCAACGCTCCAGAGCGCCATGTCGACCCCGACGTTGTGGACCATCAGCGTAACGACGCACCCAGGGTAGAAAAGATCTGCGAGCGGAAGGGGGATGTAGCCGTAGTTTCCAAGACCAGCACTGAGCCCGAATGTCCGTTGCTCGGACGTTGACTCTAAGCCAGCCGGTTTTCCTATCAGTCTCGCAATACCCCAAGCCGTTAGCACTC
>Ga0114977_10000255_pt1 | contig 35409 bp, 24 predicted proteins | sample S_130805_MF_Meta_FD_87026 | JGI IMG/M metagenome (GOLD analysis project Ga0114977, IMG submission 87026) | Freshwater microbial communities from Lake Simoncouche, Canada to study carbon cycling - S_130805_MF_MetaG | ecosystem: Environmental > Aquatic > Freshwater > Lake | place: Lake...
CCTCGAGTTGAAACGTGAGCTTCAAAGCGTCCTTCATCCCACCTTGGATCGAACTGATCGGATTTCCTCCACGCCTCTGCTCGCTCTTTCGCGGTCGATCGGTCGACTCAGCGACCAACTCGTAAAGAATCACTTCATACGATTTAAACATGCTATTGAGCCGCTGGTAGTAAGACTTCTCTCCTACGTGCACCGCCCCGATCAAATGGACTTCCGCACCCTGAAATGGGCCAGTGGTAATCCGATATTTCGCAATCGCACATTGCAATTCCTCCGGCTTGCCATCCTCGGACTCCAAGACCCGCATAAACGGAGGCGACTTGCTAGAAGCCGACGACTCCCGCACGTTTTTCTCTTGAACCGCCCCTGACTTCTCTTGCCCGATGGCCACATCGGTGAACAAAAAAGAAGTAAAAACGCTTAATGCAAGGCCCGAACAACAGGCACGAGCCGGCCAAGAATTGTTTGGTTTAGGACATCTCATCGCTATCTATCTCCTCGGGTTCGAAGCTTTCAAGTTGGCAGAAACTCCAGAAGCTTTCTTTATAACCCCACCGCACCGATGTCGAATTCGTTTTTCTCGGAGAATATTGGTCAAAATCAGGGTTGGCGAATTTGACGCGGCGTCAATAATTGACGCGATGGTCGAACTAACGCGAAAACAACGAGAAATTGAACTGCGAACCCAGGAAATCCTCAGGGTCGCCAAGCCGATTTTGCTGCATGAAGGTTTCCACGCCCTGACGATGGACCGCGTTGCGGCCAGCATGCAGTACGCCAAAGGAACCATCTACAACCACTTCCCCAACAAAGAAGAAATCGTCCTAGCACTGGCTTACAACGCCATGAAGCTTCGGCAACGCCTCTTCAACTTCGCTTCTCAGTCGCCGGGGAGAAGCAGGGAGAGATTGATGCGCATCGGGCTCGCATGCGAATTCTACACGCAGCATTGCCGCGAAGAATTTCAAATCGAACAGTGGATGCGGCACGCAAACATCTGGGATAAATCCTCTTCCGATCGCCAAGCATGTATTCGGGAATGCGAAGCTGGATGCATGGCCATCGTAGCAGGCTTGGTCCGCGAAGGAATTCAATCCGGAGATTTGCCCGGTTCCAATCAAACCCACAAAACCAATACTGCATCCACACAGCTTACAAACACGCATCCCCTTAGCCCGGAAGAAATGGTATTCGGACTCTGGGCGATCACCTTCGGGTCTCAGATTCTTACTGCCAGTAGTCCGTCTTTACCCGCCCTGGGTGTCATGGATCCAATCCGCGCGACGCGAGTGCACTGCTGCACACTCCTAAACGGCTTTAATTGGCAACCGATACTGGCCGTCGAGGAATACTTAGAACAAGTCGAACAAATGTCGGCCGAGGTGCTACCTCGCTTCGAAGAAATACAAAGGACAGAGTTATGAGCCGTTCGATCCCCTTAAAGACTTCGTTTTCACCTTGGCTCATCCGTTGGGTCGTCGGAAGTATCATGCTCGCAGGACTAGCGTGGATGATCTTCTTCTCACACGAAGCCGCACCCCATCCGGCATCGCATTCGAATTCTAATTCGAAGCAAAACTCGCTTCGAAACACTTCCTCTCCGTTATCCTCCAACGGTACGGAACTACTGGTTCGGGCTTTCACCATCGCTGATCGCACCGCGAACAACCCCAGCCAACGAACTTTCTCCGGCACGCTTCAAGCCCGCTACCAAAGCTTACTAGGGTTTCGAGTTGCAGGCAAAATCGTCGAGCGGCATGTGGAGGCTGGGGATCGAGTGCGTAAGGGCCAAGTACTATTTCGATTAGACCCCACAGACTTTGATTTACAGATTCAAGTCGCTGAGTCGGATTTACAAGCATCTAGATCGCAATTGATTCAGATCGAAGCCGAAGAAAAACGATTGGCCGATTTACGCCAAACGCGATCTACCAGCCAATCCGACTACGACTTGGCAGTCGCTGCTCGCGATACGGCTCGCGCTCGACTTCGCGCTGCTGAAAACCGTTGGATGATGGCAAAAAACCAACGGGATTACGCACAGCTAGAAGTCGACCAAGATGGCCTAGTGACCAAAATCATGGCAGAGGTTGGCCAAGTGGTATCTCCGGGGCAACCAGTTGTTCAGTGGGTGCACGGCAATGAAATGGAAGCGGCGATCAGTGTCCCCGAGTCGATGCAACACATGCTCGACCAACGGAATGCTACCGTCCGGTTTTGGTCCCGACCTGATTTGGTCGTCCAAGGCGTACTACGGGAAGTATCCCCCGTGGCCGATCCCACATCTCGAACCTATGACGCTCGATTTACGCTGATCGATCCTCCAGCAGACTTAGCTCTCGGGCTGACCGCTACCGTTCAAATCGACCAGAGCCACGAAGAAGGGATCAGCGTGCCGATGGGGGCGATCGCGCAAGTCGAATCATCTCCTATCGTGTGGCGGATTCGCGACGACGGCTCAGTGGAATCAGTCAACGTGCAAATCTTGAAGTACGGTTCACAACGGGCTGTCATCCAAGGTGACCTTGCTCCCGGCGAGAAAATCGTCAGCGCCGGCGTTCAACGTATCGACGCCCAGTGCCGCGTTCGTATTTGGCAAGACCTCCTCTAGCGTTTGGCTCGGCGAATTCTCATGCATGCAAGTCCGTCTCCAGGCAATGACCGTTCTCCAGATCATGACATGTCACAAGTGAATGATCGGCCAAGCTCAAATTCCGAGGACCATCGCTGGAACCTTTCGCGATGGGCGGTCACGCACCAAGCGTTCGTTTGGTTTCTCATGCTTGCTTGCAGTGTCGCTGGATTAGCCGCTTACTTCCAAATGGGTCGCGCGGAAGATCCTAGCTTTGCGATCAAAACATGTGTCGTGGGTGCGGTCTGGCCCGGAGCCACTCCCGATGAAATGCAACGCTATGTGGCACAACGAATCGAAGATAAACTTCGAGAAACTCCCAAACTCGATTTTCTTCTGACGTATTGCATCAGCGATCGAATGATGACGCTCGTGCAACTCAAAGATTCCGTTCGAGGACGAGCAGTTAACGATACTTGGTACCAAATCCGCAAAAAGCTCGATGACATTCGAGGTGAACTACCAAGCACACTGATCGGCCCAAGCGTCAATGATGAGTATGGTGATGTCTACAGTGCCATCTATTCGTTCACAGGCGATGATTACTCTCTAGCGGAACTCAAGCGATTGTGTGAGCAATCTCGCAAACGACTGTTAAAGGTCGCGGATGTCGAGAAAGTGGATATTATCGGCGAGCAGCAAGAGCAAATCGTCGTCGAGTTCTCCCATCAGAAACTTGCAACCCTTGGAATCACACCACAGCAAATCTTCGACAGTGTCGCTCGCCAAAGCGGAATGCTTCGCTCCGGTAGCATCGATACCGCTGAAGATCGCATCCACGTGCGAGTCAGTCGCAACTTTGGCGGATTAGAGGAAATCGAAGCTGTACCAATCGAAGCATCCGGCAAACTCTTTCGACTCGGAGATGTAGCCAAAGTATCTCGCAGTTATGAAACGCCACCGACCTTTCTGATGCAATTCAATGGCAAACCTGCCGTATCCCTAGGGCTAGTGATGAGCAAAGGGGGCAACGTGCTGGAAATGGGCAAAGCGCTCGCCAAGGAACTTGAAATCCTGCGAGCAGAAGTCCCCGCTGGAATCCAAATCGATACGGTCTCCTTTCAACCAAAGGTAGTAGAGGAATCTGTTGGAGAGTTCGTTAAATCGTTTCTCGAAGCGTTGATTATTGTACTGATCGTCTCGTTCATCAGCCTCGGCCTTCGGACCGGTATCGTCGTGGCGTTGAGCGTACCGTTGGTCTTAGCGATTTCCCTTGTGATCATGAATGCAATGGGAATGAACCTAGATCGAATCTCCCTGGGTGCCTTGATCCTCGCCCTCGGACTGCTGGTTGACGACGCGATCATCGCCGTAGAAATGATGGCAGTGAAAATGGAGCAAGGCTGGAATCGGCTTGAATCTGCCACCTACGCTTGGACCTCCACCGCATTCCCCATGTTCTCTGGAACATTGATTACCGTTGCGGGGTTCTTACCCGTGGGCTTTGCACCATCGACCTCAGGCGAGTATGCAGGTGGTATATTCTGGGTCGTAGGGATCACCTTGGTTACCTCTTGGTTTGTCGCCGTTCTCTTTACCCCCTTGCTTGGGCTGCATCTCCTTCCCGATCCCGCAAAGCATCATCAGGGAGCAGATCACGATCCGCATCAAGCGTTCGATACACCCTTTCACCGCATGTTGCGATCTATCGTCAGCGCAGCGGTCAAGCGACCTTGGTTCGTTGTTGGAACCACCTTCGCGCTGTTCCTTGTAGCTGGTTATGCGATGACCAAATTGCAGCAACAGTTCTTTCCGCAATCCTCCCGTCCTGAATTGCTGGTGGACTTGAGAATGAGTGAAGGAGCCTCAATTGGAGCGACGGCGGAAATGGTACGACGCGTCGAAGCCATCGTACTTCCTCTCATCGATGGGCACTCCAACCAGTTATCGAATGAAGAAAAAACCCACCAGAAATCCGCTGCGGATGCGACGGTTGGCCCGGGAGATGTCCTGCATGTGGCGTCTTACATCGGAGCTGGTTCCGCAAGGTTTTTCCTTGCACTTAATCCAGATCTACCAAACCCCAGCTTTGGGAAACTTGTCATCCTCACTTCGAGCACCGACGCGAGAGAACGACTGCGCACCTACCTAAAAAACATATTCGAACATGACCCGCAATTCAGCGCGGCTTCGACCCGCGTGCTCAGACTCGATTTCGGTCCACCCGTCGGTTACCCCGTTCAATTCCGTGTTGTCGGGCCAGACAAAACCGTCGTCCGCCATTATGCAAATCGTGTTCGCGAAATCATGCGAGCCGATCCCGCAGCCGTCGATGTAAACCTTGAATGGGAAGAACCTGCGAAGACCATCCAAGTCAAGATCGACCAAGACCGAGCGCGTTTACTAGGCCTCTCTCCTCAAGAAATCGAACTTGGACTCCAAACACTCTTGAGCGGTTCAACCATTTCCTACTTCCGAGAAGGAACCGAGACTATTCCAGTCGTCGCTCGAGCAATCGACGAGGAACGATTGAACCTTGATCAATTCGAAGACATGACCCTCTTTACATTAACTGGCAAAAGCGTCCCGCTGCAGCAAGTCGGTCATCTGGAGTATTCGCAAGAGGATCCGATTGTATGGCGTCGCAGCCAGGAGCAGATACTCTCCGTACGTTGCGATATTTCGGACGGTAACCAAGCTCCTGACATCAGCAACCGAATCGATAAAGAACTTCGCAATCTTCGAAATGAATTACCACCTGGCTACCGTATCGATTTAGGTGGTAGCATCGAAGAAAGCAATAAAGCTAACCAAGCCTTGTTCGGGATGTTTCCAATCATGGTCATGGTGATGCTCACCTTGCTCATGGCCCAAGTTCAGAACTTTCGCAAGATGCTACTGATTTTTGGAATCGCTCCTCTCGGATTGATCGGCGCTGTTGCCTCTTTGCACCTGTTCAATGCACCATTCGGATTCGTTTCACTGCTCGGTGTGATCGCGCTTGCCGGAATGGACATGCGAAACTCCGTGATCCTCGTCGATCAGATCGAACAAGATATTCGGTTGGGACTCAGGCCATGGGAAGCCGTCATCGAATCATCCGTTCGTAGGGCACGCCCTGTGATCCTTACTGCTGCGACTGCTATCCTGGCAATGATCCCCCTTACCAGAAGCGTATTCTGGGGACCGATGGCCATGGCGATTATGGGTGGACTCTCGATCGCCACCTTCCTTACCTTGATCAACCTCCCTGCAATCTATGTGATTCTCTTTCGCATCCGACCTGAGACCCCAGCGACACCTACCGCTCACCCTGATCTGAAGGCTGATCATCCAGCCGCCACTTCGATACCAACAGGAGCCGTTTAACCAATGGCACTCCCTCGCTTTCTCGTCGACTCGATCCGTACAGAACAACCCATCTCACTGCCGGAGGCCGAAGCACATCACGCTAGCCGAGTCCTGCGACTCGAATCGGGTGACTCTTGCATACTGTTCGATGGTCAGGGAAATCAAGCGTTTGGTACTGTAAAAACTGTTGAGAAACGATCGGTTCAAATCGTTTGCGATAACATCGAATTCGCCCCACGCGATCACTCCGACCGATTGCATTTTGCAATAGCGATGCCTAAGGGCGACCGACAACGCAACGTAATCGAGAAACTTGTCGAACTCGGTGTCGATAGCTTGACCCTTCTCGAAACCCACCGCAGCGTATCGAAATTCGATGAAGACGGCATCGACAAGCTAAGGCGATACGTAATGGAAGCTTGCAAGCAATGCCAACGAAATCGCTTGATGCGCGTCGAACCTGTCGTCACTTGGGAAAAGTGGTTAAAAGCTCATGCTTCACAAGCCGTAATATTGCACCCAAAGGCTCTCTTGCCCCGTCTCTCTGATTCAGCGTCAGCAAGCTATGATTCCACCATCATCGAACGCAATAACTTCTTGCAGACATACAGTAATGTACCGCTCCCTTCGACCTTTAACCTTCGATTCGCAGTCGGCCCCGAAGGAGGCTTCACGGAAGAAGAGATTCGATTAGCGATCGACCATTCTATGAAACTGCTAGATCTCGGTGAGCGAATCCTTCGGGTAGAGACCGCAGTCTCTCTCGCAGCTGTCCTAGGAAGCCTTGCAATTAACTAAACCACAATTGCCCGACCGAAATCCCAGCATCATTAGGTGGGATCTGCTTGTGACTGAGCAGTTTGTATCCTATTGCATTTAGATGCTCGCCGATGGCCTTCAAAAGCAAACTATTCTGAAACACCCCTCCCGTGATTCCAACGGACAACCCCCTAGCACGAGACGTCGCCGTATCGCAACGCGTCCCCCTATCACTGGGAATGCCGGTATCACTGGGAATGCCGGTATCGCTGGGAATGCCCGCATCGCACTGAATGCCCGCATCGCACTGAATGCCCGCATCGCACTGAATGCCCGCATCGTACTGAATGCCCGCATCGTACTGAATGCCCGCATCGCACTGAATGACTGCTTCGCAGATCAATTTCACCAAGGCACCATGAAAACGACAAGCGATCATCGGCAATGTCACTTGATCTGAGACACCGACTTGCGTTAGATCTTTGAGCAAGTCAATCAGTACTGGTCTTTCGTCGAAGACCAAGACACCATCGATCCATTGGAGCTGGAATCTATAACTATCGTTAAAAGTGTATGCGTTTTTTGGGTTAGCCTTTAACGATTGAATATGCTCCCATGCGACCGCTTCAAGTCGCATCGCTGCATGCCCTTCATAATCATTCTCGTGAACCAAACCCAACAGCGATGCTACAGCGTCGATCAAACGTCCAATACTGCTGCTCGGAATGGACGCACTAGCGACGTTATCATTTGCCGCGATCAATCTTCTTTCGCTTTCGCCAAGCGATCGAAATGGCTCAAGCCATCGCGATGGGGCTTCGCCGATTTCCGAGAGATAAGCCATAGCGCAACGCCACGGATAGCGTGCTGCGACATCCCCTGCCGGAAGTCTCACTTGTCGAAGATGCCCAATGCGACGAGCTTCCGTTTGGCGAATTGCATTCGGTTCGAGTCGCAGCAATTCACCACCCCAGATAGTGCCATCTGTTCCGTAGCCGGTCCCATCGAATACAAAACCTAGTAGCGGCTTATCTTGATCCCATGCCAAATCGCATGCCAACGCCCCCAAATGCGCAGCATGATGTTGAATCCGCATCAGAACCGGCGATGAAGTTTGCGAAGATGATTCCGCACATAGATCGAGTCCAAGCTGATAGATATGGTAATTCGGATGAGCATCGACACGTAGTTCCAACAGCGACTTGCTTACTATTCGATCGCATTCTCGCAATGCGGTCTGTCGCATACGCTCAAACACATCTGGATCCGACGCATCGCCAAAGTGCTGCGTCCAAAGGATCGGCAAAGTCGACGATTCGACTCTTTGAAAAGAGACACCCGTTTCCTTTAAGCTTCCAGCTTGCCAATCTCCGCCTTGCCAATCTCCGCCTTGCAAATCTCCAGCTTGCCGAACTGCAATAGTTGTTTTCAAATCCCCGCCTAACGCGACGGTGCTTCGTTGGATCGACTCCTTACAGCCATTACCTTTTGGTGTATTTAACCTAAGTTGCATCGGACTAACCCCTCGCGCCCGCCTTACTGGAATCGCAAGTGTATCGCTACTACCTTGGGACTCGATCCTAGTATCACACCATCCACCATCGATCCATACCGAATCATCGAGTGGTTGAGTTATCGCTCGCGGATGAGTCAGAACACCTCCAACAAATTGGCCGAATCGATCGATTGCAACGCGATCATCGGTGAGCATAGGGGCATTCGATGCATTTGCAGAGGTAACAACTAGCGGGATCGTTTGTCCCATCTGTTGCAACTGATCCAACAAAAGAATTTGCATAGCGGAGTTAGGGATCATCAATCCGAGTCTTGCATCGACACGGTTTACCTCATCCGAAATTCCTGCTGATTGAATGCTGTTGGTTAGCCGAGGACTAACAACGATGGGCCGTTCACTCGAAGTCAGTAAACGTAGAGCGGTGGAGCTTAACGCAACAATGGAAGATGCGGCTACTACGGAAGAGACAAGCAGTGCAAGGGGCTTGGACGATCGCTGTTTGATTTCCCTGAGTTTTTCTACTGCTAGTGAATTTGTTGCATCACATACGAATTGATAACCACCTGTAGATTTCCAAAGTACTACGTCACCGCTAAGAATCGACTGCGCACATCGCTCCAAAACCACACGCATTGACTGCGACGAGTCTCCTTCAATCGTTTCGTTGAAACGTTTACAGTTAATCCAATTCCAAGTCGGACCGCATGCGAAGCAGCTAATCGTCTGTGAATGAAAACGACGATCATAAGGGTTTGCATACTCTTCAATACACCGATCGCATAAAACGTATGGCTCCATCGTGGTACGGCATCGATCGAACGGAGCAGCTAGCTGAATGGAATACCTTGGACCGCATTGCGTACAACTGATCATCGGATCAAGATATCGCCGTGTTCCTGGTTGCCTCATCTCCTCGATGCAAGCTTGACATGGCGGTAAGTCCGGGATGGAACACCATGGAAAAGTATTTGGTGCAAGCGGATCGACTTGGCTGTCGTGTATTTCAAACCGTTCAAAATTCCCGATCATCAATTCGCGACTTCGAAAAGATTCGATCTCTGCAAACTCAGGTGGATTGCTGATCAAGTGCTCTTGAAAGTCCTGGATACTCTCGCGCGAGCCTTGCGCGATGATTCGCACTCCAGTAGGGGTATTGCAAGTCGATCCGCGAATATCCAATCGCCGTGCTAATCGCCAAAGAAACGGACGAAGCCCCACACCTTGCAATCGCCCACTAAGATTGATTTCGATGCTTTCCATCACCGGTGTATCGGATTTCATTACGTCAGAAATCATCGGTGTTAGATTTCACTGCGTTGAAGCCTTCTGAAAGCGGGACATCTTGAGAAAGTCCAAATCGAATCCAATCGGTTTCTCGTTTACGAATTGGGACGCCAACTCACCGAGAACCGACGTAAACTTAAAACCATGACCCGATAAGCCAGCGATGACGAATACATTTTCATGGTCTGGAAGTACATCGACGATGAAGTGTTCATCGGGGGTCATGGTGTAATAACAACCTTTCCAACGCGAAGGTTGTGACGGTCCATTTGAGGTTGGTATCACGCTTGGCATATACATCCTAAGGAAGTCCTCAACGTATCGCTGATCCTCCTCTTCGCGATGGTGCGTTCCGTCGAGGCTCCCTGCTCGCGTATTACCACGGATCGCGACAGGCGTTCCCCCGCTATGGCGAGCAACCTTTAGGCCAGATTCGTCAAAAGCCGGAAAACCATAGTAGTAACCTGTCGGCGTATCGAAGAAAAAGCAAGGGAATCCTTTTGCTTGCTGGTAAAGAGGATTCTCACAGCGATACCAATACAAATGCTTATGAAGGACCTTCAGTGGCAAACGGTATTCGAGCAAGGCTTGGTCAGACCAAGGCCCGGCGCAGAGGATAAGCTTCTTTGCGATGAATCGCTCCGATTGCGTTTCGACTTGGACTTCATGGTGATCTGCATTCCATCGCACCATGGAACAATTCGTCTTGATCGTCGCCCCATGATGGTTTGCTAACGCGATCTGAGTTTCAACACATTGATCGACGAGTAGATACCCCGCGTCCTTTTCAAACAGTACTTGCCAATCCTCCTCCCCGTTTATCCCAGGAAACTGTCGCTTGGCCTGTTGCATCGACATGCGTTCCACAGGCAGATCGTGATCCGATGCGCTGCGCAGCACACCTTGAATCACCACGCCATCAGCAGGCCCGATCTCTAAGAGTCCAGTAGGAAAGTAAAGCTGTTTGCCAGCCTCCTCTTCAAGCTCGCTCCAAAGGGTGTAAGCCCGTTGAAGTAACGGAACATAAGAAGGGTGTTCGAAATAGGATTTGCGAATGATGCGGGTATCGCCGTGGGAACTACCGTACGGGTGAGGTGGGCAATACCTATCGATACCTAAGACTTGCAAACCCTGTTTAGCGAGGTTGTAACAAGCCGATGATCCCACTCCGCCGAGTCCAACGACGATCGCATCAAACATCTTCGATTGCGATCCTTACGAATAGACCGCCACAGGCTTACCTAACACATCCAGGCGTGGGGTAACCCCAAGTCCAGGAGCGGTCGGAGCGGCTAAGCGACCATTGGTACGTTGAGGTGCTCCTTCAGCAATGCTGACCGTGACGTAGCTATTGAAGTCCGTGCTGGTAAAGAGGAGTTCGGTAGGAGTACTGTGAGCAAGGTGCGAGATCGCAGCAGTGACGATGTCCCCACCCCAAGTATCCTCAAGCGTCATTCCAATCCCCATCGCAACGCACAAATCGCGAGCTTGTCGGATTTTCGTCAAACCACCAAACTTGCTGATCTTTAGGTTAACCACATCCATCGCCAGATCACGGCGAGCTCTCAATAACATTTCAAGTCCGTCGATGTTCTCGTCAAGGACAAAAGGGTGGTCCGTTTGTCGACGTACAGCTAAGCACTCTTCGTAGGTCACGCAAGGTTGCTCGATATAGACATCGAGATTCTTTACGGCTCGACATACGCGAACAGCTTCGTGCTGCGTCCAGCCGGTGTTCGCGTCGGCTACAAGCCGATCGGTTGGCTGCAAAGCGGCTCGAACGGCATGAATACGTTCAATATCAACATCTGGGTCACCGCCCACCTTGAGCTGGAACCTTCGATAACCTTGGTCTCGATACCCTGATACATTAGCCGCCATCTGCTCAGGAGCTTCCTGCGATATAGCTCGATAGAGGTGAAAGTCATCTCCATATCGACCGCCTAGAAGGGTACATACAGGCAGTCCAGCTTGTTGACCAAGCAGATCCCAGCAAGCCACATCGAGGGGCGACTTCACGTAAGGGTGACCTTTGAGAAGTTGATCCATGCGTCGATTGAATCGGTCGATATCCAGTGGGCTTTCACCGATCAACTGTGGGGCGAGTTCCGCAAGTCCGGCTCGAACTCCTAACGCGTACGAAGGAAGGTATACCGGACCCAGTGGGCAGCATTCCCCCCAACCCACTTTCCCGTCATCGGTTTCAATCGCAACCACTGTCGAATCAAAAACGGTCACTGACTTCCCACCACTCCACTTGTAAGTGACTTCATAAAGTGGCAAGTCGACTTGATAGACACGTATTTCGCGGATAATCATCGATAGGACCTGTTGGTAGTAGTTAGTAAGACGTTTGCGATCCACTTATAGTCGCGAACGCTCATTTGAGATAGGGTTAAAGAGATTCCTCGCCGAGCGCATGGCATGAATCCTTGCACACCGGCACTATGGCCGAATAAGTCGATCCAACGTCAGCGATTCAACACAACGATCAGAGCTATGATCAGCCCAATGGAAAACACACTTAGCAATCCAAGGATCCACCATTGCTGACGCATCTGTTGCTTCTTTTTGTTTGCAACCTGCCCTTTCTTTAGAACAGCAGTCGGCAATGGAACAGGGTTCGCTTGTGGAACGCTTGTCGTTAACGAAGATGGTTGCGAAGTTGGCGGAGCGGAGGTTGCCAAAGCCTTCGGGTCCGGAAGACTAGCAGGCAAGGATGCTGTAGGACCAGCAGCGGGAACCTGACCGCCAAAAGGTTCCGGAATCAAATCCCGAGCGAGCGCCCAGTTCTCGAGTCCTTCCCGCCAAATGAGTGAATCAGCCGTAATTCGGCGCTGTTTGATCCAATCCAGAAGCGTTTGAGTGGTGGCAGGACCGTATTGCCCTCCGCTCGGTGGCCGCACATACCAACGGGCGTCGACGAATGGTAACAAGCTAGCTGGAAACTCTACCGCATCGCTCGACAAAGTCGGCGGCTTGATCTCCGAAGAATCACTCGGCGAAATTGCTCGGCCAGTTGTTGATTCTTTGGGTTTCGTAACCTTGTCGACCTTTACGCTTGGTGCTCGCTGAGCAGCTTGTGCCTTTGTGGTGCTAGGCGCAGCCTTCGGTTCTGATAGTACTTTGGGTTCCGTTATAACCTTGGGTTCCGGCGTACGCTTCGAATCGACAGCGGTATTAACCGAAGCGGAAATTCCAGAAGCCGACTCATCGATGGCTAAGGAAAACTCCGAATCGGATGGTGGGACGCGGAAAGAACCCTGGCACTTCGGGCATTTCCCTCGCTTTCCAGCTTGGAAATCTTTCACATGCAATGGTTGATTGCACAGATGGCAGCTAAATCGAATTCCCATAGCGGGGCCTAAGCGGTTAGGTGGTAGGAAACGGAAAGGCGAAGGGCAGCGGTATAACTAGCTTTATCGGTATGTCTCGTGGCATTTGTTGCAGGATTGGTCAATTTTTGCAACAGCGCTACGGGCCAACTCCGGATCCTTGTTCTTCACGGCCTTGAGTGTCTCCCTGGCCGCGTCGACCATCGATCTCGAAAACTGAACGTAGGTTTCGTCATCCGCGTCAGTCATCCCTTCGAGTTGCAAAACCTGTCCGTAGGCTGCCACAAGCTCCGCATACTTATTGATTTCCTCGAGTCCATTGCTGAAGTTGTCTTCGTTATTGGTCGAGGGTGCGAGATTCTCACGCAGCGCCCATTCGAGGATCTGCATGGTCGGTCCACGATCTGCGGTATCTGCCCAGTTCGTCTCCTCTGTGTTACCATTGAGCTTGCTCCCCTTGAGCAAATCTTGCAGGTCTTGCTGCCGCAATTTTGCTTCATTGAACACCTGTTGTGTACCGACTTTGCAGTTCGCAGCCAAGCGAGCGAAGGCGCTGCGGGCATAGGGTGCCGAAGACTTCCAGCGTATTTCCTCCGGATACTGCGCGATAATCGCCATCAAGGTACCGAGCAACGTGAATTCACGGCGAGCCTCTGCGTAGCCACCACCTGCGAACTTCGCCGGTGTGCTGATCACACCATCAACCCGAGACTTCGACTCTTTGACCAAATCCTCGATTGTCTGACCGCTGATGAGTTGTTTCCAAACATCATTTCCAGCAACGACAGCATCCTCAGAATTCGAACCATCCTCCGACATGCTTGAACTGCCCGGATTTTTAACATTCCCATCCGGCGTCTGAGGCCCAAGCGACGCAGGACCTTGCAACTGTGCAACGGCATCAGGAAAGAAAACGCCGGAGAATTCGTCCGCCTGAAACTTCGGCGGTTTAGCCCGATCCGGTTTACGAAGTGCCTTTTGAGCGAAGGCGCATTGGAAAGAGGCCAAGGCTGTAAAGAACATCAAGCAAACCGCTGGAACAATGACCCAGCGGAGAGCACTTTGGTAAATTGGGTAAATCGATTGGTTCATGGAATGCAAAAGCCCGAGGCTTGGCAGAAACACTGAAGAAAACTTCCTTCAGCCGTTATCATACCAAAAGTCTCGGGCTGCAAACCAGCGAACTTTCTCGCTTTGGACTTCGCTTACAGTTCCAAGTCAGTGATGATTTCAGCCCCATCGCGGGATACAAGTCGAGCGAAAATACGAATATCGATATTCGAGTTCAAGTACCGGGAGCTTCCATCGACGAAGACAGACATATTTCCGCCGGTATGGAACGAGTAAGGTTGTCCAGTACCATCGACGCCGAAGAACGGGTCTGGATACGTTGAAGTCAACGCAATACCGTTGGTTACATTCATCGCTCGTGGTCCTGGATAAGACAATCCGTCTCCAGCGACCCCAAGCAACACGTTCAATTCCGATGCTGGACGGCACCATCCTCCACCGTTGATTCGGACGCTGCTACCAGGCTGAACGTCCACCACTTTTCTACCGTTGCGATAGATGTGGGGGCGGCCAGCTGACTCAACAAGTCGAACAGTGTTGCTTGTACCATCAACGAAGCTCGAGAACTTCAGGTTCGCCGTTTTCGAAATAGCCCCGTTGTTATCACGTGCCGATGAGGCATCGACGAGTCCAAGCGTAGCGAGTTGTGGAGAGACACCATAGAAACCGGCGTAGTCACCGTTCGCAACGCGAGCTTGCCAAACTGGTGAGTCAGGTGGTGGGGAACCATCAAGGACTTTGCCCGAATCTGGGTTCGAAGGGCACTCGTAAATTGGGACCTTCGTTCCAAACAAATCGTAGTTCAACGAACCATCCGTGTTCGGAACGATCGAAGACCAGTTCTTCGTCAAGTCGATGCGGTTGTAGAGTGACTGCATTTCGATGTACGGAAGCAACGTGGTTGCCCAACGAACCCGTACCGTCGAGACCGCACTTGGACGCACATTGCTCGGAAAGTACTTCTGCGCGCTGTGGAAGTTTTGAAACGCCAATTCAACTTGGCGAATGTTATTCGAGCAAGACATCCGTCGGGCAGCTTCGCGTGCGGCTTGAACAGCAGGCAATAACAGACCAACCAAAATACCAATGATCGCAATCACAACGAGCAGTTCAACCAAGGTAAATGCTCGACGATTCGAAGCAACACCGGAACGATACATGGACTTCATCAACGTAAACTTTCTTAAATACAAAAATCAATAACTGATACGTAAATCAACAACAGAAACACATCCGGTTTGACCAGTCACTTGTGGTCAGACCAGTGAAATCAACGAAGCTTGAAAGGATCCAAGGCATTTGGACCGGCCTTCACCTCGACTTCAATCCCTGAAGTTGCCGGAGAAGCCAGATTAGGCGGAAGATGATTAACCGGAGACTCATTTGGATCCTTGCGAAGCCATCTTTCGATGCTGACCTGATAACGGCCCTCAGGTGCACCATCCCCGGTAATAAATGTAGAGAGTTCGAAACTCCCATCCGCAGCGGTTGTTCCTCTCGGTTTTGGCGCCGTGGTGTTGCTCGATTGCGGATGCAGGACGATCAGGGCGTGATCGACCGGTCCCCCTTCTGCCGTAAGCACCTTACCAGTAACTGGAAACGTAGGGATCTTCTTCTCCCCAGAACATCCCGATGCGAAGACCACCGCGGTACATGCAGCCATGCACAAACCGTTACGGAAGTAATTACGCGCGGATAAAACCAAAAGACGTCGAACAATCGACATGAATCCCTCTCTCGAAAACAACTTGGTTGCACTGCAACCGGAGGCTACTGAGAACCTTCCGAAGAGATCGGTCAGATTCTTAGTTTGTAGAAAGATGCCTCCCGAGGTCGGGTCAGCTAACACCCCCTAGCGATCGCTCGAGGATTTCGTATACCGGATGCGACGCTTCTCAGTTCGCTCGATCTGAACCATCGCTCCATCGTGCATCACGATGGTGACTTGTCCAAACCGCAAACCCTTCAGCGCCTGGCGAATCTGCTGAAGCTCCTCTTCAATCTGAACTTCCCTGTTCGGCTTATCACCACTTTGCTCTTCTTTGCATTGCACTTCCTGTTCCAATCGTTCCAAAGTTGCGTCAGTTTGGTCTAAATCATCCTTTTTTCTTTCACTCATGCACCGAATCCTTTAGATGTTGAAGTCATTTGAAAAGACGTGGGTGTTCAGCGGCGTAATGTAAACTTGTTCGCCATGGGCCAACGAGAGCGCATTGCATTGCGTAATCGGAATGTCGACACGAACATTCTGATCGAGTGCAGTTTGAAGAAACACTTTGGCATGGGCTCCGGCGCGATGTATACGTTGAATACGAGCTGGCAAAGACCGCTCATCTTCTGCATGTCGACTGATCGAAAGCTCGTGAGGTCGAACATACATCTTCGAATCGTCGCGAGACTTACCATGCAAGTCATGGCCGGGGACATCACCCTCTAAATGGCGTCCGGAGAAAACATTGACACTACCAAGGAAATCGATGACGAATTCAGATGCTGGGTGGTGGAAGACTTCTTCCGGTGTTCCAATTTGTTCAATCTGTGCTTGATTCATCACGACCACCCGATCGGAAACTTCAAGCGCTTCTTCTTGGTCATGGGTTACCAAAATCGTGGTAGTATTCATGGTTTCGTGTAGTTGACGAAGCCATTCTCTTAATTTCTGTCGCACCTTTGCATCGAGTGCACCGAAAGGTTCGTCGAGCAAAAGGATCTTTGGTTCGATTGCCAGAGCTCGAGCCAAAGCGACACGTTGTCGTTGCCCACCGGAGAGCTGCATTGGAAATCGGTCTCCGAGACCTTCAAGTTGAATCAACTGCAACAACCTTCGAACGCGCTGATCGATCTCGGTATTGCTAGGTCTTAACTGCCGTGGCCTTACTCTCAATCCAAAGGCAATGTTTTCATAGACACTCATGTGCTTAAAGAGCGCGTAGTGCTGAAACACAAACCCAACTTGACGTTGCGAGACCGTCCAAGTCGCAACGTCTTCTCCAAAGAAAAGTATCTTCCCTTCATCGCTCGGACTTGCATTGCTGCGAGTTTGCGCATCACTTCCTGCACTGCCCCTCGATGCAGACACCAAACCCGAAGGAGGGTCAGGAACTTCCATCCCAGCGATGATCCGCAACAAAGTCGTCTTACCCGATCCCGACGGACCTAGGAGAGCAACAAGCTCACCTGTGGCTACTGACAAGCTGACGTCATGAAGTGCTACGTAAGAGCCAAATGTCTTGCTCACATGATGTACTTCTACGCTCATGAGTCTTTACTGCTTTCCGAAACGGTGTTGTGTGTTCGTGATTCCAACCATGACTTTAAAACCAGCGTGACGATGCCCAGCAAAGCTAATAGCGATGCAAGGGCAAACGCAGCTGGCGCGTTGTAGTCGTTGTATAACGCGTCGATTTGAAGTGGCAGCGTGTTCGTCTTCCCTCGAATGTTCGATGAAACGACCGCTACCGCACCATACTCACCCATGGCTCTGGCACTGCACAGGAGAACCCCGTAGAGCAAAGCCCATTTAATATTCGGAAGCGTGACCTTCCAAAAAGTCTGCCAAGCGTTCGCACCTAGCGAGACGGCGGCCCATTCTTGCTCACTTCCCTGCTCTTGCATCAAAGGAATCAGCTCGCGAGCCACAAAAGGAACGGTTACAAACATCGTTGCAAGCACGACTCCGGGAACCGCGAAAATTACGGGGATCCCATAAGTCCGCAATGTCTCGCCAAACCAACCTTGTACCCCGTAAACCAAAATAAGCATCAACCCCGCAATGATCGGGGAAATCGCAAAGGGAAGATCCAGAATCGACACCAAGAACGCTTTACCGCGAAACTGATACTTCGATGCAGCCCAAGCAGCTGCAAGTCCAAACAGAGTATTGACAGGCACAGCTATCCCCGCAGCCAAGACACTCAGCAGAATAGCACTCTGCGCATTGCGACTGCTCAAAGCTGCAACGTATGTCTTCCAACCTTTGCGGAGAGCTTCGTAAAAGATCACCCCAAGAGGCATAATCAAAAGCAGAGTCATGAATGTGACAGTTATCACAATCAACAGCCACTGAACCCAAACCGGATCCTGGGTGCAGTGCAAGCCATTTTTCTGAACAGACTTCTTAGGCTTCTCACTCGTTGCCATGGATTAAATCCTTCCCGTTCTTCGAGAGACATACCACTGCAACCCCTGGATCGCCAAAAGCAAAGCCAAAGTCGAGGCAAGCATCACAATCGCAATTGCAGACGCACCAGAAACGTCGTTCTCATCGAGTCGATTGACGATCAACAACGATGCGATCTCTGTTTTCATCGGCAAGTTACCTGCGATGAAAATCACACTTCCATACTCTCCTAGCGCTCGAGCCAGCGCCAACGTGAAACCGGTCAAAGCCGATGGCAATAGACTTGGAAACGTCACACGCAGAAAGGTCTGCAAACGATTCGCGCCGAGGATCGCCGCCGCCTGCTCGGCTTCGGTATCAAGATCTTCAATCGCAGGCTGCATCGTGCGAACCACAAACGGAAAGCCGATGAAGATCAGAGCGATGGTTACTCCCAAAGGACTAATCGCTGTCTTGATACCCCAAGGCAGCAAATGCTTCCCCACAATTCCAGTCGGAGCATAAATCGCCATAAGAGCGATCCCGGAGACGGCTGTCGGCATCGCGAAAGGAAGATCCACCAAAGCGTCGAGAATCTTGCGACCAAAGAAACGATAACGCACGAGCGTCCAAGCAACCAGCGAACCGAAAAACAAGTTCACCAACGCAGCCGTAAGCGACGCACCGAAGGTCAGTCTTAACGCAGCCTGAACACGCGGCGAAGCCAATGTCGCCCAAAGCTCACCTGACGCAATACTCGATGCCTTTACCAGTAAAGCAACAATCGGGATGACTATCATCACGAATATGTAAGCCAACGTAATCCCGAAGGGCAAACCAAAGCCAGGCAGCCGCACCGGCTTTCGTGATCGCGATTCAATGAGCATAAAAACTAACCGTCTGCGTTTCGAGGATGTTCAACAATGATGAACTTCAAACCTTACTGACCATTGGGTGAATAGACTTGATCAAACACCCCTGTCCTCTCTTTGAAGTGGACATCATGTGCTTCCTTCCAGTTCGAAACCACATCGGTAAGCTCGAACAATCGAACATCAGCAAACGACTTCAGATCCTCGGAAGCAATCGCGTCGCGGTTACGAGGCCGATAAAAATGCTTGGCAACAATCCGCTGCCCTACGTCTGTGTACAAGTAGTCCAGATAGGCTTTCGCAACCTCTTCCGTTCCATGCTGCTTCGCATTCCGATCCACAACCGCTACCGGCGGCTCGGCAAGAATACTCAAGCTAGGAATGATCATTTCCACTTGGTCAGAACCCAACTCACGCATCGCTAAGAACGCTTCGTTCTCCCAAGTGATCAAAACGTCTCCGATACTGCGCTGCAAAAACGTGTTCGTAGCCGCCCTAGCGGATGTATCTAGAATCGGAACGTTCTTGTAGAGCTTACCGATGAACTTCTTCGCAGACTCCACCGCAGCAACCACCTTGTCTGAAGCTTGATCCTCGCGCACCGATTTCAGATCACCAAGCTCACGATTCAAAGCATATCCCCAAGCCGCAAGATAGTTCCAACGCGCTCCACCACCTGTCTTTGGGTTTGGCGTAATCACTTCCACTCCATCACGCACTAGATCGCCCCAATCTCGAATGTTCTTAGGATTCCCCTTGCGAACCAAGAAGACAATAGTCGAGGTGTAAGGTGAACTGTTGTTAGGCAAGCGATTTTGCCAATCGGTCGGAATCGCATCGGTCTTTTCAGCAATCGCATCGATATCCCCGGACAAAGCCAAGGAAACGATGTCGGCATCGAGCCCCTCAATCACCGCCCTAGACTGCTTGCCAGAACCACCGTGAGACTGGGCGATCTCGACCACTTCTTTGCGGGTCTCAAGCCAATGGCGAGCAAAAGCTTCATTGAACTCCGCATAAAGCTCACGAGTCGGGTCGTAGGAAACGTTGGTCAACTGACGAACTACGGGAGCTTTGCCGCCATTCGATTCGCCGCTTGCCGAAGCCGATGAATTACCAGCATTCGAGCCCGAGGAAACAGACCCCGAGGAAATCCGCGAAGCACCCTCATCTTCCGTTGAGCAACCAAGGAAAGGAGCAAACAGCCCGACGGCTGCGATGCGAGCCCAGCGCATCAACCCGGCAGTCCCGGCCAAACGGCACGAGGAACGAACCCGTGAGCCAATGAATGGGATCGAAACTGAAACATTTGAGGGGTAAGGCACAAGCATTTTTTGACCAGCCAATCCTATTTCTTGATAGCAATCTGAATCCAAGACGTCCAGCAAGGTTGCTAGCAACCATCGCGGGCATCAACTAAATGCACACGCTGCTCCAAAAAACACAATTTTTTCCATTTTGAATCAAAAAACACGCCAAACTGGGGACAGTCCCTGAACCCGATCGCCGACCGGCTCAAAAATCGCTTTTTTTGAGAAAATCGGCGACACAGACCGGCGACAGCCCCCAAACCCGCGAAAGCCAACTCCAACCACACCTCTGAAACGTCCCTAAACCCCAGCAAGGAGCTGCCTTTTCCGTTATATTTAACGGATTTAACCATCTCCCAAGATAGCAAACCTTCTTATTTGACGGACAGTTGCTCACGCCGAAGACTTAACCGCTATAATGAGAGAGCTTCGAGAATGACTCGACGTGGATTTCGTTCATTGAGCCCACTCCCATTCCACTTACCCCGACTCGACTCAACCCATTCGATTCGACTCAGACCATTTGATTCCAATCAGACCAGCTCGACTCCGCTCAGACCAACTCGAATGCACTTAGATCGGCTCGCTCCGGAATTCCGTTTGCTACACCTTACTTGCTCAAACCACACTCCGAACCGTCTCAGCCCACCCATAGCCCTCGCCAAGAACATTCTGCTCGCCCGCAACTACATATCGCTCGCACACAACATAGCGCTCACCCAGAAATCGTCGAATGCCATCAAACAACTCACCCCCCTCCACACCCTCCTCCAACCCACCCGGGAACATCGTCGGCTCGCTGTGGCAACTCGCCGTTTCTGAACACCTTGGTGATAAACTTGCTAGCAAAACCTACGCTAGCCTCTGCTCATCGCTCCCGTTACGAAGCTTTACGATCTTCCTGCTCGCCGGCTCCAATCAACCAGAACCTCCTTTTCTCAACTCCAGCAGCCTACCCCCGAACAATAAGGATCTCCCATCTCAGGCCGGTGGCAGAACTGCCCCTGATCTTTCCCCATCGGGCCAAAGTGTCCCAAGCAAATCCGCTTTAGGGGGCACGCGTTCAGCGAGGCCAAGAATTCCATTCCATCGCGGACGGCTTGAACAACTGTTCCTCTTCCGAAGCTACCTACCGACAATCTCGACACCGCTGACTCGCGACTGCTCTGACACGCATTGGCTAGACTTGTTCGAATGGGCGCAGACGGGCTTTACATTGATCCAACCCAGCCCGAAACGATCCGGCAAGCTCGCTTGGCTGGCTCCGGATGAAGCAGCGGGTAACTTGATCGCCATTCCATTGCGTCCTCAAGAACCGGGCGACATCGGCCCTCTTGGCGTAGCAGTCTTGGAAATCGAACTAGGTCGATCTATCCCGACCTCAGTCACCGACCGAATCGGAGAACTCGGTCCACCATTGTGGTGGATGCTTCAGTCGACCTGGGCAACACAAGCAGACGAATCGGACCTCCAAACCGCAGAACTATCGACCGAGTCAAGCGCAGTTGCTGGACTGGAGCGCCGCAACGAAGTGCGCCGGTCTACAAAAGATGTTGTGATCGGGGCAGAAGCTGGCCTCAAGGCAGTGATGGAGAGAGTCACCTTGGTGGCTCCATCCGATCTGCCGATTCTCATCCTCGGTGACACGGGAACCGGTAAAGAAGTCATCGCCAGAGCGATTCACGCTCGTTCACCCCGCGCGAAACAACCTTTCTTGCGAGTAAACTGTGGCGCTATCCCTCCGGACTTGATCGACTCTCAATTGTTCGGTCACGAACGAGGAAGTTTCACAGGGGCTTTAGACCAACGCAAAGGTTGGTTCGAGCGAGCCAACGGCGGAACGCTGTTTCTCGATGAAATCGGAGAACTACCACCTGCAGCCCAAGTCCGCTTGCTACGTGTCTTACAGGAACATCAAATCGAACGCGTGGGAGGCCAGAAAACTCTCGACGTAGACGTGAGAATCGTCGCGGCAACTCACCGTGATCTTGCAACCATGGTTCATCAACGGACATTCAGAGAAGACTTATGGTATCGAATCAATCTATTCCCCATTTTGCTCCCACGCTTATGTGAACGGCTCGATGACATACCATCCCTGACAAGGCACTTTGCAAAACGTGCCGCAGACAACTTCGGTGTCCCATACGCCGAACCAACTGCAAATGATCTCGAACGTTTGCTAAGCTATCCTTGGCCGGGCAACGTTCGGGAATTGCAAGCTGTGATCGATCGCGCGGTTATCTTGGGCAAAGGGCATCATCTCGATATCGCCACTTCTCTTGGATCAGGATTCACGCTTCCATCTCCTGCAGGAAACACTAACAAACCGACTTTCTACGAAGTCATCCCCGAATCAAATACTCAAACCCCTCTTCCCTCCCCCGCAGCATCCAATCCGGTTGACGATAACGTTCCCGCTACACCTTGGATTTCTCTAAACGAAGCGATCAAAAAACATATCGAGAAAGCCTTGCTCATGGCTCACGGACAGGTGGAAGGAAAATCCGGTGCAGCGGAACTGCTGAAGATCAATCCACACACATTGCGAGCTAAAATGCGAAAGCTTGGAATCCAATGGGCGAATTACCGCCGCGATGAAAATCGGTACGACGAAAACCACCGCGATGAATTCTGATTCGATGATCGTTAATACGCAGGAAGTCAAACTAGCCTTTTAACGAATACTCAAGGGCAGGTCGCCAGCTTGGTACATGCTGATCACTCCTGAACGTTCGACAACGTGAACCGAACCCGCACCGATAATCTTCGTCGTTGTACCTTCAATCAGCAATCCGGTGCATTCGTCAATTCCCACTCCAATACCATCCTTCGATTGCATTACGGCCTTGGTCAATCGACCTATCCGATTCTTCTGCGAAAAATGCTGATCGATGATCACTTTAGGTAACACCCCGAAACCTTCGCCAAACTCGGGATCATCAACACCCCCTGTGATCATCCTTGCCGACATCACAGCCGCTCCAGCACTTGTGCCCCCCAGCACTCCTCCGCGATGAAACCAATCCAACAACTGTTGCAGAAACTCCGTTCCGCAATAACGCTGAGACAATCGACTCTGATCACCTCCACCTATCCATACGGCTTGCGCTTCTTGCAACTCTACCCCAAAACCGTCTTGCATCGCGGTCTGCCGGTCATGCGCATGGACAACTTTTACATCCTTCCAACCTTTCTTCACCCACAGGTCGAGCCAAGGAGAATAATCGCCTTCGTCAGACCTTGGAGAAGCAGTAGGTATTAACACCAATCGTCCCCGAGAAGCGTTTCCTTTTTCGCAAAAGGTATCGAGAATCGAATCCGGCAGCTTGCCACCACCGCAGAGCAACAAGGTTCCTTTGGAGCGATCAAGTTTCGCCTGCGTTTCAACCACTACCTCTTCCATGGGTACCGAATCCGCAGCAATCGCAAACGATGGGTTGAATAAACGCTGCATGAGACTTGCCAGACTCTGGTACCCACTGACACGAAGTAGTCTGCGTCGGTCGAACATCGCGTAGCCCCTTCAGGGTAAAGCTCAGCCTTGCATCGCCCGAGCTACAAGACCGACAATCTCTTTATGCACTACATCTACCGGTCTATCTGCGTCAACAACTCCAGTGGCTCCACCACAGCGCGGCAACTGGTCGAGAAAACCTTGCCGAACTCGTTGAAAATACTCGACCCCACGTTTCTCTAATCGATCATGGCCGCGTTGAATCCTCTGGGATGCTTGCACGGGATCAATATCCAGAACAATGGTAACGTCGGGCATGCAACCGCCGGTTGCAATCCGCCCGACTTGCCATAAGGCTTCTACATCACCGCCCCCTGCGGATCCTTGATAGACAACGTTGGCCAGCAGAAACCGATCGCATAGAACGACATTGCCTTGCTCGATAGCGGGCCGGATATTCTCTGCTACGAGCTGTGCACGGGCAGCCATATAAAGAAGCATCTCGGTGGTATTCGCCAAGGGAATATCTTCCCGATGAAGCAAGATCTCACGTACGGCATTTCCGAGCGGTGTTGTACCAGGGTCACGGAAGTTCGCGACGGTGAAACCTTGAGATTCAAGCCATTGGCTGAGCATAGTCAACTGCGTAGACTTGCCCCCTCCGTCGATACCATCGAGCGTGATAAACATCTTCGGAGCCTTTTCTACATCGCAAACGAGTCAAGATCTTGCTGCGGAGCGATTTGATAACCGTTTGGTTCCATGGAACAACCTGCGCGTCCCTGGCTCAGCGAACGAATCGCACTGGAATAACCAAAGAGCTCTTTCAACGGTGCGAGAGCCGTGATGTTAGTAATCGCACCTCGCGCTTCGGTACGCTCGATCAAACCGCGACGCTGCTGCAAGTCACCGACGATTTCACCGAGGTAATCGGGAGGAGTCGAAATCTCCATCTTCATGACGGGCTCAAGCAAAGCGGGACCGGCTGCCTTGAGTCCTTCGTCGAAAGCGTCATTCGCTGCGATGCGGAACGCGACTTCGTCCGATCCGACTTCGGCCATCTCAGCACCAAGCACGCTGATGCGAATTCCAGTCAATGGGAAGGATCCAACCAGTCCTCCACCTTCGGCTCGATTGCGAAGTTCTTCTAAAGCTGCTGTTCGCTGTAGATCAGGAAGCATTTTCTCTGGTGGAGTGCGATCGAGTACGATGACCTTCGCAGAGACATCCTCAAGCGGCTCGAATCGAACTTGGAGTCGCGCGAAGAGGTTTTGTGAACCGACTTGACGGTTGCACTGTCCTGTGACTTCTGCGGCGGAACTGATCGTCTCTCGATAACTGACTCTCGGCTTGTAGAATTTCACGTTGAGATGAAAGTCTCGCACAAGTCGGTTTTTGATGACTTCAAGGTGAAGTTCACCCATCCCAGAGATAATCGTCTGACCTGATTCGGAATTCTCCGAAGCGTGAAACGTCGGGTCTTGCCGTTTGAGCATATCGAGGACTTCGGCAAGCTTCTTTCGCTCGGTCGTATTCTCGGGCTCGATAGCCATTGAGATAACAGACTGCGCGAATTGGATTGAAGGAAGCTCAATCATCTCGCGGGTATCGCACAGCGTATCGCCGGTGATGGAATCGCGTGGTCCGATAGCGCAAGCGATATCACCACATTCGAGCGCATCGATTTGACCTTGTCTTTCCTTCTTGGTCGCATGGATCTGCCAAAGCTGCGCGACATTTTCTTTCTTGTCGCGGTTTGGGTTATAAACTCGGGAGTTCGATTCGAGGCGTCCGGAATAAACGCGGATCCAGAACATATCACCGGTTTTAGCTGGAAGGATCTTGAATACCAGACCGCAAAAAGGCTCCTTTGGATCGGGTTTTCGCAACAGCTTCTTGTCAGCCTTTTTCGGATCGCAACCTTCAACGGGTGGCCGGTCGAGAGGACATGGCAAGAAGTGGGTAACACCATCGAGAAGAGGCTGCACCCCAACGCCGTGAAGGGCCGATCCGCAAAACACCGGTTGAATTACTTGAGCGATACAAGCTTCTCGCATGGCTTTGCGAATCAGTTCAGGCGGAATCGGCTTCTCGTCCATCGCAAGCTCCATCATTTCGGCGCTGTGCGTGTAGAGTTTCTCAAGCATCACGTTTCGCCAATCTTTGGCGTCACCGACAAGTTCATCAGGGATCTCTTGAACATTTACCGTTCGACCGGAGTCTTCGGGATTAAACGTCAAGAATTTCATATCGATCAAATCGATGATTCCTCGGAAAGGATCACTCGTGTGCGAAGGGCCTTGACCGACTGGGATTTGCACGGCGACGGGATCGGCTCCGAGGCGAGGTCCGATTTCCTCGAGAACTCGGTAGAAGTCAGCCCCTTCGCGATCGAGTTTATTGATAAAGACGATTCGCGGAACGCCATACTTGTTGGCTTGTCGCCAAACCGTTTCGCTTTGGGCTTCGACTCCTTCTCGGGCGCTAAACACCACAACAGCACCATCGAGAACTCGCAAGCAGCGTTCGACTTCAGCGGTGAAGTCGACGTGACCTGGGGTATCGAGCAAATTGACGGAGCAGTCTTTCCACCGGAACGTCACGCAAGCGGCGAAGATCGTGATACCGCGTTGTTGTTCTTCTGGATCGTCATCGGTTTCGGTAGTTCCCGAGTCGACAGCCCCTGCGCGGTGTTTGGTACCGCTCATGTAGAGCATCTGTTCGGTAACAGTGGTTTTACCGGCATCGATGTGAGCAATGATGCCGATATTTCGAATCGAATGTAAATCACGAGCCATAGTTCAACAACTTCTTAGCGTAGAGGAAACGGTGAAAGCAAACCGGATCGGCTTGATCCGCCCCACGCCTTAGCTTGGCTTCTTGCGCAGCTCAAGCCACTCGCTGTGAAACACTCCATCTCGATCAACGCGTTGGTACGTGTGTGCACCGAAGTAATCGCGCTGGGCTTGGAGTAAATTCGATGGCAGACGAGCGAGTCGGTAGCTGTCGTAGTACGCCAAAGCGGTGGTGAAAGCTGGGACGGGAAGTCCGAGATGGCTTGCTGCCATCACGACGGCTCTCCAAGCTTCTTGGGACTTCTCGATCGCTTGTTTGAAGTATGGGTGAAGCAGTAGGTTTTCGAGATTTGTGTTTCCGTCGAAAGCTTCTTTGATGTGATCGAGGAATTGGGCGCGGATGATGCAACCACCTCGCCACAGCAGTGCACAATCACCGTAGTTCAAATCCCACTTGTGCTCGCGGCTTGCTTCTTGCAATTGCACAAATCCTTGGGCATAGGAGCAGATCTTCGAAGCATAAAGTGCTTGTCGGACAGCTTCCACGAATTTCTTTCGATCGGCGACCATGGCCGAGACGGCGGTTGCAAAAGGTCCATTGTGAGCGACACCTGGGGCTGGGAGAACCTTGCTGGCTCGCACCCGAGCTTCCTTCATGGCTGCCAAGCCTCGAGCATAGACGGCCGTCGTCACGAGGGTGCTGGGCACCCCGAGATCGAGAGCCAATTGGCTCATCCACTTACCTGTACCTTTAGCACCTGCGACGTCGAGGATCTTATCGACGAGATACCCTTCGCCACCTTGGTCGTCTTTGACGCTGAAAATATCTCGGGTGATCTCGATGAGATAGCTTTGCAATTCGCCACGATTCCAATCAGCGAACACATCGTAAAGTTCATCGTTGCTCAGCCCTGCTGCTTCTTTCAACAGCAAGTAAGCTTCGCAAATCAATTGCATGTCGCCGTATTCAATCCCGTTGTGAACCATTTTCACATAGTGACCGGCTCCACGTGGACCAACCCATTCCGCACAAGGGATATCGTTCTTGGGACCAACCTTCGCCGAGATCGCTTGAAAAATCGGCTTGATGGTTTCCCAAGCTGCTTTGCTACCACCGGGCATCAAGCTTGGGCCCTTGAGTGCTCCTTCTTCTCCACCCGAAACGCCCGAACCGACGAAGAGAAGTCCTTTGCTCTCGACGTACTGGGTTCGCCGTTCGGTGTCGACGTAGTGGGTGTTCCCGCCATCGATAAGGATGTCGCCTGGTTCAAGATGAGGAAGGAGTTGTTCGATAAGATCATCGACAGCCGGCCCAGCTTTGACCAACATCATCACCACGCGTGGACGACGCAAGCTCTTGACCATCTCCGCCAACGAATGGCAACCGACGAAATTCTTACCGTTGGCTCGACCTGCCATGAGCTCGTCCACTTTTTCAGTGGTTCGGTTGTAAACCGCCACGCGGTAACCTCGGCTCTCTACGTTCAAAGCCAGATTCTCACCCATGACCGCAAGGCCGATCAAACCGAAATCACACAACTCACTCATGCTCGACACCCTTCGAATTAAGGTACCTTGGGAGCCGAAAGCCCCCTTAGGACCAATTATTAAGTCACTCGTTTCAGAATCGGAGATTGCTTAGGAACCCTGACTAATCTGGTTTTTCCGCACGCAACGCTCAAAGAAGGCCTTTAGTTTATCCGCATTTCCCTAGTCCATCAATCGAAACCAGCTTTTGAAACGCCCGACTCGCTCACGCCTATCGCAGCCGTTTTAGCTTTGAAAACCGTCTGCTAATGGGTTGTGGCGAATATCGATTAGACCTGCAATCGGCGGGGATCGATTGCCTCGCTGCTAAAGTAGCAGGGTTGATATGCCAGGATCCAAAAAATACCTGGTTCTGGGAAAGTATCGGAATTTCGACGGCGCAGTTAAGCAGAAGATCGGCAAGGACCAAAGAATGCGAAAAAGTACCTGTTTTTGGCGTAACTCCACGATTGCTAAGATTTGCTTGGCCGGCTTGATCGGATACTACGCCAGCCCGGGAAATGGAGCGAAAACCGTTCACGCAGAAGATTGGCGTCAATTCCGTGGCGGAGAAGCTTTAAGCATTAACGCCACATCAAAGCTTCCGGCAACCTGGCTTAACTCCGAAAGCGAAACTCTCCCACCTGCTGCTTGGAGAACCCCGATCGAGGGTAGCGGTTGGTCTCAGCCGATCATCGTAGGCGATCGAGTATTTGTCACTACTGCCGTTGCTCAGAAGGGTGGTAAGCCGAAAGGGATGGCCGGCGGCGTGATGGATCCGAGCACGATGGGCCGCGCAGCGAAACCCAAAGACCCCGTAGCGTGGAAACTGATTTGTTTGTCCCTCTCGACTGGAGAGATTCAATGGAGCGAAACTGCCATTGAAGCGATTCCTGCGTTTGGAAAACACGCATCGAATACGTACGCAACGGAGACTCCAGCCGCATCGGACGACACGGTTTATTCTTTCTTCGGCGCTGCGGGACTGCTCACCGCACATGACTTCCAAGGCAAGTTGCGTTGGACGAAGACGTACGAACCTCAAAAGATCAACAACGACTTTGGAACAGGCTCTTCGCTTCTGTTGGCCGATAACGCCCAAGCATCCGAGAGGCGATTACTTGTCCAACGCTACAACGAAGAATCGGCGATACTGGCATGTTTACAAGCCGACAGCGGAGAAGAACTTTGGCGCGCCGAGCGTCCCAAGGGATCTTCGTGGAGCACGCCTATACTTTGGACGAACCAAGGTGTTAAGGAGGTCGTCACAGGTGGTCAAGGCTCCGTGATCGCGTATGACTTGTTAACAGGTCAAGAGCGATGGCGAGTCAATGGTCTCGACACGTCCTTCTCGTGTTCGTTAGTCGCGGATTCATCTGCCGTTTATTTCGGAACGGCTAGTCCTGGCAGTCGCGCACCGATTTACGCAGTTGGGGCCGGGCATGTTGGTGACCTGACTTTGTCGAAAGACGCAACCAAGAGCGATGCGATACTTTGGTCTGGCACGAAGAGTGGAGCAGGCATGCCATCACCGATCGTCATCGACAACAACCTCTACTTCTTCGGCAACACGGCGACGTGCTACGACAAGCTCACCGGCAAGGAACTCTACCGAAAACGAACTCCGGGTGGCACACTCGTTGCAGGTTGCCCGGTGGTGGCCGGCGACCGGATCGTCTTAGTCAACGAAGTCGGAGACGTAACGCTAGTGACGCCTGGTTCCGAATTCGAGTTTCGGGAGTTCAAAGCACCTCGCGATTCGAATGCGACCGATGCGGGGAATGAACCGAACGATTCGAAGGGAGCAGCCTCTGGGGAACAGAGCACGCTTGTAGGGCGTGACGAAGTCTTTTGGGCTACCCCGGGAATCGCGAACCAGAGTCTGCTGATTCGCTCTTCGGATGCTATTTACTGCTACCGCTAACCGTATGCTGAAACTGGCATCGGTCGCGACCGATGTCAGTTCTGACCACCGGCAGCGAACTTAAGCATTTCGATACGGCGTTTGTGCAACATTTCTATCGACAGATTGCCGTAGTCGCTCCACGATGCAGGCTCAAGGTAATTTCCTTCTGTCCTGCCAATAGCTTGCAACTTAACTTTCTGCCTGAAATCTTGACCAAAGGCATAACGGTCGCATTTGTATTTCTGCGTGATCTTGTTCAGCAGTTCGACATCTTGCTGACCATAGCAGTAAGCTTTTAAACGAATTGACGGAACAGGCTTCGTTTGGCCGGGGACATTCGATGGGTAAAACAAAGCCAACTCATCAGCCACGTTCCAAGAATTTGCGTTACCGATAGTTTGCCAAGGCAATACGCCATCGGCCCCGAGCCCCCATGAATCCCAGCTCCAAGCCACGGCCATGGCATTGCTTGTTCCCACCGGGTTGTTGCTCCCATAGAGAACCGTTTCTTGCCCAAATCGATGCTTGCGATCGAGAACCAATGGACGATACTCTCGGAAGGAATCTTGAGAGACGACGTTGTACTCAAGGAATTCATCGAAGGTATCACGTTGCCATTGAGGCCTTGAAACGTCCGCTCGAAACACCATACGGGGTACACACGACGTGCCGGTCGCTGAGAAGCAATCGGAAGCTTGCAAGCCATCGAGGTAAGCCAAACCGAAGTAACGAATAGCCCAGAAATCTTGAAAGTTGACGGGCTCATCGAGCAGCCACGGGGAGCTTCCTCGCGACCAACCCTTCGACTTATACGTATTTTTGTTGTTCAAATAGATATGGAATCTTGTATCGACCCATTTCTTTTGCTCGAAGTGATTCATGAACTGTCGGACCGAATCGGCCCAAGCGGCTCGATACTCAGGCGTAAACGCTTGGTCTGCCCAATAACTTCCGTTGTAGTGCGAATCGATCGGCAAAGGCCAGTTCTCATGCATCGGCAAGTAAAAGCATTCGATAGGGATCGCACCACGAGGCAAGTCTTTGAAGGCTTCTCCAGTGAAGAGTTTCCCGTATCGCTGGTCGTAATTACTCCAATCAACATTTCCGTTGTTCCAGACTGGACTGCATCCAGCGCTCATCGCTCCTGCTTGGTTATATGGAACACGGTTAAGCACCGTTCGGTGTCTTTGTGCAAGCCGATAATAGTCCATATCGTTTGTTGGCAAGCCGTAACAATTCATCTCTGGCAGGAAGCTCAGAGTTTTTGGGATAATCACGTTATGTACTTTGACCGAGACTTGCAGGAACTTCTCGACCGTACGGATTCGGATTCTGAGTCGCCCGCGATAAGTCCCGGCGGGCATTTCCGGAGGAATGTAGATTTCTACAAGCCAGCTGTTAGCACCTTTACCATCTGCGGCTTGGCCATCTGCAGCCGGGAGCATCTGCATCAAGGGATCTGGGACCTTTTCCGTTCCCTTGGGTACCAAACCATACCGATAGTACTCCTCAAGCCGCTTTTTGCTTGCAGACAACGGGGTATTCGTGTTATCCCACTCCATGAAAAACTTCGGCGCAATTGATCGTTTAGAGACAACTTGGAAGCCCATCCAACTACCTCGCCCACAATCAAGCGTAACTTTTTTCTGACTCGCATCCCACAAGTGGTTCTTGGTGAAATATCCGCCGGAGTACCCCGGTATCGATTGGTTGGATACAGGCAAATAGCTATCGAGTGGATCGATGACCGTCAGTTGGGTTGAAGCCAACTCGAATGAGCCGACCCAATCGACCGGTGCACCAGCAGCATTATCAAGGTTATCGGATGGCAAATCAGCAAAGCTAGGTCCACTTCCTTGTTGGCTACCCGAGGAAGCTTGACACTCCTTCGATTCGCTTTTCGTACCATCTTCGGCAATCGTCCGGACTACAAATGTTCCTTGCGCTGCGATCTGGTTGGTTTCCAAAACATCCAAGGGAAGGGTAAATACTCCGTTAAGATCGCTGCGGATAGAAGGAACGAAATAGGGTGGCAACGCAACACCTTCTCGCTCAACAGAAAAACCTATGGGCTTCTTGAAGGTCTGATCGCTAGAAGGGCTCTGTAATTTCCAAGTCAGTCTTGGTCGGGGATCCTTCGCGTCGGGTGCAGCAAACGCCAGAGACTCTGGAGCAGGAACAACCTCTGTTGCAGCAGGATCTTCCGGTGCAACTTGCACCATCAAATAAGGTCGAGTCGATGCGTTGGAATTCTGGCTGTAGACGAACCGGTTAGGAAAAATCTCCTGGGTGAATTCCTCTCCGTTGCGAGTCCATGTACTCCCAGTATCGTCCATTAGGACCAATCCATAGCTTAGTCCATGCAGACGAGCTTGGAGCAACTCAGAGGGTACATTTAGCTCAACCCAACCGGTGGTGCTCGTAGGCATCGCATCGACTGAAGAATAAAACGAGTTGCCATGTCCGATACATACATTGGTAAAGTCGGACTTGTACCAGCGTTCGGTGGGATAGAGTCGATGACTGAAGGTCGACACACCCTCGATCACTTGGTAGTTAGTGCCGTTTCCTTCTACCCAATCGGCCGTGATGGTGCTGATGGAAACGCGCTCGATTGGTCGAGTCCCTGCGTTCATCAAGTACAGTTTTGCGCCGAGAATCTTCTTGCCTTGTAGCAATGAAGGTTGAAAATCGATGATGGATAGCTCTATGGTTGATTTGATTTTCAATCGAGTCGCAGCACCGTTCGATCCAGACTGTTCCGTGCTGAAGTTAGAAATCCAAGTGTCCCGAGAAAGGGGTACTTTTATCCACTCCTGCCCGACGAGCCGATTCTCCGTAGTTATGCTTCCCAGCGCTATAAAGCCGAGTACAACACACATCGCGAACATCGCACGGAGCAACTTAGCCGTCATCACATCTACCTTATACATCGCTCGAACACCTTTCCAACGAAGCGGGGCGGACGTGTTAGATTCAATTAGTACGCGGTAAGTTCCCTCTAGTCAACTGAAGCCGCTTCTTTTCCCATTCCGCTAAGGCTTCGCCAGTATAGCTACGTTTTTTACCAGAAGCGATTGCCGTCTGCGCGTAACTCACCAAACCTTCTGGCGTTCCCGCAAAGACGACCTCTCCTCCGGCAACCCCAGCTTCGGGCCCCATATCGATTACCCAATCCGCAGACCGGATAACTTCGATGTTGTGTTCGATGATAATCACTCTGTTGCCTCGATCCACAAGCTCATCGAGTACAAACATGAGCTTGCGAATATCATCGAAGTGCAATCCAGTGGTAGGCTCATCGAGCAGGAACATAGTCTTTCCATCGGATGATGGTCGACATAGTTCCGCAGCAAGTTTTACACGTTGGGATTCACCGCCGGAGAGAGTCGCGGAACTTTGACCAAGCTTGACGTAATCCAAACCAACACGACACATCACGTCGAGCATCTTCGCAATCTTCGGCTTGTCGTTGAACAGCTCAAGAGCTTCTGCACTGGACATTTCGAGCACGTCATGGATCGAATATCCCTTGTAGGTAACCCCTAAGACTTCTGGCCGGTATCGCTTTCCATTGCAAGCTTCACATTCGATCCATACGTCGGGTAGGAAGTGCATTTCGATCTTGATCTTCCCAAGCCCTTCACACGTAGCGCATCGACCTTGACCTGAATTGAAACTAAAGGAGTCTCGGTAAATGTATTTCGCTGCTGGCAGTGCTGAAAAGAAAGTTCTTATGTGATCAAACACCTGGACGTAGGTAGCGGGCGTACTCGATGGAGTCGAACCTAGCGGTGACTGATCGACTTGAAGAACTTTACTGATATTCCTAATACCTTCCATCGACTTGAAGCTACCTGGTCGCCCGCGACCTCTCGAGAGCAGCCTAGCAAGTTCGGTGTAAAGTACTCCTTGGATCAAACTGCTCTTGCCACTTCCGCTCGGACCAGTAATCGCAGTGAGCGCTCCCAACGGTAAATCGACATCAACAAGCTTCAATGTGTTGTAATTCGCTCCGCGAATTTGGAGCCATTTCCGAGGTGGTTTGCTCCCAAGTTCGAAGTTTCCATCAGCATCGTACGGAACAACTTTGCGACCCCTTGGCAAATCGATCGACTTTGCACCTGTGAGATACGGGCCTGTGACCGAAGTCTCACAAAGCATGATTTCCGCTGGGGTTCCTTCCGCAACGACCGTCCCACCATGTGGGCCGGCTCCAGGCCCGAAATCACGGATCGCATCGCTACTCGCGATCACATCGCGGTCATGTTCGACAACCAGGACTGTATTCCCCAGGTCACGCAGTCTCTGCATCGCTTGAATCAACCGACCATTGTCCCTCGGGTGCAACCCGATCGTCGGCTCGTCGAGCACATAAAGTACACCACTGAGTCCCGTACCGAGTTGACTCGCGAGTCGAATCCGTTGCGACTCTCCTCCAGAGAGCGTATTCGCGGCGCGACCGATCGTTAAGTAATCCAAACCGACATCGACTAAAAACTTCAGTCGCTGCTCGATTTCACGACGCAATTCTCCGCCGATCTTCTTGTCTCTTGCATCCCACGTCAGTCCCGTAATCCAATCGACAAGCTCTCCTACCGGCTGATGGATCAAATCGCTCATCGTCTTACCAAATAATCGAACATGCGCCGCTTCAGCATGCAACCGCGAACCCTCGCAAGTCTTGCAAGTAACTTCGGCCCACTCCTCAAGCAATCGATATCGGATTTGCGTAGATCGTGTCGCTTCGAGTTCCATCGTTGGGAAGAGCCCTCGAAAGTAATATCGGATCACTTCGCGGTCAGTTCTATTATCTTCATTCCCATCGCGCGGACTCGCATTGCTGTCGCTCTTTTGGTTTACCGCCTCGAGCAAGTCGCTTTCGTAGACCGAAATAGGGACATCGGGTAAACCGTGAAACAACACGTGCCGTTGCTGTGGTGTTAAGCGACTGATAGGGACATCGACTGGAATGTTCCCATTGCGAGCCAGAGCGCGGAGCATCCCAGCCGACAACGGGTGAGCAGAATTCGGCCACAACAGAAAACCCCCTTCGAGCAAGGATAGGTTTTCGTTGACGAACAACTTTGTGTCGGTCCCTGCCTCAACACCCAGCCCCTTACACGACGGGCACCACCCAACAGCAGTATTAAAGGAGAAGTGGTGAGGGGTCAGCGGTTGAAACGATAGTCCACACGCATGGCAAGCGGATTGCAGGGAATAAGTCAGCGTTGTCCATCGCTTCTCAGGGACTTTATCGTTGACCAGTGCAAGCTGAACGACTCCACTTCCAAGACCCATCGCAATCGAAGCGCTATCTGTCATTCGCTTGCGGTCGATCTGATCGAAGGCAAATCGATCGACGACTACTTGCAACTCGCGTACTGTTTTGATCCCGGTGGCAATCTCAGGTTCGATTTCCATCGTTCGTCCGTTGATGCGGACCCGTGTGTAACCTTCGAGCTGCAGGTCGTTCAAGAACCGATCGAGCGTTTGGTTTTTTGGAGGAGCGACAGGAGCCAACAACAAGCAACGTTTCGCACCGTTTGCGTCCG
>Ga0114977_10000256_pt1 | contig 35376 bp, 21 predicted proteins | sample S_130805_MF_Meta_FD_87026 | JGI IMG/M metagenome (GOLD analysis project Ga0114977, IMG submission 87026) | Freshwater microbial communities from Lake Simoncouche, Canada to study carbon cycling - S_130805_MF_MetaG | ecosystem: Environmental > Aquatic > Freshwater > Lake | place: Lake...
CCTCACTAGCTTCTTCGGCAAAACGTCAACGCCTCGTTCCTTAACAACGATCCGCCATTCGCGTTCCTCAAGGTACGGCAAGGTCTCTCCAAAGAACTTTTTCGGAACCGTGGGGCTTCTAGGACGGGAACTGCTCTGAGAAGCCTTGCTCGCAGAGCGAGTGGATTTCACCTTTGTTTTGGGATCAGGGATCTTATTCATACGCTTGAGAAAGTGCGAGATGTATAGGAATTCATTTCGGACTTCATCTAGCGATGCTGCGTTGAGATGGCCCGCGTTTTGTTGTGAATCAATGAATTTTTTAATCCTGCACCAACTCGCAAACACCGCATGATTTTGGAACTCGCTGGAGTAGTGAACAGGCATACCAGAATGCTGAAGTACAAATCGCTTGGGAAACCCAAGCCCCATCCGACCGTACTCGAGTGTATGCTGGCCAATTTCCATTACGGACGTTTCCGTGAAGCAACAAATCGGTAGCGAGATCTCGAATTCGCGGTTCTTTCCCAAGTAGTCAGGGATACGAGGTGTCTTGACCCATAGCCCCTTTCGAAGCGAATCAATTAGACACTGGAGATAAGCCTCCGTTCTTGCTTGAGCAGAAAGGTTTTCCTTAGCGTCGATGTGTCCACCCAACCAATGAAACAATTGCCTGCGATGCAAGCGTTTATCGTCGGGGCCACCGATAGTTTTTTTAACGGTCATAGGTTGTAAATGAAAAAAGGATTCTAGAAAACGAATCGGCAGGTCCGCAATTCCGAAATACGAACGCACAAATTAAAATGAGTTCGAACTTCCCTTGACAGCTCGCACCTTCCACCGACGTGCTTCGTTCATCGTATTTGACTACTTCGAAGCAAGTGCGCAGCGAATCAATCCATAGCATACGCGTTCCCCTAAGGCTTTGAAGATTCCCTTCAGTGGCTGATCAGCGTTCTCGCCTATTATTTTGAAAGCACTGAGCACCTCGGTGCGAACAGCAGGGGTCAGTACTCTTTCCCATCCTATGACTCTTAATCGAATCATGCTTGACAGATGAGTAAATACTGCATCTTCACTGATCTTCCGAACCTCAGAAATCTCGCCGACACTCTTCTTTTCGTTGACGAACAGGTGCCACGTGTAAAATTCGGTATCGGTCAAACTCACATGAGGCTTGCGTAACCCAAGCTTGGATAAGTCCGGTGGTTTTTGTGCTAGTCGTTGTTCTTTCGAAAGAACTGGGCGTGGGGTTCGAACTTCTGATTCGTTTCCTTGTGCGAGTCGCTCTTGAGATACCGCAAGGTTGCTTAGACTCGGAACAAACGTGTAGCACTCCTCGGAGTCGAAATATCCACACATGATTTGTGAAATGGGTATCCCGGTTTGATAGGACAACATTCTTGCATACAAGGTCAGTTGTCCGACTGCCCAGGCTTCTCGATCCGCATGAGGTTTGAAATCCCATATCCACAATACGCCGTTTTCGATTGACAACGCATCGATATGGCCGCTGAGCCACCTGCCCGAGTCAGGGGGACTCAAAGGAACCCCAACCTCTTGGACTTCCATCCAAACGGGGACTTCGATAGCAAAGGTGCTATTATCGTTTTCGAGCATCCAACAACAAACCTTTGAATGAGGCGTTTTATACTTTTCTGAATTTACCTCCAAGCCCCTTAAAGTCCCTTTACAGCGAGTATGTTGCGAGTGTTTCTCGAGTTTCATCCGGTGATGGAATCTTTGTTGCGAAGCTCTCGGATCATCGGTGAATGGTTCATCTGGGCAATTGACATGCAGTCGCTTCAAGTGCGTCCCCAATGACGCGAATGAATCCTTTAGCAGAGAAGACATCTTTTGAGTATGCGTACGGTAGTGGTACGCATTCTTACCGTGCAAAAAGCTTGTGGTTTCAATCATTTTTCGCGTTCTCCGATAATTCACGCTTTCCACGCCCTGTGAATCCCAAAAATTCACAAGTTCGATTATCAAGCGAAAAAGCCTAGCCATTCGTGCCAAATTTTAAAATGGAATTGGTGGTTCCGTGCGCTGGTAAGTGACGTGGTGTGGGTTTCTCGTGGTGCGGGTCTCCAGGCCCGCTGCCCGCGCAAGTTTCCAAGCACCATAACCCATCGCAACTTAACGCCTCGCTGCGCTCGTAAATGCGGCCCGGGAGGACCGCACTACGTTCAGACGCACCACGAACAAAGTCCTAAACCCCACACTCACGTCCCTTTTTACCTAAAGCTAACATCCAACGCGTTCATCTGATAAACTCGTTTTTGAGAATAATCCGAAAGGTCGCCGAGTTCACGTTTCCGCAATTTCTCTATACCAATCCATAACACAGAATCGACTAGAATAGATCATGCGTCCTGACTCCCAACCGCCTCCCATTGAAATGGCCGCATCACCGAAAATGAATATCACTTGCCCCCACTGCCAAGTGAGACTGTCCGTGATGCCCTCCCAAGCCGGTAACGCAATCCACTGCCCTAGCTGTAACGGAAAATTCCAAGTCCCTATTCCCGTAGCCTCGCCGAGTGGCGCAAGTTCCTTCGGCGGATTCTCTTCCCAATCCGAAGTACAAGCCTTCGCCAGCAAAAAAGTTACCGCCGGACTTTGCGGAATCCTACTTGGTGGACTCGGAGTACACAAATTTGTTCTTGGGCTCAATGGACCCGCAACCATTATGCTCGCGACGACTTTGGGGTGTCTGACCGTTGGTGCATGCCTAGTTATCCCGCTCTTCCTTGTACCTGTACTGCATACCATAGGCTTTATCGAAGGTATCATCTACCTCACAAAATCCGATGAAGAGTTCTACCAAACCTATGCGATCGAGCAAAAAGAATGGTTCTAGTCGCATCAAATGCTCTACGAAGCTTGATAGTACACACCGTCACCAATTTCGCTTTCCATTCCCCAATATCAGCATCGGAATCCGAATACACGACTACCGAAAGAAATGTACTGCTTTTCGAACACGCCGCACACACATCTCGAAATACTCGCATGTAACCCTTGGAATGCAGAACCTAACCCGCTACTGACGTGACCTGCACCTGGATACCCGTCTCTAAATCCAATGCCATCAAGTGGCCGACACAGGGCGCTTCGTTGCTGAATCCTTTAGAATTGGTCGAAACGTACAACTCTCCATACCGCATAGCAAACATCAAATTGTCTTTATTCGTGCTCGTTACTCTTGGCGATGCCTCGCTGCGCTCGTCTCTGCGGCCCGCTCGTGGTGTGGGTCTCCAGGCCCGCAGTCCGCGCAAGTTTCCAGGCACCATAACCCATCGCAACGTGACGCCTCGCTGCGCTCGTCTTCGCGGCCCGGGAGGACCGCACTACGTTCAAAGCCGCACTACGTACAGACGCACCGCGTTTACAAGCCCCACGCTTCGACTACCCAATCGTCCCGCAACAACAATTTCCCATACCTACCCTCTTTGCGTCTTCGCGTCTTTGCGTGAGACTCTGTCCGCGCAGGTTTCCATGCACCATAATCCATCGCAACGTGACGCCTCGCTGCGCTCGTCTTCGCGGCCCGGGAGGACCGCACTACGTACCGGACCGCACTACGTACCGGACCGCACTACGTACCGGACCGCACTACGTACCGGACCGCACTACGTTCAGGACCGCACTAGGTTCAGGACCGCAATACGTGCAGGACGCGCCACGTTTACAAGCCCCACGCGTACAAGAACTATGTTTTCGATTGACATTTGACAAAGGATGGATTTGAATAGCGGTTCTCTCAAAGCAAATCATCCAGTTGCCTGGTCAATTATTTGAATTGACCTAAATTTCTCTTACAAATGACTCAAGTGTCGTTCAAAGACGTTGTGCTCGTTGGCGGTGGGATCGTCGGGGCTTTTTCAGCCTATTTTCTCTCCCGTCTGGGTTTGTCTTGCGCAATCGTTGACCCGGATATAGACGCTCGAAAAGCATCGACTTGTAACCCAGGTGGCATCAACCCATTCCATGGACCGGGACTACCAGGGCTTTGCTCCCCACTTGCCGAATTATCTTTTCGTTTGCATTTCGAAGAAGCTCCGCAGATCAGCCAATTATCAGGCATCGATTACCACCTCGAAAGGATCGAACGAATCGAATTGGCCTATTCAACCGAGGAGCTGGAGCAACTCGCCAAGTCGCTCGGTAAATTCGATGCAATCGAAGGCTTTGCGGCACGAATTCTCGATCGCAAGCAATTGACCGAAGCCGATCCCCGAATCGGTCCCGATGCTGTTGGCGGGCTTTGGAGCGATGGAAACGGGAACGTACACAGCCAACGCTATACAAAAGCCGTGTTACTTGCAGCCCAGCGGCAAGGGGTGCAGATCCTTCCAGGCCGCCTGACCGGTATTTCCGCTAAAGGTGGACGAGTCGATACGCTCGAGTTTTCAGGAGATCAAATCGCCTGTGGACACGTTGTGCTATGCAATGGCCCCTGGGCGGCTCAGGCCGGTGAATGCTTTGGAGCATCCCTTCCGATAAAACCTTTGAAGGGAGAGATGCTGCTTGTCGAGTTGCCAGAGGATTCTCCTCGCCATCACGTAAGTTGGAAACAATTTGGAATTTATCGCGAGCCGAATAAACTGGCTTGGCTCGGCGGAACCTTGGATGCATCAGCGGGATTTGACACCTCCCCCACCGAGGCTGGACGCAAAACAATCCTAGACGGTGTCGCGCGGATGATCCCATCGATTCTCGAAGCGAAAGTGATCGAGCACGTTGCAGCCTTAAGGCCCGTTACAAGTGACGGACTTCCAATCTTCGACCGAATCGGGAACTACAGCAATGCTTTGTTCGTGGGTGGTTGTGGGCCGAAGGGTATGCTCCTTTCGGCGGGGCTGGGTTTCTGCGCCTCGCAATGGATTGCTAATGGATCCTGTGATTTATCTCTGGCACCTTTTCAGCTCGACCGCTTCGAATCAACTGCCGCTTCGAATAAGTTGAGGAGTCGTGATTAATGAAGATAGAGTCAGAACCAAGAATGCGGATCGCTTGTACGGAATGCCAACGAACGTTCGACCGACAGTACGTTACCTTCTGCGAGTGTGGGGGCTATTCCGAAGTCACGTACGACTTGACCCAAGTACACTTGCAAGAGAGCGGAAACTATTTTGTCCGTTTTCGTGACTTGTTGCCGATTCGCGATACGAGGTTACTACCTGACAATGCGATTGGCACCCAGTTGGTACATGCGAAGCGACTTGGGTCGATTTTGGGTATGCCGCGACTGTACCTGAAAGACGAGTCTTCGTTGCCCACAGGCACAACAAAAGATCGCATGGCTGCGGTTGCTTTGGCGTATTTGTACGAAGCGGGGATTCGAACTTTTTGTACTTCGTCAACAGGGAACAGCTCTACAGCGTTCGCCCGTGCCGTTCAACGCTTTCCTGACATGAAAATGTTTTTGTTTACGGCGGAAAGTTTCCATCACCGCGTCAACTATCGCGACTGCGACCAGATCGTGCATTATGTCCTCAGAGACGCGACCTTTGTCGATGCGTTTAATCAAGCTTCGGTTTTCGCAAAAGCCAATGGATTAGCTTCTGAACGAGGCTTCTTTAATATCGGACGTCGGGAAGGGCTCAAACTTTGTTTCCTCGAAGCTGTAGATCAAGCTCCGGAGCCGATGGATTGGTATGTCCAAGCGGTATCGAGCGCAATGGGAGTTGCTGGCGTTTACAAAGGTGCGAAGGAACTGCAAGGCCTCGGAAAGTTATCACAGCTACCGAAATTGCTATGCGTGCAGCAAGAAAGTTGCTCGCCGATGGCCAAGGCTTGGGTGGAGGGAGCAAACCAAATTGCTCCTGAGCATATCGTCCATCATCCGAAGGGAATCGCCGAAGCGATCTTGCGCGGTGATCCCTCTCGGGTATACCCAATCGTTCGATCGATCGTCCAAGAGAGTCGTGGAGCTTTTGAGATCGCCAGTGAAGCATCGATACGTGAAGCGAGAACGCTTTTATGGGAACATGAGAAGATCGATGCGTGCTTTTCAGCATCCGCTGCACTCGCAGGACTCATCCAAGGTGTTCGTACCGGAAGAATTCCATCCAATGAATCGGTAATGGTTAACTTGACTGGAAGCGACAGGCCTTTCGATCCAGACCAGTCGAAGCATCAAGATATACGATGGTTAGTCCGCTCGGGTGATCAGTTCGTTCCAGAAGATGATTCACTGGAAGAGGGAGCAAGATAAAAGCATGACACTAGTAATGAACCCATCAAAACTTATTGCAACGCAATTCGAAGTTATCGCTGGCAAACACGCGGATAACGTCGCTATTCACACTGCACATGGTGAGATCACTTACCGGGAATTGGATCGGACAAGCAACCGCATCGCACATGCGATACTCAACGCATGTAAATCTTTTCCGGAACGAGTCTGCTTGCTTTTTGATCAATGGGCTGATTCGATCGCTAGCACGCTCGCGGTGCTCAAACTCGGTGCGGTATTCATCCCTCTGGATGCCGCAGATGGTAGTGACCGGATCCATAAGCTAATCGACGACTGCGAACCAAGTGCTCTGCTGACGACGACGAATCACGAGAACCTAGCAAGGAAACTGTCGGCAGGTAGTGTGCCGGTTCTGTGCGTAGATGCACTCGATGAAGGCTTATCGAACGATGCGCCCCGGGTTACTATTGAAGCCGACGCAATGGGATCGATTTTTTACACTTCGGGATCGACGGGGATTCCGAAGGGTGTCTGTCAGTTGCAGAGAAATCTATTGCATTTCGCGACTGTCTATGGAAAGGAACTCGAAGTAAGCAGCGACGACCGATTGAGTTTGCTTTACTCCCCTGCGTTCAGTGCATCGAACATGGATGTATTCTCTTCGCTATTAAATGGTGCGACTCTTTGCCCGTATGATATTCGAAAGCGAGGTACGGCAGGGCTAGCCGATTGGATCGATGCGACGGGGATCACCGTTTTGCATGCCGTTCCTACGGTGTTTAGACACTTGGCCAAAGGGCTTGCTGCAGGACGAAAACTCTTAGGCGTCCGCGCAATCGACTTGGGGGGAGAAGCGGTCTACCCGAGCGATGTAGATTTATTCCGAGAGCATTTTCGAGACGATGCCCTATTCGTTAATCATTTGGCCGCAACGGAAGCGAGCGTCATCGCACAGCATCGCATTGCCGCTTCTGAAGCCCACGGGCATGCGATGATCACCGTAGGATTCCCTGCAGAAGGAATGCGTATACGTATTGTTCGTCCAGATGGCGCTGACACGCTTGCGAGCGAACCGGGTGAAATCGTCTTGTCTAGCCCATATATCAGCCCGGGATACTTTCGTCGTCCAGAACTCAACGCTCAATTGTTTAGCGAAGACGTACAGCATCCTGGGTCTCGAACCATGCGCAGTGGAGACATTGGATACTGGGATGCAGAGAAGCGACTATGCTTTCTTGGCCGAATAGACCATCGCGTCAAGGTGCGTGGCCACAGCGTCGACTTGTCCGAAGTCGAAACGGCTTTAGGTGGCAGGAACGATGTTCGCGATGTCGTGGTGGTCCTAGATTCCGATGACGAAACCAATGAATCTGGTCAGCTTGTAATGATCGTTGCAAAAGCTCCTGGATGCGAGCCACATGCAGGGGATCTACGTGACCATCTCAAGCAGAAGCTTCCGGACTATATGATGCCCGCGCGATACCTCGTCCTTGAGGAACTTCCGTCGACAACCTCTGGCAAAGTGGATCGGCAGGAAATTAAGAAAATTGCGAAACTTGCCACTCCAGTGGTTCAGCAAAGCGAAAGCGAGTCGCTCGACAAGGAAGAAAGATTTGTCGCTGAATTGTTCTGCGGCATTCTCAATGTACCGAGTGTTGGGAAGTCCGATCACTTCTTTGCTCTCGGCGGGGATTCTCTGCGCGCAACACAACTGCATCTCCGGCTTGAAGAGCACTTTCAAACACCAATTGCCTTGGAAAGCTTGTTGTTGGATCCAACGGTTCAGGGGATCGCCAATGCGATTCGCCCGCTAGCAACCACGGATGATACTCCCGATAATCTCGCTACGAAGCCTACGCTTCGAGAGTTACCGGCTGTATTAGTTCCATTGCGTGAGACTGGGTTGCGTGAGACTGGGTCGAAGCCACCGATGTTTATCGTTCATGGCAGAATCGGACAAGCATTTGTGAGTCTTGATTTCCTGAACATTTTGGACAAAGACCAGCCTGTTTATTCCTTCCAAGCTAGTGGGCTTGATCAACAACGGGGAGATTTTCGCACGATTCCCAGTATTGCGTCTGCTTACATTTCGGCGATGCGATCGATTCAGCCCAGCGGTCCTTATGTTGTTGCAGCATTATGCATTGGACATCGGATTGCGATCGAAATAGTAAGGCAGTTACACAAAGAAGGACAGCATGTTTGTCCACTGTTATTACTAGATTCACCTATGCACAAAATCTACGGAACCTTCAGCGTTGCTCGCACCCTACGACGGTTCAAAGCGAATTGGAATTATCGATTCTCCGATCGCGTCCAGAATGGCTTTCTCAGGAAGCTGAAAAAGCACGTGAAAGATGGGACTAATACAATTCAGTTGGGAGATACGAAGTCAGTCCAAGACGCGTGGCGTGTTTCCTTACTACTTGAAGTAGCCCTGTTGAAGTCGCCCGATCCTGTTCATCGCGAAATGGTACTTTGGATAGGTAGCGAAGAGAGAATGAAGCTTATCAGCAAAGCGGAGGCCGATAAGACGCTAAATGTACATGGCGAATTGCAGCGATTTCTGGTGGCCGACCGGCATGGAGATGTGTTAGCCCCCGGAAACACTCGGTTTGCAGAAGCACTTCGAACCTGCATGGAAATTATCTACCGCGATCAGCATTCCCTGTTAACCACCCATAGCTAGTCAGAAAGTTGAAGTATCGATGTGCGGAATAGTTGCGATTGCCAAACAACATGGGGAAGTTTCGGCTTCATCGCTCCAAGCCGCGACAGCGAAGCTATCGCATCGCGGCCCGGACGGCTCTCGCGTATGGTTATCCTCCAATGCGTGCGTGGGACTTGGACACGCACGATTGAGCATTATCGATCTTCAAACCGGTGATCAGCCACTGAGCAACGAAGATGGGACCATTCACGCTGTAGTAAACGGTGAGTTCTACGGATATGCATCGATCCGTGAGGAACTTGAATCTCGCGGCCATCGTTTCCAAACGAAGTCCGATAGCGAGATACTCCTTCATCTCTACGAAGAAGTAGGCTGCGAGTGCGTCCATCGCCTGCGAGGCGAGTTTGCTTTTGTTCTTTGGGATGAACGCAAGAAAGTCCTTTTCGCGGCTCGCGATCGATGTGGGATCAAGCCTTTATACTATTCACAGTCGCCCGATGGGCTCTATTTGGCGTCGGAAGCCAAAGCGTTGTTTGCGGCAGGAGTCAGAGCAAGCTGGGATGCAGACGGATTCTTCTATGCCACACAAGGCTTAACACCTCCCGATTCAACCTTGTTCGCCGGCGTGCGTCAGGTGCCCGGTGGAACGTACATGGTTGCGCAAGACAACAGGTTGGAGCTTAATAATTATTGGGATTTCAACTATCCACTCACGACCGAAATACCAAACACTTCTGAATCGACCTCCATCGAATCGCTCAAGTCTGCTTTGGACCAAGCCGTTCGCATTCGGCTGGTGGCCGATGTTCCTGTTGGAGTCTACTTAAGTGGCGGGATCGACTCGAGTGCCGTACTAGGGATTGCGAGTCGATACACCAGTGCATTGGATTGCTTCAGTGTTTTCTTTCCCGACGATATCGAACACAACGAAGAGGATCGTATCAAGGAGACTTGCGCGCGTTCCGGCGCGAGACTCCACTGCGTAAGCGTAACGAGTGATTTGGCGGCAGAGCATTTCACCTCTGCGGTGACTCAATGGGAAGAGTTACCAAGATCTGAATGGATCGTTGGTAAATACTTACTGAGCAAGTTAGTCAGAGATCATGGTACGAAAGTTGTGTTGACGGGAGAGGGATCCGATGAGATTTTCGGCGGCCAACCGGCACTTGTTCAGGATGGAAAAAGCGCAATTGCCGTGATGCCTGCCCCAACACCTGGTCAGCCTTTGAGCCAAGTTCGCAACTTGCTTGGTTATGTCCCGTCACAGATCCTCTTCCGAGAGATCGGCAGATCGAGGTTGCGACCTTTGCTTTCAGCGGAACATGCTTCTTATGTAAAGGATCGCGACCCATTCTCTGAGATCCTCGGACGCATGGATTTGCCTAAGCAGTTGGCCGGACGGGAGCGGTTATCTCAATCGATGTACCTTTGGTCTAAGACCATGCTGCAGAATTTCTTTCTTACCGCATGTGGTGATAGATCCGAAATGGCCCATTCGGTGGAGGGGCGATTACCATTCCTCGATCACGAAGTGATCGAATGCGTCCGATCGATGCCCTCGTCGATGAAACTCAAGGGTTCAGTTGTCAAACATGTGCTTCGAGAAGCTGTCCGTGGAGTGATCACTGATACGGTGTATCAAGCGGAGAAGAAAGGTTTCGTCACCCAACTTAGCCGCATAGCCCAGCCGGGTACGAAGATGTTTGCATTGGCGCAGGATACACTTCGCAGCAACGTTTTGGGCGATGTGCCGTTTTTCGATAGGCAGGGCATTGTAAAAATTCTTGATTCCTTACCTTCGCTCCCGGAGGCGCAGCGACATGCTTGGGATCCAGTGTTGCTCAATGCGTTGGGAGCTTGCATTTTACAACAAGCGTACCGTCTGTAAGACATAAGCCAACAGGTCAACGAACGTGAGTTTGCGAATGTTGCCTGGCGTGGTTATGATGCGACCTTGTTATTCTAATACAGGGAGAACGTCAACCATGGTTTCATCCATCATACGCATTGCATCACTGATGCTTGCTCTGTTCGTATCAGGTAATGCATTGGGTTTCGAACGACCTAATACCCAACGGCCTACTACCCAACGCCCTAATGTCGTATTCATGCTTGCAGACGACCTTGGGTACGGCGATCTTGGTTGTACCGGTCACCCTTATGCGAAGACTCCAGCCATAGACCAACTGGCGAGTGAAGGTTCGGTATTTCGTACGTTTTACACCGCGGGTGCGACTTGTGTGCCAAGCCGCGTGGGGTTCATGACGGGACGATTTCCTGTCGCGTTTTCGAAGGAAGTAGCTATCGGTGGCAGCATAGATAGCCTGACGGTGACGGAGATTTTGAAACGACGTGGGTATCGGACTGGCCATTTTGGAAAGTGGGGTGTGGGTCAGAAGCAAGAGTCTGGCACATTTGGGATCGATGAAATCCAGGTGCTCCGAGGTGCTCCAGATGATGCATCTGGGAAAGATTCTGGGATAACGGACGCTACCATTGACTTTATCCGAAAGAACAAAAACGAACCTTTCTATGTCAACGTCTGGTTTCACTCACCGCACCAGCCAGTAATTCCTCACCAAAGATTTGTCGATCGATTTGCAGACATCACATTTAACAGAAGCGATTTCAAAAATCCGGACTTCATGGATTACTTGGATATTGTAGAAAGTGAATACGGGGTCAGCAGTGAAGGAATGCGCGATTACCTTGGGGATGTCTCGCAACTAGATGATCAAGTTGCCCGCATTTTGAAAGCTATTGACGATGAGGGACTCAGAGAGTCGACCATCATCGTTTTCAGTAGCGATAATGGACCTGCTCGAATCAACGCGGACAAAGACGGGAACAGGGGTAGAGATGACGACGATCCATCGCGGGGAGCAGCGAGCGCCGGCAGCGGAAGAAGCTTCGTGGGATCTGCCGGACCACTGCGAGGCCGCAAGCACAGTATCTACGAAGGAGGGATTCGAGTGCCCTGGATTATTCGCTGGCCAGGCCGAGTAGCCGAAGGAAAAATCGACGAATCGTCGGTGATCTCCGCCGTCGACTGGCTTCCAACGCTCGCATCGATCACCGGAGCAGAATTCGACCAGAATTCCTTCGATGGAGAAGATGTTTCCGAAATGTGGCTTGGCAAGAAAGCGAATCGTACTCGAGATTTGTTTTGGGCGAATTCAAGTCCCGATAGTCCGAGGTTAGCTTCACGACACGGTAATTGGAAATACTACATTCTTCGAGATGGGTCGAAATCACTCTACGATTTGTCCAAGGATCCTTCCGAGAGCATGGATGTTATTGATGAAAACAGTTCCGTTGCCGCGAAAATCGATCGATCGTTACGAGACTGGCTAAAGGGGCTTGCTCCCGATAGTGTTGCGAGAAAGACTCAGCCTGAGAAATACCGCCTAGCCGGTACTCCGGTGTCGCTCGTAAAGCAGCTTTGGCGCTACAGGTGGGAAATGCTAGTGGTAAGCATGGGAGTACTCGCCGGGGGATTGGGCTGGTTAGCATTACGGGCTCGGCATGGAAAGCAAACGGCAAAGTCGTAAAACATTCGGAGAAAAGAGGATAGGCGAAATGGCGACTCGCATACCATGACGTACACTTGGATACAAACCCGCAGGCGTCGTTAGCAAGCAGGGGAGTAATTATTGGAGGCGGGTACAGATGAGTAGCGGTCGTGTGAATTATCCGAAGTGTGTCATTTGCGATGGAGCATCAAGGCCGCACTGGATGCTCGGGTCGCACCGGTTGTATCGATGTGATGGATGCGGCAACTCTTTTTGCTATCCAGTACCCACCGATGAAGAACTGGCTCACTACTACCGTACGTACCACTTGAGCGCATCTGAAGGTGGACTGTACGACGTGGTCGATGCGCGGATGCAAGCAGATTTCCCGGCCAAGTTAGCGATGATCCGCAAGCTTGGTCCGGTCGGTCGCCTCTTAGATGTCGGGTGTGGCAAAGGGTACTTCGTCGATTATTGCTCCCGTCAGGGAATACAAGCCCAAGGAATCGATCTCTCGGCATCTGCGATTGAGTATGCAAAGGCAAATCATCAGGGGGAGTATTACTGCGGCAAGTTGGAGCAAGCGAGCGAATTGGGGTTTGAGGATCCGGATCAGCTTTTTGACACGATGACAATGTGGGCCACGATTGAACACGTTTCAGATCCAGCGTCGTTGCTTCGAGCGGCAATGTCCCGCTTGAACGTCGGTGGAATGCTTCATCTCGACACAGGCATTGGGAATGACTGGATGGATCGGTCGCTTCCGGGTAATGTCCAATGGTATGATCCCCCACAACACTTATTTGTGTTCTCCGAGCAGGGAATGCGTAGATTGTGCGAAGATGTTGGTTTTAAGATTGTTCGCTACACTGGTTGCTTTGAGCGAACACCGGCTCGCTGGTGGATGAGAGTCGTCAGAAACGGTGTCGCTACTCTGCTGTTCGCCATGGTTGCACGCGCTTTAGGACTAACCAAATCGATGAAACAGACAACACGCTTTCCGATGGGCAATCTTCAAAGTATCAGTTTGCAAAGAACCAAGTAATTCTCTGCAACCGGGAATGGTAGCAGGTTCGTTATCGACCACAGTCAATTGAATTCTCATGAACACCCATCCGGCAGAAGCACAGCAACCATTGGAGATTGATTTATCCAAGTATTCCGGTAGCGAGGACTTCCTTGGCAAGCTTCGGAGAATGCTATGGAGCATGATCCAATCAACCTTGTTCATTTGGAGTTTCCCGCGAGCATTTCGATGGCGACGTTTTCTGTTACGTTGCTTCGGTGCCAAGCTCTCGAGTTCGACTTATATTTATCGAACAGCACGCATCCGGGATCCAAAACTTTTGAGCGTCGGCATGCACGCTTCGATTGGCCCTGAGGTCGAAGTCTACAACGTCGACTCGATAAGCATCGGAAATCACAGCACCATAAGCATGCAAGCCATGTTGTGTACCGGTAGCCATGACATCTCCGATCCGTTCATGGCGTTAACACATGCTCCTATCCGCATAGAAGACGGGGCATGGGTATGCGCAAGAGCTTTTGTTGGGCCTGGGGTCGTGATTGGCAAAGGAGCAGTCGTGGCGGCTTGCGCCGTTGTCTCCAAGGATGTCGCGGCTTGGAATGTCGTTGTTGGAAATCCTGCGACATTCAAGAAACTCAGGCGAATTGAATTCCCTTCCACGACAGATTAGGGGCAAAGCATTTGGCTTTTTGGATTCCCCTGAAGCTAGGTGCCACCGTGGCAACCCCTGCTTGTTAACTGTCCTTACAAGCCCACTCGTAATTCTCTACGGTTCAGGACGTTCGTGCTCGGCGAAGCCCTTCGGCTGTCGAGAAATAGGGAAGCATGGCTAGGGCGATCAGAGAGCATGCGAAGAGCACCCGTGAAGTATCCCATTGATCCCTTATTGCAAACAGCGTAAAGGTTGTTATTCCAAGTCCAATCCCCCATACAATAGCAGCCTTGGCTGAGGACATATCGTTGTTGAGCAAGCTTTGGATTGTTGTATAAACCAATAGGCCTAAGACAATCATAAATACCATCACCCACAAACTGATAGATAAGGGAAGCTTGAGTGCAAGCAAGACCGCGAAGACGAGCACGAGTACGATCCACAAATCGAATCGATTCAAGAGCGGCAGGAATGAAATTGCGACGAATGAAGAGGCGAAGGAGACAATCAAAGAAATGGTAGCAGTGAGGAGACTGAATTTCCAATACGGAATCTTTAACGTTAGGGCTTCGCTCAAGTTGATCCCAATCGGAGCGCTGAGCATCGCTACAATCGTAAACGAAGACAAGACGATTGCCGTTCCACAGGCGCAAGTCATGAACGAGGTGCGCAGCATAGCACTTGCTAAGCTCTTCGAGCTGACCGGAAGCGTCAACAAGTAGGGGCTAACTCCGAAAAGAGTTACTTTTTGGTCTTTAGAGATTCTCTCAGGGACCTCGAATTGATTTATCGAATGACCGAATCGTCCGATGATTGCAGCGATAATTGAATAAAATATTTGCAGCATTGCCGCGAGATACGTAAATCCAACTGCCACTGGAAGGCAACTGGCAGGGTCCTTCGAGAAGATCGCAATAGCCCCTAAAATCATCCATCCCATGATGATAATTGAGGCGACGACAGCAGGGATGCTACCGCATCGATGATTGAAATCAAACCAACGTAGCGAATGAGCTGACGAAGCAAACCACTGAGTCTTTCTAAATAATTTGAATTGCAACTTCTCAATGGCTTGGTCAACTCTCTCAACAAGTGAGAGTTTTCCGTGTTCGCGTCCGGCTCGATCTTGTGCAACTCTCCAGAGAGTAAGAATGAAGCTTATTGCCAATGCGAAAGCAGCGATAAGCAAGTCAGCTATGGAAACGTGATTCCAGGGGTGGATTTCAGGGGTCATCATACCGCCCCGCTTCAATGGTATGCCGTATCTGTACAGTAGCCAAAAATCTAAAATGGAGAGAAGCGCCATTGAAATCGGAATCCAACCGAGTGATTTCAGGACACCTCGCAAGATCGGCTGGAAGGTGCCCCAGCACACAATCGAGAAGAGAACCGGGCCCGCGATCGGCAAATCAATTGGTGTAAGAAACCTCCATAGACCAAGCATCGCTGCAACTTGGACTCCTACCATGAACGCCCCAGTCCAATAGTAAAAACTTACTAAGTGTAGAGTCGATATTGGTTTGAGATAAAATCTACGCAGGCTACCTTGCGTCGCCTGAACGCCGACACCGATGAGTAGAACCAAGCATAACAACAGGATCAACTGGATCGCGACCAGCTCCTTGGCTGCGATGGCCGTATCGAGCCCCATAAACGGCAAGAGAATAAAGCTGGCTGGTATATTGCCCAGGAGAGGAGTCAGCAATAACCATCGATTTCGCGAGAAGTATTCCCAGGTCAGAGATGCATTGATCGATTGCATATCAGATTCTCGGCAGCAAGTACATTGGATTTGTTAGTTGACGCAGTTGTTTTTTGAGTGACGCCGAGTAGGTATTCAATGAACACATGAGACGAAAACATCGTCGAGATTTAAAGAGTGTTCTACGACGATTTGCGCATTCGCGTTTTCGGCAGCTTGTACCAATTGCTCTCTGTCTCCACGGTGGACATATGTCCATTCGCGGTCTTGTCCGCGACACATTAAGGAGCCTGCTAGATCAGGTGCAGATGCATGACTCTCCGTGAAACGCAACGTAACGCGACGAAATGAGGCGAGAAGTGAATCGAGTGTATCATGGAAAAGTATGCGACCTTGATGGAGGATTGCAACGCGATCGGCAAGCCGTTCGACTTCGTCGAGTAAATGCGACGAGAAAAACACTGTGCGTCCATCTTCAGCAGTTGTTCGCACGATCGCGGACAAGATATCGCGGCGGATAATTGGGTCTAAGCCTGAGGATGGCTCGTCGAGAATCAAAAGTTGAGGCCGGTGTGCTAATGCCACTAACAGGCAGACCCGAGCGGCTTGACCGCGTGACATGGTTCGAATGCGTTGCTTGGGATTCAATTCAAAGAGGTGTATTAGATCCTCCGCGTAGGACGAATCCCACTTCGCGTAAAAGGACTTCGTGAAGTCTATTATTTCTTGCACGCGCATCCAGCTTGGTACATCGCGATCCTCAGACATATATCCGATCTTGCTCAGTACCTGGACGGGCTCTCGCACCGGATCGAATCCGAATACGGAAACAGAACCGCTCTGGGCGTAGTGGGATCCGAGGATATGTTTGATCAATGTCGTCTTTCCAGCTCCGTTGCTACCGATCAAACCAAACACTCCCCCCTCTGGTATTGCAAGGGATACGTCGTGGAGAACTTCTTTCTCACCAAAACTGCGGCAAAGGTTTTTGATATCGATGACAAAATTACTCATGATTTAAGATCCTTTCTTTGTCGGTTTCGAGCCGATTGCACTTTGCTGCAAGAGTTTTACAACGTCGTCTAATTCAAAACCCATTTGATACGTTTCGATTAGCAAATGATCGACCCGTTGCTTGAGGACTTTCAAGCGTTCTTTGCGGGCTAGTGGCGAACCGGAGTCCGCGACAAAGGTGCCCGACGTACGCCGCTTTTCGACGACCCCTTCCAATTCGAGTTCGCGGTATGCACGAGCAATAGTGTTGGGGTTTACGATCAGTTCTTCGGCGAGAGCACGAATCGATGGAAGTTCATCACCGGTTTGAAGCCTACCCGAGGCGACCAAGTACTTGATCTGCTGCATGACTTGCAAGTAGATCGGAACTCCACCTTGGGTTTGTATCTGAATTTGCATCGAGGTCTCCGTTGCCGTTTGTATCACTGTATTAATACAGTTATCATCCATGAAAATCAAGAAGAATTTTTTGTATTCGATACAATTAGCGTTTCGCCCAGAAGTATCCCCTCATCCCAGCGGAAAGAGACTGGGATGTGTGTCTTCCGTGGTGTGTGTCTCCTGGCCCGCAGTCCGCGCAAGTTTCCAAGCACCATAACTATCGCAACTTGACGCCTCGCTGCGCTCGTAAGCGCGGCCCTGGAGGATCACACCACGTCTCAGATCACTCAACGTCTCTAACCCAATACTTTTTACATCCCTAGCTTCTCTGCGTTTTCACGTTCGGCACGTCGCAATCCGCGAGCGGTAGACCGGGTTATGGCGATGAGTTCCTCAGCGCTCTGCTTCCAGTTCGGCCACTGGAAGTCCGTTCGCGGAGCATTCGGCGATCGGTCTTTTTCGATGAACCAATTCTCTAATTGATCGGCCAAGTCAGTAGGATCCGAAAGGCTGAAGTAACGGCAGTGCTCGCCACCGACTTCTCGGAATACTTCAATGTCGCTTGCGAATACTTGGTTGCCCCGCATGAGTCCTTCGACAACTGGCAGACCGAAGCCTTCCGCGATGGAGGGGCATACAAGGCAATCACATCGTTCGATCGCTTCGGCCAACACTCGGTCACTTGCGTTTCCAAGGTGCAACAGTCGCGTGTTGAGATCTTTGTGTTGATGAATACGATCCATCACTGCTTCGCTTTTCCATCCCACGCGACCGATGATGATAAGAGAGACGTTGACACCTCGCTCCCTGAGTAGATCGAAGACATCGAGAAGAAACGAATGATTTTTGCGCGGTTCGATGGTTCCGATCGCAAGGATAGCTTTGCCAGGTGTATCCCACAGTGGCTGAAGTTCTTGAGGGTTCTCTAGGCCTTTATCAAGTAGATCGAGTTCCGCACCTAGGCGAAAGGGAGCGTAAGTAATTGGTAGTGGGCGAATTTCAGGATGTTCCTCTAGGTATTCTGTTAGAGCGATGCCGGTGGAATTGGAATTGGTGATGAAGTAGTCTGCATCAGGCACAACGGCTTGAAACCACTGCGTGTAGTATTGGATCGTGATCGATTCGCAGGTCTCTGGCAAGGTGAGGGGAAACAGGTCATGAAGCATCGGTACGACTTTGATACCGACCTTCTTCTGCGCGTCGAAGAGTGTTTTGAACATATCGTCATGGCCCCAGGTCGCATCGATAAGCAGCACCGTGTCTCGCGATTGAAACTCAATGAATTTCCCGAACAAAAATCGAACAGGGATGTAACCGAGGCTCAAGAGGAATTCGAGGGTTCGATACATCCAATGAACGAAAGGGCCAGTCAGGGGCTGAAGAACTTTTCGGGTAAACTGAATTGCGTTTATCAGCTTTGCGATAGGCCAACTTGGCTTTACCCTGGGACGTTTATTGAGTCGATCGCGAATCCAAATCCGAATACGAACAAGGATGTATGGGCGAGTGCCGATCTTTTGACGCAGCTTGCAAAATCCGTAACCGACCCAAATTACCGGAATCACATCGCATTTTGGATGCTCCATCGCGAGAGCTTGGTTCGCGATATTTCGAGTTACACGCTGAATACCGCTGTTGCCACCCCAAAAGTATGTTTGGGTACAATCGATGAATATCCGTGCCCTCGGGAAGTTCCGGGGGGACTCGATTCTCTCTGGCTCCGTGCTATTTGATTCGTTCATAGTGGATAACCATACCTCTCGAGTTCGAGGCCGAAGGTATCTGCGAGCCAGCGATGCCCTTCGCGGGTTGATTGCGATACTTTCTGTTTCCAATCCTCAGGCATCTCGGCTTTGGCTGGGAGGCCGACGTCGCTGAGCTTCTCGAATGTTCTTTTACGCATTCGTTCATTTGTAAATTTCATCAACCATCGTCTCCAAGTGGATCCTTCAAGTTGCCTGAGAAACGATACTTGGCCCTCGGTCATTCGGGGGTGCAAGTGTTGCTGTTTCATCAATTCGACACCTTGAGAAGCATCAATTCCTAAGAATTCACAGACGGAGGAGGTAAATCGGTCAGGATTTTTGCACAAATTTTCGAAAAGAAAAACTCCTACATTAGCTTTTCCTAGGATATCTACAGCTCTCCGTGTCAATTCGCAATAAGCTAACGGATGCTTAGCAATGGATGATTCGAGAGTTTTCTGTACCCAAGGCTCAAATTCGAGAAAATAACCATCGTGAACCCAACGCTTGTACTTGTTTAGAAAGTTACCTCGGAGTTGCTGCAGGTATTGCGACTCAAGCTTGTGGATGGGGTTTCGCAAACAGATCATCATTCGGCAGTTCCCAAATAAGGATATGCATCGTTTGAGCGATTCCGCAACGTGCGACGGAGCCTTTTCGCTTAACCCTTCCCAAGATTCGACGATGACCTTCGGCTTTGGATCCCGCTCACGAACCAGTGCCAATAGTTTTTCGCCAGCTGCTACATTCAAGGGGGCTCCGTGATTCCAAAGTACCGGCGTCAGCGCTTCCAACGCCGTTTGACTTGTAAAAGCCCTGTTGATTCGGGTTCCTTTCTGTTTCCCAAGGTAGTAGACGTCTCGATGCTTGGCAAAAAGAGACTGTTGGAGCGTGGTGGTACCCGTTTTTGGTAGCCCTACATGGAGCACAAAATTCGTCATGGAACTAGAGTAGCACGTGATATCCAAATCGTTAGGAATAGTCAAGGATTTGTGACTGGGTGGGACGATTGCATTAGATGGGGTAACCATGTTGTTCCATGCTGAGGCAAAAAGTTTCTGATAGCCAACGATGCCCTTCGCGCGTTGAATCCGATATCCGCCCCTTCCATTGGTCCGATAGTTGAGGTTTTGCAGGTTCTGAATCGTTACCTTGCAGACGATAAAGGCGTCTGCGATCGCGTGGGGATTTCATGAGGAGTGAGAGTCGCGTCCAAGGAGATTTTTGGATGCCCTGCAAGTACTTTACTTGGCCTTCGGTCATCCTCGCGTTCAAATGGTTTTCCTCTTGATCAAGCGACCCAAGAGCTTGCACTGGATCAATTTGAAGAAAACCACAAACGGAGCGAATTGTTTTTTGGGGATCGTCGCGAAATTCTTCGAACAAATAGACTCCCACATTCTCCCTACCAACGACGTCTACCGCTCCGCGAATAAGATCGCTTGCCCCCAGCAGTATTCGCAGGTTGCCACTTTTCTCGCCGCTGGTTAACCAATCATCCAAGCCTAAGTAGATCGGTCGGAAGAACGACCGGATTCCACGCGATCGCTTACCGAGCATAAGGTAATTGTATCGCAAGCTTTGAAGATACTCAGAGGGAATTCGCTGAAATGGGTTGCGGAGAAAGACCAACAGTCGGCATGTTCCGAATACTCTCTGGGCTCGGCGAAGTGACTCAAGATTTAAAGCAGGCGAACGATTGCCGAGCTCTTCCCAAGATGCCAACCAAACACCTTTCTGTTCTCGCTGAACTTTTCGAAAATCATCGATGGATCTCCCGATTTGTGTCGGGTTGACTTCGGACTTGTGATCCCAAAGCAATGGGTTAAGGATTTCAAACGCTTGTTGATCTACGCACTCTTTGGGAGTCTGCAATGTTCTATCTTTCCCTAGATACAGGATCTCTGAATGTTTAGGGAAAACGGATTGCTGCAACGTCGTCGTTCCAGTTTTGGAAAGACCCACATGCAGAACGAATTGATCGGAATCAAGCATTGTTCGGTGTATCGAGTCCGTGGTGTAAAGGTTTAGAGTGGGTAGTTGTATTTTTCGAGAGGAAGCTGCAGGTTGTCGACAAGCCAACGGTTTCCGTCGCGAGTCGCATCGGCAATTTTCGGTAACCAATGATTCGGCAATTCGGCTTTAGCCGGCACACCCTCTGAACCGTGCTGTTCGATCATTTCCCTTTGCTTCTCTGGGCTTTGTCTATTAGCCCACCACCGAGTCCAGAAGGAGCTCTGTATTCGCTTGAGGAAGTCCACTTGTCCTTGTGTCAATCGCGTATGCAAATGACCTTCATTCATCCATCGCATTCCCTCTTGCTCGTCTACACCAAGGAACTTACAGACCGATTGAGTGAAGTGATTTTGATCTTGGCAGAGATCCTCGAAGAGATAGACGGCAACGTTTTCCTTACCAAGCAGATCGATTGAGTCGCGGATTCGCTGACCGTAGGAGAGAAACCGCTGGAAGCTCCCCGAAGCGTGCCACTTCTCCATCCACTGATCGATATCGAGATACCAATTCCTACCCATTATCCGTCGATTTTTAAGCGATTGCCTTCCCCTCAACGACTGAAGATAACGCGACGCAATGAGTTGATTAGGACTCCGCAAGCAGATCATGATTTTGCAAGCTCCGAAGATCGCGATGATTCGGCGAAGCGACTCGATGTGAAACGGAATAGCCGAATCACAAAGTCCCTCCCAGGAACCGACGATCACTTTATTGCTCTCTCCGTTACGTTCCAACTCCTCGAAGAATCGCTTGCCGACCTCCAGATCAGGCACTTGGGAATGTTCCCAAAGCAAGGGATTCAATAGCTGATAGACTAGTTCGGAGCGGCAGTTCCTGCCATAAGGAAGCTGTTTCTTCTTACCGAGATAATAAATACCGGGGTGATTTTCAAAAAGTAGTTTTTGAAGTGTGGTTGTACCCGTCTTCGGCATGCCGATGTGTAGCACAAGCCCGCGACTTCGGGAGGTTTCTAGTTCTTGTTTTTGCATGGTGGTTTTCATGATTGCGACGGAGCAAGGCGTTTAGCAACGAGTGGTTCCATCGGATATCCGTATTTCTCTAGAGGTAAATCGAAAGTTTCCGACAACCACTGATTACCCTGATAGGTCGCATTGAAAACCTTGCGGCGCCATGACTCGGGCAATTCAACACCTTCGACCTTAACGCCGTTTCCTTGTTCCGCAAGAATCTTCTTCCGATACTTCCAACCTGCGATTTGCAAATACAACCTTCGAATCAATGATAGGTTGAGGTTTCGCAAATAATCGATCTCTCCTTGAGATCGCTGTTGATGCAAGTGCTGATCTTTCATCAGCGAGACACCAATTTGCGGATCGATATCTAAAAACCGGCAAACCTTAGTGATGTAGCTTGTTGGGTCACTAAGAAGTTCCTCAAACAAGAATATTCCGACTCGCTCTTTACCCAGTTCGGCAACAGCACTTCGAATCGTCTGACTGTAAGACAACAGTTTAGGTAGATGTCGGATATCTGTCGCTTTTTGTAACCATTGTTCAAAATCGATGAATGGAAGTCGCCCAATCCAGGGATGGGCTCCTTTAATAAAATGCCCCTTGAGATTTTCTAGGTATTCGGAAGGAAGTCGTTTCAGAGGGTTTCGCAGAGTGACAAGAATTCGGCATTCGCCAAATACTGCTTTGATCCTCCGGATCATTTCGACGTTCGTCTCGACGTCTCGAGCGATGAGACCTTCCCACGACGCGACTAAACTCGACCCGACCATACTCTCGGCATTTAAGTTTGTTGCCTCAAGGATTCGGAGAAGTTTCGATCGGGACTCAGGTACGTTTAGATTGGATCGCGTATCCCAAAGTAGCGGGTTCAGCACTTGGAAAACCTCTTCGGATTCACACCACATCCTAACGGAACTTGGTACGTATTGTCCGAAGTAACGAACTTGTGGATGCTTGCGAAACAACGCTTGCTGCAGAGTCGTCGTACCTGTCTTCGCTTGACCGATATGAAGGTTCAAGCACATCGATTTCGATTGCATTAGTGTTGCCCCTCCTTATCGCTAACATCCAGATATTCCGTTCCCAAATATCCGTACTTATCAAGGGGCAACTGGAAGTTGTCCATCAACCACTTAGCGCCGGGGGCCACTGCGTTGAAGATCTCCTTTTTCCAATTCTGAGATATCGGCGCGATAGCTTTTTCACTCCTAACCGCAGGAGTTCCGTCGGATTGCAATTCAAGCAATCGCATTCGTTGCGAGTGATTAAGCAATCGGAATTTCAAAGCCATGAGAGGTGAACTCACAACCCTTTTCAAAATGTCAACTTGCCGAGTGGTCCATCTTTCATTATCGCGCTCACCTTGGATCAGAGTGGCTCCTTCGTCGGCATCAATTTGCATGACGTGACAGACTCGACGAAAAAAAGCGTCTTCATCCTTGACGAGATCTTCGAAGAGAAAGACATGAACATTCTCAAGTCCGAATTGCTCGACGTAGGCTTGGACTGTCTCACCGAACTGCAAATGGGGAAGAATCTCGCCGTGAAAATTTTGTTCGAGCCACTGATCCATCGGTAGGTAGAAGGGAGGCCTCCCAAACTTTAGGCTTGGGCTGACATTGTCGCGTTTGAGTTGTTGAAAGTACGCGGACTCGAGAAGCACTAGCGGATGTCGCAAGGCCATGATGATGGTAGCTTCACCGAAAACACGTTTGAGATTCCTCGCTCTGATACGTCGTTTCGCTAAGATGTCAGTGGAGTAGGATTCCCAAGACCAGACGGGAACCTTATTTGCTTCCCGAGCTTCGGCCAACAGTCCGTTTAGCAGCTCGGAGCAGCGTTGGAAATCGGGTTGAAACACATCGTTGTAGGCGATCTGATTCATCAACTGCATGGTGGCTTCATCTCGACAACAAGCCAACGGCTTATGTTGCTTTTGAAACTGCGGCCCATCGAATCGACCAAGATAAAAAATCTCGCTGTGGCGACTGAATAACCGCCATTGCAAAGTCTTTGTAGCCGTCTTTGGCATCCCAATGTGAATGACGGGCTTACGTGTCGCTTGCGCGAGTACTTTATTGCTTGAGTCGCTTGAGGACATCATCGATCTGGACCTCCGCTGCTTCGCGCAAAGTCGGCCATTCGTTCAAGTATACTTGATCGATCCTTCTGGAAAGACAGGAGCATTGGTGACATGGCGAGGGAGGATTGCATTGCGACTAAAAAGTGTATTTGAAGTAATCGATGTCTTTTTCGAAGCGTTGCGCGATGACTTTTCTGGTCCGTTCGTTGTACAGATCGCGATACGAGCTAGCTTGAGATCGCTGATTTTGATTCTCATGCTGGAACTTCAGTGACACACGATTACCGGTTCGCTGAGCGATCTCTGTGATTGAGTCTTGGATCGATTCCAGTTTACCGACGAAATCCATCAAGCACTTCCCTGATTCATCGCAAAGCCAATCGAACTGATTGCGATGTAAAGTCGGATGTTTGCACGTGTCGCTGGCGTAAAGATGCTGATCGCAGAAGGTCTCAAAGTCCATCACGTCCGCAGGTGATTTCCCTTCCTTGCGAAAATAAAGGGAGACCGCTCGAGCCCATGGATTGCGAACCGTGGAGAATTTGAAATACGTCTCGAAGTCATTCGTCGCCTTCCGACGAATCGCAGAGTCATCAACAAGTCGTTGGGTGGGAAAGACAAGATTCTTGCCCAGCGATTGATACAAGTAGTAAGGGTAGATGCAATCGCGAACCTGAAGCACGCTCAAGTGGGGATTCGGGATGAGAAACTGCCCGGCCTGGTGGAGCTGATTGCGAATCGATGTTGTCCCAGTTTTGGGTACGGCAATGAAAATGCATTGCAACGGCGCATGAAAAGCTTCGTTGAGCAGAAGTGGTTTATCAACTCCCATCGCAGGGCTAGCTGATTTTCTGGAGGCAAATAAAGCACACATGAGAAATCAATCCCCCCCCAAGGGGGGCGAGCTGACCGGTTGTCCGGAAATGTCAATTTTTCGAGGCTAATGTGTGCGAAACCCCCGCTTATTTCGATGCAACAATCGCAACAAGCTAACGGATTCCTCCCTGCGGAATTCCCAACACGTTACTCCTGCGGGCGCACTTGTAGGATGCTTCAAAGAACCACTTCTATCAACCCCAAGTCGGCACGAGTGGGAGCTGTTTCGACCAAGCTGAAGTGTTACATTTATGATAATCGCACTTTTTAGATCCAAAGTAACTTTTCCGAGCTGATTGGTAACAAACCCGCTCGCCAGGTTTTCCATTCTTCGAAAGAGGGCGGTACCGCTCTGCGTATATTTTGGACAACGCCCAAAGTGCATGCCGTCTCCAAAAACAGCTTACTTTCTCAGTCGCTCGATCCCGGAACGCACCCAAAAGTCAAGCCAGGAACCTCGTCTAATCACATTCCGTAAGAAAATGCAGGTATGTCCATGAGAAATCGCAAGTTGACTGGGCGTTGGAATCGTTTTGAGCGTTTGGAGCTTCGAACGATGCTCGCTAGCGACATAAGCTGGAATAGCTCCAACTGGGATTCTCTAGCAGGCGAGTTATCTCCTTCCACCAATTCAGAAGCTTACTATGGTTTTGAGGGGAGCCAGATTGGTCTGAAGCTATCCCCGAATAAACTGGTCGTGGGCTTTGACCAAGTGTCCGTGCAACTGCCGGAAAGTTTTAAGGAAGATTTTGGTTTGGGTGGTCGAGCACGGGTTTATCAGTTTCAAGAGCCTTTGACCACAGAAGTGCTTGCAAGTATCGAGCAGATTCCCGGAGTATCATTTACTGCTCCGGTGTATGTATCGGCTACGACCGGAAGTGAGATGGCGTTGCTCGACGAGTTCATTGTGAAGCTACACTCGGGCGTCTCGGCTAGCGATTTTTTCGAGACATTGCCTGACGTGGCGAGCTATCGGCCATTGGAAGGAACGACCGATCAGTTTGTAGGTCGATACGAGAATTTCACAGGACGCAAAGCTTTAGATAGAACGAACTTGCTCAGTGAGCATTCGTTGGTCGACTGGGTAGAACCGAATTTTTACCAGAATTGGGAGCGATACTTTACACCCAATGATCCTCGATTCGTCAATCAGTGGCATTTGAACAACACGGGTGTCTCTGGTGGGCTGGCGGACGCGGATGTCGATATGCCTGAAGCATGGGATATCAACCAAGGAGGTTCCTCGTCGATCGTCATTGCGGTGATCGACGATGGGGTGCAATCCGCACATCCTGATCTGAACGCTTGGGTCAACCCGGGCGAAGTCACAGGGGACGGCATCGATAACGACGGTAATGGCTGGATCGATGACGTTCGCGGCTGGAACTTTGTCTTTGGTAACAATCAAACCGAACCGCTTGGTACCGATATGCATGGTACTTCGGTCGCTGGCGTCGCTGCCGCACGTGGAAACAACAGTTTAGGAGTTACCGGTGCCGCTTACAATTCCCAAGTCATTTCGATCAAGATGTTTGATGGTAGTTCAGTGGCGAATACCGCAAATATTGCTGCAGCTCTCCGTTATGCAGCAGGTATTAAAGCCAACGGTACCGGCACATGGGATGGCGCAGATCTGGTCAATAATTCTTGGGGTGGCGGTGCAGCTTCGACCACAATTAACAACGCGCTGGTAAGTGGAACCACGATCGGTCGCAGTGGACTTGGAGCAACCTATCTATTCGCTTCCGGGAACGGGTTCGCAGCATCGGTCAGTCAGCCTGCCGCCCAGTCAGCGAACATACCTGGGGTGATTGCGGTCGGCGCTACGAACAACCGCGGAACACGATCTAATTACAGCAACTACGGAACGCCATTGGACTTTGTTGCACCAAGCAATGACACACGTTCAGGTTATCTTGCCATCGACACGACAGATCGCACTGGAGTAGATGGCTACGCGACTGGCGATTACACCGGCACGGGCTCGACGGGATTTGGTGGGACCTCATCAGCGACTCCTCTTTCGTCGGGAATCGCAGCTTTGGCGCTAGCCCAAGCCGACTTGCGTGGAGTCAGCATTTCACCGGCGAACCTTCGCGACTTGATGCGTAACAACACCGATTTGATCGGTGGCGCTTCGTACAGCATTAGCACGGGCAAAAACAATGAATTCGGTTACGGTCGTATCAACGCAGCATCGTTGTTAAGTGGGATTGGCAGCGCGGAGATCTCGGTCGTGAATACCACCACCGAATTGGTATCGGGTTCTATTTTGAACATGGGCACGATTAATTTCGGCCAAACGGTAGATGCCACTTTGAGAATTCGGAATCAGGGGACCGAAGGCTTGGTCATCAGTTCTATCACCGTTCCCGCAGGGTTCACATTGGTCAACTTTACCCCTAGCACCATTCCGCTAGGAGGAACGCTGCAACTTCAAGTGCGTTTTAGTCCGACGCTGCCCGGGTCTTACTCCGGAAGCTTGGTAATCAACAGCAATGATGCCAATGAGTCGGCTTATAGCATCCAAGTTAGTGCAGTTGCGTCAGCCCCGAGGATTTTCGGTTCGGTATTCGAGGACTTCAATAATAACGCCTCATTCGATACTGCTGAACGGGTTATCTCAAGTACAGGTTTCGCCTACCTTGATACGAACAACAACGCGGTTTTTGATACGGGTGAGCAACAGGCCCCAATCGACGCAGTCGGTAACTTTTCGTTCCCTGTACCCAATGGAACGTACCGGGTACGAGTATCGCAATCGGGTTGGACGTTGACGACCCCGAATCCCGTATACACGGTGAGCCTTAACAACGACGGAGATATTTCCACAGGGAATATCTTTGGATATGGAAAAAACAATCGCGTTTATTCATTGGTATACGAAGACATCAACAGAGATGGCGTTTTCAATAGCGGTGATACGCCTCGCCAAGGATTCGTAGTTAACGGGGGCAAAGCAAGTTATTCGAATAACGTAGCTGTACCTATCCCAGACTTGAGTACCGTGGTCTCAACGATTACAGTCCCTGCCAATGGCCCTACCATCAATGACTTGGATGTTTTAATCAATGTTTCCCATACCTATAACAGTGATTTAGAAATCTCGTTAATCGGTCCGGACAGTACCACGATTATTCTTTCGGATAACCGCGGGACCTCTGGTGACAACTTTACCAATACCGTTTTTGATGATGCGGCGGGGACGGCGATCGCAGCAGGAACAGCACCGTTTACCGGTCGATTCAGGCCTGATCAGTTGCTCTCGAGTTATAACAACAAGCTAACTCCTGGACTTTGGCAGCTGCGTGCGGCGGATCAAGCGGCTACCGACATCGGATCGATTTTGAATTGGAGGATGGATTTTAACGCAACTCAAATATCTACGTCGGATGCCAACGGCTGGGCGATCATGGATGTTGGAAGTGGGTCAGTGACCGCCAGTATTGAACTTCCGTCAGGCTGGCAGAGCACCCTGCCAAGCGATGGCAAACATTCTTTCACCCCAAATGGAACACCGATCTTTGGGAAGTCCTATGGAGTTAGAGTCCCTACCAATCCACCCTCGAACATCGCACTCTCATCCAACACGATCTCAGAGAATGCAGGAGTGAACGCTTTGGTGGGAACGCTGAGCACCACTGACCCAGATGCAGGAGACACCTTCACCTACACTCTAGTTACCGGTACCGGCGATACCGGCAACGCAGCTTTCAGCATAGACGGATCCATTCTTCGAGCAACTGACAGCTTTGACTTTGAGGCAAAATCGAGCTACTCGCTGCGTGTACGTTCCACGGATGCAGATGGATTGTTCTTCGAGAAAGTCTTCACTATCAACGTGACCGATGTGAACGAAGCCCCCAGCGACATCGCTGTATCCTCCAACACGATTCCTGAGAATGCCGGTGTGAATTCCCTTGTCGGCACACTCAGCACCACTGACCCCGATGCAGGAGACACCTTCACCTACACTCTAGTTACCGGTACCGGCGATACCGATAACACAGCTTTCAACATAGACGGATCGAGCCTGCGAGCATCCAACAACTTTGACTTTGAGACACAATCGAGCTACTCGCTGCGCATACGGTCCACGGATGCGGCAGGATTGTTCTTCGAGAAAATCGTTACTGTCAACGTATCAAATGCCAACGAAGACCCAACCGACATCGCGTTATCTTCGAATACAATCGCTGAGAACATCGGTGCGAACGCGATAGTCGGCACGCTGAGCACAACCGACATTGATGCAGGCGACACCTTCACCTACGCGCTAGTTACCGGCACCGGCGATACCGATAACACCGCGTTCAACATAGACGGTTCCACTCTGCGAGCAACCGACAGCTTTGACTTTGAGGCCAAATCAAACTACTCGGTGCGTGTACGATCAACCGATGCGGCAGGATTGTTCTTCGAGAAAGTCTTCACTGTCAACGTGTCCGACGTCAACGACATCCCAAGCGACGTCGCATTGTCATCCAACACAATCGCTGAGAATGCGGGAGTGAATGCTTTAGTCGGGACGCTGAATACGACCGACCAAGATCCGGGTGATACGTTCCTCTACACGCTGGTTGCGGGAACTGGTGATACCGATAACGCAGTTTTCAACATCGACGGCGCCACGCTGCGAGCGACGAATGCTCTTGATTACGAGACTAAATCGAGTTACTCGGTACGTGTACGATCCACCGATGCGGGTGGAGTATTCTTCGAGAAAGTCTTCACTATCAACGTGACCGATGTGAACGAAGCCCCCAGCGACATCGCTGTATCTTCCAACACGATTCCTGAGAATGCCGGTATAAATGCCCTTGTCGGCACACTGAGCACCACCGACCCCGATTCAGGCGATACCTTTCTCTATACGTTGGTTGCGGGAACGGGAGATACTGACAACACAGCTTTCAACATAGACGGTTCCACTCTGCGAGCAACCAACAGCTTTGACTTTGAGACCAAATCAAGCTACTTGCTGCGTGTTCGGTCAACGGATGTGGGGGGGGTATTCACCGAGAAAAGCTTTGTAGTCAACGTCGAGGATGTTCGAGAAGGAAGCATGGTGAATGGCACTAACGCAAATGACAAGATTATTGCAACCTACATTGGAGATGGCGTCATCCATACCTGGAGCGTTCAAGTCAACACAGGTGCGGCGTTTAATGTCAGCGGTGATTTAATCGTTGATGGCTATGCAGGTTCCGATGAATTACAGATCGTTGGACGTGGTGTCGATGATTTGTTTACCTTGGGTGGTAATCAAGTCGTAGTCAATGGGTCATCCGTCCAAATATCACAAATGGAAGCGTTAGGATTCCTAGGTGGTTTAGGGAACGATCGCTTATCGATCACTTCGTCCCCTCAGACTGGTTTAGTTACGACGTATGATGCAGGTGGAGGAACCGACACCCTCGAGACGACGTCAGGAACGAACCAATGGAATGTAACGGGACTTGGAATCGGCTCCCTCAATAATGCAACCATAGCGTTTCTCGCTGTGGAAACGTTACAAGGTGGAACAGAAGACGACCGTTTCACCCTGGGGGTAAACGGACGAGTAACAGGGCAAATCCTCGGTGGTTCTGGAACCGACACCTTGGACCTCTCCGCGAAAACTGCCGCTCACACAGTCAACCTTCAATCGAACACAGCCACATCGACAGGAGGTATCTCTGGACTAGAAAGCTTTATCGGTAGCAGTAGTCCAACCATCACTGATGTTTTCACCGGAGTGAATAGCAATACGACCTGGACGATCGATGGCGTGAACTCAGGAAGTTTATCGAGCCTACTAACCGGGAGCATCTCGTTTAGCAATTTTGAAAGCCTCAACGGCGGGACTGCTGCGGATACATTTACATTCGCTGAGAATGGAACCCTCAGCCGCACCCTCTCAGGTGGAACAGCCACGGGCATCATTGACTCTTTGAACTTGGCTGCTAAGACGATCCCACTGAACATTCAACTCAACACCTCGAATAGTATATCGGGAGTAGTCGGAGTATACACCGGGATCGAATCCGTCCAAGGAAACTCCGTTGCCGGTTCAGCGATCACAAGAGTGAATAACACGGCAACGGCCTGGGCGTTATCTGCCACCGGGCAAATCAGCGTCGCAGGTGTGACTTACACAGATGTGCCAGCAATCGCCGGCGGTCCGGGTGCCGATACACTGACCGGCCCCGCATTAACTTCGGGAATCAGCTCCTGGACAATCGATTCGCTTGGCGGTGGGACTCTTGCGATTCCAACCAAGTCCCTCACATTCTCGAGCATGAATAACTTGACGGGCGGTACCGGTCCGGATGCATTCGAAATTTTGCCTACCGGATCGCTGTCCGGCAATCTCAATGCCGGTACAGGCACCGGCTTTAACTCTCTCTCCTACAGCCAATGGACGACTAGTGTATCGGTCAACCTATCCGTTGCGACGGCCGCGAATGCAACTGCGATCTCAGGTATCCTTAGCAATCTGCAGATGGTAACCGGCGGTCTCGGCAACGACACCCTAATCGGCCAATCTACCAGATCAACGATTTTGATTGGCCTCGATGGGAATGATACTCTTACAGGTGGCTCGCAACGCGATCTGCTGCTCGGCGGAGTAGGAATCGATACGCTAACAGGCGCGGCAGGTGACGATCTACTCGTCTCTGGTACTACCTCCTATGACAGAAATCGCGAAGCATTAATCGCCATCAATTCCGAATGGATATCCACACGGTCCTTCGCGCTGCGAACTGCTAACATCTGGGGGAATGGTACGGGAACTCGAAGTAACGGAGAATTCCGACTCAACAGCAACCCGAGCGATTCGATCACAGATACCGTCTTCGCGGACACCGACGTCGATTCGCTTACTGGAGGACTGAATCAAGACTGGTTCTTTGCAAGCTTGGATGATTCGACCGATCTGACCGGTGGGTCTTTGCCAGACCGACTAGATCGATAAATGCGATCCACGGAATGATGCCCGGAGAATTTTTGAAACACTCCGGGCATTTTTTGAAACACAGAGGCTCAGAGGCACGGAGAAAGGGAAGGGGATGGAGATGGGGCAAAGAGGGACTCTCTGTGGTCTCTGTGGCTCTGTGTTTCTATTTTGGGCGCGGACAGTGCGCGGACGACGGTGGAAACACGGAGGCACAGAGGCACGGAGTATCAGTGCGCAGTGGGTGAGTCTGCGCGGGGAAGGCAGGGTGACGGAGAATGAGGTAGCGAACTGGACCGATGCGTCTCTATTTGCTCTGCTTTCCTAAGGCTCGGTAGTAAGCTCGAATCGCATCAGAAAACTCCGGATCAAGAAACTCTCGTTTCCCTTCGATCACTTGCTCAGCCCGTTGCTCTCGAAGTCGCCCCCACTCGATACCCTTATCGAGCATCACATTCGGCAATGCAGAATTCCCGGTTGGTTGATTCTCTGTTCGCCCAGAATCATCAGGCTCCCCACTGCTCGGTTGCCCTTCACGCTTCTTCGAGTTCTGATTGCGTTGCTTGGCCGCTGCCCGATTTGCTAATCGCTGGCTTTGCAATTGCGATGCAACCTGATTCGCAACTTCCCCAAGCGAACGCTCGACCGCTTCTCGCTGAGAAGCAGATTGCGAGTCTCCCTTACCCTGAGACTTCGGACTTTGGCCATCTTTCCCTTGATTTGAAGGCTGCTGCCCCGAAGGACTTGCGTCCTTCGAATCCTGCGGGTTCGAATTTTGGGCTTCTCCGCTTTTAGCCGTCTGCGAATCATCTTCCGTTTGGCCAGATTGCGGATCCGATGCGGACATTTGCTCCGCGTTACCTTGCTCCGAAGCTAGGTACTGGTCAAGAGAATCCAACATACGCGCTAATTGCTGACCGCTGGGTTGCTGACCGCTGGGTTGCTGACCACCGGGTTGCTGACCACCGGGTTGCTGACCGCTGGGTTGCTGACCGCTGGGTTGCTGACCACCGGGTTGCTGACCACCGGGTTGCTGACCGCTGGGTTGCTGGCCGCTGGGTTGCTGGCCACTGGGTTGTTGGCCACTGGGTTGTTGGCCACTGGGTTGTTGACCGTTGGGTAGTTGGTTTTCTGGTTGCTGGCGGCCATCAATTGTTCCAAGCTCGGCAGCTTGTTTCATCAAGCTCTCCTTTGCTTGTTGCACAGCCTGCAAAGCCCCTTCAGCATTGGGAGCTTGCTGAGGTTGTGGATTGCCATTAAGCCTGGCTTGTTGAATTAGATCTTGCTGTTGCTGTTTCGCTTGCGCTGCGGCCTTTTCTAGTTGCGAGGAAGCGTTCTCAACGGAGCTCTTAGTTTGCTCTCCAACTTGCTTTGCTTGTTGTAGAAGCTGTTCGCTACCGGATTGATTGTTCAAACGTTCTTCATGCCGCGCGCTTCGAGCCAATTGCTCTGCGACTTGATCTACAGTCTGTTCAACGCTGTCTTGTGTGGGGTTTGATTGTGCAAGGGCATCAGAGGTGGGGGATCGCTGTGGAGCCTGATTAGCTTGGTTCTGAACCCCTTGCATTTGGTTTCGCAGTTGATCGAGTTGCTCCTTCGCTGCGCTGATTTGTTCTCTTGCGAGAGCAGCCATGGGATTAGGGGTGTCAAGATTTGCCCTTTGAGCTTGTTCCGTACGTTGCTCTTGCTGTTTTGCATTCTCGGCTATGTTGCGTGCGGACTCAGCGAGTTTATTCGCGGAATTTACTCGTTGCTGAGCTTGTAGAACTTCGCGGGTCTTTTGATCCATTTGTGCTTGTAAGCCAGCATCTTCGGGTTTTTTCTGCAGTGCTTCCATCACTTTGTTGCGTTCTGTGGAACGCTGCTGCAGTTCCCGATTGCGATTCTCATTTTCCTTAGCAGCTTGTTGTGATTGCTGCTCGCGTCGACGCGCAAGGTCTTTCGTTTGTCGCACGAGATTATCGCGCATCAGAGACTGCGCGGACTGCGATTCGGTCAGTTGAGCTTGCCGCTGTTTGTCTTCTTTAAAATTGTTTTGATCTACAAGCTGGTTCAGGCGCGGTTGCAATTCATCGATCTGTTGCTGAGCTTTTTGGATACTCTGAACGAGTTGATCAGCTTTCTCTTTCAAGGCTTGCTGTGTTTCGTTATTACTCGCTCCCTTGGCCTGCCGAGCAGCGGTTTGCAACGCATCGGAGATCGACCCAATATTCTTTTTGAGCTCAGGTTGATTGATACGAGTAAGGGGATTAACCGCCTTATTCAAAAGGTTGGTAGCAAGCTGTTCCGCGTTCTCGGCGATTGCATTGAGCTGCTGGGCTTGCAGAGCCTTGGCATCACTTGCTTGCTGATCGGAGTTCTCCAGTTGTTGCGACAAGGACTCTTCGCGGCGAGCTGCGTTTTGAAGTTGCGAAGATGCATCTCTTGCATTGTCTTGGGATATCTCCGATAGCTCTTTCTGCATCGGCTTGTTCTTTCGAAGCTCCGCTTCGAGTAACTTCAGAAGCTCCTCTGGAGAATTCTGCGCCATGGCGTTCAATTGATCGGCTTGCTGGTACTTCTCAAGCATTTCCTTCGCTTGGGCGAAAGCTTCCTGTGCAGATTCGGGTTGTTGCGAATCCGGCTGTGGTTGCGATGGCTTGGATGCCGCATCGATTGGGTTAGGATTGGATTGAGGATCACTTAGCTTACTTCGAGATTTCTCGGCATTAGCAAGGTGGCTAGGTTCTGGGTTGGCGAGAGCTTGTTCCACCAATTCAAAATGCTCGGCGATCGTTTCGAGTACTTCCTCGGTTTTCGATTGCTTTTCAACCGCTTGCTCTGCCGCCTTTTGGATCTCTTGAGCATCCTGCGCCTGCTGCTTCGCTTCCAAGAACTCTTGATTTGCTTTGGTCATCGGTTCCTGGGCTTGATCGATCAAATCCAACGCACGATCGCTGTCTTTGGCTGCTTGGAGCTGTGCGGTATTGAGCAAGTCTTGACGTGTTGCCATATCTACAAGTGCATCTTGAAGTTGCTCGATACTGCGTTCGAGCTCTTGCTGCTGTTGCATGTTCTCTTGTGGAGTAGACTCCGCATTTTGGGTGTTCTCTTTGAGTTGCTGTGTTTTAGCCACGGCTTGACGCGCAAGTTCCGAAATACTCGGTGCAAACTTCTCGAGCAACTTGCGAGCTTGCTCCACGGTCGGTTTCACTTGATCGAGTACCTGATCATATTCACCGAGATACTCCTGAAGATCGGCAGCAGCATTAAGGAGTGTTTGATTGTTGGCAGATCTGCGATGCTCAAGTTTTTGTCGAATCGAATTGGAGGACGGATTCCATCGCATGGCATTGAGTTTATCAAAGGCCGGCTGTGGATATCCAGCTTCTCTCATCGAGTTATAGATGAGCTCGAGTCGGTTCGGGATACTCTCCCACTGCCGAAGATGACTCAACTGCCCTTCAGGGGAACCCCATTCATACCGTTCTTGACGATGAAGCGAATCGAGAATCATACGAGTATCTTGGAGTTCATGAGCAGCCTCCAAGACGCGATAGGCTTTTACGATCGCCAGAAGGTCTTCTCTAGACTGCTTCCATTCCGTAGATCCTGCGGGCAGA
>Ga0114977_10000259_pt1 | contig 35190 bp, 62 predicted proteins | sample S_130805_MF_Meta_FD_87026 | JGI IMG/M metagenome (GOLD analysis project Ga0114977, IMG submission 87026) | Freshwater microbial communities from Lake Simoncouche, Canada to study carbon cycling - S_130805_MF_MetaG | ecosystem: Environmental > Aquatic > Freshwater > Lake | place: Lake...
CGCTCCTCCGGGTATTGCTTCTTGAGCAGGCGGATAAAGGTGTAGAACTCCTTCAGTTGTGGCTCCGTCTCAAAGATGATGTTATACTGAACTACGGCCTTTCCAATGAAGCCGTGTTCCCCTCCAGCCGATAGGTCTGGGTCTTGGTTTGCTGGGTCGCTCATAGTGAGATGGGAGGATTATTGGATAGACGATATCCGGGGCTTTCCGGAAGGTCTGGCAGGTTATTCTTCATAGCGTAGTATCGAATGTCCGCCCGCTTGACGCTGGTGGCTCCTCCGTCTCGTGCATACTTTTCTGCCCACACAAGGTTTTTGCCTTGCTTCACGGCTTCGTGGTAGGCACACTTAATGCACGCCTGTCGGTCAGAGTTCTTACCCCGGAGTTGGGTCGTCGGAGATTTCTTACCATTGGTATCCATCCAATAGCGCAACTCGTTTTCAGTAATGCCGTGTTTGTCGGCAACTTCAATCCTGTTTAGGTTGAAATTAAGCGTCCAATAAGCGTATGCTTCCTTGGACTTACTGTTTTTTAGTGTCTGTTTCGGTGTTGTTTTTGTCGTCATTGTGTGTGTCTTGGTATCGTGCAAATGCTTGGAACTCCGGGGACATACGCTGAAACTTAATCCAGCGACGCTTGGCGTGCCAGAGTTCAAGCGCAGACCGGACAGTAGCGATGATGGTCATCGCCCCAAAAAAGGAGCAGATGATAAACACCGAACCGCCAATAACCACGGCAATCCGGATAAAGATGTTGAGCCAATCCATTAGGACTTAATCTTGCTCTTGGGGTTGAGGAGGCGATAAGCATCCCAACGCTTATTGACAGCGGCGCGACAGACCTCGGCAGGACGACGCTTGGAGTCTCCCGTCCCGGCAAGTCCACCCATTCGGCCAAGGATGCGAGCGGCTCGCTTAATGGCTTCGTGCTGGGCTTCAGTTTTTTCGGTGTCTCGGAGTGACTTTTTCATAGTGTGCTGTATGCAAGTGATTGAGCAATGTCAACCCTGCCCTTCCGGGCAAGGCAACACCACGCTCAATTACTTGGTAGGGTTCCGGGCTTCTCGGACGGCGTTAAGGATGGCCGTTCGGACAAAGTCACCGGAAACGCGATTGTTGCCAGCACGGCGGAGAGCGTCAAGGAACTCCTTGACCTCACCTGCTCCATTGGTCTTCGTGAAGAACGCCCCGACGACATAGTGCTTTACTTGGTTCGCATTTGGGATGCCTTTCTTCTTGGCGGTGACATACCGCTTGGCGGCGGCGAGGGTTTCGGGTCGGATGTATTTCATTGTGTCGTGTATGGTGGAGATTACTCGGAGTCGGTTTCAAGGAGCGACTGTGCGCGAGCCTTGTCGAACTCGGAGGAGGCAATGGTGATGGCCATAGCCACACGCTCTTGTAGGGCCTTGAGGGCAAGTTCAGCGTGTTCCGGCGACTCGGCAGAGGCGTGTTCACGCTTCGCCGCAAGGGCGCGAGACAGGGCCTTCTTGAAAGTAAGGCCACGAGGGGAGGAGTTGTTTACGAGTTTCATTGTTTGTGTGGATGAGAGTGTATGCCCGGTTAGGACTGTTTGTCGAGGTCGCCGTAAGCGGACTCAATCTTCTTATTGGAGTCAGCGCAGTAGAGGTGCGAGTCCTCCCAATTGATTTCGCATCCGATAACCAGCCAACCGCCCGTGCTGTCTTCGTCGGTGATAGCGGATACGACAAGTTTCTGGTTCTTCTGGGCAGACTCGTAGGACAGAGCCTCGCCGTCAGAGGTGATAAAGTAGCGGGGGTAGCCACCGGGGAATGCGTAGCGACCCTCCGTAAGATTGAGCAGGAACTGCTCTGCGGTATATCGACCCATTATTCGATTTCCTTTTTCCAGCCCTTGCTGGCGTTACGGGAGAACTTCACCTTGGAGGTGAACGCGACGGAGGCGCGACCCCCGGACTTACGAACGGAAGTGAGAACTTCCTTGATTGAGATTTTCGATTTCATACGGACAGCGTGAGGCAAGCGTTTGCGTTTGTCAACTTTATTTTTGGGACGCTTCCGCATTGAAGTTGAAGATAACATCGTAGGCTTCTTTCTGCGACATTCGGTTAAGAACAGCCACAGACTCGTCCTGCTTCGGGTCGAGTCCGACATTGCACCAACTGACTCGGTCACCGCGCCGGATAACCACGAGAGGCGTATTGAATGCTGGGGAGCAACCACAGCGACATCCAGCCTTGTAGTTCCAGCGGAAGCCCTTGAGGCACTCAAGGTTCTCCATCGTGTAGTTGTCCGGGAGTTGAGCCAGACCACAAGCAAGTAGGTGCTTGGCTGTGGACACAAGGTGCTTCCGGTATTCGGCAAGGCGTTCGTCGCCTTCAAGTTCCTCCGTGCCACGCTCGGAAAAGCGAGAGAGGAAGGTGCTATCCTTGCTGGAGATGCTGGGAGCGATGCGGATGGTTCGCGCTCCGCCCCGGCGAGGGGCATAGACGGAGATGGAGGTCATCTCGGTCTTACTTCCGTTATCGGAGAGCATTCCCTTGTTGACGGACAACTTGTAGCGAGTGCCAACCTTCTCGTAGGCTACAGGCGGAAGTCCGGTCTTAAAGTCAAAGATGGTCTGGGAGGTCATAGTCGTGTATGCGTGTGTATTGTTGAGAGGGTTAGATTACCAAGCCCAAGCAGGAAGGTATTCCTTCTTGGCGTTACGGCAGATGAGGGACTGCGTAATGATTTCGTCTTCCATCTTGCGCACATCGCTACGCATAGCCGGGAGCATCGCCCGGCCTTCCGGAGAGAGAGCCGTAGCGTCGATAAGGATGATGAGACGCTTGGCCTCAACAATGCGTTTGGAGAGGTCGTTGATACGGGAGGAAGCGTCCTCGGCGATTTTTTTGTAATCCATAGTCGTGTTGTGCGTAGATGTTCTTTCAGATATATAGACAGGTGTCAAGTGCTTATTTTCGGCGAGGGCCGGGAGTGAGAAAAACCCAGCAAACCACATCACGCTTACCCGTCTCCGGGTCAATGTCGCCCCACTCCTTGAAGTCGATGCGGTCTTCCGTAAGTTGCTGTTTGAAGGACTCAATGTCCTTGGTAGAAAGCATCTCGTCAAAGTGGTGCGGGTTACGACCATCAAGGATGGCCTTCTTGCGCTGAATGATGCCAAGGTCTTTCCACGCCTTAAAGCGGTCATCGGGAGTTCCACGGAAATTGGTTTCCCGGACTTCCTTGGTAGCACGCCAAACTTCACCAATGAGTTCCTGCACAACAGGGTGTAGGCTTTCAAGGTGAGCAATTGTCTCCGGAGGGAGGGAGGCAAGTTGTTCGTGCTGGTCGGGCGCGAGGTTAAGTTTTTCTGCGAGCGTTTTCATATGCGTGTTGTTTATTTACATTCACGATAATGAAGCACTTGGCTATGTCAAGCAACAAAATCAATAGCCGGGTGGAAATATGTAGTTGACAGATGCTCGTAGGTCGTCCACACTCCTCAATATGAAACGACACCTGCGACTCTTTAACCCGCTCCAGACAATGGGGCTTCTGGGCAAGATGTATGTCTACACGCCCAAGGGAACGCTGGTGCTGACCCGCCCGTCGGTCACGCTGGAGTATCCTAACAATAAGGATGCGGTTGTAACCGGGCTGGCTCAATGGGTCGTCGCCAAGCACAACCTCTGGCATCTCTGTCACCGCAACTAATCTACCGCTATGCCTGCCAATAATTCCGAATACGCTTACAAGTATTACGCCAACTCCAAGAAAAGCACCCGCATACCACACGAGGTAAAGGTAATGAGAGAACAGGCGATTGATGCCTTCATCGCCGGAATGAGTATTGCCGATGCAGTCAAGATGGGCGGTTTCCCCAGCGACTACTCGTTCAATATTGTAATCAGTCAGTTGCGCCGTCGTGGGGCTAACATCCCCAAGGTTCGGTCTGGTAGTTGGAAACATTTTTCCGTAGACGAGTCCGACACCAAAGTGAACGAGAATGGTCGCCGATGCTATTCCGACGAAGTCCGGAGCCGTGCTATTCAACTCCGGGCTGAAGGACTTTCTTACCCCCAAATCATCAAAGCCGTCGGCGTTGGCTCGACCCGCACAGTAATGGATTGGGTTTTAGAACACGATAAGAAATGCACTTGACACCTGTTGCCTACTAACCCATAACATCTTCCACACGCCCAATGAATATCACGCTCAACTCCTCTCTGGTCGCCGATGCCGGAGAGTTCAACCTCTCGCCCAAGGAAGACGCTCGCGTCTATGCCGAGTGGCAGGAACACATCAAGTCCGGGAATGACCCCTATGACTTCGTGACTGACCTTATCGTCCGTGAGGACGGCGAAGATATGGTCTATGTCGCCCGGCACGACAAGCCCGCCTCGTGGTGCATCAAGGCTACCTTTGCCGACCTCCCTGTCCTTTGGCTGGAGTTCTGCCGTCGTGACTTCACCAACCTTACCAAGTAATCAAGACTATGCCCAAGCCTGCCTACGAGTCCCAGCCCATCCGAGTCATCTACATCAACGGCGAAACCAAGACCGCCGAGGAAGTCATCATCGACACCCGGTGGATGGATGAGTCCCAAGCCCAGCGTTCCGTTTTGCGCTGGTTTAAGAACAAGGGGGAATACGAAGACCTCGATAGCCTCTCCTTGTCGGATACTGAACGCCTATGGTATTCGGATGACCAGCACAATGCCGACTTCCCGATGCCCGTGTCTTTTGTCCGGCTGGCTGGTTCGCTCACTCCGGTCTACGGAGATATGCTCATCGCCTCCCGTAAACCCAACGGCTACCTCACCCATTCCAAGATGACTGTGGAAGAAGCCCAGAGCCTTGTAGCCCGGCCACGGCTGGTGTCCAAAAAGGTTTGAGGTTGACAAGCATCCAATGTTATATACGCAAGTGGTAATGAATAATCCGTCTACAAGTCAAATCAAGGAAGCGTTTGTCCAAGCCGCGCTGGCCGAGGATGAAGCCAAGCAGGTGAAGCAAAACCTCATACGCCTACACTATCTTTCAGAGGAAGTGGATAACGCCACCTTCCTCGTTGAGAATATGGGTCGCATCGCCGAGCCGTCAGCCGACGCTCACGATGTGCTGTTCCAGCGTCTTAACAAAGCCAAGGAAGACCTTGCACGGGTAATCCGGGAGGATGGTATGCTTGGTGAGGTTAAGAAGGGTCTGGAGCGAACCTATGTCGCTTCGGAGTCCGCCTTCCACATCCTTAAGTAAAAAAATAGCCCCTTGCGGGGCTACCAAACCGGGACACGACTCCCGATTTACACGACACACAACGACAAACCGACACCTTTTGAGGTGTGTCAACTTCCTTTCCGTGTCCGTAGGTTTCTCACTATAAGTGCCGTAGCCACACCCATTGCGCCGATACAGACTGCAAGACCAATATCCCGGAGGGATATGAGCGTTAGCGTGGCCGTTGAAAGTTGTTTTTCCAAGTTCTTGTCGTCACTCTTAATCCCGGCATCAGTAATGATTAGGGCCATCGTATTGGAGTTTTGAAAACTCTTAACCACATAGTCGCAGGCCCACGCCGTAAAACAGGCCGACAGGGCCGCTACAGTCAGCAGGCCAATCATTGCCCAAAACAGATTTTTATCTGCGTTTGGAGCCGGACTTGGATTTGGTTTTTTCTTTGCCACGAGGTTTGACCTTGTTGATTTCGGCTTCGCCCTTTGCCTTTACCCAGCGTAGGAGGTAGTCCGTCACTTCGGGGGCGGCGTATCCGGAGCCACCGGAAACTGCTAACCATAACCCCGTTGAGGTAAAGTAATCCTTGGTTCCCAGACCCACGAGTGCGGCTGTGATTGAGGCCGCAAGGAACCTGCGCAACACAAACCCAAATGTCACGGGTTCAGTAGATAGTAGGATGCGAGCCGTCATCGCCATACCGCCAAGCACCGCCGCAAGCACCCCGTCTTTTACTTCCGGGGGGAAACCGCCAATTAATTGCGGGTCTGGAGATGCTGGAGGAGGAGGACTCACGAGGGTTTAATGTCTTCCGGTTGGGGTTCGCAGGCCGGGACGGCCTTCTTCTTAAACACTATTCTGGCTACGGCAATTAGGCCCAGCAGAGCAAATGCACCAATTATGTAGATGAAGTGCGGGCTGTTCCAGACGAACGGGAGCGACGAGACAGCGACACCAGACGCAAAGAGTTGGAGGCCCATTGTTTTCGAGCCGAATATGAACATTGCAATTCCAGCAAGCGATACAAGTCCGCCCAAGTATAGGAACTTGTCCTTGCGTGCTTCTTCAGCATCCAAACGGCGTAACGCTTGTTCTTGCGCCAATGCCTGTTCGCGCTCTTGGAGTTTTGCGTTGAACTCCGCCTGCTTCTTCGCTTTCTCCGTTTCGTATTTCTGGTCAGCGTCGGACAACTTCTTGCGTAATGCCGTCGCTTCTTCCTGTTCTTTCTTGTAGGCATCAGCGATTGGCTGACCGCCCAAAACGGCTTCGACACGAGCCTTGGTAGAAACCCAATCTTTGTCCCCGGCTTTGCCCAGCAAGGTCTTGGTAAGTTTTAATTCGGAAACCAGCACATCGTTGTTGAGCGATGTCGGGTTCTTCTGCGCCAATACAGCCGAAATTGCTACCGAGGCGGCGGCTTTGGACAGGCGTTCTTCGGTAGCCCTGTCGAGTTCTTTTTCCGCCCCTGCCAGCCCCGTGGTCGTAGCGGGTTCCGGGAGTGGAGGTAGTTCTGTCTTTCCGCTGAACAGCGAGCAACCCGTTAATAGTAGGGTTGTGAATAACCCTGTGAGTAGTGTTGATAACCGGGGCATACAGGAGTGGACGATTGTCCACCCCTGCGTCAACTTCAAGCACCGGGCGTAGTGGGAGGAGTCGTCGGACGGGGAGGGGGAAGGACGGCGGTATATTCCAAGGCAATGATAGCCGCATCAAGTTCTGCCTTCGTGTTCATCGAGAGCAGTTCAAGGCGAGTGTGGGCTTTGCCGGGTTGTGTGTATTCGCCGATAACCAGCGCGGTCTTGGCTTCGGAATTAAGGAGGGCGTTCCAGCCGACCGGGAGGACGATGTCTGTGAGTTCTGCTTTCATAGGTTAGATTGGTTGTTCGCCGGAGTTGATGTAATAGCCAGCACCCCCGTCGTAATGGTAGTCTGTCACCCAAACAGTCCCTTCGTTATATGGGTAACTGTATGTGTAGAAAATGTCCCCTGCGTTCGCCCGGTTTTCACCAATGGTATTTATTTCCGTGCCGTCGCCAAGGGCCGTCCAAATTGTCCACGACTCTGAATAAGTCCACGATTGTTGCTGGAAGTATTGGTCTTGGTAGGTTAGCGTTCCGTATGAGGTCTGCTTGCTTACGGCAAACCCGGACGGATACCAGCAATCATTGGTATTGCGCCCAATTAGCGTGTAGTATGTGCCGCCGTAGCCGTCCGTATAGACATAACTGTAATCGGCATAGGTATCCCAGCCCGTCCCGACTGCATCGGTGAGGTGAGCGTAAGCGCAAACGCTGTAAAGGAAGATGCCCGCCACAGGCGGGGACGAGGTAATGTAGTAACCGCTATACCCGTCAAATATGACAGTCCAAGTGTAGAGCGTTGAGGGGTCTTGCCATTCGCTAATGATGTCTCCGGCGTAATGAAAAGAACTTCCGCTACCAAATGTAATCGTGCCACCATTGCCATCTGCATAGGTGTAATTATACCGGATAAACCATTGGTAAATACCGCTTTGATTTGAACCCATCACATTTTGCCAATAAAACTCGCCGGGGTAATCAACAAGGTAGTAAGTGTAATAGCCGTATGGGTAGTAGCAACCACCCGTGTTGTCTCCATAGAACACATCGTATGACCCACCAAAGCCGTCTGCAAAAACATTGTGAGACGACCAAGCCCCATTACGCATTGTCCCAGAGGCATCAAGGCCGGATGTAGTTTCGCAATATGTATACAAGAATGTCCCGTAAGCGGGAAAATCACTTGCGCTGGACACAATGCCAATTGTTCCAAAAAACATATTACGGAGCGATTAAGTCACCAGCCAATATCCATTCATTGGCTCCAGCCTTAATAACTGTGCAAACGGCATATTGTCCATTCGTTTTTGTTCTCCCGGCACGAGAGTTCAATGTGACACCGCCTTGGGGCGTTATAACCAAGGGGTCGCTACCGGACTGAATAAGAACATATTGCGACCCAACAGGAATAGAAACACTTACATCTGTAGGAATGTAGACAGGTATTGGCCCGCCCGACCCAACGCCGCCGTGCTTTACAATGTTATTGGGATACCCGCCCGTAATCGTGTAAGAACCACCAATCGGATTTGTAATCTGACCTTGCGTGACGCTTCTGACATACTCCGTTGTAGCCAACTTGGTTGAATTGTCCGTGGTAGGCGCTGTTGTCGAAAGGACATATCCGTTAACTTCAAGTTTTTGGGTTGCCGTCCAAGCCCCCGTAGTGGGGCTAACGCCAATGCCCACATTGCCATTCTGGTCAATGACAGTCGATGTGGCATCCGGGCTGGTTGCATCCTCAACGACAAGCGCGTGACCCGTTCCAAGTTGCGTAATTGTGAGTTGGGCGGAAGTGGAGTTGCTTGTTATTGCAACACCAGCCGAAAAGGTATTAAATTGATTGGCTACAGCCGGGTAGTAATTTACGCCCCCGGTTCGGTAAGCAAACTTGGGGGACGCGGCGGTGGTTATCCAGATGTCTCCATTTGTAGCACTCGTAGGAGCGGTGGTAATTGCCGTGCCAAGGTTTAAGGACGGCGTAGTCGCCGTAGTGGTAGTGTTGACCTTCCCGGTAAAGGTTGCCCCAGAAAGGTTGGACTTGAGGCCGAGCGCATTCTGTAAGTTCGTATTACCAGAAACCGCCCCGGTGATATCGGCGAAGTCCACCGAGGTCGCAGGGGTAACGCCGCCGACATTGACCACCCAAGCCGTGTAAGTTCCTGCGCCCGTGTGGTAATTGATGTCCACAGTCAGCACACCCGTGCTTGTGCTGTATGTCAGCACTTCGCCGTGCATATGGTGCGACGCGTCGTAGGAAATGGTAAGGTTCTGCGTCGGGGTGTAAGACAAGCCCGTGTCAATCGTGAAAGTCTTGTTCCCGTTGCTGACGCTGTTGCTCGTGGTCGAGGTCGTCAAATAGCGGTCGCCAGAGATGGCCGCTGTTGTCTGGGTCGTAAGGTCGCCAAATCTAATGTAACTTTGACCTGTGCTGGCTGGTGGCAGTTCGATGCTAAACCCTGCGATGCGTGTTTCTTCTTGTGAAATTACAAGTTCCGTAGGCGAGGAAGGAAACTGTATTGCCGCTCCGGTAAGGGTGGTCGTGAAACCAGATGTTGCAGTTTCGTCTATGGTGATTGCACCCGTTAAAGTGCCACCCGTGGTAGGCAGGACTGTTTCCCACAGACCGCTTCTACGACCATAAGTAGCACCCGTTGCGCTTGCATCTTGGATATAGCCGTCTGGGTTATTGGCAGGGTAACCAGCGGTTATCTGGATTGTGCTGTCCGGGAAGGTCAGCCCTCCCCCATTTGGAGCAAGAACGAACTTGCCGTCGAGGGGTGTGAACTTGTGAAGATAATGCGTTCCGGCTCCGTTGTCATTGTAGGAGTCGATGACTAAATCGGCGTTAAGTAGATTGCGGAAGCCCGGAGCGTAGACAGTTCCAGAAAAGGATGCCCCCGTAAGGTCTGCCTTCAAGGCAAGAGCATTGCTCAAATCGGTCTGACTCGAAAGCGTGCCTCCAATATTTCCCCAATTAGCCGCGACATCCGGCGCAGTTACAACCTGCCACGAGCCATTCTTACGAGCATACTGACTTCCATCTGAAGGAGCATCGGCAAGTCCAGAGTTGTTGTAAGAAATCGGGTTAAACGCCGTCTGGTCAATTAGGTCATTGGTAACTGTGCAGGGAGTCTGAAGCACAGTCCATCGGTTCCCGCCCATATCTTGCACTTCGACTTCAAGCGTTGCGGTGGCAGACTGCTTGCCATCCAGCAAATATTCAACTTCGGCAGTATCAAACGAAAGAACTCCAATCTTGGAGTTGAACTTCATCACGCCTTCGGCTGTGACATTGACCGGGAATGTGTATCCAACCGGGACTGTATTGGTTAGGCGCTGGTCGCCCGAAGAAGTTCTGTCGTTGTAGTATGTATTTTCAACCAGCGTCAAATCCCACACCGCGTCAGAAATACGAGTAACAGACGCTTGGAACTTACTTTTCCCACGCTGATAGAAATCAGTTTCAACTGTATCCGGGTAATAAAAGTCGGAAATGCCAAAACTGCCAATGTTTATACGAGCCGTGGCCAATCTTGCCCAATGCGTAGCCAGCGACCAAGAGACAGATGAGTTTGCAAGGTCTGCGTCTTGGTAAGGTAGGATGTTAGCCGTTGTCGTAATTGCAAGGCTCCCGGCGCGAGGGGTCGGCGAAAGGGTAATCCGCTTTTCCTTGTTGGCGGTTAGCGTCGTCAGCGTTAGGGCCGGAGTCGGAGCGTCTACAAACTCGCCTTGGAAGGCGACAGGGGTCTGGTATACCTTTATGGTAAAAGACTCTCTGGCGGTCAAGGAGCCGACCTTAAGAGGGATACGGCGGGATGTGCAGGACGGAACAAGTCTTGTAGCGTCCATCGACATCGAGGCCCGCACGCCAACAGTTAGGAAGTCTACCTTAAAAATAGTAGCGGACAACTTGGCCACGACCACGCCCCCTGCGGAGATTACGCTGGGCATTGCATTGAACAGCGTGTTCAACTCCGTTTCTGTAGCATCGTAGGGAATGGTAGCCGTGTTGGCTCCAAAAGTTACCTCCCAACTTCCTGCGGTTGGTGCGCTATCAACTATCCCGACCGCCACACGAACAATACAGTTGTCCGGGAATAGCACCTCGTCGTGGAAATCTGTCCCGGTATTGGACTTGCGAACCAAGTGTAATTCAAGGGATACTTTATCTCCCTGTCTAAATGTAATGGCTTCTGCGTTGTTGTTGCTATTCCAGCCGTCGTAAAGACGGCCATTGGAAGCATCAATCCACAGGTTGAGGTTCTTGGAGTTCATTAGACGACAATGCGAGCAGGGACGGCAAATCGGGTTCCTTGGACAGTAATCAATATCTCGTAAGGATAGTTAGCGTTTGAATAAGGAGCCGTGATAGGAGAAAACCCGGAGTCAAAAGCACCAACATCATTCATCGTAGCAAACGGGTTGGTTTGCGCAGGCGAGTTTGAGTAGTCCATTGCGGCTTTTTGAGCAAGGGTCGGGGCGTTTGTTGAGGCCGATGAAAAGCCGTTGAGAATAGTTTGAAGACCCGTTACTTCCGATATAGGGTGCGTATGCGTGGCGTTTGCCTTTCCGGAGTTAAGGTTGGTCAGTTCGGTTTGAAGACCAACAATGCCAGAAATGGCGTGGTTGTGGGTCGTGTCCGACTTTAATGCCAGAGCGGCAGTCAGTCCGGTCACGCTGGAAAGCGTATGGGTATGGGCCAGCGGGGCATAGCCAAAGGTTAGGTCATCCTGCGTGGCAAACACATTGGTCGCGCTGGGAGTTGTGGATTGCTGAATGGCATCTTTTTCGTCCTGCGTGAACACGCCGTTGACTTCAAGGTTGGTGACTCGGATGTCGATGGCTACATCAGATGCCTGTAACGCCGATATGTCCGCCCCGGTAATGGCTCCAATGTTGGTTCGCGCTTGCGTCTTTTGGGCAGGGGAGAGTGCCTGTGATGTGTCATAGCGAACCACGCTGTCCGCTGGGATTACATCGCCCCACGATTGGAGGGTATACGAGTCCGTGTCGATAAGGTCATTAACGATAGTGCAAGTCTGTTGCACCAAGGTTTGGCGGTTTCCATCCGCCTCAATCTCGACCTCAACATACGCTTCGGCTGAAGCCTTCCCGGCAAGAAGGAGTTCGGTATCAAGAGTGTTTAGGCTTAATGAGCCATACTTTGTGGAGAACCCAATTAAGCCGTTTCCGTCTGCTTGAATGGCAAGGACATTGTAAATCTTGACCCCGTTATTAAGGACATATCCTGCTGTGTATTGAGCCTGCCGGAGTTCATACTCGTTTGCAGATATCTCCGATACAGTAAGGCCACACGCATCTCTAATTGCCGTTGCAGAAAGGTCGTTAATGTTGATAGGCGCACTCCATCGCACCACGCCGTCGGGGGCCATTGTTCCACCAAGGCGGAATGTTCCTGCTTTGGGGGCCGGGGTGATAACCATTCTCCAGACGCGATAGTCGCTGTCGTAGGCAGGAGCGTGCGTCTGCGTAACTACAACTGTTGTGGTAGAAGGTGTAGTCCAAGTGTTACATACGGCCACCGGGGCCTGTTTGATGTGCAACTGAACGGAATGCCGGGCTGACCCGCTTCCTTGGTTAGCCGTTCCAATCCCAATGGAACAGGTCGGGGTAAGGTTGTTTGCGCCAACGGCAATTGTTCCGCTTGGGATGCCAATGTTATTCCAATCAATCTTGTAGGTAGTAGACACCTTTAAAACGGCCACTCCTCCATCGGTGATAATGCCCGGAAGGGCATTTAGAAGCACGGAAACCTCATTAGCAGTCGCATCATACGGGATGGATGGGGTGGTCAATCCAGCGTAAGAAAGGGTGAACGCCCCGGATTTTGGTTCTACATCCAGAAGACCAACAGCCAGAGTAATGTTAGCGGAAGACGGCCATACGACCTCCTCCATAAACGCACCCCCCGTTTGAGCCGCTTTCTTGACCCAATGCAGTTCGACCCCAAGCGTATCCCCCTGCTTCAACTTTAAGTTGTCAAGGGTTTCGTTGGATTGCCAATCGGCCACAAAGGCCCCGCGCACCGAGTCGGCCCAAAGTGTAATCGCTGGTAGTGCCATTTAGATTGGGGTGTTGTCCACCACTCTGCTGGCCTAATCAATCAAAGGTCGTCCGAAAACTTTACCTTGGATAAACGCCAAGTGTAATCGGTATCGTCATTTGCGTATTGGGAGTGAATATCCACATAAAACTTGCAAAAGCCTTCCCCCGGATTGGGCGCACCATCAGAAATCTTGTTGGTGTTTTTAAGTTTAACCCCAACAATATTGTCAAAAAATTGAAACGATGCGTAGGAGTCAGTCGTAATCTTGAAGGATTTCTTGACAGTAAACTTGGTTTTTTTGAGAGGGTTTTCGTAAGGGTAGCAATTTGTTCCCGGAGGGTAGTCCCAAGTATAGCCGTAATTTGGGTAAGTCGGGTCGTATGGAACGGGTAGCCGTTGCTGGGTTCTATTGTCCCAATAATACCATTGCACCTTTTTCCAATGCCCGGCCCTCCACCCCCCCTCGTCGCAAAAACCGAGTTCCACTTCGCCCGCGCCCGGATGCCAAGGAATAAACTTGTAGTCGTATATAGGTGGATACTGTCCGGGGTTTTTTTGTGAAATAACGGGAATTGTTCCGTCAAAGGGCTGTAACTCGCGAATATTCCAACTGTGCAAGGATGTCTCAACTTCAATCTCTACTTCGACTGTTCGGTCGCCATAAACTCCGTGGTTATACCAAAAGTAAAAGTAAAGGTCGCGCAACCAAGGTTTGTTGTCCGGTGGGGATGCCGGGAGTTCTTGAGTGTAAATCTTGTAATCGTCGGGTGCGCCGTATGGGTCGCCACCGGGCAAATCAACTTCGTCTCCCGTGTCGTTAAAGCCCGTAAATGTTCCGTCTCCATTTTCAACAACTGTGTAGTCGTTTCCATCAACATCCGTCCACCCGGTAACAATCCCATCGGAGTCGTATTGATACAGTTCGTCTCCATTTTCATCAGTTGGATGCTTAACGCACTTTTTCCAAGTGGGTGCATAAATATTTTGAGGGTTGGCCTTGGATGTGTAACAAACCCCAATCAACCGGGGCGGGAACTTTCCGTGACCTTCGCCTTCGGTAATGTGTGTCCATCTGTCCGTAAACGACTCAACCTCATTGCCGTTATTATCGGTCGGTAAGCCGACATCGTCTCCGTTGTCATTGGTGTATACCCAAGTAGTAGTTCCATCTCCGTTCTCTATTTCCGTCCCTTGGTTAACATTCCCATCTTCGTCAGTCCAAGAGGTAGGGTTTCCATTTTCGTCGTAATCGTAATAGTCAGAGCCATCTGGCTTTTTTGGCGTTTGTTTGTCGTTAAACACAAATCCGTAAGCGCGACCAATGTTCTGGACAGCGTTACCAAGTCCATTGTCCAGCCCATATTGATGAGCAATGGGCGCGGCGTAGTATCCGGGGACTTCCCCGTCAATAAAACTAAAGGCATCCGGCTTGCCGGGGTCATAATCTTTCTGGTAATACCAAGTTCCGGCTCCCGTGTCTTCATCTCCATCCAAGAAAGCAAACTCTGTGCTTGGCCATACCCCTTGCGAAAAATGCTTGCTTTGATAACCAACGGCACACTTGTTTGCCGGTAGGACTCCCTTGTCCTCGTAATACCAATCTCCGTCCCAAAGTGAAGGCACGCCCGCTTCGCCGTTCCGATAAGTGTCTGGCGAACCATCCGGGCGATAGTATATGCTCGGCTTTTCAAACACAACTTGATTAACGCCGTGCTGGTCTACGACGGAACTATACCAAAAACTAACAAGTTTCCTCCGGTCTGTTGGGGCTTCGCTCCAAGTTGCGTGCGCGTCTTCGCTAACTTGCTGTGGCGATGCCGTATCTCTTGCAATGTATTGCCCGTTAGGTGCAAACTTATCCTTAACACGCAATAATATATGCTGAAAATATTCAGATGACAAACATTCATAAACAGAGTAAACATATCCGTAGAGGCTGGCATTGGTTATCTCCTCCGTGTCCATCATCGGATTAGTGTATGGGTGTGAAACCATTGTATCAGCACCAAAAAGCATTGCATCAAATCCATACCAAGGTCTTTGGTTCTCCGGGAGAACGCCGTGATATGGTATGCGATACCATTCGTTTTCCATAAACCCAATTGCTTGTAACTTGCCTTCGTATTGGTAGGTTGGATGTTCCTTCAAACTACGAGGGGCTAAAACCCAAGTTCTAATTCCCTCTTTGTCTACATCAAGAAGGGGGCCTTGCTCCTCCTGTCGCTCATCACGCATATAGTAGTAATCCGGGTTGGCTTCCGTGCCACGATTTTCCGGAGGGATAAGATACTCGTAGCGCAAACTTGCCACATAAATGTGGCCGTTCATAGTCACGCTATGTCCGTGTCTGTAAACTTCGCCTTCCTTCCACTCTGGAATTATGGGCTTCCAATCAATCCAATTCAACGGGCCGTGCCACGACATTGAGCCATTAAATTGAGGTTTTTCCGGGTCTGTTTCGTTCGGAAAAGACAAAACAGTTCCAAGGTATGGAAACGGGGCTTGTCGGTATGAATACTCTACTTGGCACTCATATTTGTATTCGCGACCCTTGAAGGTCTTTACGACCATCTGCCCGTAAGTGTATACCCGGTCTTTATTCCACTCCTCTCCCCACTTGTAAGCGGGGACGGGGCGTGGCCCGGATGGCCCTCCTCCAGACATAGGTTAGAGAATATCCCACCACCAAACGGCGGTATTAGCCCCAGCCTTGAGGCGGTTAACCACCAAGTTTCCACATACGATTTGCGCGATGCTGTGGTCGTCTGCGTATGTAGCAGGGACATCTCCCGGCCCACCGGGGTCTATAGTAGACCTCCGGATGCGGGCTATTGGAAAACATCCAAAAGTATTGGTGTCGTCATCCAACTTGTCTCCGGACACAAACGCTATTTCTACCTTTGTAGGAAAGTATTTGTTGGAAGAACTATCCTCTGAAGGTTGGTATGTTGCCTTGGCATATACAAATCCGGGAGCGTTTGAGACATCCAAATAGACCTCTGGCTCATCAATGGCCTTTGTGCCGATTTTGGGGATTATTTTGTTTATGACCCCAACTTGAACGGCCACATACCTGTTGCTACTCGTGGTCGGATTGCCCGCTTGCGGGCTTGTAAAGGTAACTGTGAAGGGGCATTCATCGTCTGGCGCAATGTGGTAAATGTCAGAGCGGACACCTTGGAAAACATTGCCGTAGTCGTCGATGGTGCAGATAGGATAGATAAGCCCCTTGATTTTTCTGGCATCCTCAAGGGACGCATACTTGATAGTCGGAACTCTCGACCCCTTGCGAGCGACGCTATATTCATTTATCACCACGCCAGATGCGGCGGGGAGAGCAGGTGCTTCCCCGTAAGTAAGTTGGCGACCAGACCATTCTGCTACCTCTATGTAGTATAGGCCCGCCTTTGACTTCATAACCAGAGGAACCTTGCCGTCGGTCATCCCTCGCGTTGAGAGATAGTTGGAACCCGTAATGTCGCAAAACACTTCTGCTCCGGAAGCAAACTCGCCATCGGTAACTCCGTTTACAGTTGCGTATTTATATCCCGAAGCGTGGGCGTGGGACTTGTTAGACATCCACCCGTTGCGTCCTCCCTTGGTTCCGCCAGCGGCGTGGCCAGAGTTGTAGAAAAACCGACCAATAATTATGTGTATCCATCCTGCCCGAAGATAAACAAACCAAGGATGGTGGTGGCGATACTTCTCATCTACTCGCAGGGTCGAGCCAGATGCGGTTCTGGTTAGCCGGACACCTTGGCTTGGCTGGATGGCAAACTTCTCAAGAGCCGCCGCAAGGTTATTGATGTGAGACGGCTTAATGACTCCTCCGGAGTTGGCTACGGGGAGTAAAAGGGAAGATGGCGCACGGCCACCTTTGCTTACATTGTCAGCACACATCTTTAGGCTCCAGCAATAGTATGCGAGAAGGGGATGTTGTCAAAGGGAGAAGGGGCGTGGTCGCCAATCTTGCCGGGAGTATTATTGTTGCTACCAAACTCTTTGTAAACTTCCTTGTTCCAAGTCCTTCCAAGTTCGGATTGTGTCCACTCCGCAGACACCTTGTAAATGTTGCCATAAGGCGTGACGGAAACCCCGGTCAGAAGAAAATTGCCCCCAGAAGGCATAGGCCCATTTGCGTAAGCCGGGGTAGATGCTGTTTTTCCAATATTGCCCATCAGACGGCTGGCCGCTGAACCTTTGGTGTAGAATGACACACGGACTGTAGCGCGAGGAGTTAAAAACGACTCTATGCCCCCCATATTGCCCGGAGACGAGGCAATGTTAAACCGCTCAAAGTCTTTGCCGTTGTTATTAACAGTATCAATGTAGTCAAAGAACTTGTAGTTTGGATTGGTGGCGGTGGCTTTTTTCTCAATGGCCATTTCAGAAAAACGAGGGTGGAACACCATCGAGGTTTCTCCGGTCGTGGAAGATACTTCACACTCCGCAAAGGTAGGGTCTTGGGTAATGCCAATGTATTCGGCGGTAACCACACAGGAGTTGTTCATCCCGTATTGGGCCTCTGCCTTAATACATCCCAACCCAGAGTTCATTGGGTGCGTGGAACCACGGCTTGGCAAAGGGGGCATCCCGGTGGCGTGGTGGTAATACCATTTGAATGACCCTTGGAGTAAGCCTCGTCCATCGTTGGAGATGGAGAAGTCTGGTTGGCCAACGGCGTTGGTTAACCCGTGTTCAACATTTCGGGCTGGAGTTGGGAGTGGAAATGCCGGGTTGGGAAATGAAAGATTACTCATAGGTTACTTGGGTTTTGCGTCGGAAGGGTATATATTGGGAACAAAGATGCCGTTAGAGTCGCGGTAGTTACCCGTGAGAGACTTTTCAATCCGGTCAAGGAAGCCGTTTGCCTTGCGCAGTTCATCGTATTGTCGCTTGCCAAGATTGGCTTCTCCCCCAAGGGCCATACCACCACCAACTTTACCCAATTGGCTAACCACACCTCCCCCTCCCTTGGTAATTGTTCCAAAGGCCGCATCGTCGGTAGAGCCGTATTGGGCTTTTAATTCGCCATACATTTCCTGCAATTTCTTGTATTCGTTGGCATCAATTACGCCGTCTGCATAAGATGCTTTGTAGAATAGGGCATATTCTTGTTCCATATCTTGGAGTTTGGCAGACTCGTATTTAAACTTTTCATCCGCTATTTCGCGGGAGGTCTTACCTTCCAACTGCATCATTCGGAGTTTCTTTTTATGTCCGGCCTCATCCCATCTGTCGGCAGTCTTTGCAACATCTTCGGCCATCTTCAACTTTAGGTCATTAACTTTTTGGACTGCCTTTACCCGGTCTGCCTCAAGGAGCGTAGTCTTATTGTCCAACTTTTCCATTTCCGTTTTAGCGGCTTGTAATGCCTCAAGCGCATCGTCGGCATTTTTCTGTGCTTTGTTAAGGTCGGCCTCCGAATACATCTTACCATCCTTTCTGTGTGGGTCTTTGACATTATTTAAGTGCGCGTTGGCGGCACGCCAAGCGTCCATCGCACTTGTCAACTCCGGCTCCTTGTCTTCCTTGTCGTCCCGGACTTGTGCCATTTGGTCTTCAACGGCGGCGACGGCTTCCAAACTTTCCGCAAGAGGGTTTAAGTTGGTTGCGGTGTCAAGTTTTCGCTGGGCGGCGGCACTTTCTCTGGCGTGCTTCTTTTTTGCAAGTCTTTCTTTTCTTGTTTGCGCCGATGATTTGAATGTTCCCGTGCCTTCGGTTTCTCCTGCTTTTTCCACACCTTCAGCCTTTTCTCCAAACAATGACCCAACGCCCTTGGTTTCCATCTGCTTGATTTCGTCGGCAGTCATAGGTCGTTCCCTTCCAAGTTTCTCGTCATATATGACTCTGAACAGTCTGGCTCGCGACTTATGAACATCCCTTCGGATAGAAGCCATTTCTTCAGAGTGTTTCTTTTCTCTTGCCGCAGTATCACGCAACACCGCAAGATTTTTATCCCGGAGTTTTTTAAGCGGGTCTGTTGCCTCAAGGGTTCTGGTTGCGTGATTATACACTTCAGAAGGCCCACTTGCACGGGAAAAATCTGCGGTCAATTCATCGCCAACGCCCGTTCGTAAGAAGTTTAGGGCTTGTTCTCTTGTAAACTCAACAAAGCCAAAGTCAGTTTGGTCTTCCAACTTTTTTCGCTTTGCCGCTTTTTCTTCCGTGGTTCCGGTAAAGGTATCCGGGTGCTTGAGCCAAAGTTGCTTGGCAAGGTTAAAGTCAATATTCTTTCCTTCTTCTTGTTTTTCAAACTCTTTTTCCGCTCTTTTTTTGATGTCTTCAAAAGACAACTTGTCGGTTCTTGTTGGGTCAGTAATGTCCAGATGCGCTTCTTCGGCTTGTATTGCCTTGATGCGGTCTTCCATACTAATTTTTTCAAACTGCTTTGCGGAATATCTTAACCCGGAGCCACCGCTTGTAGCCAAGTCATTTACTGCCTTTTGTTCTTCTGCTGTTATCTTATCGGCGGCTCCGTGTTCACGCTTAAACTTGGCTCCAGCCGCCAATCTTTCCTTTTCAAGAGAATACGACTCAACAGCGTCAAGCGTAGACATTTGGTTTTTGTTGTTCAGTATCTTCCAATAATCCACCATCTTTGCAAGAATGCGGACGGCTTCCATTAAGTATTGAATGAAATCTACGACAATTTCAATGATAGGAGCCGCTTCGGCAACCATCCGGTTCCATTGGTCGTTAAGGTTGGACATCAATATGCCAACTTTCCGGTGCGACGCAATCTGTTCGTTGGTCATCGCATTCTCGTTCTTTAGGAACTCGTTACGCTTTTCCTCGTTTGTGCCAATCTCTTGGATGAGTGGGAGCAACTGCTGGTAGTTGCGACCAAGAGCCATCTGGCCCGCTTGCTGACGCTCCGTTTCGTTGCTAATCTTCATTAGCGATACCGATAGGTCTGCAAAGCCTTTGGCTGGCTTGGTAGCCATATCGCGCACCTGTTCGGCAGAGAAACCCAACTGTTCAAAATCTTTTCGTATGTCTTGGCTCTTAAGGCCCTTCATCGCCGTAGCACCAAAGGTCTTGAAGCCCATCATCAGCGAACGGATAGACACCCCGGCATCATCTGCCGCCAACTTCATTGAGTGAACCTCCGTAGGGTCAATGCCAAACTTGATGGACATCTGGCTGACCTGCTTTGCAGTAGCGATGTTCTCTTTCATCGCGTGTTCTAACTTGTGAAAAGCACTTGCGCCAATTGCCACGGCGGAGAACATCCCGGCGAGTTTCCCTGTCACCGCAGAGGCAAACGAGTTAGCCGCAGTCTGAATATAGCCAAACTGTTGAGCGGCCTGTTGGCCGTTTACGCTTACTGTGACCGCCGCATTGTGGGATGAACTGCTCATTTTCGTTTATTGCGCTTGGCTTCAGCGGCCTGCTTTTTTGCCTCCGCTACCTTTTGTTGCATCTCAACCTCAAGTTCCTTTAGGACTTGTTTCTCGTAGACCGCACGGGCTTCGTCCTCGGTCGATAAAATCTTGATTTCAGCCCCCTCGTTGATGGCTACAGTCGTCAAATACCACAAGGCTTGGCCAACCGGAGTATCCCAAGCGGCTTTCTCCGGGATGTGCAACTTGACCATAAGCGATGTCGCAAGCGACAACGCAGGAGGGAGGTTCTCCTTTTTAGGCACTAACGAGTTGTCTTCCTTCTTGTAGACCTCCGGGGCAGATGAACAGGTCTGGATGTAGTTAAAGACCTTCCCGACAGTCCGGTAGAAGAACTCGATGTCACTCTCCATCTTCCCCTGTCTCCAATAATCCGCTATGGTAGGTCGTCTAAACGCTTTGGAAGGATGCTCGGAAGAACATACACGCAAGAGAACCAGCACCGCCTCTGGGGTGATGCCTGTATCCGGCTTCTTGTCTATGAACGGCGATTTGAGGGCCGTAAGATATAGCATATGGCGCAAGGTGAATGGTTTCAACTTGTAGCCCAATATATCCCAAGTTTCTGGGACAATGAAGGCGGACAGGAAGCGTCCGTCCATATGCTATTGGCAATTAGATGCCGTAAGCGGTAAAGCCACCAAGTTGCTCGTATGCCTTACCGGAAATGGAGAGGGTGTGAAAACCCTTTGCTTGACCGGAATACGAAACAGACTCGATAAGGATATCGTCGCCGTTAATAGTGAGTTTGTCACCAATCTTGACTGTGTAGGGCGTGGAAAGAAGAACACGGCCATCAATCGAGACATTGGCACGGAAATCAGACATACGCACACCAACAACCTTACCCGCTTGGTTCGTCACTTCCTGCACATCGGCGTATTGCTGGTCGCGCTTGTAAGAGTCGATGATAATGCCTGTAACAGCAATATCGTCGAGGCCGTAGTGTAGGACTGTTCCCTTGGTGATTACATCACCGGGAGTGCCGGGTGCGAGGGGTAGAGGAGGATTTGCGTCGGCCATAAGCGTATTTCCAATGGACGCTTGTCAACTTACCAATCCTGCTCTGCGTCCGGGTCAATCATCCAATACCCTTTCATTAGGTATTTTGCGCTCTGGGCAGAGACGAACTCGGCTGTCTTATCAAGCGGACGCTGTAGCCATTCAGTCCACTTCGACTCCCCGACCTTATCGGACAGGTCGTATATCGGCTTGGATATCTTCCAAAGCAGTCGTGCGAGTCGAATGTAGAACCACGCCTTCACGGCTTTTGAGCCGTGTCAACGATAGGGGCCACCTGCCTGCGACCTCTCGTATGGTATCCCCAGACATCCGGAGGGGTGGTTATCCCAACACGCTGGAGGCAATTATAAACTGTAGCGCGAGTTATACCCGTCTTCTCGACTATTTGGGCAACAGTCAAACCTGCTTGTGCGGCTTCAATGACGGCTACCTTAACACTCCCCATCGGCCTCCGGGTGTCCTTCTTTTTTGGGTCGGCTGGCTTCTTCATAGGCTTTGATTTTGAGATGGGCTTCGTATACCTCCCGGCCAAGACGGAGTCCCTCACGGATAATCCAATCGTGGTGGGCGCGACTAATCATTACAACCTCACGAGGGTCTTTATACGGGGACTCCCACTTCTCGTCACTTTGTGGCATTAAATTGTGATTTGTATTCTGCGGGGGTGGGAAGTTTGATGCTCAAACGCCGGGCGGCGGCATAGACCGCATAGCGGTCAACCCCCCATCGCTTAACAATAGTTGGGGCGGGAAGGTTCTGATGGCCAAGGACGATGTCTTTAATTGTCCCCCAACCTGCTCGCTTCATCCCGTTTTTGCGCACTACAGGGTTGTGCATCTGCACTCGTAGGCGTTCACGCAACTGTTCATTCTCCCGGCGGAGCCGTGTGCTTTCGGCTTGAAGCAAGTCCAGCGTCTTGGTTGGGTCGGTAGCGGGGTTCATTTGGTGGCTTCCTTCCAAGTGTATGTGGCAAGGGAGACGATTTCCTTGGTTTGCTCATTGCCGATAACCGAGGTGACCGACTCCAGCATATCGTGCATCGTCTGGCCTGCGAAGATAACGGCCTCTAACTTCAACTGTAGGGCCTTATTGGAAGCAATGAGACTCTCTGGGGCAAGAGTGGTAGAACTGCCGTCTTGGGCCAAGCGGGTGACCTTTACCTCTATGCCGTATGTCCGGCCATCGTCCTCAAAGCGAACCAATGTATCCTTGTCCGGGGTATATTCGGTTGCGTCTGGGGTAAGTGCGTGACCCGTAAGGATGCTGTCCTCCAACTCGCGCACTCGCTGGGCGAGGGCTTGCTTGTCGGCCCAGAGCAGGTCAAAGGTTTCTTTTGAGATGTATTGCGGGAGTGGTTCGCTCATAGTTTCTTTTTCTTTTTTCGTCGTGATTGTAGGATTGATTTGGTAATTGGGCTTGGGGTTTCCCACCAGACCGCTTCACCGCCAAGTCGGTAGTAATGTCCATCTCCGGCATCGCCGTGGGATGCTCCGCATCCACATTTGCCAAACTCACGGGGACGATGCAAGACGATGAAGTCGCCACACTTCGCGCACTTAAACGACAACCCTTGGAAGGCCGGGGGCTTATCCATTGATAACATCAGCCCAACCTTTGAGTTCGCCGTGGTAGTTCTTTGCGCAAATGAAGTTGCCGGACTTAATCGAGAGGGCGTTGCCCGCTTTGATTAGGCGTTCAATATGGTTCTGGAGTCGGGCAATCTCCTCGTCACGAGCATCGGGCTGGGCTTCCGGCTTGGGGAAACGGCTTTCAAAACTTTGGAGTGAGTCGGCAATCCGGGATGTGGAGTCAGCAATCTTGGCGAGCAAGGCGTGTTGGGGGTCAGAGTAATGGCTCATTGGTGTGTGGAGATGTTCACTTTATCGGCGTAGCAGTCAAGGGTAAACCATCCTTCGTCCATTTGTTGCGCTCCGGACTGAATAGGTTAGTCCAAAGTTTCGTGTAAAAAATAGATACAGTAGCAGTCTTGTTGTATTCCCAGATTGTCTGCTTCTTTCCAGCCAACACGCTACCCGTTCGTCTTTTTCTCCCAGATGGTTGCCTTGCTACCCCGGCAGGAAGTTTCGGCAGATTGCGTTTAAGCAACTTGTCTGCGTATCTGTTTACTTCGCTCACTTCTTTTTTGCTTTCCGCCGGGCTTTAGCCCGACGCTTCTTGGGCTTGGGTGGTTCTTGGTGATATAACATCGGGTCAAGAGTGTTTAATGGTTTCAGTAGGAGTCCGACATCAACCAAACCATCTGCGAAGGCCGTGTAGTCCATTTCGGCTACAAGGTAACGCTGACCAAACATTGTGAGTCCACACCCGGCTTGAATGGTGTCTGGCGGAAGAACAATCCGGTCTGACTCTCGTTCGTATTTTTTGCTCATTGATATGTTGCAGAGTTCCAATTCTTTACGGAGTTGCACTTGTTAAACCAAGTGCTTTTGGTAAGTGCTTCAAGGTCATCACGCAGGGCGTTTCCGGCTTTAACAACGCGCTCGTAGTCATCGGAAGGGACGGCGGTAACAAAGGATGCAGAGCGTAGGCATTTAACCTCTGCCTCAAGAAGTTTGTATTCCTCCAAAGACACCCATTCAGTTTTGCCCGTATTGCCCCCGCCCAACTCTTTCCAAGTAACTGTCATTCGCTTTGGGTCGCTCATTTGGTTTCGCCCCCCTTGGCGGCGTTCCAGCCATCGTCCAATTTGTTGAGGTATTCCGATGATATGCGTCCTTCGACAATGTAGTTAATGAGGAAGGCGTGAAGTTTATCTCCAGCCTTGGTAAGCCTTTCGACATCGGCTTTCAATCGGTCAGCGTCAGCCTTTAAATTAGCCACCTCCTCCTGTAATCCACCAATCTGGTTGAGTTCGTGAATGCGTTCGGTGCGGGCGCGGGCGTTTGCCTGTGGCGACGGCAGTTTTTTCATCGCTTGGCTTTTTTCTTGGACTTGGACTTTATCTTTAAGCGATTACGCATCTTCACTCGCTCGTTGAGTAGGCGAGCAATCTCGTTCTCGTATGCTTCGATAAGTTTGATTTCGTTAAAGCCCACGACAAAGATGCGCGGAGGCCATTGGGGAGTATGCTCGCTCATTGGTTAGCCCCCTTGTCGTCACGAGTCTCGACCCACTCGGCAATGGCATCAGCCAGAGGCTCCCGGTGGCGGTAGCAATACCATACCTCATCTCCGGCTTCTCGTAGTGCCTCACAGCGACGGCGTAGCCGTGCGTTCTCCGCCTTGAGCGTAGCCATATCTTCGCCCACGCCCTTGAGGGCGTTGTAGAAATCGTTTGTCTGACTCATTAGGCGTAGTTAATGTGGCTCTTGGTTGCAGAGAGGAAGGTAAGGGCGTTACAGCCGTTAACCACCTTCGCCTCCTTGTCGGTGAGCAAGCGTAGCCGGGAGACATTAGCCATCTGCTTGGAGAGGGCAATGAGCAGGTCGGTGTCGATGTTCAGCGGAACAATGGTGTCGGAAGTATGGAGCATTAGATTGCGCAGTTCCATAGCGTAGGAGTGTGGCGAGCCGAACTTATCTTCTGGCTCACAGCGGAGGCAACCGATACCGAACCGCCCCTTGAGGGAAGACAGTTCGTCGTGTCCGGCGTTGAGAGCCGACACAAGGTCGTGAACTGCCGGAGACAGTTCGCAGTATTGTTTATCGTAGGAAGGCATCGTGTGTGTTTGGTTAGTCGTGTGTATATGTTGTGGACGAGTGGATGACTGTTGTCAAGTGCTTATCCGAGGAAGACGGACTTCAGCGCGACAATGGGGAAGTCGTTATAGATGGTGCATCCGGGATACTTCACCAGCATCTTCTGGATGCCGTCGCGGATGTTGTCGGAGCCACACTTGAGGTAGCGGTAGCCCTGCTTCGGGTCTTCGCCCGGCAGGACGAACACAACCTTGTCGGTCATATCCTTGACTACCTTCTTGAGAGCCTTTTCGGCTTCCTTGTCGGCATCAACCTTATGGACGAGAATGTCCACGAGGTCTACAAACTTAAGGGAGGTAGCAAAGTCCCAGCCGTAGTCGCCGGGCTTGGCAAGGAGCGCGAGGTCTTCAGCCTTGCGTTCGGCGATGGCGGACACCCAGCCGATGCTGGTAGAACCGCCGTGACCTTCGTTACAGGCGGTGCAGACAGGCTGGCCGTTGAGGCAGACAGTCGTGGTGAAGCAGATGGTTTCTTCGGACATCCACTTTACAGTCTTGTAGGACTTAAGCGTGAGCGTCTGGTTATTGATGGTGAGTGCAGTAGTCATATGTCGTGTTGGTGTATATATGTGTATGAACAGTTGTAAGGTAGTCGTCAAGATTATTTTTTAGCCTCGTGCTGGCGGAGGTTATACCGGGCAAGGTTCTCGTGGAACTGTGCATTGTATAGGTCTACGGACAGCCGTCCGATTTCCTCAAGCGAGGTAGACCGAGTGAACGGCTCCCCGGCTTTAAGCGATACTGCCCGGTGAAGGGCAGACTCGATGTCGGTGCGAACCAGCGTCTTCTTGCTGACGATGGTGGTGAGGGCTTTGAGCCGGGTGTTATAGTTTTTCTTTTCCATAGGTGTAGTGGTGGCGGGGATTAGCGTTCGTCCTCGTGTCCGTTGAGGCACTCGCACATCGTGTGGTCGGTGTCGTTGAAGACCATCATCGAGGCTTTGTTCTCAATCGTTTCCATCCGGGCTTCGGTGTTGAGGTATTTGGCGCTCCCGTAAGCAGTCGCATTGCGAACGCCGAGGAGGTTGAACCATTCGGTTCCGAGGTCGGTTACGACGGCGTGGGAGTAGTGCTTGGTTTTCATACGCGGTGGGTTGGTGAAGATTATTTCTTCTGGATGATTGGAGCGAATGCTTCGGCGAACTCCTTGTGGAGCGTAGCCCACTTGGCCTTGGGGCTGACCTTGACATTTACCTTGTCCAGCCAGACCAGAGCGGTGTGGCGGATGTTGGCGGGCCGGGTGAGGAACAATCCGTCCTTGGCACAGGACAGAGCCTGCGCGGTGGCGAAGATTTGGATTTGGTCGAACTGCGTGAGGGTGATAGTATTCATATGTGCGTTGGGTGAAGGTCTATGTTATGGATTATGGGTGAACAGGTGTCAAGCGTATTCTGTTAGAAGGACATCCCGGAGTCTTTGAACGCGCCCTGTGACCGGGCGGACTTGGTGAGGGCTTGGCAAGCGTCCCAAGCCACATTGTATTGTAGGACGGCCTCCTTGAACTCCGGGCTATCTTCCCCGAACTGCTTGCGGGCTTCCTTGAACCCGACAGTCTTCTGCTGGAGGTTGGCCAGCAGGGGCTGACGGAGCGTTTCGTATTGGGCGTATGTCATATGGGATGATTGATTACATTCACTATACTCAAGCCGTCGGTTATGTCAAGCGCATAAAATAAAGACAAACTATGCACCCGGCTAAAAATATGTTGTTGACATATCCACACAATGTAGTAGGATACAGTTCTTCAACCGCACTACACACATACAACTATGTCTCATCCGCACATCCACCTCATCCAACACGCACACGCCGTCCTGCGAGGTCGCAACATCCTCCCCGGTAGCGAGTCTGCTTACGAAATCTGGTTTCGCCACTTCGACGGCGACGCGAAAGAAATCATCGAGTCGGTCAAGGAACACGGCGACATTCTCCCGTGGCTCTACGACCAAGCCGACCTCTACGCCAACACCGATGCCAACTACTCCACGCCTCACGGGCGCAAGGTCGCTCGTCGCCTCCTGTCCCAATTCGCCAACTGAAAATATACACTTGACACCTGTCCACCTTTCTGAAATAACATATCTACTCAAGCACGACATCTCTATGGAACCCACCAACCAAAACGAACGCCAGCCCATCACCAGCACCGCAGACTTCAAGGTCGCCTGTAAGAACGCCAAGAAGCACCTCCCGGAAACTGTGATGCGTCTTGTGAGCATCCTCATCAAGCAGGGACACGGAGCCATCCTCGCGGATGCCATCCAGCACCTCTCCACGGACACGGGCGTGAAGTGCGTCCGCCCCAACAACTCCCGTGAGGTTGAGCGTATGACCCGCAACCTTTCCAAACTCCGTATCAACGGAGGCATCCTCTAACCCCCAGCCCAAAACCACACCAACACGACAGACCTATGAGCAAGCCCAACTACATCAAGCCCGCTTCCATCCGGAAGTTCATCAAGAGCCACGGCAAGCGCACCTCCAAGGAGTTCTTGGAAGCCCTTGACCGCTACCTCGAAAAGAAACTCCTCGTGGCTATCGCTGAACACAACGGCGGTAAGAAGACCCTCGACGCTTCGCTCGCGGCCTACATCTTCGGCAACCGCTAATCACTCTCACACCCACACACGCATATGTCCAACACGACCATCCTCACCACCCCGGAAGCCATCCGCTTCCTCGACGCTCGCAACGCGATGCTCAAGGCCAAGGCCGACTACGATGCCGTCAGCAAGGAGACTCCGGTCGCCTTTCAGAATGAAGTCCTCGATGCCGTCAACGCTATCGAGTGCCTCTTGGCACAGCGTCGCCTCAAGTCCGAACTGCTCGCCTCGCAGGGCGAGTCTGCTAACCGCATTTTCCCCCACAATGTCTAATCCAATGTCTACCACTCCACGCCAGCCCAAAGACCTACGAGTTCTCTGTGCCGTCCTTGACCACAATTGCGAGCGTAAGCCGGACTCGTGGGATTGCATCCGCCGGATGAAGTCTTCCAAGAAGATGGAGCGCGAGGTGTTTGCTCATCTGCCCATCGTCCGGGTCATTGGTAGCGTCAAGGACTCCAGCCCTCTGCGAGATTTTGATTTCGCCCTGCCGGGCAATCGGTTCATCCTTCAGTTTGCTAACTCCGAGGACTCTGTCGCCAAGGACGAGTTCTATATCAACACGGAAGGATACAACTACGCCCGCTACGCCATTCGTATCCGTTAATAGAGACTTGACAGACATACACCTACTACGCATACCGATAACCACACGCACGACTATGGCTCCCAAAAACAAATCCGCAGAACTCGCCAAGTTGGTTCTCGCCGGAAAACACGAACTGCCTCGTGGTGAGGAGCGCGTCCTTGCGGCTCGTCTCCAGAAACTTGCAGGCGAACCTGTTGACCGCGACTCCCGAACCTGCTTCGGCATTGAATGGTATGACTCCGAACTCAAGGCTAACTTCCGCCACCTGTCTGTCCGGCTCTACGGGGAGACTTACAATGGTGGTTGGTTCCACGGGATGGCTTGTGGACGGGAGAAGTCCTTTGACTACAATCGTGACTACTCCACTCTCTACGCCGTGACCATTGCCTAATGAGTTTCATTGCCTTCACCAACGCCGAGGCCAATGCCTTCCTTGATATTGTTCACACCATCATCTGTGGCGTAGCCGCCGGGTGGCTGGCATACTACCTCCTTACCAAGAAGAAGTAACTATGACCACCGAAGACCAGAAGCAAAAGAACATCGCCGAGGCTCTTGCCCGTGAGTATGGGGGCCGGGTGCTGGACTACCAAGAGCAGGTAGAGCGGGAGGCCCTTAACATCCTCTTGCAAGCCACGCACGATGGTTACCTGCACTACCACCGGGCAACGCCCCCAGCGGGCAAGGAGGGAAGCCTATGAGCAAGCCCTGCACAGACCCGGTAGTTCTGTTTGTCGCCCCGACTGAACCCTGTCCCAAGTGCCGGGTGCGAGCGTGGTATTCCACCTCGATGTTCCATCACGCCAGCGCAGATGTCTGGAACGCTCACTCGACCTGCCTCACTTGCCAATCCGTTTACAGTTGGCCCATCAACCCAGATGTCCCGGTGGAATATCAGCCGTGCAACTTGATGAAGCATCTTGCTTGACAAGTGTTCATCGCCCGGTCACAACATCTACACACGACTATGAAAGACATTAACACGCTCTCACCCTCTATCCTACGCAATCTGCTGGCTCGCGTTAGCGAAGCCGCCTCCGAAGCCAACAAGGCTAAAGAGCAGTTGGAAGAAATCTACGAAGCATCCAAGGATGTTGAACGCTACGAGGAACTCGTGCGCGACACGGAACACGACCTTGCGGAAGGTGTTCGCCGGGAAAAGAACGGCGAGGAGTCGGAGTTCGACCTCTCCGTTGAAGACCTTCAGAAAGACCTTGCTGACTACAAGCAGTCCTATGCCAAATACAAGGCGGAACTCGCCACGCTTATCGAGAAGCAGTTTATCTCCGCATCCCTTGACGAAGTTGTCGGGGAAGCCGGACGGGTTTACGACTACCTTAACGACAAGGAGTAATCCGGTCAGATGGTAAGGTCTGTGTGACCATAGCAAACCACCGCATCGTAGTTGAGGACGCTAATCATCTTTCGTCCGTCGTTCTCCTCGCCGATTGAACCGGGCAGGAGGTTGTAGACGAACAGCCCACTCACTTGCTGACTGTGTCCACGAGGCCCCGGACTATTTAGGATACGCCCCACTTTGTGAGCAATATTGGCGTGGTAGTCCACCTTGGTCGGAGTTGTCTCCGGGCCATCAATGCTTGTCATCACGATGACGCTCACAGGAACATTGTAGTTACCACGAGGGTCTGGCTGGTTCTCCAATGCCGATTGAGCCGCCGCCGCTACAACCACGATAGCCGGGACGGGCTTGTCTGCTATACGCAATGACTCAAACACTTGGTATGGGCTACCAACAAAATGTGGGTCGAGTGACCACTTAATATGTGCCTCAACGGCGCGACGGATACTCATAGGTTATTTGTTTTGTTGTGCTTGAAATGCTTTGGCTACGGCTCCCATTGTGGACTCCGCAAGTTTCTCCCCGGATGCTGGTGTGACTTGGTCAAAGATACCCTTTTCCGATATAAGGCCACCATAGTCCCCATACTCGTTGTGTATCTCGACTGTCATACCGCCGTCCGAAATAGTTGCGCCACCGGAACCTTGGTGCGGAAGATTGTAGACCGCTCCGTGTCCAAGGGCCTTGCAGGCCCGAAACCAACCGCCAGCCATCTTACCAACGCTCTTAAGTTTATTGAGGATGGTTGCTTTGATAGCCGCCGGGTCACGCACATAGGTCTTGGCTCCAGATGCGGCAGACATAGATTGATTGATGCCTTCCGTAATCTTCTGAATAGACTCCTCTGGTCTGTCTACGACTGTAAACTTGTTTCCAATGTCCGCCTCGCGCCATCCGGCTTCACGAAATGCGGAGTAAAGTCTCTCAAAGTCACGATGCTCCCAAGCCTTCTTTAAGGCCGGGTTTCGCCAATGAATGGTTGTGGGCATCGACCATAGGACGCTCTCCTCTCTGGCCATAAGGATAGCCCCAATCTTCATCTCGGCTACGGGTCTGTAGTTGGCATTCACATCCCGCTCAATGTTCTTACGGGCTTGGGCAAGTGCGCCGGGCGTTCCACCTGTCTTGGACAGAGGATTGTTATTCACCGCAGGGTAAGACATACGGAGCAGTTCTTCTGCCGTCTCTGCGGCGCAACGCTTAACCAGAACGGGCAGTTCTTTGTTTATGTCCATCCCGGCTGTAGCAAACCTGCGAGCAAGTTGGTCAAAGTCCGTCTTAACTGAAACATTAACAGCCATCAGACAGTCGTGTCGTCGGCTGTGGTCACATCAAACCAAGGAGCCGGGGGACGATAGTTCACCTGTGTGATGACCTGCTTGCGACCAAAGATAACCATACTCTCGCCGTATACAGGCGGGTTGGTTAGCAACGGGCTTCCTGCGGGGATGTAAACTCGGACAGAGTATCCAACTCGGTATGTGAAGCCACCATCAGCCAACATCTGTTCAATAGGCGCACGGCTTACAAGCATTAGCGTGGAAGCACCCCGGAATGTTACAGGACGACCAAACTCGGCCAGAAACTCCGGGCCGTCTGCTTCCATTTCAGACCAGAGGGACATTGTGATAGTGGCCTAATGTCAACGAGCGCAAAAAAGGCCAGCCCCGTAGAGCCAGCCCTTATTAAGCAATCCAAAGATTACTTCTTGGAAACCTTGGCAACCTCGTCCTTGGCCTTCTGGACGATGGACTCCGCCTTTGAGGCGTTGTTACGGAACACGAGCGCACCCGCAACAAAACCAATAACCAGACCAATAATGAATGTAAGCATATAGGTAGATTAATTAACCAAGGTCAATGGCGGTGGGTTCCGAAGGAACTTCAGAGTTTGCACCAACGCCCTCAATCTTGTTGCCGTTCTTCTTGGCCTTCATTGTGACCTGCACCGGAGCAACCGGAGCGGAAGCCGGGGTGGCCTCAAGGTGGCCGTGAGTGGCTTCAACCTGTTCGGCAGACTTGCAACGCTTGTCAGCGATGGGGTGCTGGAAGAAATATGCTTCCTTCTGCTCGTCGCGCAGTTTGTTAAACAGGTTGTTGGCATCTGCGGCATCAGACTTGTGATAGCCGTGGGCAATGACTTGGTCACCTTTGATTTCGATAACGATGGAGAACTTGTTGGACATAGGTAAGTTAGTGTGTCGGCGGTTAGTCGTTGTGCAAGACTAATTAGTCGGGAAGGCCGTTGGAGGCATCCATCAGAACGCCGTAAGCATTTGTCCAATAACCACCAAACTTCTTGACCTTAAGTTCCTTGGTTGCAACCGGGCTTTCAAAGAGATAGCAGTTGCCGTTGACTGCCGGGTCGAGGTCGGCAAAGGCAGTTCTGGCTTCATCGGTGGTAAGAAAGACTTGGGCGAAAACCTTGCCGTTGTTATCATCAATCACGATGATGCTATAGTTGTTAGGGCTGGACATAAATTAGATGGGGGTTGCGTAAGTGGACGACTGTCAACTGCCCGGTCAAGTGTAGTAGCCACCCTGCCCGTCAAAATAAATCGCGGTCATCTCACACTCTCCAATCTGCTGTCCGTAGGAGTAATAGTATGAAGGCGAGTCTTGGTCGATATAAGAACCGCATTCACCATTGGCGTATTGCGCCCAAGAATACTCGCCAACACTAATCTCACCACATCCGGCATTAACATTAACAGGAGCGGTTCCGCCGTCGAGGAATGTCCCACTTGAAGCGCAGGAAGGGTTGTAGACAGAATACGACCCGCAGTTTCCGTCCGTGTAGTAATCATAATCTCCATCGCGGCCAACCCATTCGCCAGCACTAGGGCAACCTCCGCCGCCGCCGTTATCAATTTGTTCAGTATAAGTGCCACCGGAGCCATCTGTGTAGTAATGGTATCCGTTACAGTCACCCAGATAACTTCCGTAAGAGGTGTATCCCCCACCCGTTCCATTATCGTATGTTCCTCCAGACCCGTCGGCAAAGGTGTCGTAAGAATAGCCACCAACCACCCAATCACCGCATCCAACATTTGTGGTATTGGTTCCGCTTCCGGAGCCAAGATAAGTCCCCTCTACAGGGTATGCACCATACCCTCCATTGCCATTGGCATAGTAGTTATATCCGTTGCATTGTCCGATAAAGCCATTTGACCAATAGTGGTCAACAAGCGTTTCAAAAGAGCCACCCTTGCCGTCAGCGTATTGAGTGTATTGGTTGTAACCAAGCCACATAATACCACATCCAGCGTCGTGATTTTCGGCAACATAGTTAGGGTATCCAAGGACTGTTCCAATCGAAAGGTAAGCCGGGCTATACCACAGGCCGGAGCCGTTAGCAAAGAAAGGTGCGCCTTGAAAGTCTGTGCCAAGGAACGCGCCTTCGGGGAACCAGCCTGTTTGAACCATTGTGTTTGAACCATTGATGCTATACGACCCGCCAGAACCATCGGCAAAGACATCGTTGTATTGATTGCCGGAGAACCAATCGCCATACCCAATGTTAATGAAATACGGCTCGTAGACAGAGGTAATGTATGTTCCGTATGGCTCGTAGGTGTGAGGCTGGGAGTAAGAGCCACCCGTGCCATTGGAATAGTAGTCAAGGCCGTTGGCGATACCAAGGAATGTCCCGTTGCCACTATAGAAGAACGACCCCGCGCCCGGCGTAGAGCCACCATTGCCGTCGGCAATGTCTGGAGAGTGTTGATAACCCACTTGGAACCCGGACTCCGAGTCGTAAATGGGCTGGTCGGTAAATGTCCCAAGTTCCGTCCCGGAAGGCGGGTTAACTACTCTTGGTTCTGTATAGTAACCGCCATCTCCCGTGGAAAAGTAGTTGTAGTTAGTCCCGTGCGTAAGGTAGGTTCCATTTGGGCTGTATGTTGATTGGCCCGGCTCCTCATAAGTTCCGCAAACCCCGTCTGCGTAAATGTCAAAGTGTTGAGAACCAAGTTCAACGCTTGGGCAATTGTCCGCATCGACTGTGAGATAGATGGGTCTGTCTCCATAATCAAGATAAGTTCCCTCCAAAGGACATTCGGGAGGCGGGTCGGGGATGGGTTCTGCATAATAACCACCCACCCCGTCGGCTTTGTAGTAATTAACACTATCAGACGCAAGCGTCGTTCCGGCCACATAGTATTCCATATCGCTCCAGCCCGAAACATACGGGCCGTCAACGACATCGGTTATTGTAGCCTTTTGCTTCTGGGCGCAGGGTGCATCATATCCGACCTCACTAATGAACACATTTTGGTATTCATATTCATATTCAACCAGAGGTTGAATTGTCTCTGTGCTGTCAATTCCGTCCAACTCTCCGCTAAATGAATTGATAACGGCGCGTCCTGCCTTCGACGCGGAAGGAACTGTTTCAAACGGGCTAATGGGGTTTGTGGTCGGCTTGTATTTAAATCTAATTCTTACCCGGCGGGGGTAAGAACCAATATTTTGACCAACCTCCGTGTTTTCCGGAAGTTGTGACAGGTAATAGTTAAAGTCAACATACCATCTTCCGGTGTGAACCTCCTTCTCTGTAGGCTCATTAGTGACCACAAAACCATTGACAGACTTATCGTGTAAATTGCCGTTTACATCGCGCAGGTATGAACGAGTATTGTAATCAATTAAACCTTTATGGGGGCCGAGGCCAATTTTGTTAACGCCGACAACAACCAACTCTTTCTGGTTTCCTTGGCCGTCTTGGCCTCCGTAATAAGACCAGCAGTCGGCAAGAAAAGTGTCTCGAATGGGCATCCATCCTCCCCCGGTAGTGTAGGTCATAATTGCGACATTTATCAGACACTCCGGTATTGTGACCATATTGTCATAGTAAGTCATACTGTTAATTCCTTCTGTGGCGTAACCTTGAGGCCAGAAACAACCACCTTCTTTTGAATTAATTGCGTAAGGGTTTTCCGTGAACTCACCTCCGCGCCCATCGGCGTAACGAACTTCCTTTATGGGAGCAACATTTAACCAATCCCTCTCGTTTTCATCACTAAAACTTCCTTGGCTTATTTGACAACCCGCTCCCAACAGGGTTCCAAAAACAGGATTTCCGGGCAATGTGCATTCTGGATGCGTCGGGTGAGCAGAGCAGAATATTTGCCAAGCCCTGTATTCCTCCGAGCCGCCAAATACGCCGGGGTCTACAATACGGGGCAAGGGCGGAGTCTGGATAGGTGCGCCCGGCGAGTTATACTGCACAATTGAAGGGTGAGGGGCCGAGTAACTTGGATTACCACTATTGTAAACGGCAGTAGCGTTCTGAACCTTTGTAAACTCAACCTTGGCCGGGATGGCTAAAGGCGAACCAATTGCCCCCGACCCCAGACTCTTGTTAGGCTTGGCATAGATGAAGGCAGATATAGTCCCAGAGGACAAGGCATTGTAAGCGGCCTTTGCGTCTTGGTAAGAGTCGTATTGCTTGATTGACCCACTCCCATCGGAGTTGATTGAAATCAGAATGTGGGGCTTTGGGCGATACATCAGAGTGTTACATCAATAGGAGCCGGATTGTCGAATGTGGCCTTGCGCTTAATCGGGCCAAAATAATAGTAAGCATCCTTCCCGGCATCGACCGCATCTTGATAAATCAAGCGTGCTTCGGTAGTATCGACAAA
>Ga0114977_10000260_pt1 | contig 35124 bp, 58 predicted proteins | sample S_130805_MF_Meta_FD_87026 | JGI IMG/M metagenome (GOLD analysis project Ga0114977, IMG submission 87026) | Freshwater microbial communities from Lake Simoncouche, Canada to study carbon cycling - S_130805_MF_MetaG | ecosystem: Environmental > Aquatic > Freshwater > Lake | place: Lake...
ACGTTGACGCAAACACCTATGCAAAAAGAAAGATTAGCGGCTCGCGCTGTCTATCGAATTTTTGACGTAGATGGATCATTGCTTTACGTTGGTATGTCTGGACAGCCGATGACGCGTATTCAGATGCACGCAAAAAGGATATGGTTTTCCTACGCCGACAGAGCAGAAATACGTTGGCATAAGACAAAACAATCTGCACTAGATGCGGAAGCTGTCAGCATCATTATGGACAAACCAAAATTCAATTTGGCTTGCTCGTTAGTCCGAGTGTGCGACACCTACTTGCCGATAGTTTCGGTGAGAATATCACGCAGCGGCAGACCAAAAGAGAAAACCTTATGGCATGAGGCCACGAAAGGAAGCGCCATGATTTATACCGTGGACGAACTGAAGCGATTGATCCCGAAGAACGAGATAGCCGACGCCGCCCGGTTCTGCGGCATGTCATATTCGTCGTTGTGGCGGATATGGGAAGGCAAACAAGAGCCGAGGGAAGGAACCTTGGTTATCCTCAAAAGCTATGTGGAGACAATCTATGACCCGCGCTGAAATCCTTGACACGGCTAAAGGGTATGTAACCCAAGACCGCGCCGCGCAGCACGGGGATGCCGAACGCAACTTCGGCCTGATCGCGGCTTACTGGTCGGCTCACCTTGATGCAGATGTGTCGGCCAGCGATGTCGCCGTGATGATGACGCTGCTCAAGCTGGCCCGCATCAGGTCAAACCCAGACAACATGGACAACTGGGTCGACGGATGCGGCTATCTGGCCTGCGGCGGCGAGATTGCGGCGGGGGAAGCATGACCCGCCTAATCGGCATAGATCCGGGCAAGCAGGGAGCCTTCGCCGTCATGGACGATTACGAAGGCACGCTGTCGGTCAAAACATACGACATGCCGGGAACCTTAGACGGCAAGCGGCAGCTTATCAGCGACATCGGCGTCGTTAAGTGTGCGTGGCTGGAACGGCCATTCTACCCGCGCATGATTGGCATCAAGAATGCCGTCACTATCGCGGTGGCATACGGCGAACTCAAGGCGTGCCTGTTTTTCGCCGGCGTGCCGACGTTCGAGGTTGACCCGTCGACATGGAAAAAATCCATGCACCTGTCGACCGACAAGAATGCCAGCCGTGCGTTGGCAAGCCAATATTTCCCTGATGCCGCCGATCAGTGGGCTAGGGTGAAAGACGACGGAAGAGCCGAAAGTGCATTGATCGCTTATTTTGGGTGGAGAAAAAAATGAACTGGCTGAAAAAATTGTTTAACAAGGAAGAACCGCTGCGCGTCTACATCACGGACAAGCGGACGCCTGAGCAAGAGGTGATGTTCAAGGAGCAAATACGGATTAGGTCGTTGTTGGGGTTTAAGGAAGGTGACAGCGCCCAAAACTGGCTGCGGATGCACCAGATCATGCTGGACCACGAAAACCGTATGAAAGCCTTGGAGACACGCGATGCAACTTGACCTAACCAACGAAGACTATCACGCCCGGCCGGAAATCAGCAGCAGCGATGTCAAAGCCGTTGCGTTGAAATCCCTGCTGCACTGGAAGAACAAAGTCTACAAATCCAGCCCAGCTTTTGACCTCGGCACGGCGGTTCACGCCATGCTGCTGGAGCCGGAAAAGGATCTCGTCGTGCGTGGGCCGGAAGATCGCCGGGGCAACAAATGGAAAGAACTCAAGCTGGCCGCCGACATCGACGGAAAGCTGCTGTTGACCGAGGCAGACTTCGATCTGGCGCAGGCAATGTCGGCCGCCGTGATTAACCATCCGGCTGCCAATGCGTTCTTCGATTACACAGACATGATCGCCGAGGGTAGCTTCTTTGCCACCGACCCGCAAACAGGCGTCAAGGTGAAATGCCGGCCGGATGGTTTCATCCCCAGCATCGGCATGCTCTTTGACATCAAGACGACGCAGGACGCATCGCCCGCCAACTTCCCGCGTGACGTGCGCAAATATGGCTACGACCTGCAAGCCTCGTTCTACCGGCGCGTCATGCGGCTGCACACCGGCGGCGATGGCATGGAGTTTTACTTCATTTGCGTCGAGAAAGAATATCCCCATGCCGTATGCGTCCACACGCTGACCGAAGATTACCTTGCCGCAGCCGATCTCAAAGTTACCGAGACGCTGCACAAAATTGCGAACGCCGAGGCCGGAAACGACTTTCAAACTGGCTGGCCCCTGTGTAACGTGATCGACCTGCCCCGCTGGCAGTTTGAACAGCCCGAAGAAGACGTGTTTACAGATTTCTAAACCTGCTATCCAAGGAGAACACCATGGCAGACAATTCAGACTTCAAGAAAGTGCTGGCGAAAAACGTCACACTCCAGTTTCCGAAGCTGCACCAGACGCATCGCTTTAACACGGCGACACAGCGCAGCGAACCGTGCGCACCCACGGCAAGCAATGCCGCATGGTCCGTCGCCTTCGACATGACAGAAGCTGACGGCAAGGCGCTGTATGCCGATCTGAAAGCGCACTACGCCGAATGCCGCACACGCAACACGAAGATGCCGGAATTTAAAACGGTCTTCGGGGCCAAACGTCTGAAAGACAAAGACGGCAACCCCACCGGCATGATGCAATTCTCGGCCAAACGTAACGGCACGAAGAAAAACGGCGACAAAAACGAAGCGCCCACCGTTATCGACGGCGAGAAGAATGCCATGACGCGGCTAGATTTCTGGGGCGGATCGGTCGGCACTGTGCGTGCGTGGGCCGTCGCTGTTGTCGACCCAGACGGCCAAGGGGGTATTTCCCTGATCCTAGATGCAGTTCAAGTGACCGAGGCTAAATACGGCGACGCCGCCGGCATGGATGATTTCGACACGGTTGAAGTCAAGAAGCCGGACGTTGACCCGTTTGAAACTGTGGCATACACGTCGCCGCCGTTGCAGGCCAAGCCGAGCATTCGGGATGAGTTGGCGGACGATTTGCCATTTTAGCTAAAAAAAGCGGCCCGGTAGGGGGAGGATCCTACCGGGCCAGTCAAACTATGCAGAGCAGGGAGAACACTCGCACCATGTTTATACAGCATCTATACATACCCTACAACACCTTGTGCATTCATGAGTGACATCCGCTTCCTGATGGCCGCCGGCAGTTACTTCACGTTGATCGACAAGCCAGAACAATCTTACCCCGGCATAAGCTGGCCCGACATCGTTAAGATGGTCAAAGAGCCGCAAGCCAAAGACAAAGCCGACGCCGACTTTTTCATACCGTCGACATACCGAGCCAGCGACGGCAGATCGCACGACGCCCAGCGCGAACGTGGGTTGTTCCGCATGCTTGCCCTCGACGTCGACCAAGGCAACCCCAGCAAGCAGGACGTCATACAGGCCGTCAGAGACGTGCTGGGAGCCGTCAGCATGATCGTCTACTCGTCTTCAGGGGCAAGCATAGACAAACGCAAGTGGCGTGTCCTGCTGCCGCTGGCCGTCCAGATATCTGGTATCGACTACGAGTATATACAATCGGCATTCTTCGACCTGATCCGCCAACACGGGATAACCCCAGACGGAGCATTGGCACGCTGCGGCCAGCCGATCTACCTACCGAACGTGCCCATGTCAAAGCGTGGCCCCGATCTCAAGCCGCTGTTCTATGATTACGAAGTGGTTCGCGGGGCCAACGTATTCCTAACCGACGCCAACCCGATCATGCAGGAAGTCGAACGCCGCGAAGAGCAGCGCAGACTTGCCAACGAGCAGGCCGACCAAGGCCGACGTCAGCGCGAACAGCAGCGAGCCGAACGCCGCCTACAGCATCCCGACGACGCCAACCCGGTCGACGTATTCAACGAAGCCCACGACATCGGCGACCTGCTGCTGAAATACGGCTACGAGCGTCGCGGATCGTCGGCCCATTACAGATCGCGCTATCAATCGTCGGCCAGCTTCGCCACGCAAAACTTCGGCACGCATTGGGTCAGCCTGTCAGGTTCGGATGCGGCTGCCGGTGTCGGCCGATCAAAATCCATGGGCGACAATTCATACTGCTACGGCGACGCATTCGACCTATTTGCACATTTCGAACATGGTGGAGACTTCAAGGCTGCCGTGCGAGCCTATGGCGCGGAGATTAAGCCGACAATCACCGCACCGCCGCCGTCAGCCGTTCCTGTCAGCCCGCTGGATGACTTCGACTACGTCCAGCCATCCGTATCGGATCACATTGCCGACGCGCAGCCAGAAAAAGATTACATCGACATACCTATGGGCGACAAAGAGCCGCCGAAGGAAACCGAACACTGGCCGACACGCTACAACTATAAACCCGGTGCGGACATCCAGCCGCGACAATGGATATACGGCCACCATTACCTCAGATCGTTCATAAGCGTTATGGCATCGGCCGGCGGTGTGGGCAAAACAAGTTTGCAGATCGTCGAGGCGTTAGCCATTGTTACGGGCAAGTCGCTACTAGGCGAACCGATCAAAGAGCAATGCAACGTTTGGCTGGTCAATCTCGAAGACCCGTTAGACGAGTTGGATAGACGGATTACCGCTGCAATGCAGCATTACAACATCAAGCCGGACGAAATCGCGGGCAAGTTGTTCGTCAACGCTGGCAGAGATTTTAGCCTAAAATTCGGCACACAAACCCGCGACGGTGTTCTTCCGAACGTCGCCCTAGTCAACTATCTGATCGAAGAGATACCAAAGGCAAACATCGGCGCGGTATTCATCGACCCGTGGGTGGGCGCTCACAGTGTCAACGAGTCGGATAACGGTGCTGTGAACGCCGTCGTCGCGGAAATCCGTAAGGTGGCCGACGAGACAAACTGTGCCGTCGTGTTGGTTCACCACATCCGCAAAGGTAACGGGGAAGATGCCTCAATCGACAGCGTTCGAGGTGCTGGCAGCCTTATAGGTGCGGCCCGTGCTGCCCGTGTGATCAACAAGCTATCCAAGGACGAAGCCGCACGCCTAGGCATAGAAGACGACGAAGCAAACTCAGTTTTTCGAGTGACAGACGGCAAATCTAACCTCGCACCGCCTGCCACCGAAGCCGTCTACCGTCGCATGATTGGCGTGAAGATAGACAACGGCGAATGGGTCGGCGTCTGCGTTGCCTACACGTTACCGGACGCATTCTCAGGTGTCACAGGCAAAGACGCAAAGAAAATTCAGCAAATCGTGGCTGACGCCCACACAAACGGGAACGCTTTTAGAGAAAGTTCACAGTCAACAAACTGGATAGGAAACGCTGTAGCCGAATTACTGGACATTGATATTAACGAACGCAAGGGAAAGGCCAAAGTTTTAGCAATCGTTAAAACATGGATCAAAACAAATGTGCTTACCATCGAACGGGTATTCGACCAGAAGAAAGGCCGAGAGTTTCCCGTTGTCGTCGTCGGCGAATGGATCAACCACGATGAAGTTTGACCGCTGCGAGAGTTTCCCCACCTACGCTTTTACAGGTGGGGAACAGGTGGGGAAGTGGGGTATATTTATCGTTCCCACCACCACCTTCCCCCCCTTTAGGGGGAGGTGGGGTGGGGTGATATACAGTTGACAGTTGCAAGTGGGGTGGGAAGTGGGGTGGGGAGATGTTGGAACGATGGCAAAGAAAGTTTGATGCGGTCAACAGTATGCTGGGGGGGACAATGGCACAGGTAAGAGCAGGAGAACACAACGACGGCAGGAATTTAAATCAATGCGGACAAATGCAACGGAGGTTGGGATGATTATCAACGGTCAGGCGCTTATTAAAGCTGCGCCAATTATAAACATGCTTACGGGAAAGCATATATTAAACGGGGTCAGTCATGGATTATCGCTGGCAGGCTATGACATCCGAATTGAGCAGGATGTATTCTTTGGGGGTGACAGGGTTAGAGTGGATGGCGAGTGGAAGGCGGGCAAGTTCACGCTGGCAAGCGCAATGGAAGAATTTGAAATGCCGTTTGATCTGGTGGGCGTTGTTCACGATAAGTCAAGTTGGGCAAGGCGTGGGCTGGCCGTGTTCAATACGGTTATAGAACCGGGTTGGCGCGGATACCTGACGCTCGAACTTGTGCATCATGGATGGCAGCCGCTGCACATCAAGGCGGGTTCAGGTATCGCGCAGGTTATCTTTAGCCAGATCGCCGAGCCTGCGGCATATTCGGGAAAATATCAGGATCAGGCGCGTGGACCTGTGGAAGCCAAGGACGAGCGGGCATGAAACGGCCAACGTATCAGAAAAAGACGGATCGCGTTATCCATCCGCAGGCGTCGGCTGACGACATTAAGGTTGATGTGGCGTTGGCTGGATTTACACGGGCAAGCGAGGCGATGGATAAGAAATGGGGGATAGGCGTGCTGGTGGGGCTGACAGGGCCGGAGACGCTCGCCAAGTGGGGTAAGGCTATGGCTAGCCTGTATGCCGCAGAGGATGAGAAGGATGCTGGCAAGGTAGCTGGCTGGGCTGAGGTGTGTGTGCGTGGGTTAGCCATGATGGATGCCGAAGCGACAGCGGGTGGACACCTTCCAGCCGATCCGCACATCTGGGAGTATGAGTTGGACGGGGTAACTTTTGGTGTGATCGAAGACGGCAGACAGTGGCCCGCAGCTTACCGCAAGCGAAAGGGGTTGCTGATGTTCAACATGCGAGAGGTGGCGGTTGCCTTGAATGCGCATCGCAACGAGTTGGTGCGACAGGTTAAAGAGAGTTTCCCCGGAGCAGAGGTGACGGCGATCAGGAAGCCAACGAATGACAGCTTGGATGACGATTTGGGGGATGTATTTGAATGAGCAAACTTGTGGACGTCACAAAGGAAAAACAAGGTGTATTCGGCCACAGGCTGGCAGAAGCGGAAAAGGGAGATCGCCTCATCTATCACGTCGGCGAATATTGTTCTGGCCCGCATAAACAGGATGCGGCCGATGCAAGCAATGGTGGATTGTGTTTGCTGGTGATGAAGCGGCTGAGTGACGACGGAAAATTTGCTTACATGGCGGTCAAGCGATAAGGCGCTGCGGTCAACAGCGCCTTGCATTTGTTTGAGGTGTTAAGATCAGGAACCGAAGGCTGCCCATAGTATGATTGAGCAATAATAGACGCCAACCATAAGGGCCGCGCAGGTGAGAGCGTCGCGGATCATGCCGACACCCATTTGATGCTTGTTTGGCCGTCGCAATCTGAACAGTCGGCATTGTCTTGAACATCAAGCAACATCCATGCTTGCTTTAACTCATCCCACGCAGCAAGCGCATCGAAAACAATGTTGTCGCTGTTACAGTGCTTGCATACGGGTTTTTGGTGTTGCTTGTTCATGCTGCCACCTCAAGCGCGTTGAGTTTGTTATAGGCAACATCAAGTTGAGTTTGGCGCACCTCTTCAAGCGCATCGTAAACTTCTTGGTAAACAATCCAGTAAGCGCACAAGGTAGCGACACCATACAGGCCGTTAGTCTTGAAAGCCTCATCAATCCCGCCGCAATCGTTTGCTTGCTCTTCGGCAGCATCAAGAATGCTTGAGGAAACATTGCCGCAAAGTTTCATGGCGGCATGGTTGTATATAACCCAATCCCAGCTATCAGCTTCTTCATGCGCAATATCGCTGTGATCTTCGAAAGCTTCCAGTTGGCCCATGTATTCCTGCCATGCCTCGGTTGACTCATCAACGGGCTGTGACGGAATGCGCTCCAATGCGGTTTCAGTTGCACGCTTGAGCAGATTTGCGAATGTCGGTTCCATGATGTTTTCCTTTGTTTGCTTGTTTGTTGGAGTTGTTAGGCGTTAGAGGTTAGCAGGTCCGGCTTTTTTGATTGCAGATTTAAGCAGATTGCTGGAGCTTCCACCAGCATACAATGGTATGGCCCAAGAGATGGTTTCTTTGTCATAACCAAGAAGCTGCATTGCATTCCATGCAACCATGCGGGCACGTTCACTTTTAGCTGTGTTATATGAGCAAAGGTCGCCCTCGCAAGATGGGCCGTCAATTTCACGCCAAGGCGACACGACGCGATATTTGTTTTCCGCATAAGCGTCGATGCGGCAATATTTGGATGCGACGCGTAGGGCGTGGCGCTGTTCGGTTGAGTTTGCCATGGTGTTTTCCTTTGTTTGCTTGTTTGTTGGAGTGTGCCAGCCCCATTTTCGAGGCTGGCCGTTGCTTTGTTATGCTACTTCGAGTTGTTCGATGACGCCAACAGACACAAGGCGGTCATATGTTTCTTTGCTTCCATCATACTTGATTGCGTCAAAATCGGTGCATTTCAGCATATAGCGGCCAGCGGAGCCTAGCGCGATCCATCCCATACCGCTATTGCAAAAGCGGGCAATCTCTTTAGTTTTGCATCCGTTAAATGTCGAGATCGACACATACATTGCGATAGCATCTTTAAGTTCTTTGACGATGAAAGTTTTGCGCATGTTGCATTCCTTGCTTGTTTTACAGTGTGTTTGCTGGTCTGGCCTTGTTGCCATGGTTACTTGTAGCATGTGCGCAAACGCATTGCAACACCATTTATTGCGTTATCGCAAATATTTTCACGGCAGGCTTTACGCTGCCCCAACGACGGCAGAACCAGCCCAGCAAACACGTCGCCTCGCGTGTGGGCGCGTGAACAGGGTTGGCATGGTTAACTTGGGCCGGCATATTTTGTGGTAACTACTTACCACATTTTGACATGGGTTATCGCAAGCACACGCGAGATTTGACATAATACAGGTTATCGGATGTTTGTCCGCGCCCGCTGCGGGGGTCAAAGGTAGGTTGACGGTGCTGGCTGGGACCCCCCCCCGGTGGCAGGGGTTTAGGCGGGGCAGTCTATGATGCTCCCCCACACACATCTGCTAACCCACTTCACACATCCCGTCAACTGAAATGCGAACCCGCATCAACCCGCGCCAAAAAAAATTATAAATTGCGCTGAAAACCCAAGTTGCCTATATGTTGCTACATAGGCCCTGTGTGGGGTAGAGAATGCGAGGCAACACGGCCCACGCGCTCAGGGTGCAGACAACCCCCACGCCAACTTGGGAGAACACGATGGCTGGCCGTGCGTTAAAGAAGCGTTTGTTTGGCGAAATTGAGGCTCTCGGCGGTGTTGAGTGGTTGCAAGATTACATTGCCGAGGGTGGCACGATTTTGGATCTGGCAACCAAGTTGGGGTGTTCGCGCACATATTTGAGCCGGCACATCAACGCGCATCCAGAGTATCGGGCCGTGATCAACGAGGGTCGGCGCGAGTATGCGGATCAGTTGGCCGAGGAAGCCTTGGCGATAGCCGACGGCATGGCTTTGTTGCCGACGATTAACCGCGAGCAGGTGGCGGTTGGCAAGGAGCGGATTGACGTCCGCAAGTGGATGGCGTCGGTTAACAATCCCGACAGGTTCCGACACAATCCGAACGGGCCGAACGTGACGATTAACATCGGGCAACTGCATTTGGATGCGTTGAAGAAGCGTCGGGACGGCGGCATTACGATTAACGCGGTGGCCGAAGTTGTTGACGCGGTTGCGGGGGGTGGCGACGATGAGTGACGGCGGCAACGTGGTTAACTTGTTCGAGCCTGATATTTCGGTCGGCGACGTGTTGGTGGCGGCGGCTGCCAAGGGTTTGGATACCGTGCTGGTGTTGGGTGAGACGGCCGAGGGTTCGCTGTATGTGGCGGCGTCGGGGGATGTGTCGCGCAAGGATGCCTTGTGGCTGATCGAGATGGCGAAGATTTATGCGATATTGGGGGATGACGACGAGTGAGCAAAGATAACCCCTTCGAGGAGATGATCGCACGGTATGGCATGTCGGCCGAGGGTCCGGGTTTGTTTGTGCGTGAGATCCTCGGTGCGACGCCGGAAGCCTATCAGGATGATTTGTTGCGTGCGGTCGGCGGCGGCGAGCGGAAGGTGTCGGTGCGGTCGGGGCACGGCACGGGTAAGTCAACCAGCTTGAGTTGGAGCATGCTGTGGTTTTTGCTGTTTCGGTATCCGTGCAAGGTTGTGGTGACCGCGCCGACCAGTGCGCAATTGTATGACGCCCTGTTTGCCGAATTGAAGCGGTGGATTAACGAACTGCCCGAAGCGTTGCAGAGTTTGGTTGAGGTGAAGACCGACCGGGTTGAATTGATCGCGGCCCCGTCGGAGGCGTTTATCTCGGCTAGGACGTCGCGGGCCGAGCAGCCCGAAGCGTTGGCTGGGGTGCATAGCGATAACGTGATGCTGGTGGTTGACGAGGCTAGCGGCGTGCCGGAGCAGGTTTTCGAGGCTGCCAGCGGTTCGATGTCGGGCCACAATGCGATAACGATTTTGGCTGGCAACCCGACACGGTCGACCGGCACGTTTTACGAGACGCACAACCGGCTGTCGGATCACTGGCATACGTTGCATTGGAGTTGCGTCGAGAGCAGCCGGGTATCGGATGAATTTGTCGAGGAGATGAAGGTTCGCTACGGCGAGGATAGCAATGCCTACCGCATCCGCGTGCTGGGCGAGTTTCCCTTGGGCGACGACGATACGATCATCCCGCTGTATCTGGCCGAGGCAGCTAAGGGTCGGGATGTGGTTGCGTCACCGACGACGAAGGCTGTCTGGGGGTTGGACGTGGCACGCTTCGGTAGCGACCGGTCGGCATTGGCTAAACGTGTCGGCCCGATCATCACCGAGGTTGAGACGTGGAAGGGTTTGGACCTGATGCAGACCGTCGGCAGGGTGAAGGCTCAATACGACGGCTTGATGTCTGCGGACAGGCCGGCAGAGATCCTTGTGGACGTCATCGGGCTTGGGTCTGGTGTCCATGACCGCCTGCGCGAACTGGGGCTTCCTGTGCGTGCTGTGAACGTCTCCGAGGCTCCGGCTTTCGGGGCGACGTATAACAATCTGCGCACCGAGTTGATATTCAGGTTTCGGGGTTGGCTTGAGCAGCGGGGCAGCCGGTTGCCCGCCGACGGCGAACTTATTGCGGAATTGACGTCGATCAGGTATTCTTTCGGCAGCAGCGGCAAGATGAAGGCCGAGAGTAAGGACGACATGCGCCGGCGGGGTTTACGTTCACCCGACAAGGCCGACGCGGTGTTTCTTACTTTCGCCGGTGACGCCGCCACGTCGTTGGGTTCTCCGACGGGGAACTGGTCTAAGCCGATACGGCGCGGGCTAAAGGGTATATGCTGAAAGCAACATGGAGAACCGCCAATGAAAAAGCCAACTAAAGCCGCCGCCAAGATCGCCAAGGTTATGGGTGAATACAAGGCTGGCACGCTGCACGCCGGCGTCGACCCCAAGGGTCCCAAGAAGGCAGCCACGGTTACCAACCGCAAACAAGCTGTCGCCATCGCGTTGTCGCAGGCTGGCAAGGCTAAGAAGGGCAAGATGTGATGGCAAACGAAACCATGGGCCGGATCGTCACGCCGGAGATTGTCAGCACGGCTGAGAACAAGGTTAACTTGCAGCGTGTTGTTGACAACTGGCATCTTGGCCCGGACAAGGCCAGCCCGAAGCCGGGTGCAAATCCTGAATTTTGGGATAGCTTGGCAGGTATCTGGGGTATCTCGTTGCAGGAAGCACGTCGGCAGTTGTGTGCCAATTGCGACTACTTCGAGAATACGCCTGAGATGATGCGTGCCATGGAGAAAATCCCGTTCAACCAGTTGGATGCGGACGGCGGTGGTCGCGGGTATTGCCACAAATTTGACTTTATCTGCCACAATCTGCGGGCCTGTCAGGCATGGGAACGCAAGGATTACGAGGCTGACGAATGACCATAGCCACATACGCAGAGTTGCAGTCTGCCATCGCGGACTTCCTTAACCGGGATGACTTAACGGCGGTTATCCCGACGTTCATTCGGTTGGCCGAAAGCCGCATCGACCGCGACCTGCGTCACTATCGGCAAGAAAAACGCAGCACGGCTCAACTCGATACGCAATACAGCGCCGTTCCCGCCGACTACATGTCGCCAATCAGGTTGCAGATTTTGGATGGGTCGACCAACCCGGTTGAGCCGATCAGCACGGCGCAGATGTTACAGCTTCGCGCTGACAACTATAACCAAACAGGCAAACCCACGCACTATGCATTGACCGCCGGAGGCTTGGAGTTATATCCGACGCCTGACATAGTATATAACGCTTCCTTGGTGTACTATGCCCGTGTGCCGGCTCTGTCTGGCGCAAACACGACGAACTGGCTGCTGACCGAGGCCCCCGACGCCTACCTGTATGGATCTTTGGTTCACTCGGCTCCGTATCTGAAAGACGACGCCAAGGTTGCGGTCTGGGATGGATTGTATAAGGCTGCGATGGATAACCTGAACGCAACTTCGGACGATGCCAAATACGGCGGCTCCGGGTTGGTTATGAAAACCAAGAGAGGTGCGCCGTGAGTTTTACCAATGACGCGGAAACCCGCACGCTGCAATGGCTGTTCACGGCTGGCACGCCTACCCGGCCGACGGCTTGGTATATCGGTTTGTTTACGGCTGCCCCCGGTGAGGCTGGCGGCGGAACCGAGGTTAGCGGTGGTTCATATGTCCGCATGGCGGTAACTTTGTCCGTCAGCGGTGACACTGCTACCAATTCGGCTGCGGTTGAATGGCCGACGGCGTCTGCAAGCTGGGGCACGATTACGCATATCGCGGTGTTTGACGCTTTGACGGTTGGCAATATGCTGGCCTACGCGACGTTGACCGCGTCTAAGACGATTGCATCAGGCGACGTCCTGCGCATTCCTGCTGGCGACTTAGACATCACGCTGGATTGATCCTGACATGGCAACCATAGTCACACGGGCGGGAAAAGGTAGTCCACTCACGCACGTTGAGGTGGACGCCAATTTTACAAACTTAAACACTGGTAAGGCTGATACTGGCGCAAGCGGATTTGCTGGGTTGATGGGATATACGTCAACGGCTACTGCGTCTGGGACAACAACCCTTACAAACGCCAGCACACAGTATCAATTGTTTACTGGCACTTTGGCTCAGACAGTTGTTTTGCCCGTTACGTCTACGTTGGCTACGGGCTGGACGTTTCATATTGTCAACAATTCTACAGGAAGCATTACAATAAACTCATCCGGAGGAAATCTTGTCTGCACATTAATTCCGCAGGCTACCGCCATGGTTACTTGCATTGGCATTACGCTAACTACTGCCGCAGATTGGGAGTTTGGTTTTACAGATTTTGGATCTCTCACAGGCACGGGTTCTGTAGTTCTAAATACAGGTCCGACAATAACCAGTGGCATTTACAGTGGCACCGTAGGTGCATCCAACCCATCTACTGGTGCGTTTACCTCTGTCACTGCAACAACTAGTATATCTGACGGAGTTGGCAATGTTAGAGACATTGTTAACAGCGCAAAAGTTGCAGCTTATGTCCCTGTTGTGGGGGATAACGGCAAGATGATTAACATCACCACAGGTGGCGTTACAATCAACTCCGGCATATTCTCCGCTGGACAGAACCTTACCATATACAACAACAGCGCATCATCACAGACGATTACTCAAGGCACGAGCGTCACACTTTGCTTGGCTGGTTCAGCCACCACGGGGAACCGCACACTTGCATTGCGTGGCATAGCTACTGTCGTATGCGTTGCGTCTAACGAGTTTGTTGTTTCAGGGGCGGGCTTAACGTAATGCCAAGTTCAGTTGGTCTTTTATCAAACACACCTTTTTTTGCCATCGGTGGCACAACGACAGACACAAGCGGCTATAGAATACACGTCTTTACCACATCAGACACATTTACCACTAACTTGGCCCAAGGCACAAAGGGCATTGAAGTTTTAATGGTAGGTGGCGGTGGCGCTGGTGGTAGCAATGGCGGTGGTGGTGGCGGTGCTGGGGGTGTAGTATATGCTGCTGCATTAAGTGTCGCGGCGGGGGTTAATAATTACACCATATCTATTGGTGCAGGCGCAGCGGCTGGTTCTAGTCCCGGAAGCCAAGGCACATTGTCATCAATGACTGGCGTAACTAATGCTGTTGGTGGCGGCGGTGGTGCAAGTCGAGATAGTGGTGGTGGCGGCACTTCTGGCGGTTCTGGGGGTGGCGGTGGTGGAATGTTAGCGTCAAATACTAATGGTTATCTTGCGGGCGCAGGAACTTCCGGCCAAGGATTTTCTGGCGGCAATGGCACAGGACCAACCGACTTGGGAGTTAATGCCACTGGCGGCGGCGGCGGCGGTGCTGGCGGCGCTGGGTCCGCGGGGGTTTCTCAAAACGCAGGAAACGCAGGTGTTGGTGCAAGTGCCTACAGTTCCTTGCTCCAAATGGCTGGTTATGGTGTAAACGTATCTGGAACCTACTATATTGCAGCGGGCGGCGGCGGTGGAAAAACTGTAAACGGAACTGCTAAAGCTGGCGGCTCTGGTGGTGGTGGTGGTTTAGGCGTTAACGCAACGGCCTTTACTGGTTCTGGTGGTGGTGGTGGCAGCGGTGGCTCTCCATCATATTCAGCAACAAATGGCGGCTCTGGCCTTGTAATAATTCGTTACCTTCTATGATAAATCCGGCATAAAGCACAGGAGTAAGACATGCCCGCGCCGTATTACGTCGAACCAGAATATTGGATTGAAGGCTACGCCGTAGGTGATGCTAAGATCGCTTCGGCTTCTGCATTGGTATTTTCCGTTACAACGGCAAGCGCAGCCCGCATCCAGCAACCTAATGTTGTAATTTCAAACACATCTTCGGCAACCGTAACGGTTATGCGCATACAATTTGCCGCAGCTAACTTTCCCGTAACGTCGACCGCAGCGGCAAGCGCAACCCGCATCCAGCTAACGTCTGGCAACATTGCTGTCACGTCGTCAACATCGGCAACTGCGCTGGCAATTTATCTGATAGGCGGCAACATGTTGTCGCAAAGCCAAGTGTCGGCAAACGGGCTTCGCATCCGTCAAGCTGCGGCTCAATCTGCCACCATTCTCACATTTGTTGCATTAGCGCGCAAAAAATGGGAAGATGACGCCGCACAGGGTGAGACATGGACGCCGCAAGTTACGACTAGCGAGACATGGGCTGACCAAGGAATAGAAGGCGCGGATTGGACTGCGCAGGCCGCACACAATGGGCCGTGGACACCCCAGACAGTTGCCCCGGCAACTTGGGCCGCATGAGGGCAAGATAGATGGCAGATACCACAACCACCAATTTCGCCTTAACCAAACCGGAAGTTGGGGCCAGCGGCGACACTTGGGGAACCAAGATCAATACGGATTTGGATGCGGTCGACGCCCTGCTCGGCGGCACGGGTGCGCAAAAAGCCAAGCCGAACCTATCTGGTGGCCTGTGGAAGATCGACGGCACGGCTGTCACGACGACGGCCGCCGAGTTTAATAAACTAACAGGAACCCCTGCTGGGTTGACGGCGACTGAACTTGGCTATGTTGATGGCGTAACCTCGGCCATTCAAGCCCAACTTGATGCAAAAGCATTGGCGTCCAGCCCGACTATTTCAGGCACAGTTACGTTAACTGGTGGTAGTGCAAGTTGGACATGGGTAGCTTCTGGATTGAACCTTACCTTTGCTTATGGCGGCGTTAATAAAATGCGTTTAGATAGCAGTGGCAACTTGACTGTTGTTGGCAACGTCAGCGCCTATGGGACGATAGCATGACCCTTCCAACAGGCGCGATTTCCTTATCTCAGGTGAGCGTGGAACTTGGCCTGTCCGCGACCGCGAATATTAGTCTAAATAACGCTGCTGTGCGTTCTTTGGCTGGCGTTCCCTCCGGCACTATCAGCTTAAGCAATTTGCAAGGTAAGACATATTCACTTACTTTGGAAGCGTTGGTGATTGGCGGCGGCGGTGGTGGCGGTTCTGGGAACCAAAACGGCTCTGGTGGCGGTGGCGCTGGCGGAACGAGGCAAATTGCATCGCAGTTTGTTACAATGGGAAGTTTTTCCATTGTTATTGGTGCGGCTGGCGGCAGCGGCGGCGGTGGTGGCGATTCCAGTGCATTTGGCTATACTGGCACTGGCGGCGGCAGCGGTAAAACTGGTTCAGCTAATGGCGGTTCTGGCGGCGGCGGGCAATCTTACGAGTCACCATCTGCTGGTTCAGGGAACACTCCAGCCACCTCACCCGCTCAAGGTTTCAATGGCGGGGCTGCGGTTGGAAACGCATATTCCGCAGGCGGCGGCGGCGGTGGAGCTGGCGGCGCTGGCGGCGCAATTTCTGCGGGTTCAACAAACGTCGGCGGCTCTGGCGGCATAGGTATAACATCATCTATCACGGGGGTAGCTACTAACTATGCGGGTGGTGGCAACGGCGCTTCAGGGGCGGACCGAAGCGCGGATTGGACGCAAGTTACAGCATACGGCAATGGAAAAGGTGGAACGCGAACTCTCGCACCAACTAATGGCGCTGCTAACCTTGGTGCTGGTGGCGGCGGAGATGTTGGTCCAAATTTGCAGACCTACCCCGGTGGTAGTGGTGGTAGTGGTATTGTAATTGTTGCTTACCCCGGAACTACCGCAGTCGCTACTGGTGGATCAATCAGCACGACATCGCGCACAGGATATGTTGTGCATACTTTCACAAGCTCTGGCACGTTCAGCTTCTAAGGAACAAAAAATGGCACACTACGCTCGCGTCAAATCAGGAATAGTCCAAGCGGTGATCGTTGCTGACGAGAGCTTTATTACGTCATTAGAAACTGAGCCAGATGAGGCTTGGGTCCAAACATCATACAATACACAAGGCGGTGTTCATTACGAACCAAATTCTCGCACCCCAAGCGCAGATCAATCTAAAGCATTGCGTAAAAACTATGCCACCATAGGGCATACTTACGATCCCGTCAGAGATGCGTTTATCCATTTAAAACCATATGATAGCTGGACCTTAAACGAAGACACTTGCTATTGGGAACCGCCTATTCCCGCGCCCAATGATGGGCAAATGTATGTCTGGGATGAAGCCACAATTAACTGGTCACTTGTAGCAACAGAGGGTCAGCCATAATGTCGGATCCCAGCATCATAGAACTAGCGAAACTCCTACTGCAATTTGCGGTGATCCCAATCGTTGCCTTCGTGTGGATGCACTACAAGATGACGCAGGGCCACGAGACAGAAATTGCTGTTATGAAGTCAGAATACAATCTGACCAAAGAAGGCCACGACCGGGAACTGAAAGAGATCAAGACGGGGTTTTCCGAAGTGCTAAAAAAGTTGGATGAGATCCAAAGGGAGATGCGCAAGTGAGCGTCAATCAGGCCACGCTGGATTTGATCAAGCGGTTTGAGGGCTGCAAACTGACGGCATACCAAGACATCGTTGGCATCTGGACAATTGGCTACGGCACAACGGCGATGGCTGGTCTTGGTATCATACCGGCTAAGGGTATGACCATCACGCAGGAACGTGCCGAGGATCTGCTGCGACAGGGTGTTGATAAGTTTGCGGCTACGGTTGACGCGATGATCACGGCCAACGTCAATACGAATGAATTTGGGGCTTGTGTGTCACTGGCGTATAACATCGGGACGACCGCCTTTGCCAAGTCTACTGTCCTGCGTGAACTGAACGCCGGCAACCATGAAAAGTCCGCTGCCGCATTCAAAATGTGGAACAAGGCTGGCGGCGAGGTTGTCAAAGGTTTGGTCAACCGCCGCAATGCAGAGGTCACGTTGTTCCTGACGCCGGTGACCGCTGACATGCACACCGTTACCGCGCCTGAAAAGGTTGAACCTAAATCAATCTTGACCGTAATAATTGAGGCCATCTTGGCAATCATAAAGGGAACAACGAAATGACGGCTACTGAAATTGGCGGCATCGCCCGCGCACTTGTATCTGCTCTCGGCGGCTACTTGGTCGGCAAGGGATTGATCGACAGCGAGACAGCTACCACAGTCGGTGGCGCGGCCGCTACAATCATAGTCGCGGTTTGGTCAGTGATCGCCAAGCGCAAGGCATGAACGCGCTGTTGGCCTCTCTGCTGAAGCCTCTGCTGGTCTTGCTGGCTGCTTGGTTCGGCGGCAAGAAGGCTGGCAGAGACGCTGCCAAGATTGAGGAGTTACAAAGTTATGCCGAAACTTCAAAGCGGATTGACGCGGTTGGTCCTGTGCCTGACCCTAACACTGCTGGTGAGTGGCTGCGCAATCGCGCCAAACACTAGTGCAATCTGCGATGGCACGGTGCAAAGCAGGACATCCCATGCGGCGGCATTGGTTGCGGACGGTGGGCCGCTTTCGTTGGTCACGGGTGCGCTATTGATCCAACAGATCGACGCAGGGTGCGGCAAGTGACACTATTCCAAAACTGTCGTATAGTCTGACGGACAGGAGAAAAGCATGTCACTCATTCCGCTACAGATCCCGCCGGGTGTTTTCCGCAACGGCACGGAGTTTCAGGCCAGCAACCGCTGGCGTGATGCTAATCTGGTTCGCTGGATTGACGGCACGATGCGCCCGGTCGGCGGTTGGCGATTGCGTGACACTGTCAGCACAACGGCCCCCAGAGCGGCCATAGCGTGGCAAGATTTGTCAGGCGACCAACGGTATGCTGTTGGCTTCCATAACTCCCTAAAGGCCGTTAACGCCTCTGGCACGATCACTGACATTTCGCCGACGGCTTTGGTTTCTGGTAACCTGTCTGCCGTCGTCAATGTCGGATACGGCGGCGGGTTTTACGGTATGGAAACCTATGGCACGCCGCGTGCTGACAAGGGTAACTACTCGGAAGCAACGACGTGGGCGCTAGACAACTTCGGCCAAAACTTGGTGGCCTGCTCGGTGGCCGACGGTCGCCTGTTGGAGTGGACGCTTAACCCAGCTAACGATGCCGTCGCCATTAGCGGTGCGCCGACGTCAAATAAATCATTGGTTGTCACTGGCGAGCGTTTCCTATTCGCGCTTGGAGCCGGCGGTAATCCTCGCAAGGTGCAATGGTGTGACCGAGAAGATAACACGACTTGGACGCCGCTAACTACAAATGAAGCCGGTGACATTGAGTTGCAGACGTCCGGCCAGATCATGCTGGGGATTAAGACACGCGGGCAGACTTTGATACTGACCGATCAGGACGCGCACTCGGCAACCTATCAGGGTCCGCCGTATGTCTACGGGTTTGAGCGTGTCGGCTCGGCCTGCGGCGTTATCTCGCGCAAGGCTGCGGTAGCCGTGGATGAGGGTGTGTTCTGGATGGGCAAACGTGGCATCCATCTTTATGCGGGTGGGGCCGTGCAGGATGTGCCGTCGGATGTGTCGGACTATGTTTTCAACAATCTGAACATCGCACAGGTTTCCAAAATCTTTGGCGTGGCGAACCAGAAGTTTAACGAGGTTTGGTGGTTCTACCCGTCGGAGGCATCAAACGAAATAGACAGCTATGTAGCCTTTAACTACTCTGAACGTCACTGGACAATCGGAAGTTTGGTAAGAACTGCTGGCATTGACGGCGGCGTATTCCGCAACCCGATTTGGTTTGCTGCCGACGGCAAGTCGTATGATCACGAAACTGGGTTGGCCGTTGATGACGCCGAAATTTTTGCCGAAAGCGGGCCGATCAGCTTGGGTAATGGCGACCAAGTGTTGTCTGCCACTAAATTGATCCCAGACGAGGAAACCCAAGGCGACGTGACGGCTACCTTCAAGACCAAATTCAATCCCAATGACGTCGAACGGACTTACGGACCCTATACGATGGCTAACCCTACCAGCGTGCGGTTTACCGGGCGGCAGATTAAAATGCGGGTTGACGGTGCGCGTCTGGCCGATTGGCGGGTTGGCATCATGCGGCTTGACGCAACGGCCGGTGGCCTACGGTGAGTTTAGGGTTTACACCACCACCCGTAACGTCGGATCTGCAATACTGGGCGCAAAATATCGTTGCCTATCTGCGGCGGACGGCTTCACGGTTGCAGTTTAAATCGGCCACTGCGTCGGCTACCGAGGATGGCGTGCTGTTGTGGGATGCCACCGGCGGTTATCCTATCGTGAGCAAGAACGACGTTTGGTATCCCCTGATGCTGTCTGACGTCACGGGGGCCAACGCGTCGTTTAATTCGACGTCAACGATAACTGCGGCTGCGGCCAACACGGCATACGCCATCACGCTGACAAGTTTGTTTGCCAGTGGCATCACTTTGACAGGGTCGCCGACAACTGACATCACGTTTACCGAGGGTGGCCTGTATCAACTGGCGTTCACGGCGCAGATCAGTAGCTCTAACAGCTCTACCGTAGATTTTCGCTTTTGGCCGAGGATTAACGGCACGAATGCTACGGGAAGCACAATTGTGGCAAACCTAAAAGCTAACGGCAGCACAAATGTGGTGGCACGGGTTGCCATGTTTAGGGTTAGCGCGGGCGACGTTTTGAAAGTGATGTGGGCAACAAACGCAACCCATGGCTTCCTTGAGGCACACGCTGCCACCGCATATGCACCAGCGTCGCCGTCCGTCACGCTTCAAATCGTGCGGGTTGCGCTATGAATATCATAGAGGCTAACCGCAAGCACATCGAGGCCGCACTGGAATACAGCGGCGGAACGCATAATTTTGAAGACGTTGCAAAGGCTATAAACGATGGCATCATGCAGCTATGGCCGGCATCTAACTCTGCCGCCGTGACAGAGATCATCCAATATGCTAGAAAGAAAGTGTTGAATGTGTTTTTGGCCGGCGGTGATCTGCAAGAGATCATGGGCGGGCTGGATGCGGCGACCGAGTGGGCCAAGGCGCAGGGATGTGAGAGCATCACACTTTATGGCCGCAAGGGTTGGGAACGGGTTTTGGACGCACACGGATTTAACCCTGTGATGGTCGTCTTGGAGAGGAAGATATAATGGCTGGCAGCAACAAGACGACGACGGCTAACACGGTTCCGGCCTACTTGCAGGAAGCCGGGCAAAACACGCTGAACCGTGCGACTGATGTGTCTCGGATTGGCAATGTTGGCTACTACGGGCCGGACGTTGCTGCCATGACGCCGGCACAGATTGCCGCCATGCAGGGGACTAATGCAGCCGCGTCGGCATTTGGACTAAATACATTCGACCCCATGGCCGGAATGCCAGCCGCCACAAACTACGGCGGCATAAACGCATACTCGTCCGGCACTGGCTACGAAGCCGCCTTGGCTGAATTGAAGGCACGCTTCCCCGGCCAGTTTGAAGCCATCATGTCTCAGTTTGTTGATCGCGTAACTGGAGCGATGCCGGGTTCTACTGGCTCAGGCCAGACGCAAATGGGTATGCCCGTGCAAGGATATGCACCCGTTTATGGTGACGGATCTGGCGGCGGATCTGGCGGCGGCGGTGGTGGATACACTGGTGGCGGATCTGGCAGCGGTGGTTTGTCAATGTTGCGAGCAAATTTGCCGGGTGGAATTAACACCAACAATCCGGATAGCTTCATCAACCGAACGATTGGCGGATTGGTTAACACAATTATCCCGCAGCGCGAGCCAAATGCAAACATGCGACCACCGCCTGCACCAAATCGGCCAGCCGGAATTACGACAAGCAAAATTACGACATCAAAGCCGGCGGTGTCTAAATCAGTAACCACTCGTCAGTCGGGGAGATAATCATGTCAGGTTCAGCAAATCCGAGTGGTGCGGTTACGCCGGTTACGCCCATGCCAAATCTGCCAGCGCCTGTTATGGGGATGCCGCCGGCAGTTACGCCCATGCCGGCAGCGCCGACATATTCCGCACCGGCCAGCACCGGCCCGAACGTCTACACCACGGCCAGCAACCTGTATAATCAGGCGGCTGCGGGTCCGAATATCAACCAATTTTTTAACCCCTACACCAGCGCGGTAACTGATACGACTATGCAGGGACTTGAGCGCCAACGTCAGATGCAGTTGAATGACATTGGCGCACAGGCGGGCCGTGCCAACGCATTCGGCGGATCTCGGCAGGGCGTTGCCGAGGCTTTGACCAATGAAGCCTTTGCACGTCAGGGGGCTGAAACGCTGGCTAACCTAAACCAGCAAGGGTTCAACACGGCGTTGTCTGCGGCTCAGGGTCAGCAAACTATGCAATCTGGACTTGCAAACCAAGGCTTCGGATTTGGCAACGTGATTGGCGCACAGCAAACCGCGCAGGGTCAGGCTCAACAGCAGACAAACCAAGCCCTGATTGATGCCATCAAGGCTCAATACGGCGGCTTCACGGGTCAACCTACCAACGCGATGTCCGGCCTGATTGCCGCACTTAACGCCGCCGGCATGGGTCAAGGCACAACGACGCAGACAACCAAGAATAATCCGGGCTTGCTGAATATCATCGGCGGGTTGGCCGCGCTTTAATCTGGGGACGCAAATGGTCGACTACCGCGCAGAAGCTGCAAAGATGGCCCAGAAGTATGGGATCGACCCAAACATATTTGTCCGTCAGATCCAGCAGGAAAGCGGGTTTAACCCAGAGGCAAAAAGCCCTGCCGGCGCATTGGGGTTGGCTCAACTTATGCCCGGCACGGCTTTGGATATGGGTGTTATGCGAATTGACCCTATGCAAAACCTTGAAGGCGGCGCAAAATACATGCGCATGCTGCTTGACCGCTACAACGGCGACTATCCCAAAGCATTGGCGGCATACAACGCCGGCATGGGAAACGTAGACAAATACGGCGGCATTCCACCGTTTGCAGAAACGCAAAACTATGTGAGTGCCATATTCGGCACGCAGCCGGGCAACACACAGCAAGAGGGGCCAGCAGTGGACCAATACGCACAACAACCGCAGTCAAAAGGCATCCTTAGCTTTATCACCGATCCCGAAAAGCGTGCGAAACTTGGGTTGGTTTTGAGCAGCCTTGCCACGACACCGAATGCCGGCGTTCAGCAGATGCTGACAAACAAGATCGCTGGGTTTGAAGACACGCGGACAAACAACAAGACGGTTGAATGGCTTACGTCAAGGAACCGCAGCGATCTAGCTGAGGCTGTATCCGGCGGCATGCTTTCGCCGAAGGATGCGGTGGCAGAGGTTGTAAACGCATCAACCGCCGCAGACGACCCCGCAGCATTCCGTTCGCTTGATATGACAGCACGCGCCGGCGGATTGGTTCCTCAATCTGAGGGCGGCGATGGCAGATACGAAGAGTTTATGCTTACGGCTGGTGCTGGCCTTCGTGCTGGCGCTGCCGCAGAGGCTAAACTTGGGGCTACAAATGCTGCGAACGCTCCTGCGGCAAATGCCATTTATAAGGCAATTAAGTTTCAAGTAGATGACTTGCTCAATGACCCATATCTTCCTGCAATGCTTGGCCCAGTTCAAAGCAGATTACCGAACATGTCAGCTGATGCTGCCCGCGTTCAGTCTAAGATGGACCAAATTTCTGGTGGTGCATTCTTGCAGGCTCGTGAAATGCTTAAAGGCGGCGGTCAGATTACAGATTATGAAAGTGGCCGCGCAGAAAAAGCATTCGTTCGTATGAGTGCTGCTCAAAATGAAGGCGACTTCCGTCAAGCTATGCAAGATTTCTTGGATGCAGTTAAACTTGGCTTGCCGAAACTTGAAGGTGCTACACCTGCGGCTGGCGCAGCACCTCAGTCTGGGATTATTACGCAGTCTGGGATAACTACATTGACCTACAATCCAGCAACGGGAGAATTCGAATGATTGCGGTAAATCTCCCAGACGGTCGCGTCCTTCAGTTTCCTGATGGAACAGACAAAGCAACAATGAAGCAAGCCATCGACAGCCTAATCATGCGTGAGCGTGCTGATGCTGCGAAGGCTGGCACATTGCAGTTGCAGCCCGGATCAGCCGAGCGTGTTGCCGCGATGAATGAAATGGCAATGAAGGCTATGGACGTCCAAAACTTGCCGCCGCAAGATCAAACTGCTCGACTATTGTTTGGCAGTGGCAACAAACCATGGTCGCAAATAGGACTTGAGCAACTGGCTGGAACTGGTGCTGGCTTAACTCGCGGTGCGGCTGGTCTAATCGGTTTGCCGGGAACTGCTATGGATCTCATTAACGCCGGAATGGGAAAAGTAGGAATTCTTGATAAACCAGCAACGCCAAGTCCGTTTTCTGGCGCAGCAATCCAATCTGCGTTGAATGATCTAACTGGCGGATATGTAAATTATGAAGCACCCGGCGTTGCTGGCGACATTCTTGGCACTGGCGGTGAACTTCTTGGCGGCGGAGCTGGCGGAAAACTTGCTGCCGGTGGCGCTCTTGGCGCAACTGCATTGGGATATATGACAGAAGGAACGCCCATTGAACCATATGCTAAGTTTGTTGGAACTCTAGGCGGTGGTTTTGCTGCAAACGGCGTAACTGGCCTTGTAACTGCCGTTAAGAACAACAAAGCAATCCGCTCCTTTATAGAAAAGCAGCCATCTGTTATTGAACTCAAATCACAAGCTGGTGGTCTTTATAATGCCGCCCGTGCAAGTGGCGCTATGGCTGATCCCGCTCAAGTAGATGACTTTGCCAACGGCCTAATGACTACCCTCAAGGATGAAGGTATGATTACGCCAAAAGGAAAAATGGCAGGATCATATCCAAAGATTTCAGATGCAATAAACTTGATTGACGATTATCGCGGAAGCCCAATGACGCCAACCGAAATGCTTCAGGTTCGTAAGTCATTCCAAGCTGCGGCAAGATCGTCTGATCCTGTTGAGGCTCGTCTTGGAACAATGATGATCCGTCAGTTTGACGACTTTACAAGTCCAATTGCTCCTCAGATTGCAGAGGCCAACAAAATCTATCGTGATGCCATGCAAGGTGATCTTATCGAAAAGACCATTGAACTGGCTGGCTCAAAAGCAGGGCAATTTACTGGTAGCGGATTTGAAAATGCGCTTCGGACAGAGTTTCGCGCTTTGGAGCGCAAGATTATCAAAGGTCAACTTACAGCTACACCAGATGAGTCTGCTTTGATTACTCGCATATCGCAGGGTGGATTTGCGGAAAACTTGGCTAGAGATATTGGGAAAGCTGCTCCGCGTGGAATTGTTTCAACAGGTTTGTCCGCTGGCGTTCCATTCTCTATTGGAAATGCCATTGGTGGCCCCGTATTGGGTGCTGCATTTAGTGCTGCAACCCTAGGCGCTGGAGAACTTGGTCGCAGGGTTGCCACTGGGCTTCAGACCAGAAACGCTGGCCTTTTGTCTGCTATAACGCGGTCTGGCGGAAAAATGCCAGCCGAGTTGGCCGCTGGAAAATCTACTCTTCCAGAAATTATTCGTATTGCGCCCGGATTGCTGGCACAAACTAATACACCAGAAAATCGGAGGTAACAGGCATGGCAGTCAACGACATGAACGGACCGAAACTTGTCACCGACTTTGAAATGGGTATGGTGATGGTTGGGGTCGACGCAGAGGCTGCCCCCGTAGAGGTTGACGCGGCATTCAAACCGCTGACCGAGGATGAAATCGGCAACATCGTAATGCAAGCGGTCGAAGATGCCGTCGGCTTTATTGGTGCGGAAATTGCCGAGCGTCGGATGAAATCTCAGCGTTACTTCAACGGCGAAGTTGACATCGGCGAGGAAGTTGGCCGCAGCACGATGGTATCAACCAAATGCCGCGACACCGTGCGTGCGGTTAAGCCGTCGATCCAACGCGTGTTTATGACGTCTGATCGCCCGGTTGAGTTTATCCCACAGGGACCGGAAGATGTTGCCTCGATGGAACAGGCCAGCACATATGCGGCGGCTAAGTTCCGGCAGAGCAACGGCTTCCAAATCCTGCGTGATGTTACCCACGATGCCTTGGTGAACATCACCGGGTTCACAAAAGCATACTGGTCGGAATATGATCAGGCCAAGATATTCACGTTTGACGATTTGGATGAGGCGCAATATCAGGCCATCGTGTCTGCACCCGGTGTTGAAATCTTGTCGGAAGAGGCTCGCCCAGACGACGAGACAATTAAGATCATCCAACAGCAGGTAGACGAAGGCCAGCAGATCGCCCAACAGGCTGCGGCCGCTGGTCAGCAGATTGATCCGTCTCAACTGCCGCAGATGCCTGACCCGTTGCCGCAGTTGCATGACGTGCGGATTATCCGCCGTAATCCGACAGGCAAGATGTGCATTGAAACTATCCCGCCGGAAGATTTCTTCATTGACCGCAATGCACGCTCGGACACAGATTACTACGTTATCGGCCACCGCACCGAACTTCGGGCTGGTGATGTTATCGCTATGGGCATCTCAGAAGACTTGGTGTTGGACCTAGACAGCGTATCTGCCATTGATACCCGAGATCAGGAAGATCAGGAGCGCCGTGGCTATTCTATCAACCGCGACGAAACTGATAATGCCGCCGATCCGGCCATGAAGCAGGTGACGATCACCGAGGCTTACATGCGGATTGACGCCGACGGCACGGGCACGCCGATCCTGCACAAGTTTATCCTCGGCGGCTCGGCCTACAAGATGCTGACCTATGAGCCTGTGGATGACCACCCGTTCGCCGGTTGGCACGTTGACCCTGAGCCGCACACATACTTTGGCCGCAGCCTAGTTGAGATCATTGAGCAGGATCAGGATGCGGCTACTGCTATCATCCGGGGCATATTAGACAACGTGCAGATGACCAACAATCCTCGGATTGAAGCCGTCAAAGGCATGGTTGAGATTGACGACCTATTGAACAACGAAATAGGCGGTATCGTGCGCGTCAGCCAGCCCGGTATGCTGCGTGATCTAGCTGTGCCATTCGTGGCGGGCCAAACCTTGCCGGCGTTGCAGTATGTCGATCAGATGGTGGAGATGAAGACCGGCGTTACGCGGGCCAGCATGGGCCTAGATCCTGACGCCTTGCAGTCGACCACCAAGGCAGCCGTGACGGCCACTGTAAGCGCCGCTGCGGGGCAGGTTGAGGTTATGGTAGCCAACCTTGCCTACACCGGCATGCGTCGCCTATTCGGCCAGATCCTGCGCCTGATGGCAACACACTCCACCAAGGCCGAAATGCTGCGGATCAACGGCAACTATGTGGCTATGGATCCACGCGTGTGGGATACCGATCTAGACTGCGAAGTTAACGTCGGATTGGGAACGGGCCGCGAAGAGCAAAAGACGGCCATGCTAGGCCAAATCATGCAGCTTCAACTGCAAGCCATCCAAACCTACGGGCCGGATAATCCGCTGTCTGGTTTGACGCAGTTGCGCAATACGTTGGCCGATCTGACAGCAGTTAATGGCATCCGCAACGTGGATCGCTATTTCTTGCCGTCGCAGCCGCCTGCACCGCCGCAGCCACAGCAGGCTGGCCCGCAGCAACCGCAGCAAGGTGATCCGGCACAGGCGATGGTGCAGTCTGAAATGATTAAGGCTCAGGCTAAGATTGCGTCCGATCAGCAGCGCATCCAACTCGATTTCTACAAGGCTAAAATGGCCGACGACTTGCAGCGTGATCGCATGGTGCAGGACATGGAAATCGCCATGGCGCAGATCGCCGGCAAGTATGGCATCGCGGTAGACACGGCGGCCATCAAGGCACAGCAGGATGCTACCGTCGCCATGCCTGCGGTTCAGCAACAGTTGCAACAGCAGCAAATGATGCCACCGCAACCTAATCCCATGGGTGGCATGTGATGGATGTGACCCAACGCGCACAGCGTGCAAAGCTGCTTTTGGAAGATCCCCTTCTCAAAGAGGCTTTTGATATGTTACAAGGTGAACAGGTCAGGGTTTTTACCAGCGATGTGTGCAGCCCTGAACAATTGACTGAGGCGCATCGGATGGTCCGTGCGCTGAACGCGTTGAGGGATCATCTCGCCTCTATCGTAACCGACGGCAAGATGTTTGAGCATCGCAGAGAGAAAGGGCAGCACCGTGGTTGACACGACTGCAAACGACGGAAGCATTGACGCCGTAGCGGCCAGCCTCATTGAGACGCCGGTCGAAGACGTTAAAGAAGAAGAAACCGAAGGCTTGGAGCAATCCGAACAGGATGACGCACAAAACCAAGACGATGGTGACGCGGCAGCCGAAGAGGTTGACGCATACACGGATGAAAGCACAGACGAAGGCGAAACGGACACCGAAGAGGATGCACCTGCCGAGCAACTGTTCAGCGTAAAAGTTGACGGACGCGACCAGCAGGTTCCCTTGACCGAGTTACTCCGGGGCTATTCGGGACAGGCATACATCCAAAAGGGCATGAAGGAAGTTGCATCGGCTCGCCAAGAGACGACGGCAGTTTACGAAGCCCTGCAAGCCGAACGCCAACAGTTGGCACAAGTCTTTCAGGCGGCTCAATCTGGGCAAATCCCAATGCAGCCGCCGTCGATGCCGAGTGAAGAACTGCTATCTAAAGATCCCATCGGTTATCTCGAAGCCCGCGTCAGGTTCGACAAGGAACTTTTAAGCTACCAGAATGCCCAAGGTTTGCGGCAGGAACTGGAAGCCCGTGATGCCGAAACCAGAATGCAGTCACATCGTGCCTACCTCGCGGAACAGCAACAGCAACTCGCTCGCGCCATCCCCGCACTTGCAAAGCCAGAAACGGCGGCAAAGGTAAAGCAGGATCTGATCAACGCTGGAACCCAGATTTACGGGTTTGGGATTGACGAGTTGGAGGGGGTCGCCGACCACCGCCTGCTGCGTGTCCTGCACGATGCCGCACAATATCGCCGCATTGTTTCGGGAAAGGCAGCCGTCGAGAAGCAGTCACAGCAGCAACAGCGGACCCCGACGGTAAAGCCGGGCGCTCGACCTGCGGCACAGGCATCTAAGAATGTGACCAGCGAGAAGGCTAAGGCTCAGATGAAGCGCACCGGGAACGTCGACGATGTCGCACGTTTTCTCCTGAGTTAAACCCACATAAGGAGCAGCCAAAATGGCCGTGAACTCGAATACCCAACAGACTTATGGCGTCACCACGATCCGCGAAGATCTGCAAGATGCTTTGGTGAATATCTCGCCCATGGACACCCCGTTCATGACTGCTATCGGCCGCAAGTCGGTTTCTAACACCTACTTCGAATGGCCGGTCATTGATCTGGCATCGCCCGCCGCCAACCGTGTGGTTGAAGGTGAAGCATCGCCCGGCAACGACGCCGCGACCAACGCCATCCGTCTGTCGAACTACACGCAGATCAGCGACAAGGTTGTCGAAGTTTCCGACACCGCCGACGCTGTGAACGGTGCAGGCGACGCACAGACGCTAGCCAAGCAGATCGCCTTCAAGTTGAAAGAACTGAAGCGCGACATGGAACTGATGTTGCTGTCCAACATCGCAGCGTCGGCCGGCTCAACCTCGACCGCCCGTGCCACCGCTGGCCTGCCCGCGTTCCTGACCTCGAACGTGTCGCGTGGCACTTCGGGTGCATCCGGCACGCTGTCTGGCACAACCGCTGGCTACCCCAACGCGGCTGCCACCGACGGCACTGCACGCGCCTTGACCGAAGCAATGTTGCAGACCGTCATCGCATCGTGCTGGAACAACGGCGCTGAACCTACCATCGTCCTGTGCGGCTCGGCCGTGAAGCAGAAGATTTCTTCGACCTTCACCGGCTCGGCCACCAAGTATCAGGACATGACCGCGACCAAGACTTTGTCGGCGGCCATCGACATCTACGTTTCCGACTTCGGCACGCTGCAAATTGTTCCGTCGCGTTTCTTGGAAACCCGCACCGTGGCAGCCCGCGACGTGTTCGTCTTGGATCCGAACTACGCCCGCGTTGCATACCTGTCGAACGTGTCGCAAAAGCCGCTGGCCCGCACCGGCCACTCTGAGCGTCGCTTGATCGCCGTGGAATACGGCCTACAGGTCGACACCCAAAAGGCCCACGGCGTCATCGCTGACATCAACGGCGCACTCTAATCTAACATCAGGTGACGCTGCTACGGTGGCGTCACCACCACTCGCAGGGGAATGCACATGAAGATTAAGATCACCACCGCCCGTCAGCCTTGGGTCAACGGCCAGCCGCACGACATCGACGCAGAGGTCGAAACCAGCGACGCTGACGGCCAGCTTATGATCGCAGCAGGCTTTGCCGTTGCCGTCGAAGCCCCCCGCCGTAAGGCTCTCCCAGAGGCTGTCTAATGGCATACGACATCAAGCAAACCATCGTTGAGCAGGACGGCAAGGTTATCATTAGCCGCCATCAGGATGTCAAAAGCCTGCTGGACGACAACGCCCGGCTGGCTGCCTTCGCGCCTAGCGCACATGGCGACGCCAAATTTCGACTTGCCGGCCGCATCCCGTTGGTCGTGGCAGAGCAATGGTCGGCCGAATGTGGCGAAGCTATCGGCACGCAGGGATTTGCTGTATATGTTAAGAAGAAGTTGCTGGACGGCGACTTTGCTAAACTGCGCGTGAAGGGGTTCTGATATGGCCGACGAGATCAACATCCCGACGCATCGGTACTACCAGCCGCGCTACAACATCAAACTTGCCCAGACCGACATGAGCAAGCAGTATATCTTTGCGAGCGGTATTGCGCGGATCGACGCCTATATCGAAAGCATCAGCGACCCCGGTGTGGTAGGATACGGGTTCTGGGAAGATTTGTTTAATTGGGCCGACAGCACAGCATGGAATGATGGAGTATAAAGCATGACGAGTATCTCTAATGGCGAAAGCGGCTTCGATGTCCGCACCAAGCTAAACTCATCTCTCGCTGTGACGGACGCATTGTCAGTAGCTTCTGGCAATCTTGTTGTTGCAGCTAATTCTGCAACAAATCCAGCCGTTACGATTACGCAAACAGGCGCTGGTGCGGCACTTTTAGTTGAGGACAGCGCAAGTCCAGACAGCAACCCATTTGTCGTGGATACAAATGGCCGCGTAGGTGTTGGAACGCTTACGCCAACCCTTCTTGTTCAGGCAGCTTTGTTCAGCGCAACGGATAACAAATCAATCGGCTTAACCGAAACAAGCTACACTACAAACTTCAGGGCAAATTACCTTACTTTGTATGGGCTTTCTGCCACAGGTACAACCTTTGGCCTATCCAACGCAAACCTTGGAATTCTTACATTCCAAAACCTTTCCGCTGGCTTGATTGGAACTAACACCACAGCTCCACTTATTTTTGCTACCACCCAGCTAGAACGTATGCGTATTGACGGCACTGGCAACGTGGGGATTGGGACGACTTCGCCCAACGCCGCCTCCATCGTCGACGCCCAAAGCACAACCAAAGGCGTGCGCTTTCCGAACATGACAACCACCCAGAAGAATGCAATTGCCAACGTGGCGGGAAACGTTGTTTTTGACACCACGCTGGGCAAACTTTGCGTCAATTCCGGCTCAGGCTGGCAGACCATCACTTCAGTGTAAAGGAAATTGACAAATAACGATCACTTGGAGCAATGGGTCTAACCGCTAAACCAATATCTGACACGTTAACGGATCCTTGGTTTCGTTAACCTGTGGGATGCGTCGCGTTAAATTCCTCAAGCATTTGGGCCGCCATGCGCAACAGGTCTGGGTTGTCTTTGAAACCGCCCAGACCTCGGTTGCAGTGTGTGCATAGGATGAAACGGACAACCTTGGTTTTGTGGCAGTGATCTAGCTGCCAACCTTTTGGATTGCCCGGATTATCGGTTTTACAAATGGCGCAGACACGCCCCTGATCGTCAAACATTATTTCCCATTGGTCTTTCGTAATGCCAAGTCCGTTGGCGCGTTTTCGGAAATTTATTTCCTCGCGCCAAGACGGGTCTGCCGCATGTTTCTTTTGCTTTGATGCCCGATTGCTTGCCCGAACTTTTTCCAGATTTTTGGCAACGTATCGCCGCCTTGCCGACCGCCAGATTTCTCTTTGCTTATCGTCGGCCATTTGGATCCATCAGCCAACGGGGCGTGGCATTGGTCTGGGACTTACCACAATTTGGTCCGTATAGATACATCGCATCTCGGTATACTCCATTTCATGCTTATTTGCCAATGCGATGGCTTCGTCCATCAGGTCGCCGCAGATCATATCGGTCGGAACATTGAAGCCAGACTGCGAGCCGTCGATCCAAGTGATCAGTAAGATGGCAAGTAGTTTCATTTCTTTCTCCCGTTGGGGCAGTTACGCCCCTCGTTGCAGTTATGTGTGCAGAGTGGGCAGGTCATTCCTCCCCCTCCAGTTTAGCCACCATGTCTTCCCAATCCGCAGCAACGCTAACGATGTAATGTTTCACCATGATGGACGCAGCCATCTTGTTGCCAATCTCCACCGCCTTGGCGAGTTTGGCTTCAAGACCACCCACCAAGTCTCGATATTCAATTTTGGCAAGATCATGGCCCGTCATCATAGCTTCATCCCGCTCACGCTCCAACTCTTCGATGCGGTCGGCGCGGACGTACATGACGTTTTCATGCGGCCCTTGCTCTGGGAACTTGCTGGCACGGGGCCACCGCCATCCGTCATCGCCTTGGCTTGCAAAAATTTGTTTTGGTGCATCATCGCGCTTGATCAGATCGTCACTCATTCTTTTGCCTCACAAATCAGTTCATGTTGGACTATTGCCAGAACGCCAACCGCTGCGGCCAAGGTTGTTCTCCCGTCATACTCATGGATCAAAGCCTTGATGCGCTCGGCCATTTCGCCAGTTACATCCTCGGCACGTTTGCCGCTGCCGTGCAGAATTTTTAGCATCATGACTTACCACCATCAACAAGCTTTAATCGGCTTCTACTAGACTTCATTTCAGAAATCTTATCCAAAAGCTGCTCCTTTTCTATGTGCATCTCGCTAAATGTGTTCGCGGCTACCATTAGGTGTTCTGCATAAGCATCCCGCTCACGCTCCAACTCTTCGATGCGGTCATCTTTTACGGCGGGGATGGCGTCTATATTTGCGCGGAACTGCACTCTCCAAGACTGCTGAAAGTCACGCTCGAACGCATCAATCATAGACAAAACATCACTGCGCTTGATCAGATCGTCACTCATTCCATCTTCTCCATATATGCTGCAATCGCATCGGCCACCCGCTTGTGGCTTGCCTCGCTACCATCCTTCAACACGTTACCCAGATACTTCCGCTGGAAACCTAAAGCTTTGCTTGCCACGCTGATCGACGGGAAGCTGATGCCGTTCAGAGTTATAGGCTTCGGCCTATTTTTGCCCGTGCCGACAGTGTCCATGTCACCACGCGTTAAGCCGGAATAGATGCCTTGGATCGTCAAATTGTGCGCCTCGGCCGCCGCCTTTACGGACGGGTAAACCACGCCCCTAATCTTAATCAACATTGCCGTTCGCCTTTTGCTTTGCGTAGATAAAGTCGATGTGTTCCTCGACCTTGTCCCACGCCTCTTGGATTAATGGTGTGCCCTCGGTGCGGATCGCTTTCCGCAGGGCGTTTACTTGGTTGAACATTTTTATCACGTTCCGTTGTCCGTATTTGTCGGTCATGTGCCTTCATATTCCCTAATGCCTAAAGCATTACGCATTTCCTTTTGAGCATCACTAAATCCAACGCCATAAGAAAAGCGCAGTAATTCCGCTATCCTTTGTGCATCTGATTTACTGACCATTTTCATTTTCCAATATGTAGAACTTACATACCACACGCCGTCTTTCTCTACTGCGGTGCAATGTTCAAAAGGGCTTCCCACGATACTCATTACTCAAAACTCCAATAGGCAGCCCGCACCTTGTCGGCGGTTTCCATGCCATACTTCACGCTGGTATTCAGGTCATCCCGCAAAATGCGGTTGCAGATTGTGCGCACCCTCTCCGGCCTTAACCCGACATGCCGGGCCGTCCTAGTCGCGCCATACTGTATCCGCAGTTGCAATATTCGCAGCACCTGCGCGTCATCCTCACGGCTGCTTTGCTGCACGCTCATTCGTCAACCCCGTCGACAAAGTCACTCTCGCTGACGGCATAAAATGTGCGCCGGTAAATCTGCCCACGCCGAGCCATCTCTTGCATCTTCGCCACGACGCTGGCTATCGGGTAGTCAATCGCGTCGGCAATGTCTTCGACCGTAGCCATGCCGCCGTACTGCAAATCGGCCATGATCATGTCGGCCAGATCCGACCCCATGGTGACGGACGCGTTCGCCTGCCCGTCAAGCCGATCCAACCTGATCGCCATCCAAGGCGTCTTTTCCGGCATCGCTGTATTCGCAATCAATATAGCTTTAAACCTGTCGCCCACGTTGGCATCCAGCAGCGCCGTGATTTTGGCCGGGATGAACACGGCTTGATTGCTGTCAACCGTCGTGGCGAATGCCGTGCCGGTGGCAAGCCTGTTGATAACCATAATTTCAGATGTTTGCATTGTCGTCCCCTGCGGCCAACGCAATCAGCGCGGCCTTACGTTGTTCAGCTTGTTGTATTCTCAGTCGAAGCATGTCGATCTCCTCGCCAACCCATGCGATGCCCGCCTGTGACCCGTAGCGGGCCTGTAGGCGCACTATGTCGGCGCGGTGTAGGCTTATGACCGCGTTCCAATCGGCCACCGTGTAGCGGGCTTGCATGGCTTGATATGAGGTTTCCATTACTGCCACCCCAAGCCATAGCCCAGAAACCACAAGCTGGGGATAAGGGCAAACAGGCACAAGCAGCCAATCAGGTCTTCAAGAAATTCACGCATTGGGTTTTCCTTTTGTTGCTAGTGGGCCAAGTGTTATGCGGCAGCGCAACACCATGCAAGCGAATAATCGACACTTGACACAACTAATTTTCGCCATCATGGTAGCCAGCAGAAAGGAGATCACAATGAACTTACCTACACACGCATTGCTGGCTGGATGGATCAGAAGCCGTGGCATGAAGGCTGGTGCATTTGGGGCTTTGGTTCCGATCTCAAAGGACGTCATCAGTCACATCATAAATGGACGAAGATTGCCAAAACCTGATGTTGCTGAAAAGATTGAACGCCTGACTGGCGGAGACATCAAAGCGCGCGAATGGTTACAGCCATGATAAAAATTATGACGTTGACGCAAACACCTATGCAAAAAGAAAGATTAGCGGCTCGCGCTGTCTATCGAATTTTTGACGTAGATGGATCATTGCTTTACGTTGGTATGTCTGGACAGCCGATGACGCGCATTCAGATGCACGCAAAAAAGATATGGTTTTCCAGTGCCGACAGAGCAGAAATACGTTGGCATAAGACAAAACAATCTGCACTAGATGCAGAAGCTATCAGCATCATTATGGACAAACCAAAATTCAATTTGGCTTGCTCGTTAATCCGAGTGTGCGACACCTACTTGCCGATAGTTTCGGTGAGAATATCACGCAGCGGCAGACCAAAAGAGAAAACCTTATGGCATGAGGCCACGAAAG
>Ga0114977_10000261_pt1 | contig 35115 bp, 32 predicted proteins | sample S_130805_MF_Meta_FD_87026 | JGI IMG/M metagenome (GOLD analysis project Ga0114977, IMG submission 87026) | Freshwater microbial communities from Lake Simoncouche, Canada to study carbon cycling - S_130805_MF_MetaG | ecosystem: Environmental > Aquatic > Freshwater > Lake | place: Lake...
ATCAGTACGCATTATTGCTGATTTTAATGTTTTGTTAAAACCATCTCCAGTTCCTGCAGAGTTATTAATAATAGTAGGTGCAGTAAACCAAACAGAATCAATAGAAGTTAAATCTGCTGAGTTTTCCCACAATTTAATTGGAGTAACAAAGCTTGCAAAAGCCGGTGCGCCAGGCCCACCATTATAGTTACCATATTCTATATCCTCAAATCCACTTCCGCCATAAGGCCCTTTGTTAGCTGCTCTATCAACTTGGCCATAATATATTGAAGAAAAAACAGCATCTGGAGCAATATTTGAAAAGTCTAAAAAGTTACCATCTCCGCCACCTAAAGGATATGCTCCTTTGGTACCGTTATAATTTCCTGGTACATAAGTTGTTCCATTGTCTTGATTTCCACAAGCTACTCCGCCCATAGGGAAACCACTTGATAATCCTAATGCAGGGTATCTTTCAAATGCTATTGCATAAGGTTGAGTAGTATTAAAGCCTTTGTTTATTGCTGTGTAATTAAGACCACCATCAATACTTCTAAACATACCGCCATCGCAACCAACAATTAATTTATTTGAATTAAATGGATCCCATTCAAAAGCATGTATGTCCGAATGCACATATTGTTGACTTCCAACTGCAAATTGGTAAGCTGCATAATTCCATGAACCAACACCTGGCGAAGATCTATTCCATTTCCAATAAGCCGCACCTCCTAAATAAACTAAACCTGGATTTGAAGGATGAACTGTTATCGCATTGTCATATTGCCCTTGGCCGTTTCCACCTGAAATATAAGGGTCAAAAATGGTTGAACTTGAATTTGCTATTTTATACCAATTTAGTCCACCATCTTCTGTGTAACAAACACCACCTAATTTACTATCACCTCTTACGCCTGCTAAATAAATATAATTAGGGTTTGATGCAGCGATTGCTATTTCAGTACTAAAACGATTTGTTCCAAGAATGATACCAGTAGGAGGTGTAATAGCAGTTACAAATTCATCACCTGTTGCTGATCTATAAACTCCTGTACTATAACAAAAAACATAAGAGCCATCCGACCCAACTTTAATATCATTAATAAAACCTGCTGTAGCAACTGATGCGCTTGTACTTGCTAATTTTGCATTTCCCCATGTTGTACCTGCATTTTTAGAAATTTTAAAACCACCTGTATATGTTCCTAAATAAATAATATTATCATCTGTTTTATGACATTTTACGTTTTTTATGTCGCGATATAATGTTGTTGTAGTTGAAACAGAAGTAATGGCATTTGTTGCTAAATCCAATTTATATAAACCACTGCCTATAAATGCTGAATTACCATCACCGCCAGAATTTTCTTCACCAGTACCAAAATAAATATAATTTCCACTTGCATTCTGATCCATACAACCAATAATCATATTGTTAAGTTGGTCGTTTATTGGATTCCAAGTACTTCCACCATCTATAGATTTAAAAATACCACCAGACACACCACCAGCATAAACTACGTTTTGATTTTTTTTATCAAATACAATTGCTCTAACTCTACCACCAACATTGTCTGGTCCAAGTTCGATCCAATTTAATCCTAATGCACTGCTGCTCGTTTTAAGTTTTGAAGAATTTTGATTACGAAGCATCGCTTCTTGTTCAGCCATTGTACGGGCTTCTTCGTTAATTAGTCCAGTTGAAGGATCTGCTTTTAGCATGCGGTAATATGCATCTGCTCCAGCCCAACTTTGAACTTTATTTTTTTCGCTACTTTCAGAACGCGGCGAATAATGCGACGATTTGATTAATGCTATTGGTGCAGCTATCATTACAGCTCCGCTAACAAAATAAGCTAAGTTTTTTAAATTTAATTTCATGACTATTTATTTTATTGTTTCAAAATGTTCTTATTACAAATATAATCGATAATTATACAAAATGCTAAAAAAAAAGCAAAAGTGGTTACATTTAATTAACAACTGTTAGAGTTTAATTGTTTAGTGGTAATAAATAAAATAGTTTTTCTGAAATATTATTTTTTTATTAAAAAACATGCTTTTCTGCATGATAAGACGATCTAACTAAAGGGCCACTTTCCACATATCTAAATCCTTTGTTAAGGGCAATTTCTTTCCATTTTTTAAACTCATCAGGATGAACAAAGCGAGCAACTGGTAAATGTTTTGGAGTTGGTTGAAGGTATTGTCCAATTGTGATCACATCGCAATTTACTGCAGCCAAATCGTTTATAGTTTCTAACAATTCTTCTTCAGTTTCTCCCAAACCAACCATAACGCCTGATTTAGTGCGAACACCTGCTTCGTGTAATCTTTTAAGAACTTCTAAACTTCGGTCGTATTTTGCTTGTATTCGAACTTGAGCTGTTAATCTCCTTACCGTTTCCATGTTATGAGAAACAATATCTGGCTTAACATCAATAATGCGTTGTAAGTTTTCCCATTTACCTGCAAAATCAGGTATTAAGCATTCAAATTTTGTTGCAGGACTAATTTCTCTAATGGCTTTAATGGTTTCCGCCCAAATAATTGAGCCGCCATCTTTTAAATCATCTCGATCAACAGAGGTAATAACACAATGTTTTACACTCATTAATTTAACAGAATTAGCAACACGCTTAGGTTCGTCCCAATCAGCCGCCTTTGGTTTACCAGTGGCTACTGCACAAAACCCGCATGAGCGTGTACAAATATTACCTAAAATCATAAATGTAGCAGTGCCAGCACCCCAACATTCTCCCATATTAGGACAATTTCCGCTTTCGCAAATTGTGTGTAGTTTATGTTCCGAAACAATTTTTCTAACTTTTAAATAGTCTTCACCAATTGGTAATTTTACCCTTAACCAATCTGGTTTACGAGGTTTTTCAAGTATATTTTTAATTTGAGAGTCTTCCATTTTTTTAAAACCATTTTTTTCCAAATACAAAACCAACATATAAAGTAATAATGAAGTTTTCGGCAGGATTATGAGCCATTATTGGTAATGCTTTTGGGTAATAATCAAATATTACTCCTGTTTCAATTGCTTTTACTTTATTTGAATAAGGAGCATATTCAAAACTTAAATTTGCTTTAGCGTAAAAACCAGGATAAACTTTTAATTCGCCAAGCCCATCAATTAATGGCCCTTTACCAGAAATACTGTCAATTGTGTATTTGGTTGGGTCATATCTTACAGATTCTTGATACTTAGTTCCAAGATTGCTTTGGCGATAAACTAAAATATAATTTGGTTTTGCAAAAGTAAGATTACCTCCTAAATAGTAGGAAGAACGAATTTCAACCGATTTTCTATCAGCACGTTTGTAAATTGTTGTTTGGTAGCCTATTCCTGCTCTAAATAAAAGGATGCTATTTATTTTACCGTATATAAAGCGTTTTGAGTTATCGTTTTGATTAGAGACTTTAATTTCTTTTGGATGTTTTAAATTAAGCGCTTCAATTTCCATTAAGCGTTTTCGGGTGCTGGTAACATGTTTGGCCCTCATAAAATTAACTCCAAATCCTCTGCTGTGAGCAAAAACCCCAAATGACATTTCATTACGATATAATACATTGGGATCATTGCCACTTTCAATTGCTTGAGTTGTACTTTGAGCAAAGATTAGTTGGCTGATAAAAATTAAAATAATTAAATATGATGATTTAATAAACATATGTAAACAAAAGTAGCTATAATTTTTATTTATGTATAATTTGTTTTTTGTTGTGATTTTAGCGTTCAATAATTTATTTATATTTGAAAAAAAAGAAATATGATAACTAGCACAGTAGTATATAAAGGGGAATTGAGAACTGAGGCAATTCATTTGCAATCTAATACAAAAATTTTCACAGATGCGCCTAAAGATAATCATGGAAAAGGAGAGGCATTTTCTCCAACCGATTTAGTTGCTACTGCTTTAGCAAGTTGCATGATTTCAATAATGGGCATTGTTGCATTAAAAGAGGGAATTACATCCGTTGAAGGCACGTTGGCTGAAGTTACAAAAATAATGGTTGCTGATCCAAGGCGAATTAGTGAAATACATATAAAAATGACATTTCCAAAAAAGGATTATAGCGATAAAGAAAAGAAAATTTACGAACACGCGGCATTAACTTGTCCTGTAGCAAAAAGTTTAAATTCGGACCTAAAGCAGATTATTGATTTTGTTTGGCAATAGCATCTAATATGTTATTTGCTGAAATATCTGTGTGGGACGAAGTATAAAAACACTTACCGTTTTTAATTAATAATACTTGTGGTGAGGCATGTTCAATTTGAAACAGAGATTCAATTTCATTTGAAATATTTCTATGATTTAATAAATCCAAGTAATAAGCAGGTATTTTTTCATCATCATTCCATTTAGTTTCTAATCTATTAAGTGCCATAGAACTTATAGAGCAGCGCGTACTGTGCTTAAACAACAAAACAGCCAAATTTTCATGAGGCTGTTGGCTTGATATTGAAATAATTTCTTGTAACTGATTTATTTCAGTTAATTTATGCCAAAGCATCAGGAATTAAACAGATTTTTTTGCAGAAATAGTTGTATTAGCTTTAGAATATGCAGGACATTTTTCGTGCGATTTGCAAGAAGTAAATACTGAACAAAAAGCAATTGATAAAACTGATAATAAAGCTAATTTTTTCATAAGAATAATTTATATTTTAATAGATAACAAATATATGGTAAATTGCTCGACTACAAAAAAAATATATGATTAAAGTCATCAATTTTTTTGAAAAACAATTAACAATTTGAAATTGAAAACATTAAACTGGCAGCAAATCATTGATATTGAGAAAGCAAAAGACTATTTTATTGATTTAGATTTTTTTCTAAAATCTGAGAGGCAAAATTTTAACATATTCCCTAAAGTAAAAGATGTTTTTAAAGCTTTTGAATTTACACCTTTGGATAAATTAAAAGTTGTATTAATTGGACAAGATCCTTATCATAAAATAAACCAAGCGCATGGCTTAAGTTTTTCGGTAAATAGTGGAATTAAAACACCGCCATCATTAGTTAATATATACAAAGAATTAAAAACAGATTTAAATATTCCAATAGCTGAACACGGAAATTTAACTCATTGGGCAAAACAAGGAGTTTTATTGTTAAATGCTACTTTAACTGTAAGAGAAGGGCAACCAGGAAGTCATCAAAAAAAGGGTTGGGAAATTTTTACAAATGAAATAATAAAATATATTTCTGAAAACACTGAGAACACAGTTTTTTTATTGTGGGGAAATTTCGCAAAAACAAAAAAAGAAATAATAAATTCATCAAAACATTTAGTATTAGAGGCCGCACATCCTTCTCCATTAGCTCGTGGTGCTTTTTTTGGGAGTAAGCATTTTTCTAAATGTAATGAGTTTTTGATTTCAAAAGGTAAAGTCCCGATAGATTGGAGTCTAAATGAAATTGATTTGTTTTCTGCGGAAAAAGTATAAAATTTGTGTTGTAATTTAATTCAGTTAAAAAATATCATTTAAAAATAATTTGAGCGGCATTTATATTCATATTCCTTTTTGTAAACAGGCTTGTAATTACTGTGATTTTCATTTTTCGACATCATTAAAGCTAAAATCAAATTTAATCGAATCTATTTTAGTAGAGATTGATTTGCGCCATCCTTATTTAGAAAACAAGAATATTGAGACTATTTATTTTGGAGGCGGTACACCAAGTTTATTGTCTGAAAAAGAATTGTTTTTAATATTAGAAAAAATATATAAAAATTACGATGTATCGTCTAATGCTGAAATATCTTTAGAAGCAAATCCTGATGATTTAAGTGTTGAAAAACTGAAAGAATTAAAGCGATTAGAAATTAATAGATTAAGTGTTGGATTGCAAAGTTTTAATAATGAGGAATTAATTTGGATGAATAGAGCGCACACTGCGACTGAAAGTGAGGCAAGTGTTAAACGCGCACAGGATAAAGGTTTTGAAAACATTTCGATTGATTTAATTTACGGGTCAAAATTTAGTAATCTCACAAATTGGAAAAAAACATTAGACAAAGCAATTGCTTTAGACGTAAAACATATTTCGAGTTATAATTTAACAATCGAAGATAAAACAAAACTCGGGCATGATTTTAAAGTAAAAAAAGAGATAGCTATTGATGATGAAAAAAGTTCGGAATTGTTTTTAGAAATGATAGATCGGTTAGAAAAAAATAATTTTATTCAATACGAAATATCTAATTTCGGTAAAGAAAATTATTTCAGTAATCATAATTCTAATTATTGGAAAGGTATTGAATATATTGGCTTTGGACCTTCAGCTCATTCGTTTGATGGAGTTTCTCGTCAGTGGAATGTTTCTAATAACAGTTTATATATAAAAAATATAACTGATAAAAATGAGGCTTATTTTGAAAAGGAAATTTTATCGGAATCAGATCAGTTTAATGAATACATTTTAACTTCATTGAGAACCATTTGGGGAATTGATGTTTTAGTTTTAAACACCAAGTTTAATTCAGAAATTTTAAATTCCTTCAACGAAAAAATTAAGACATATATTTCTTCAGATATGATAATTTTTAATAATAATAAGTATGTTTTAACGAGTAATGGGAAATTATTTGCAGATAAAATTGCGAGCGAATTGTTTGTTTAAAATTTCAAAAAGGTTAATCAATTTCTTTATCATTTAAAATATTAAACACTAAGTCTCTTTCGTAACCTTTGCTTAATGCGTAATTTAAAACTTTAAGTTTTAGTTTAATGGGACTTTTTTCATTCGTTAATCGTTGCTTTGTTTCAATTAATTTTCTGAGCGTAAGAATATATTCTATGTCATCAATTTGTTGCATCGCTTTTTTTATGCAGTATTCGCTAACACGTTTTTGTTTTAGTTCAATTTTAATTTTGATGCGTCCCCATTTTTTTATTGAATGTTTACCATGTGCAAATTGCATTGCAAAACGTTCTTCATTTAAAAAATTAGATTCAATTAATGATGAAATGATATTTTCGACTGCATCTGGCCATAAGCCGAAACCGTATAATTTATCGCGAGTTTCTTGTTGACAACGTTCTTGATATGCACACCAACTTTGCATTTTAATCAATGCAATTTCTGGGTTTGTTATTTTATCGGTTTGTTTTTTATCGAACACATGTAAAAATAATATTTCTTTGTTACATTTGAATAATTATGTTAGAATTACCTTCATCGTTTTTAAGTTCCATATCAAATTGCTGTGGTTTTGATAAAGAAGCTTTTATTAATGCGCATCAAATTGATTCGCCAACGAGTATAAGAATCAATCCTTTTAAACCTGCAATTTTAAATTTTGATTTAGATAAAAAAGTTCCATGGAATGATAATGGTTTTTATCTAAACGAACGCCCTAATTTTACTCATGATTTATTGTTTCAAGCTGGATGTTATTATGTGCAAGAAGCAGGTTCGATGTTTATTCAACATGCTTTATTAAGTTGCGTTGATTTTAGTAAACAATTGATTGCTTTAGACATTTGTGCCGCACCTGGTGGAAAAAGTACTTTATTAAATTCATTATTGAATACCGAAAGTGTTTTGGTTTCTAATGAAGTTTCGAAACCACGTGCTGAGGTTTTATCTCAAAATATAACAAAATGGGGAACAAGTAATGTGATTGTTACAAATAATGACCCAACAGCATTTAGCACTATTGAAACTATTTTTGATGTTATTTTAGTTGATGCGCCTTGCAGTGGTTCGGGTTTATTTCGAAAACAAAATGATGCTGTTGATGAATGGAGTGAAGACAATGTAAATTTATGTGCTCAACGTCAAAAACGAATTTTAGCAGATATTGTTGGTAGTTTAGCTAATAATGGTGTGTTGCTTTATTCAACTTGCTCATATTCTGAAAAAGAAAATGAGGAAATTACAGATTGGTTAGTTGAGGAATTTAATTTAGAAAGTATTCAAATTCCATTTCAAAAAGAGTGGGGGATTATTGAAACAACGGGGAAAAATACAAATGCATATGGTTATCGTTTTTATCCTGATAAAACAAAATCTGAAGGATTTTATTGTTCAGTATTTGTGAAAAAGAATGATGAAGAAAGTTACCGTTCTACAAAAAAAAATAAACACGAAACTTTTTCTGACATCAAACCTAAAGAAAAGGAATTTTTTACAAATTGGATAAAAAATGTAAATGAGCACGTCATTATAAAATTTAAAGACGATTATTTATTAACTAATGCGTTAACAGTTGATTTTATTAATAAATACACACATTTGTATTTAAAAAAAGTGGGCACAACTATCGGAAGTTTAATTAAAAATGATGTGATTCCTCATCACGATTTAGCAATGAGTATTCATAAAAACGAGTTTATAAAAACTTATGAAAGTGATTATGATGAATCTATTCGTTTTATGAAAAAGGATAATTTTAAAATTGAATGCGATAATGGTTGGATTTTAATAACCTATCAGTATTTCGGTTTAGGCTGGATTAAACAATTAGGAAATAGATTTAATAATTATTTGCCTAATGAATTTAGAATTTTAAGATAATTGATTATAGATTATTTTAAACTCTTCAAAATTTCGTCAACGATAACTCTTGTATTATTTAAGCGTGGTACTTTAAATTGTCCGCCGAGTTTATTATTTGATTTTAACCATTTGTAAAATGTTCCTTTTGGTAAACAAGTTATCGTTGGTAATTGTAAAATATAGTTATTAAAACGCTTGGCTTCGTAATCTGAATTTATAGTTTTTAAATTATCATCTAAAATTTTTATAAAATAATCTAAATGTTCGGGTTCATTTTCAAATTCAATTAGCCATTGATGTGCACCTGAATTTCCATCCATAAAAATGGGAGCGACCGTGTAATCTATAATATGAGTTTTTGTTTTTTCGCAAGCTATTTTTATGGCTTGTTCAGCATTATGTATCATCACTTCTTCGCCAAACGCGTTAATGCATTGTTTAGTTCGGCCAGTAATTATAAAACGATAGGGCGATAAATTAGTAAACTGAATTGTATCTCCTAATTGATAACGCCACAAACCTGCGTTTGTAGTTATTAATAATGAATAATTTTTATGAAGTTGAACTTCTGATAAATTGTAAGTTTTCGGATTTGACTCGTTTAAATCGGTTACTAAAATAAATTCATAATATATTCCATAATCCAACATCAATAACATTTCGTTACTTACTTTTTCATCTTGTATTCCAAAAAAGCCTTCAGATGCGCTGTATAATTGCATATATGCAACTTGAGAATTGTCGAATAAATTTTCAAATAAATGTTGGTATGGTGTAAAACTTACGCCACCGTGAAAATAAACTTCCAAATTCGGCCATACATCTTTTAAAGTTTTCGCATTTTTTATTTCTAATATACGTTTTATTAAAACAAGCATCCAGCTTGGTACGCCTGCCAAGCTTGTCACATTTTCATTAGCCATGCTTTGTGCAATCTTTTCAAGCTTATCTTCCCAGTTTTCCATCAATGCAATATTTACATCGGGAGCTCTGAAATACTCTGCCCACATTGGTAAATTTTGAATTATAATTGCGCTCACATCTCCATGAAACGAATTATGATCCCCAAAATGATCAGTTTTATAACTTCCGCCTAAGGCTAAATTTTTACCTGTAAATAATTTTGTTTCTGAATTATTAATACATTGAAATGTAATCATATCTCTTCCACCATTGTAATGACATCCATTTAGAAATTCTTTACTTACGGGAATGTACTTGCTTTTGTCTGTTGTGCCGCTACTTTTAGCAAACCATTTAATGTCTGTACTCCATAATAAATTTTGTTCGCCTCTTCGGGTACGTTCTATAAATGGTTTTAACGTTTCATAATCTTGCAGTGGAATTGATTTAAATTGTTCGGCATTTGTAATGTATTTAAAGCCATGTTTTTTTCCGAAGCTTGTGTTTTTTGCTGTATCAACTAAATTAAGTAACCATTCGTTTTGAACATCATGTGGATATTTCATAAACAATTCAATTTGGTGCATGCGTTTTTTCATGAGCCATGATGCTATTGAGTTTAGAATTGCCATGTATTATTTAATTAAAATTTTATTTTCAATCTCTTCTTTTATTTGCAAATAATAAACTTCATCAAATAGTTCCACATAAATATCTTGTTGCTTATAGCCTTTTATAACATTTTTAAAAGATGTATCTAGGCAACTAGATGCTTTTTTAGATTTTTTTATTTTGTATTTATAAAACATTCCTAAATAGTAATTTGCTTCTACAGGAAATTGCGCTTGCTTAATCGCTTTTTTGTAAAATGTTTCAGCAAGTTTCAAGTTATTCAATTTATCATAATTGCGTGCCATATAAAAATAGATATAAGCGTTCGCGTTTTTTTTACTAAAACTATTGATTTCGAAATTTTCGTTTATTTTAAATTCAGTGATGGATTTTTCGAATTCATTTAATTGATAATAGCACAATCCTTTTAAAAAATGAATGTTTTCTCCTACAGGTGCATCAACAAGGTTTGGCGTTAATGAATCGTAATGATTTAAATGTAATAATGCTCTGTTATAATCTCTATAGTAATATAATAAAACCCAACCATAATAACCTTCCATTTCATTTGCTGCAATTGCTAAACTATTTTCTAGTCCATAAATTGCTTCGGCATAATTTCCATTTTTTGTATTTTGTACAGAGTAGGCATGCCAATTTCCAGCTGTTATCGAGTCATTTTTAGAAATACATTTTTTCGCTAATTCATTACCGTATTTTTCATTACCATGCAAAGCCATGTTTGATGCGAAAGAAATAATGTTTTCTTTTGTGTAATTTCTACTTTCAAATACTTTCAAAAATTCATCTACATTAAAATTATTTAAACAAAATTGTGTTTTGTAAGCAAATATTGAATCCATTTTTTGAGCATACATATTTATACTCAAAATGAAAAATAAAACAAAATATTTATTTAGGAAGTATTTCATTTAATGTACCGTTTTTAAATCTAAATGAATAAAATTTTTTACAATTAACGGCTTCTTTGTGCTCGTTTAATAATGGTTTCCAAGGGGAAGTGTTTTTAACTGCTTCTAATATTTGTGAGCAAAGCAATTCAATATCATTTGTAATTTGCAATGTTTTATAATCTAAACTGCAAATTTGTGTTTTATAATAATTAGTTTCTCCTTTATCGTTTATAAAAAAAATTATAGTTATAATTCCATTAAAATTAGTTTGTGCATTAATTGCTTTTTTGAATTCTTTTTTTTGCGTGTAAAAATCTTTGCCATTACTTATTCCATTATTTGCATAATAAGGATAAATGGGTTTATTATTAAAAAAAGAACAGCTATCGTAATTTTCGGTTTGAGCAAAAGAGCAAAATTGCACCATTAAACAGTACACTAAATAATGGATTCTTAAATATTTATTTTTTAGTTGCAAGATAGTTTTCAAAACTAATTAAATTCATTGCATTTAAACAATTATCTTTTGTTAATAAACCCTTTCGAGCAACAAGAGTTCCATAATACATATCATGATATCCTTTTAGTTGATGTGCATCTGGGTTAATTGAAATCATAACACCTTTTTCTAAACAATATGGAATCCATCTCCAATCAATATCCAAACGATACGGATGCGCATTTAATTCAATCACAACATTATTTGCAGCACAAGCATCTATTATTTTTTTATGGTTAATCGGATAGCCTGGTCTGCCTAATAATAAACGCCCAGTTGGATGTCCAAGTATAGTTGTGTAAGGATTTTCAATTGCTTTTAGTAATCGATTTGTAGCATGTTCTTCGTCCATTTTTAAATTGGAATGAATTGAAGCAACGATAAAATCAAATGATTTTAATACATCGTCATCATAATCTAAATTTCCATTTCCTAAAATATCACTTTCCATTCCTTTAAAAATTTTGAATGGAAATAATTGTTTGTTTAGTTTATCAATATCATTGTGTTGTAGTATAATTTCTTCAACTTTTAAACCGCCAGCATAACTTGCACTTTTACTATGATCACATATTCCTAAATATTCGTAACCTAATTGTTTGGCATAAATTGCCATTTCTTCTAGGGTATTTAATCCATCGCTATAAGTTGTATGATTGTGCAAAATACCTTTTAAGTCTGTTAGTTCAATAAGTTTTGGAAGTGTGTTTGCTTTTGCTTTTTCTAATTCAAATAATCCCTCACGTAATTCGGGTTCACAATATTGAATATTTAAATTAGAGTAAATATCTTTTTCTGAATTGTATTTTTTTATTTCAAGATTCTGAAATTGAATCCCGGATAAATGCTCTTTAGTTGATGAAGTTTCTACTAAGGTTCTATAAAAAACGGTTTCATTAACTTGTATAAAATTGATAGGAATATTTTCTGAGTAATAATCATCTAAGTCAATTGATTGATCTCCTACTAAAATGTCAATTTCATCAATAATCTCACATTTTCGATACATTGCACCAGTTAAAGAAACATAATCTGTTAGTTTTAATAGTGAATCAATAATTGGTTTAGCAATTTTTTCGGCATAAGAAAAATGAAATTTACCTGCGTTACTTTTTTTAAATTCAATATTTTGAATAATGGTTTGTTGGGTTTTTTCTCCAAATCCTTTAATAGTTACTAATCTGTTTTCTTGGCAAGCATAAAGTAGTTCAGTAACACTTTCTAACTCTAATTCTAACCATAATTGCCTTACTTTTTTCGGGCCAATTCCTTTTATGCCTAGCATTTCAATCACTCCATTAGGTGTTTTAGAAAGGAGTTCTTCTAATTCTTTAGTTGTGCCACGTTCATTTAAATCAATTATTTTTTCAGCTAAACCTTTTGTTATCCCTTCAATTTGTGTAAGCTCTTCAATTGATTTATCGCTTAAATCAATGCGGGTTTTGCTTAACCTATAAGCAGCACTTGCCATGGCTTTTACTTTAAACGAGTTTTCGTTGTGCAACTCCATTAGTTTTGAAGTTATTTCAAAAGCATCGGCTATATCTTCGGTAGTCATTATAAATAAATTTCAGCGTATTTTAAATCGCTAGGTGTTGTAATTTTTATATTTTCAGTATTTCCCTCCACTAAATAAATGGGTTCATCAATTCCTTCAAGCACTGTAGCATCATCAGTAAAAAATGGAGAAAATGGTTGTTCAAATGCTTTTTGAATCAATGAGGCTAAAAAACATTGAGGAGTTTGTACTACTTTATAATCATCTCTGCTAACTGCTTTATTAATGCCATTAGTTACAAGCCTGATGCTTTCTGCTACATCAATTACAGGTATTGCATTCCCTTTTTTTGAGGCTGTTTCAAAACAGGTTTGTATCGTTTTATTTGATACAAATGGTCGTGCCGCATCATGTATGCCTACAATATCATTTGGGTTTTTAATTAAGTTTAATCCATTTTTTACAGATTGAAAACGAGTATCTCCACCAACTACAGTTTGTATATTTTTATCAGGAAAATATTCGGCAAGCATAAAATTTGCATCGTTTAAATAATCTTTATGAACGCAAACGATTATATTAATAAACTCATCAAATTCTATAAATTTTTCAATAGTATGTACTATGATTGGTTTTTCTTTTATTTCTATAAATTGCTTCGGTATAGTTGATAGCATTCTACTTCCAGTTCCACCTGCTACAATGATGATGTTATAATGTGAATTCATTTTTAATTTTTAAAGTAATCTCAATTAATAATTTTTTACTTTTTCAATACTTTTATCAATTGCTTTATAGGTTTGGTTAAAAAACTGAAAGCGTTGCTTTTCTGCTGTTCCACTTATTAAATTCGATTTTTTAATGAGGTTTTTAGTCCAATGTTCAATTTCTTCACAAAACTGTTGATTGCTCGTTGTTAATGAGTTCATTGTGTTAAAAGAAATGTAGGAAAATACGGAATCGTTTACATTAACGTGAATGCAATTAGTTCCAATTACTAAATCACTACAATACAAATTAAAAGGAGTAATAAACGATTTATTTTTTTCGTTTTTATTTTCGTTTTCAGCATATCTATTAATCGCTTGCACCATTTTTTTTAACTCTTCAAGAACTATTAAAGCATCATCTTTTGATTTAAAGGCGCCTGATTCAAAATAGTATTCTATTTGTTTAATTGTAGTATGTATGGTTTTATTTGTCCATATTTCAGTGCTTGCAATTTGCAAATAGGCTTGATGAATATCAGTGGCTATTTGAATTTGTTTTTCTGGAATCACATCGAAATCAAATTTCTTAGTTTGGTATTCAGCGACATTCAAAACAGATCGTTGCCAATAAAATAATTTGAATGCTGCAAGTTCTTTTGAAAAAAACGAATGAAATATAGGTGTTTCTTCAGCTGCATAAATAATTTTAGCATCTTCCGATTTTTGTAAGCGTGTTAATTGCGATAACAAACTGGTTAAATAATTTTCGAAATTTTCAGCAGAATCAGTCAGTTTAATATAATTACAAGTAACTGAATCTCCCTTGTTTGACAAAACAGAATCAATTGATATTTTATAGTGTTTACATATTTTATATGTTTCATCTAAACTCAATTCCGTTTCGTTTCTTAGCCTTCTATATGCACTATCATTACTTATTTTAAGCAAATCTGCAATATCATCAACTAATGAAACATTAGCAGGTACAACTTGCTTTAGATGTTTAATAAACACCTCTTGCATTTCAAAATCAGTTTTTTTATTTGCCATTTTATTGTAATTATTGCTAATAAATGTATTCATTATTTGCGAAAAACGCAAAACGTATTTTCTATACTATTGTTTTACCCGAAAATTTGCAAATATTTATTCTAAAAACTAAATCAGAGTGTTTTTTTGCTTTAATTTAAAAAATATACTCATATTTCAGTTTCACGTTGCTTGCTAATTAACCTAATATTGAACTATAAAATTTAAAATTATTCATTATGAAAATCACGAAAATCAGTGCAATTGTATTTTTAATTACTATTATTTCTGAAATGATGACTGCTCAGGACACAATTTATTTCAAAGATAAATCAATTATTAGTTCTAAAATTATTGAAATAGGAATAACTGAAATCCAATATCATAGGTTTGACAACTTAACCGGACCAATTTATCGTGTTTTAAAGGAAGATGTTAAGAGTATCAAATATTCGAATGGAGAAATTGACTCAGTTTCATTTGTTGCATCACCAAATAAAGAGATTGTACAAATTGAAACAAATCAATCTCAGCTTGTTCAATCCAAATTGCATTTAAGTGGAGGAGATTTATTTTATGAAGGAAGTAAATTAGGGGTAAGAAAAATGAACCAATTAATTGAAAGTAATTCCTTAACTGAAAATCAAAGAAATATTGTTTCAGAAGTTAAAAGTTTGAGAATGGTTGGCAAAACTCAAAAAGGAATAGGGACTGGGCTTTTTGTAACAGGATTTGTAGTTCCTGCTGTTGTTGGTATTGGAGCAGTTTTAGCATCTCTGGGAACTGCTACTACTAAACAAACAGATGAAACAATAATTATTGGCGCATTAGCAGGAGCAGCAATTAGAACAGCAGGACATGTTTTTTGGAAGATTGGAAAAAATAAAGCTAAAGCAAAGAAATTGGAGTTTATAACAAAACATAGCAATAATGAATTTATATACTAAAGATATTTTCTTCCAAAAAAATAGTCACAATGAATACAACACCATTTAAAAAAGTATTTCATGTATTTATAATAAGTATAGTAATACTTACATCTACAATTGTCACAAAAAATGTGATTCTAAAAATTAAACATTTATATAGTTTGGAATCAGCAGGAAATGGAATAAGCTGTTTTTTTGACATGATTCAATAAAACCGGAATTATATAAAATTAAATAGATTTTATTTAATTTTTTCCTCCTTATTATTTAATAAATATATTAATGTTTTTTTCGAACGTTTAAAATTTAGTATATTTTTAGTTATGCTAACATTACGTTGTTTATAATCAATGGTTTGCAAGGGCAAATGCTTTCTTTTTTTGGTTTATTTTTGATTTTATCGAAAACGATGCAATAATAAATCGATAATTTAAAAAAGATAATTTAAATAAAATTTCCACAGAGTTTGATTTGGTGTAAATTAATATAGACGTTTATTGCAAAGATGTTTTGGTAATAATTTTGACGTTGAAAATATTTTTTTAGAATTATAATGATTTACGAATAGTTAGAATTTCGATATTTATTAAGCCGTAAGTGAAATTATTTTGATGCTAATTGTTTTGAATTGTCAATGAGTTTGAATATTATTTATTAACCTATAATATATTTATGATAAAACCTTTATTTATTTTATTTAACACAATTGCTGTGTTTTTATTCAGTTTCTTCTTTGGCGATCCTCCTTTAACAATTGAAGGGCATTTTCCAAAAATGGTTAAACCAAATACAGAGTTTACTGCTGAAATAGTTATAAAAAAAGTTGCAGTTGGTGGTTTTGCTAAATTACAAGTGGAAGTTCCTCAAGGCTTTACTGTTAAAGAACTAGATAGTAGAAATGGTAATTTTTCTTTTACCAATAATATTGCAAAAATAATTTGGACAGCCATTCCTGCAGAAGCTGAGGTTACCGTAAAGTTTACTTTAGTTGCAGATCCTTCGGCTATTGGATTAAAAACAATTACATCTAAATTTTCTTATGTAAATAATAATGAAAAGGTAATGGTAGAAATGACACCCGCTGAAATTATGGTTGGTGACAACGAAATAGTAACGAATAACAAGGTTGATTCTGCTAAAACTTTACCAGTTGCTAGTTCCGAAACTAAAACAGAAACTCCTGTGGCTGCTCAAATTACAGAATCAGTTACACCAAAAACTTTAGTGGATAATTCGATTGAACAAAGTCCAGAAATTATTTGTAATAGATTAATTTCAAAAGGAGTTAATCAAAATCAAATTAATATTTCTGTTAAAATCAAAAAAGGAAATATTAAAGGATTTGCAAAATATCAAGAAATTTTACCTGTAGGATGTACAGCAAAATCTTCATCTACAAGCGGAAGCTCGTTTTCAGTTTCAGATGGAAAGGCTAAGTTTGTTTGGGTTTCTTTACCCGAAGATGAAGAGATGGTAATTTCATTTGTTTTAGAAACAAGTAATCTCACACCTAATGATGCAAAGCTAGAAAAAGGTGAATTTTCCTATTTAGAAAATGACCAAAGTAAAAAAACTAAATTACCAGTTGAATTAATTCCTGTAAATCCAACTATTGCTAGTGTTAAAACAAATACTGAATCTATAAATAATACAATTAATGCAACTACTTCTGAATCTGTGGTTACAAATAATGTAGTAGAAACTCCCAAAACTAGTAATGAAAATAACGCTGTTATAAACAAAAAAGAAGGGAATGTTTTGTATTTAGTTCAAATAGGTGCATTTAGAGCAGCTATTGCTTCAGAAAAACTTGCTAAGAAATTTAGTATATCAGAAAATATTAAAAGTGAAATGGCTGAAGGATATAATAAATTTATGGTTGGCAATTTTAATGAATACAAATTTGCCAGAGACCACAGAGAAACAATTAAACAAAAAGGATGTGCCGACGCATTTGTTACAGCTTATAATGGCCCTAAGCGAATTACTGTTCAAGAGGCTTTAATGATTACCAATCAAAAGTGGTTTAAGTAACCACGTATTTAAAGTAGTATTAGCCTGCTTTTTTCAAAATATTTTGTGATTAGTTAGATGCAGTATAGTTCTAAATAATAACGAAACACGATTAATCCCTAAACTTTTTTTCTTTTCATATATAAATGAGTTATTAAACTCATAATAATATAAAGCAAAATAATTAGCGGTATTCCAACAAACTCTAAAAAAATAAGTAAAAGTAAGCTCAGCCCTAAAAAAATATATTTTGTACGATTTCCTTTCCATCCAAAAGTTTTAAATTTTAATGCAAATAATGGAAGCTCGGATACAAGTAAAATGCTGAATATTATAGATGTTACTATTAGAAAAATGGGATTAAAGTAAATAAGATATTGATTATTGTTTTGTAAAACTAAAGGAATTGAACAAATAAAAATTGCAACAGCTGGAGTTGGAACGCCAATGAATGATGATGTTTGACGCGTGTCATTATTAAATATTGCTAAACGAATGGCTGAAAAAATTGTAATCACAAACGCTATTAACGAAAGTTCTAAAGGAACATCATTGTTATCTAAATTATAAGTTATAATCCCAATTTCTAATAATTTGTACATAATAACTCCTGGCACAACGCCAAATGTTACCATATCTGCTAAACTATCCAAATCTTTTCCAATTGGCGAAACTACTCGAAGTAAACGAGCTGCAAAGCCATCAAAAAAGTCAAAAATTGCAGCAAGTCCAACTAAATAGGCCGACATTACTAAATCGCCGTCAAATGCTTTAACAATAGCCAAACAACCGCACAATAAATTGCAGCAGGTGATAGCATTAGGTATATGTTGTTTAATTTTCATATCAACTGTAAATATAATATAAATTAAATCGTTAGTATATTTACAACACATGCTTTTTAACTCAATCATATTTTTATTTTTTTTACCTTTGGTTTTTATAAGCTATTGGGTTTTAAAGCCAAAGCATAGAAGCCTATTGCTGCTTTTGGCTTCTTATTACTTTTATTTCTCCTATAATCCTTGGTTTTTATTATTACTAATCGCAACTTCTGGAATTGATTATTATTTAGCAAGATTTATTTCAAATTCGGATGACCTTAATTATAAAAAAATTGCTCTAGCTTTTAGTTTAATAAGCAACATTGGTGTTTTGTTTGTTTTTAAATATTTCGTTTTTTTTTATAATTCAGTTGGTTCAATTTTCAGTTTTGAGTTTTCGGTTTTAAATTCATTAATAATTCCTGCAGGCTTATCCTTTTATACTTTCCAATCTATTAGTTATACTATTGATGTTTATAAAGGAAAATACAAGGCAACAGATTCTTTACAAGAGTTTTTATTATTCGTTTCTTTCTTCCCACACATGGTTGCTGGTCCAATTATGCGCCATAGCGATTTAATGCCTCAGTTAAAAGCTCGGCATTATTTTAAAGGAATAAATTGGGAAGCTTTTGCAAAATTAACAATATGGGGCTTTTTTAAAAAAATGGTTATAGCAGATAATATTTCAAAAATTGTTACTCCAATCTTTAATGATGTGTCACATTTTTCAGGTTCAACATTATTAGTTGCCGGATTTTTATTTGTAATACAAGTTTATGCTGATTTTAGTGGATATTCCGATATTGCTACCGGTGTTGCTAAGTTGTTTGGAATAAACCTAAGTTTAAATTGGAAACGCCCTTTGCTTTCAAAATCTTTACACCAATTTTGGACTAGATGGCATATTTCCTTAACAACCTGGTTTCGTGAGTATTTATATATTAGTCTTGGTGGAAACAGAAAAAGTTATTTAAGATGGTTAATGAATATTTTCATTGTGTTTTTAATAAGTGGTTTGTGGCATGGAGCTGCTTTTACAGTTATTTTGTGGGGTATTTTGCATGGGTTATTTTATATTTTAGAAATTATTTTGATGCGAAAATTCCCAAACGTTAAAGTGAATCCAATTGTAGGTTGGGTTTATTTAATACTTGTTCATACGCTTACATTAACTGTATTTAGGGCACTTTCATTAAATGATGCTGGGATTATTTTTAATAAAATGATTTTCGATTTTAATTTATCATCCTGTTTTGGAGAATTAAATCAAATTACTGATATATTTTTTATTGCTATTTGCTTATTTGTTTGTCTAATACTTTTTTTAAAAGAAATAAATGAAGAGTTTCATATTTCCCAAAAAATTAATGGATATTCTATTTTTTACAAACCTGCATTCTATATTTTAGTATTAGTTGGAATATTTATTTTAGGAAATTTTAATGCGAATCAATTTATATATTTTCAGTTTTGATTAAAAAAGTATTATTATATATATTAGTAACTGTTGCTTTGATGTATTCTCTGCAATGGTTTATTTATAATGGTATGCAAAGAAACACTGAAGGTGTTTATCATAAATACAGTACCATTTTTTTAAAGAAAAATAATTTCAACACCTTAATTCTTGGTTCATCAAGAGCAGAAATGCATTTAGATGTGAAATTATTGGATTCATTAACCGGCTTAAATTCTTTTAATGCTGCTGTTTCTGGTGCATCTACTCGAATGGCTTTTATAGTTTTAAAATCCTATTTGCAACATAGCAACATGCCTAAAATAATTTTCTTGGAAATTGATTTTCACATTAGCCATTTAAAAACAGATACAATTTTTAATTTTCCACGGTATTTTTGTTATCTCTCAAATCCTGTTTTATATTCTGAATTAACGAAAATAGATGATCGATTTGTTCAATTTAAATATAATCCATTTTATAGTTTACCCTTTAGTGGAATAAATTCTTTAAGTCCGGCTTTGCATGGTTGGTTAAGAAAAACTACTAAGTATGATATGTATTACAGAAATGGTTTTTTTGAAAATACAGTTAATGATCATTATGATCATTTTGATGTAAAGAAATTTACAGGATTTATACATCCTGAAACTAAGCAGTATTTAGACTCTTTTTTGGTATTTTCTAAAAACAACAATTGCAAATTAGTGTTCACAGTATCGCCTATATTTAAAAATGCTGAAACGGAGGTGTTAAATAAGCAAGCTATTATTGAAAATTTTAAGCAAATTGCTAATAAAAACCGAGTTAAGTTCCTTGATTTTAGTAATGATACAACGATATCTAATCATAAATATTATTTTGAAGATAATTACCACATGTTGTATTCTGGTGCTCGAAAATATACTAAAAAAATTGCTGAGCAATACAACAATATTAAGTTTTAAAATACGTTTTTAGAGAGTTGAAACTTTAACCTTTTTTTTGTATTTTTAACTTGATTTACTTTATATGAAGCTATTATTATTTTTATTATTATTTATAACATTTGCCGGTTCAGCTCAAATTGCTAAATACAGTAATGAGTTTTTAAGTGTTGGAGTTGGAGCACGTGCTTTATCGATGGCAAATGCTAATGTTGCTTCTGTAAATGATGTTACAGCAGGCTATTGGAATCCCGCAGGTTTGTTATTACAAAAAAGTAATTTGCAAGTAGGCTTAATGCATGCCGAATATTTTGCAGGAATTGCTAAATATGATTTCATCGGAGCTTCTAAACGTATTGATAGTAATAGTGTGGCAGGTATTACATTTATTCGTTTTGGTGTAGATAATATTCCAAATACAACAGAATTAATTGATGCAAATGGTAATGTGGATTATTCAAGATTAAAATCATTTAATGCGGTTGATGCTGCAGTTTTGTTATCATATGCTCGAAATATGCCAAAATTAAAAGGGATAAAAATTGGAGCAAATGCAAAAATAATTAGACGTAAGTTAGGTGAATTTGGTGGCGCTTGGGGTTTTGGTATTGATGTAGGCGCAATGTATGATTATAAAAAATGGCGTTTTGCCGCTATGGCTCGTGATATTACAGGAACTTTTAATGCTTGGAGTTATACATTATCGGATGATGTAAAAACAACATTTGCCATTACTGGAAATGATATCCCAAGTAATTCAATTGAGGTAACTGTGCCACGATTAATTTTAGGAGGAACCCGTACTTGGAATGTTTGGAGCGATAAAGTATCCATTGGTGGTGAGTTGAATTTCATAAATACTTTTGATGGAAAGCGAAATACTGTTATCAAAACAAATTCGTGGAGTATGGAGCCCGCTTTAGGAATAGAAGTAGGATATAAAAAATTTATCTTTTTAAGAGGTGGAATTGGAAATGTTCAAAAAGCAAAAACAATCGTTGGGAAAGATGCAACTACTGTACAGCCAAATATTGGTGTTGGTATAAAATACAAAATATTTGGTTTAGATTATGCTATGACAAATATTGGAAATGTTTCAACTTCTCTTTATTCTCACATATTTACAGTTAAAATTGATATAAATAAAAATATACTTAAATGATAAAATATTTATTTATTTTAATATTTTTTGTAACTTCTTTATTAAAACTTAGTGCTCAGAAATATGGAAATGAATGGATTAATTTTAGCCAAAAACATTATAAAATAAGTATACCAAGTAATGGATTATATCGTATAGATTCTTTAACGCTCTCTAATTTTGGAATCCCTTTAAATTTAATAAACCCAAAAAATTTCCAATTATTTATAAAAGGAAAAGAGCAACATATTTTTATTAATGGCGAAAGTGATAATGTCTTTAATACAAATGATTATATAGAGTTTTATGCAGAAAAAAATGATTGTGGTTTTGATTCTGCTGCTTATTATAATATTAATCGATTGCCTAATCCTTATTACGCATTATTTAATGATACCAATTATGCTTATTTAACTTGGAATAATCTCACAACAAACAATAGAATGACCATTGAAACTGATATTAGTTTTTTGGGATATACTCCTGCTAATTATTATTACAGTGAAAGGGTTCATACTGCTAACGCATATTATTCTTACGGTCAAACTATTTATCCTTCTATTACCGATCCGCGCTATGTAACAGGCGAAGGCTTCGGAATAGCTTTAGCAAAAGGTGGAATTAGCACCACGGCTTTTTCGAATTTTAAAGTTTATCAATCATCAAGTTTGCCAGTTTATATTCGGGCAAGTTTTTCAGGAACTAGTCAAGATTATGTTTCCGCCTCTTTTGATCATGAAATCAAATTAGAATATTTAAATAATTTAGGCTCGTATGTATCATTAAATGATACAACTTTTTTTGGATATCAACAGATATTTATACAAAAACAAATCACTTCTAATTTATTACAAAATACTTCTCACCTAAAACTTACAAGTGTTAATAATCCTTTATTTGCAACTATTACAAATAATACTAATCTTCATTATTTGTATTTAAAATATCCGCAAATCCCAGATTTTAATGGAACCTCAGAGCAAATTATTTTTGTTGATGATGATGTAATCGCTTCAAAAACTTTTTTAGATATTACAAATGTTTCAGTTGGCTCATCTTCAGTTATTTTTTATGATTTAACCAATCATAAATATATAAGTTCTCAGGTTACTGGTAGTAATGTTAAAATTTTGGTCCCTAATTCTACAGCTCAAAAAAAATGTTTTTTAACTACTACAGCAAATGTTATACATGTCAATAGCCTTTCTCCTGCTAATTTAACTGGATATTTTGTAAATTATAAAACTGCTAATCCCGATTCGGCGTTCTTAATTATTAGTCATAACGGTTTGCAAGCTTCTGCTAATGATTATAAAATTTATAGGCAAGGAGTTTCCGGGGGCTCTAATCACGTTATTCATGCAAATATTGATGAATTATATGAACAGTTTGCTTATGGTAATAATAAAAATCCACTTGCTATAAAAAACTTTTGTAGGTATCTAAGCGATAGTTTAACAGTTCCGCCAAAGTATTTATTATTACTAGGAAAATCAATTTCAAATAATTTAGTTAAAACTAGTATTCCTCATTGGAATGCTTGCGCAATTCCAACAATGGGAGTTCCATCATCTGATAATTTGTTGACTTGTGGAATTCATGGTGCAAATTCTATTACCCCATTTATACCCATTGGAAGAGTTTCAGCAAAAAATAACACAGAATTAACTTGGTATTTAAATAAAGTAGTGGCACACGAAAGTTCATTAGCTAATCATGATGAATGGCGTAAAACAGTTTTGCATTTTGCAGGTGGAACTAATATTAGTGAACAAACGTTATTTCAAAGTAATCTAAAAGTTTATGAAGATATTATTGTCGATACTTTATTTGGCGGTAAAGTTTATAATTTTAAAAAAATCAGTTCAGCTCCAATTCAAATAACAGTTAGTGATTCAGTAAAAGATCTAATCAATAACGGAACTTCAATTATTACTTTTTTTGGACACGCTTCAATTAGTGGTTTCGATCAAGCTATTGATGATCCAAACGTTTATAATAATATTGGGAAGTATCCTTTAATGATTGCAAATTCTTGTTATTCAGGTAATATTCATACGATTGAATCAAATAGTACCAGTGAGGCTTTTACATTAATAAATCAAAAAGGGAGCATTGGCTTTCTTGCATCTTCATCAACCGGTGTTGTGGGACCGCTTCATTTATTTACAACCGAATTATACCGAGCCATTGGAGTTGAAACTTATTACAAAGGAATTGGAGATGCTGTAAAAAACACATGTTATAAAAATTCGTTTTTCCCAGATCAATTACGTGAAATTGGTTGTTTGGAAATGACTTTAGAAGGCGACCCTTCAATTAAAATAAATGCATTTGCTAAGCCGGATTATGAAATTAAAAACTCAAGTGTTTTTTTTAATACGAGTTCATATGTTGATTCTATTGGAATAAATATCCATATTAAAAATTTAGGAAAAGCAATTAGAGATACTTTTTTTATTAGAGTAGAACGTTATTTTGCAACAGGAGATTCAATTACTTTTCTAAAAAAAGTAAAAGCACCATATAATCAAGATACCGTTTCGTTTTTTATTATTAAAGATTTTGAAAATGGAATTGGTCTCAATAAGTTTAAAGTGTTTATTGATTCTTACAATGAAATTTCTGAACTTTCAGAAACTAATAATTCTACTACGGGTACTGTTGATTTATTTATACAAGGTGGCGATGTTGTGCCTGTTTATCCATATAAATATGCGATCATTCCAAAAACACCAACCATTACTTTAAAAGCTTCAACCGCTGATCCATTTGCCGTTTCAACAAACTACATCATTCAGTTAGATACAAATGACAGATTTATAAGCCCTATAAATTCAACAAGTATAAATAGTATTGGTGGCCTCATTGAGTGGACTGTTAATTTACCTTTTGCTGATAGTACCGTTTATTTTTGGAGAATTTCAAAAGACTCAACTACAATTACAGATAAATTTAATTGGAGAGAAAGTTCATTCCAAGTTATTGGAACAAAAACAGGTTGGGCTCAAGCACATTTTCATCAATTTAAAAATGATACGTATCAGTTTGTGAAATTTAAAAGAGCAACTAGAAATTTTGTTTTTGAAAATGATATAAAATCATTAGAATGTAATGATGGATTTATGCCTTATGTAACTTTTGACCATATTAATTATAAAGTAAATAGTTCGTTAGAAGATTATTATTCTTGCGCTCCTGATGGTTGGTCTTTTGCAGTATTCGATTCCATTTCAGTAAAAGCTTGGGAAACCTTCACAATTACACCTCCCGCAGCTGGTATTTTTGGGAATTGCTTATGTGTAAATTATCCACTGAAAGCATTTATGTTTGGTGCGGGTAATTTTTGCGGCTTCCCAAGTTGGAAACCAGAAATTGAAACATTTTTAAATTCTATTCCTGTAAATTCAAAAGTTTTAGCTTGGTCAATTAATCATCATCATTCAGAAACTTATCCAAATTCATTATATAACGCATTCGAAAGTATTGGCGCAGCAAATATCAGAACAACACATGATACACTGCCGTATATTATTTTTGGAAAAAAAGGTGGTGCAATTGGAAGCGCTCATGAAGTGATTGGTGCAACTAATAGATCTATTATAAAATTAGAAGATACCCTGAAAACAAGATGGAGTAATGGATACATCGTTTCTGAAAAAATTGGACCTTCAGCAAAATGGAATAGTTTGCATTGGAAACAAACTCCAGTTGAATTGCCTAATAATGATAGTATTGCAATAAAGGTTGTTGGTATTAAATTTAACGGTATCATAGATACATTGGCAACCTTTAATTATACCCAAACTGATATTTTGGATTTATATAATTACGTTGACGCAAGTGTATATCCATATATAAAATTGGTAGCTCAAATGCGCGATAATATTTTTATTACGCCCCCACAATTAAAAAAATGGCAAGTCATTTACGACCAAGCTCCCGAATGTGCTATTAATCCAAAACGTGGATATGCTTCTTTAAATGATACTTTGCAAGAAGGGGATAAAGTCACTATTAAATTACCAATCGAAAATTTAGGTGTATTGCCTTTTAATGATAGTTTAGTGGTTACTTATTGGATAGAAGATCATAATAGAATTGCACATCAGTTACCGCAAAAACTAAAGCTTCCTCCTTTTGTTTCAACACAAGTTATTATTGATACGATTAATGTAAACAGTTACGAATACCCAGGTTTAAATTATTTATGGGTTGATGTTAATCCTCCTGCAAATTCAAAATATCAAATTGAGCAATATCATTTTAATAACATTGCTCGCATTCCTTTTTTAGTGAATACCGATAAAATAAATCCTTTGTTAGATGTAACGTTTGATGGCACGCATATTTTGAATGGAGATATTGTTTCTGCAAAACCAATGGTATTAATTACCTTGAAAGATGAAAATAAATTTTTGGCATTAAATGATACTTCAAACTTTGCAGTGTATGTTAAGTTTCCAAATACATCGTCTGAAAAAAGAATTTATTTTGCAAACCTATTGCGTTTCACTCCTGCGCAATTACCAAGTAACTCCTGCAAGATTGAATGGATGCCAAATTTAACACAAGATGGAAAATATTTTTTAAGAGTGCAGGCAACGGATAGAGCAAAAAATTCATCAGGGGCTGTTGATTATAATATTGTTTTCGAAGTTGTAAATAAACAAACGGTTACCGAAGTTTTAAATTACCCGAATCCATTTAGCACGTCTACACGCTTTGTGTTTACATTAACAGGTTCGGAAGTGCCTGATAAATTTATTATTCAGATAATGACAATAACAGGTAAAGTGGTTCGCGAAATTACCCGCAACGAATTAGGTAATATTCATATAGGAAGAAATATAACTGATTATGCTTGGGATGGAAAAGATGATTTTGGAGATAAGTTAGCAAATGGTGTTTATTTATATCGCGTTATTACAAGGCTTAATGGCGAAGCTGTTGAAAAAGAACAAACCCAAGCAGATTCTTTCTTTAAAAAAGGAATTGGTAAAATGGTTATCATGCGATAACAATTATTCTTTCCATTTTAGTTTTGTCTCATCGAGCGTAGTCGAGATGTTTTTTATTTGTTCTCGACTCCGCTCGAACTGACAATAAATCGTCACCCTGAACTCGATTCAGGGTCTCATCAATAAACTTTAATGTGTTCTCTACTCCGCTCGAACTGACAAACAAACTAAATAATAATTGCTATTGGTATAAACAAAAAAACTCCCTGATTATTTCAGGGAGTTTTTATTTAAAAAAATTTACTTTAAAAAAGTATCAATCGAAAAAATAGTACTAATTGGAATATGTTCTATTAAATTCATTAATTGACTTTCATTTGCCGAAAAAATTTCTGATGATGGTATAAATTGTATTCTCCCTTCGTATTCACCATTAATTATAGTTCCGTATTTTCTAATTCCGTTGTTTAAAACAATCATTGCTTGTGTCGTGTTCATCTCTATTAAGTTTATACTTCAATGATAATAAACAAACTTAATGTCATTAAATATATTTGCATTTATTAACGCAAATTCAAATCAAATTAACATCGAAATTACAATGCAATAACAATTCCTTAATCTTCGTCTCTTTTTTGCTTCGATTCCTTTTTAGAACCTGAATACATTTCAAATTTTAACAATTTACATTCTAAGGATGCATTAAATAATGTCATTTTTTTACTTGGGTGTAAACCAATGCATTTCATTGCTTCCATATTTGAAGTGATGATCCAGCAAGTCCAACCGCCAAAATCCTTTTTAAGTTTATCACCTATTTGTTTGTAAAACGCATTGGTGTCTTCCATTTTGATACGTTCATCATAGGGCGGGTTCAATAAAATAGTTCCGTGTGGTTTAGTGGGCATTAAATCAAAAAAAGAAATATGTTCATATTGAATTACATCATCAACCTTTGCAACAGCACCGTTTCGCTTCGCCATTTCGAGAGGAATAATTTCGATGTCTGACGAAATAATATTTGGCATATCATCTTTGATGCGGTTAATACTACTGGTGTAAATAGTATCCCATAATTCTTTATCATAATCGCGCCATTTCATAAAACCAAACTCTTCTCTAAAAACGCCTGGAGGAATATTATTAGCAAACAAAGCGGCTTCAATGCCTAATGTTCCCGAACCACACATGCCATCTATTAATGGTAAATGTGGCTGCCAGTTTGATAATAAAACCATTCCTGCAGCTAATACTTCTTTCATTGGAGCCGTATCAATATCAACACGGTAGCCACGTTTAAATAACGAATCGCCACTACTATCTAAACTGACATTTACAAAATTTTGAAATATGTGAACGTAAATACGAATGGTTGGCCTGTCTAAATCTACATCAGGGCGAACAGAAAATTTATCTACAAAGCGATCACAAATTGCATCTTTTGTTTTTTGAGAAACATACAAAGAGTGATTAAAAATTTCAGAATTTACAGTTGCGTTTATAGCTAAGGTATCATCTGTGCCTAATAATGTTTCCCATTCAAACTTTTTAATGTTTTCATATAATTCATGCTCGTTATCTGCGTGAAACGAAAATAAAGGAACTAACACTTTTAAAGCCGTTCTTAAGCATAAATTTGCTTTGTACATAAAGCCTTTATCGCCTGTAAAAGCAACACCACGCTTAAATGGTTCAATGTTTTTTGCACCTAGTTTTAATAATTCGTTTACTAAAACATCTTCCAATCCATGAAAGGTTGTCGCTTTCATTTCAAAATCACCTTCGTATTTTTTTTTATCTATCACGTTTACTAATTTACTTTTTTAGAGTGCGAAGTTACAAAACAAATTGGTCAATTTTGAATTTCCTAATAGGAAATAAAATGGTGAAAGGGTTTGTAAAGGCTGAGTTATTTATATTTTGGAAAGATTGATTAAAAATATAAATCATCTGTTTTTAAGCGAAGGTATTTTCTTACTGAAATAGCAGCGCTTAATCCTGAAATTAAAATTCCTAATATCATAATGCAAGCAAATAAAATGGCTAATAAATTAGGGTCTTGTAATTGCAATAAATCAGGAATATATTTTGTGCTTAATACTAAAAAACCTGCTAATAAAAAACCTGCGAGTAAGCCTGCAATCAGTCCTTGACGAATACCTTTAAAAATAAATGGCTTACGAATAAAGCCTTGTGTGGCTCCAACTAAATACATGGTTCGTATTAAAAAACGTTTGGAGTAAATGGATAAACGAATGGTGTTATTTATTAAGGCAATAGCTACAATTAATAAAAGCCCGCTAAACACTAAAATGTAAATACTAATAATGCGGGCATTACTATTTACTTGTTGTATCATGTCTTTATGATAAATCACTTCTTTAACAAAGTGTTTTTGTAAAATTTCTTTTTCAAATAATGCTAAACTATCTATGTTAGCGTATTCCGAATTTAACTTCACATCCAACGATGATAGTAAAGGATTATAACCCAAAAATGTAATAAAATCTTCACCTAAATCTTGTTGCAATTTTTTTGCAGCTACATCTTTACTAATATAATCAGCTTGTTTGGTGTATGGCGAAGAACTTATTTCTTGTTTTAATAAATCAAGTTCAACCTGGCTAGTCGTATCTTTTAAAACAATTTGAAAGCCAACATTTTCTTTAATGTGGTTAGAAAGTTGTTTGGCATTAACTACAATTAAACCCAATAAACCAAGCATAAATAACACTAATGCTAAACTAATAACAACTGTTATTTGTGAGGTTAATGTTTTTTTTGATAGTGTTGTTGATGCCACGTTTTCGCTAATTTTAGTTTAACGAAGTTACTTTTTAAACTAAAGAAGAAAATGAGGATTGAAAGTAATAATTAACAGTGAAATGTTGGTTTTATAAATTCGGACGTTTCAATTTGGTTCTCAAAATGGATTGTTCGTGTTTCCAATCATCTATTTTTTTAAGGTGTCCGCTCAATAAAATATCCGGAACAGTCCAGCCGTTATATTCTGCAGGGCGAGTATAGGTTGGTGGAGAAACCAATCCATCTTGAAAAGAATCGGATAAAGCCGATGTTTCATCATTTAAAACACCAGGTAATAAGCGGATAATGGCATCGCACATCACTGCAGCAGGTAATTCGCCACCACTTAAAACATAATCTCCAATCGAAATTTCTTTGGTAATAATGTGTTCGCGGATGCGTTCATCAATTCCTTTATAATGGCCACATAACACAATAATATTTTTTAAAGTAGAAAACTGGTTGCAATGCGCTTGTGTTAATTGTTCGCCATCCGGAGCCATATAAATGATTTCATCATAAGCTCTTTCTTTTTTTAAATCATTAATGCAATTTGCAATAGGCTCAATCATCATAACCATTCCAGCGCCACCACCAAAAGCATAATCATCTACTTTTCGGTTTGGAGGAAGCCCATATTGTCTTAAATCAATCACATTTATCTCAACGAGTTGTTTTTGCACGGCTCGTTTTACAATACTGTGATTAAATGGGCTGTCAAGCAAAGGAGGGTGAACTGTTATTATATCGATTCGCATCATTTTTATTAAAATATCGCAATAAATTTACAATTATTTTTACGAGAGTAGTATATTTGTTCAATTAATTAATAAACTAAAATTCCATTATTATGAAGACTATATTTCTTGCATTAGTGTTACTGATAGGTTTTAATTCTTTTTCTCAAAAAGAGCAAAAAATGGATGAGAAAATTAAGTTTATTTACAAGAATACATTTGTAGAAACGGATGATTATAAATTATACATTACTGATGCGGTTGCGACCCATGCTTATACTAAATTTAAGTTTAAAGTTTTTAATAAAACCAACGATTTTTTATTAATTAAAGTGACTGATTTATTTTTTACTAGTGAAGGGAAAAATTTAGTTTGTAGTGAGAAAAAAGACATGATGATTTCCCCAAACGATGAAGCCTCAAAAACGATTGATTTTAAAGGAGATGATTTCAGAATAGATAATTTTGTAATTGATATAAAGGCAATTTATAAAGCATCCTCAGCTGGAAAAACTTTAGTTATGAAGAATTTTGTAATTCCGGCTTCAACTAATCAATTTGAAATGGGTGGTTTAACGTGTGTAATGATTGATTCAAAAATTAAAACAGATAGATCTTCTGCTAAATTTGAATGTGCTTATAATGGCGATGCTGCAGCAATTATTGATCCTTATAAATGTGCTGCAATCATGGATAATGGAAAAGAAAATGCAAACAATAAAAAATATGCGCCCGTTTTATTAAATAAGGGTGGTAAAGAAGATTTTTTTGTAATGTTTGATGAAGTTCAGGGTGCTGGTGATATGCAAAAAAAAGGGTTTACTATTAAATGGAATGATTCATTTAAAGAAACCAAATTATTGCCAATTAAAGGGACTCAAATAAAAATGGTGAAAGAATCAGAAAAACAATAACGATTATAATGTGTTTATTAAATAAATTACAATAACTAGAAACAAAAAATAATTAAAATGGCCTCAGATAATTTTCAAGCACACGATTACTACTTAATGGATGAATTATTAAGTGATGAACATAAATTAATTCGTGATACAGCTCGTGCATGGGTAAAAAAAGAAGTAACTCCAATAGTTGAAGAAGCTTGTCAAAATGCAACTTTCCCAAAACAATGGATTAAAGGTTTAGCAGAAATTGGTGCTTTTGGACCATATATTCCTGCCGAATACGGCGGACCAGGATTAGATCAAATTTCTTACGGACTTATTATGCAAGAATTAGAGCGTGGAGATAGTGGATTGCGTTCTACAGCTTCAGTTCAAAGTTCTTTAGTGATGTATCCAATTTATGCTTACGGTAGCGAAGAGCAAAAGAAAAAATACTTACCAAAATTAGCTACAGGTGATTTAATGGGTTGTTTTGGTTTAACAGAACCAGATCATGGAAGTAATCCTAACGGAATGCTTACAAACTTTAAAGATGCAGGTGATGGTAAAAATGTTATTTTAAATGGAGCGAAAATGTGGATTAGTAATTCGCCATTTGCTGACATTGCTGTAGTTTGGGGAAAAGATGAAACTGGTGAAATTCGTGGAATTATTGTTGAACGTGGTATGCCAGGTTTTACAACTCCTGAAACTCATGGTAAATGGAGTTTACGTGCAAGCGCAACTGGCGAATTAGTCTTTGCTAATGTATTAGTTCCTAAAGAAAATATTTTACCAAATGTAAAAGGATTAAAAGGTCCATTAGGTTGTTTAAACTCTGCACGTTTTGGTATTGCTTGGGGTGTAATTGGTGCTGCAATGGACTGCTATGATAGCGCATTACGTTATAGTAAAGAGCGTATTCAGTTTGGTAAGCCAATTGGTGCATTTCAATTAACGCAAAAAAAATTAGCTGAAATGATTACTGAAATCACAAAAGCTCAATTATTAACTTGGCGTTTAGGCGTGTTAAAAAACGAAAATCGTGCAACACCAGCTCAAATTAGTATGGCAAAACGTAACAACGTAAACATGGCTTTACAAATTGCTCGCGAAGCTCGTCAAATACATGGTGGAATGGGTATTACAGGAGAATATCCAATTATGCGCCACATGATGAATTTAGAATCGGTTATTACTTATGAAGGAACACACGATATTCATTTATTAATAACAGGAATGGATATTACTGGCTTTAATGCGTTTTCTTAAATTATTATTAAAATAATTAAATAAAAAAATCTCAATCAAAATTGTTTGAGATTTTTTTATTTTAAACCAAAAAATAAAATTATGTATATATACAACGTAACCGTAAGTGTTGAAAAAGCCTTAGCCGAAGATTGGTTAAATTGGATGAAAACAATACATGTGCCAGATGTATTGAACACGGGACATTTTATTGAAAACAAAATTTGTAGAGTTCTAAATGTTGATGATGAAGGAGCTACTTTTTCTGTGCAATATACTTTCGAAACTATGGAGGAAATAGAAGCGTATCAAAAAAATCATGCGCCACGTTTACAAGCAGACCATAGTAAACGCTACGAAGGAAAATACGCAGCATTTAGAACTGTATTAGAAATTCTTTAATGAGATTTATCTTATTAATAATGTTTTTATTTTGTTTCAGAATTTCTGAGGCTCAAAAAATATTAGAAATTGATATTACACATTTTAATAAGTTTAAAAAAATTCAATTGTTTAATAATTCGTATTTAGAATATAAATTAAAAGGTCAACATAAATACCGTATTGATAAGATGGTGAATATTAATGATAGTATGATTGTATTTAAAAATGATGCAACTATTTTTATCTCTCAAATAAAAGTCATAAAATTGAGGAATGCAAGTGTATTAGCAAAATTGTTTAGATCATTTTTTTTTATAGGAGGAAGTGGCTTTATTATTCTCGATACATTTAATAATATTATTAATAGCCAAGCTAAAATAGTTGACGAAAGAGCTTTAATTGCTAGTGCCTCGCTTATTGCTGCTGGCTTAATTGTTAAACAACTTGCTATTAAACGAGTTCATATAAGTAAAAATAAATCACTTCGCGTTTTAGATATAAATTTTCAAAACTTAAATAAATAATATTTTGAGCCAACCCATAAAAGCAAAAAAACATTTAGGGCAGCATTTTTTACATGATTTAAATATTGCACAAAAAATTGTAAAATCATTACCCGAAACTGAAGACGCAGTTATTGAAATTGGTCCTGGAACAGGTGTTTTGACTCAATATTTAATTGAGAAAGAAAACTTTAAGGCTTTTGATATTGATAGGGAATCAATTGATTTTTTGAAAGAAAAATATCCACAACACGCTCATAAAATTTCTTTTCAAGATTTTTTGGAAGCAGATTTAAATACGATTATAGCTGAGAAGCATTATAATATTATTGGAAATTTTCCATATAATATTTCAACACAAATTATGTTTAAAGTTTTGGATCATCGTAATAATATAAATTATGTAGTTGGGATGTTTCAAAGGGAAGTTGCACAACGTATTGCCGAAAAACCAGGATCAAAAACATATGGTATTTTAAGCGTGTTGTTGCAGGCTTTTTATAAAATAGAATATTTATTTACCGTACATGAGCAAGTATTTACACCACCACCAAAAGTAAAATCTGCAGTCATTCGCTTAACACGAAATGCAACCCAATCTTTAAATTGTAATGAAGATTTATTTTTTAAAGTAGTGAAAGCTTCTTTTAATCAGCGCCGAAAAACGGTTCGTAATTCTGTAAAGTCTTTAAGTGGTAATCATAATATTGATTCTGTTTATTTGGATAAACGTGCAGAACAATTATCTGTAAATGAGTTTGTAGAATTAACTAATGCGGTTGAAAAAGCGATTAAGGCTTAGTTCCTAATTTCGGTAGAATTTTAAGTTTTATGTCTACCTATTTTAATGTTATAGCGAACAGAATCCCAATAATCTTTTCCGTAGCTAACAAAAACTTCTTCACCAGCAGCAATGTCTTTCGTTGCTAATATGTAACATTTTTTTTTCACAATATCGTAAACGCAATTATTTTTCATTCCTTTTACTTTGCCTAGTCCAGAAGCGTCGTTAGCGAACCTTGCTTTAAACAGAGGTGTGTTAAAAGCATCAATACAATGTTTTTTATTAATAAAAAATAAATAACCATCATGATCTAATTCAACACGTTTTTCGTATTCTTTCCAGTCAATAATTTCGCCTTCATATTCAATTACTCTTTCGCCTTTTTTAATTGCAGTTGTTGTAAATAAACCTTTGCCCGAATTAGGGAGTTGTGATGTTTTAACTAGTAATGCCATAGAGTGCAAATATAATAGCCTTATTGGATATTTTTGAAAATAAATATTAACTTTAAAATATATAAATACTAAAAAATTCAATTATGAAAAAACAATTATTATGTTTAAGTTTAGTTGTAAGTAGTTTTGCAATTGCTCAAACACCCAGTCCAGATTGGAGTATAAATCAATCAACTAATTTTCCATATGTTTCTGCAGGCACAAGATGTTTGGATGCTGTTAACTCCAATGTACTGTGGATTATAGGTTATGATGGTTTTGCTGCTTCAAGAAATTATAATTCATTTTCACGTTCAATTAATGGAGGTACATCTTTTAATGTTGGAAAAGTATTTCCTGATACTAATACATATGTTGTTTCAAGTATTGAAGGCATTGATGCTAACACAG
>Ga0114977_10000266_pt1 | contig 34827 bp, 50 predicted proteins | sample S_130805_MF_Meta_FD_87026 | JGI IMG/M metagenome (GOLD analysis project Ga0114977, IMG submission 87026) | Freshwater microbial communities from Lake Simoncouche, Canada to study carbon cycling - S_130805_MF_MetaG | ecosystem: Environmental > Aquatic > Freshwater > Lake | place: Lake...
GTTAAATTTATTATCAATTATACAACAGTTAATTCCGATAACATTACTTTTGAAGTAGGAACAACTACGGGAGCAGATATGGAACCTGTATGTTTTTCGGCAGACAAATTAAAAGAAGTACTTGTTGCAAATAAAGGCGATGTAGGTCAATTGCATGTATCTCCTGATGGATTATCTCGAATAGATTTCGTTGGAACTGATTTTGAATCAAGTTATTGGTTAGTAATGCTTCAAAATTAATTAATAATGTCATCTAAATCTAAAGACGAAATACTTAAAATAATTGATGCCGAGCTCGAAGGGAATCTTAGGATTTTATTAGATCCTAAACAGAAAGACAGTTTTTCTCGATCTAGAATTGATATTTGGAAAGAAACAGTAAGCAATCGATTATATAGATACTTAATAGAAAAATAAAATGATAGTAAACATAATAAATAAATCAACCAATGCGTTGCCGGAATATGAAACACCTGGCAGCGCGGGCCTGGATGTGAGATGCACAGAACAGATTATTCTAAACCCGGGAGAACGAATATTAGCAAAAACAGGATTATTTGTAGAAATTCCACTTGGATATGAAATACAAGTAAGACCTAGAAGTGGTTTAGCATTAAATCAAGGAATTACCGTATTAAATACTCCAGGAACAATAGATGCTGACTATCGAGGAGAGATCGGCGTAATATTAATGAATCACGGACTAACAGTTGTTGAGTTTAAACCTGCGGATCGTATTGCACAATTGGTATTAAATAAAGTTGAAAGAATACAATGGTTACAAACAGAGGCATTAACAGGAACTAAACGCGGTCAAGGCGGATTTGGCTCAACAGGAAATTAACATATGTACGGACAACAAGAAAATACACTTTGGACAGAAGCATTTCGTCCAGACACATTAGAAGGATATATTGGTAATGAACATATTATCGAAAAAGTTAAAATTTTTATTGCCAATGGCGACGTGCCGCATCTATTATTTTATGGGTCAGCAGGAACAGGAAAAACTACATTGGCAAAGATTATTGCAAATAGCGTGGATGCTGATTTAATGTATATTAATGCATCAGATGAAAACTCAGTAGATGCAGTTCGAGATAAGATTAAACGATATGCATCAACAGTAGGATTTAAGCGTTGGAAAATTATTATTTTAGATGAAGCAGATTATTTGACACCAAATGCACAAGCTGCTCTTCGTAACTTGATGGAAACATATAGCAAAACAACACGTTTCATTTTAACATGTAATTATGTTGAAAAGATTATTGATCCAATTCAATCACGTTGCCAAACATTTGCTATTATGCCTCCTAACAAAACGGATGTAGCAAAGCGCTTAGTATCGGTGTTAGAAGAAAAACAAGTACAATATGACATTAGAGATATTGCAGCAATCATTAACTCATCATATCCGGATATCCGAAGAGCAATTAACACAGCTCAAAGTTGTGTAATTGAAAATCGATTAACATTAGATAAGGCAAGTGCAATTCAAGCAAATTATATGACTGAAGTACTAGAAATGCTTAAAGATGCTAAAGATAAAAAAGCAGCATTCAATAAAATTAGACAATGCATTGCTGATAGTAAGGTTAGAGACTTTACTCCAATGTATACGTTCTTATATGATAACTTGGATGAGTTTGCACATGGACATATTGCACCATGCATTTTGATTATTGCAGAATCGCAATTTAAAGATGCTAGTGTGGTTGATAAAGAAATTAATATAATGGCAATGTTCGTAAATATATTAGGAGAAATATGAGTATAAATACAAAAGGCATCAATCCAACGGATATGCAACCAATTCAATGTAAAGAATGTGACGGAATGTATTTTCGTCAAGTAGTAGCAATCAACAAAGTATCTAAGTTTTTAACTGGATCAGATAAAGATACAATGGTACCCGTACCAGTATTTCGGTGTGATGATTGCGGAGCAATACCTGAAGAGTTTCAACCAATTAAAATGAAAAAGTAATGTCGATACCATATCACAAAAGCACGGTAACTGTTGTATTTAAAACATCTAATAGATCTAATGCTAAAACAAAAATAAAAACGTTTCGCAATAAATCAATTGATGATATTTTATCAGCTAAACGAATAATAGGAATTCCAGAGACTTCGATTATTTTAGAATTGGGTATAGGTACAGAATTAGAATATCAATACAGAAAACGATATAAATTATAATGGCAAAACAAAAAGTTACTAAACCTGTAAAAGTTGCTGCTCCAAAGGGTGCAACAATATTTGATTTTATTGATGGATTAACTCACAAAAAGAAAGAATGGAATCAATGGTCAGAAACTGATCAGAAAAAGTTTACTGTGTTTATTGTGAATCGATGGTTAAGTATGCGAATGGAATTTACAGAATTAATCAACGAGTTTCAAACATATACTATAGGATTGTTACGTCCACAAGAAACGTATCGTTTGTATCATGAATTTCTTCCGGCTTCGAAAGGATTTTCAAAATATATAAAAGGTAAATCAGAAGACAAATACGATAAAGCATTGATTGTTCAAATTGCAGAACATTATCAAATAGGTTGTTCAGAAGCAGCAGATTACGTAGAATTAATGGATTCGGCTGAATGTGAACGAATCTTAACGTTATATGGATATAGTGATGGCGACAAGAAAAAATTATTGAAAGGAATTAAATGAGCAACGTAAATACACAATCACATTACAAAGGTAAAGATAGCCTTTATAAGTTTGCTGAAGAGTGGGCATTGAACTCGTATGAATTCGATATCATTAAACGCATTGTAAGATGTCGTCACAAAGGATCCTTTCATCAAGATTTAATAAAGACTCAAGATTTAATTGGTATTTATCTTCGAGAGCAACAACATAATTATATACAAATCACCCCAGATTACTTGGATATAAATAAATAGTTTCATATAATATAGTATGAAATCAGGAAATTATTTAGCACCCATATATCGTTTATCAATACGCGATGCAGCAACCGTACCTAGAAAAATATCATATTCTCAATGGTCTATGTATGAACGATGTCCATTATCTTGGAAGTTAGCATACATTGATGGATTAGCTCCATTCCAGGCATCAATTGATACATGCTTTGGAACAGCATTTCACGAAACATTTCAACACTTCTTAACGGTATTATATACAGATTCTGTAAAGCGCGCCGAAAACATAAATTTTCGAGAAGTATTAACAAATAAACTTCGTGAAGAATATGCACGGTGTGTTGCTGAGTCAGGAGGAGTTCATTTTTCAAATGCTTTGCAAATGGCAGAATATTTAGAAGATGGCGTTGCTATTTTTGATTGGTTTGCAAAAAGACGGTCACAATATTTTTCTAGCAAAAATTATGAACTAGTAGCAATTGAAATGGAACTATGTACCCCAGCATCAAAAGCAAATCCATCTGTATTTTGGTATGGATTTATTGATGTTGTTATTAGACACGTTCCGTCCGGCAACATTGAAATATATGATATAAAAACATCCCGACAAGGTTGGAATAAATATCAAAAAGCAGACAATTTAAAAGCAGCACAGCTAATTGCATATAAAAATTACTTTGCACAACAATTTGGGACACCTGTAGAAAAAATTGATGTTGAATTCTTTATTGTGAAACGAAAGATGATTGAAGAATCAATGTTTCCGCAAAAACGAGTGCAAAACTTTAAACCTGCATCAGGAACAGTAACTCAACGCAAAGTACAAAAACAAATTGATGCATTCGTTGAAGCATGTTTTGATTTAGAAGGAAATCGTAATGATGCCAGAAAATATATGGCAATATCAGGTAAAGGTGATAAGAATTGCAAATATTGTCCATTTAAAACAGATTATGAAAATTGTCCTAAAGAAGCTAGGATTCGTGAATGAAATTTATTATATTAAGTTATGTACAAGCACCAACATGTATACATTTATCAATTTGAGATAAAAAATCATTCTACTTGGCAAGGTATGCATACATGCACAATGAAATATTCTTTATGCACAAATATTACCGGGCCGGCTCATAAACAAAATAAATTGTTATTAGAACAAATGTTACGAACTGTATATGGGCATATGCCTAAAAGTGTTAAATTTATACAAGAAAAACTACAATGAAACTAGTAGCAATAATTGGCAATACCAATTGGCAAAGTCGTAGAAAGATTCAAGAAATATTATTTAACTTGAAATCACAATTTAATGACGATGTTAAAATTGTAGGAGCTGGTGGTGAAGGAGCTAATCACATGATTAGGAAAGCTGCTTTAGAATTCGGAATGCAGTATGAAGAATATAATCCATCATTTTCAGGACGCAATATGTATTCAGCAATGCCTGATTCATATTATGGTAAGCCATATCATTTTTCACAGTTACATCATCGCATGAAATTAATTGCACAACGATGTGATCATATGTTGATACTAACAAATGAAGATGTTTTAGACCCAGTATTAAAAACAGCATATAACAACATAAACAAGCTTAAAAAACCGGTTGTTATATTAGGTTGATATATTTATATAAAAGTTATAATAAAAAAAGGAATAGTTATAAATGGAATTACCAAAATTACAAAAAATCGATACAACCAAGCCTAGAAAAAAGAAAATTCTTTTATTAGGCGATGATTTTCGTCTACCATCAGGAATTGGGACGATCTGCCGTGAAATTATAATGAATACAGTTCATCACTATGATTGGGTTCAATTAGGTGCCGCATTACAACATCCAGAAGCAGGTAAAGCATTTGATTTATCCATAGAAGTTGCTAAAGAATCTGGAGTAGCTGATGCATCAGTTAAACTTATCCCATGGAACGGATATGGTGATAGAAATATTTTATTTTCTATAATAAATCAAGAACAACCAGATGCAATATTTCATTTTACTGATCCTAGATATTGGACTTGGTTATATGCAATCGAGCATGAACTTAAAACTACATTTAATATACCATTAATATATTATTCAATTTGGGATGATTTACCATATCCAATGTGGAATGCTCCATTTTACGGATCGTGTGACTTGATCATGGGAATAAGTAAACAATCTGATAATATACATAAAGAAGTGCTTAAACAAAGCGGATTCGGAGTTGTAGATTATGATGTATGGCCACCAGAATCAGATATAAAATGTACCGATGTAATTACAGGCTTTGTTCCACACGGATTAAATCATAATACATATAAGCCATTAGATCCTGACAACGTTAATTATAAGAAAATGTTTGATCAAATTAAAACTAAAAATAATGTAGATTTTGTTTTATTTTGGAATAATAGAAATATAAGAAGAAAACAACCAGGAGATGTAATATTAGCATTTAAAACATTTGTTGATAAATTACCTATAGAACAACAAAGTAAAGTTGCATTATTAATGCATACACAAATTGTAGATGAAAATGGTACTGATTTACGGGCTATATGGAAAACATTAGCACCTGATTGTAAAATATTATTTTCAGATCAAAAATTATCATTTGACGATCTTAATGCAATGTATAATGTTGCTGATGTTACAATTAATATTGGTAGCAACGAAGGATGGGGACTTAGTTCAACCGAATCAATGTTATCAGGAACACCTATTATTAATAATGTAACCGGAGGACTTCAGGATCAATGTGGGTTTGTTGATGAAAATGACGAATGGATTAGATTTGATGGTGATTTTGCAACTAACCATGCAGGAAAATACAAATTGCATGGCATATGGGCTAAACCAGTATTTCCAAGTAATAGATCACTACAAGGATCACCACAAACACCATATATCTTTGATGATAGGGCAAAATATGAAGATGTAGCAGATGCAATCATGTATTGGTATAATACACCAGAAACACTTCGTAATGAGATGGGCATAGCCGGCAGAGAGTGGTGTTTGAAAAATGGACTAACAGCAGAACAAATGGGTACGCAAATGATTCATATGATTGATTATTTGTTTGCATCAAAACCAATATTAAGAAATAGATATACATTAACAAAAGTTACACCAATAATTTACAATAAAACAGGAATAGTATGCGAACAGTAGTTATAGCGTCACCAGTAGCAACCCAAAGTGGGTATGGACACCATGCTCGGGAAATTATAAACAATATTATAGAACAACGTGGTACTGAATGGGATATTAAATTAGTTTCATTGCCATGGGGACATACTCCATTTACATATCCATTAAGTGCAGATGTAAATAGACGAATTATACAATTGCCATTAACTGCACAACCAGATATCTGGATTCAGGTAACTGTACCAAATGAATTGCAACCGATTGGAAAATATAATATCGGAGTCACAGCTGGCACCGAAGGGGACATTTGCCCGGAAGAATGGATTGATAAAATAAATGCAATGCAATTAATAATTGTACCAAGTAATTTTACAAAAACAGTATTTGAAAATACAGCAAAAAAATGTAATAAACAAATTACTACTAATATTCAAGTAATACCAGAATATTTTGATGAATCAATATACAACAATTCAGCAGTTGGACAATTAGAAATAATAAATCAAATTCCGGAACCATTTGCTTTTTTAACGGTAGGTCATTGGTTGCAAGGCCATGCAGGTGAAGACCGAAAAAATATTAGTGGAGTACTTCATTGTTTCTTTAATACATATAAAAATCAGAAAGATGCACCTGCATTAATATTAAAATCAAGCGGCGCAACATATTCAATAACCGATAGAATGGAAATTGAAAATAAAATCAATCAAATACGAGAATCTTTTGGTACAGTAAAATTACCAAATGTATACTTGTTACATGGCGATTTAACGGATGAAGAAATGAATCTATTATATAATCATCCAAAAATAAAAGCAATGATATCGTTTACAAAGGCAGAAGGATTTGGTCGTCCATTAATGGAGTTTTCGACAACAGGTAAGCCTATTATTGTACCACATTATTCAGGTCAAGCTGACTTTTTGAAAAAAGAATTTATTTGTGCATTACCTGGTGGTTTAACTGAAATACATGGTAGTGCTAGAAATGAATTTTTAATTAAAGGTGCTAATTGGTTTACTGTTGATTATAACTACGCAGGTAAAATGCTACAAGATGTACAAAAAAATTATAAGAAATGGTTAGAATTAGCAAAACGTCAACGATACTTTGTTAATACTACATTTAACAAGGCATCGGTAGCAACAATATATTCATCAGTATTAGATTTGATTGATAGTTCATTAAAACAAGTGCCACAACAAATGCAATTGAATTTACCTAAATTAAAAAAGATAGATGCCACACCTAAAATTACATTGCCGAAACTTAATAAATTAGAAGCATGAAAATAACATATGCAATTACAGTCTGCAATGAATTTTTAGAAATACAAAGATTAGTTGCATTTTTATTAACGCATAAGCGACATCAAGATAACATTGTAATTTTATTTGATGAGTCAAATGGCGATCCTGAAATTGAAATGTTTTTACGTGCACATTCCATTAATGGAGAATTTAGTTGGCACAAGGATAAGTTTCTTGGACACTTTGCAGATTGGAAAAATAAACTAACGTCTCTATGTACTGGAGATTTTATATTCCAAATAGATGCAGATGAGATTCCATGCACACCTATTTTAGAAACATTACCACTCTTATTAGAGCAGAACCCAGACGTAGAGGTTTATCTAGTACCCAGAGTTAATACTGTAAAAGGTTTAACCGATGAACATATCAAGCAGTGGAGATGGAATGTTAATAGTGAGGGTTGGGTAAACTGGCCTGACTATCAATGGCGTATATACAAAAATGTACCTACCATTAAATGGAAAAACAAAGTACACGAACAATTAACTGGATTTGTACAATATGCAAATTTACCAATGGAAGAAGATTATTCTTTATATCATCCAAAGACAATCGAACGACAAATAAAACAAAATGAATATTACAATACATTATAATGGAAAATATATACAGTAAAATTGATCCAACCAAACTACTACATGTAATTGTTCGAAAAGAAAATTTAACGCCGGGCCGGGTTGAAGTAATTAATGAAGACCAGTTTATCCAATGTGCGCTACTTAACATGGAAAAAGGTAAAACCTTTAAGCCGCATAAACATATATGGAAAGAACGAACACGCAATGTAATTGCTCAAGAAAGTTGGATTGTAATTCAAGGAAGTGTTAAATGCATCTTTTATGATATTGACGATCAGATACTTGCTACTCCGATCCTATATCCAGGCGATGCATCATTTACTTTGGAAGGTGGGCATAACTATGAGATATTAGAAAATAATACATTGGTATATGAATATAAAACAGGTCCATATGAAGGACAACAATTAGATAAACAATTTATATAAGGAATATATGAAAATAGTAAAATACGATAAGTATGAAGTTAAATCAATCGAAAACGATTTAGATTATCAAGAATATGTAAATTTACAAAGTGGCAGAAGCGGTATACCAGTAAATCATAATAATTTTATCAAGGACATCGATGAAATGATTAATGTATTTGATATCACAACAGATGATAATATCATCGATGTTGGATGTAGAGGTAATGCACAAGTTTTATTTAATCTTAAAAATAAAGGTTATAAAAATGTTTATGGAATCGATATCGGGTATGATGCTGAAACACAATGGAAAAACCATCCAGAAGATTTGCAACAAAATTTAAAACGAGCAGATGTACATGAAGGCATTCCATTTAATGTTAAATTTAAAGTAATAACATGTTCACATGTATTAGAACATTGTTACGATCCAGAACAAGTAATTAAACATTTTCATGATAGTTTAGAAGAAGGCGGAATTTTGCATTTACAAATTCCATTATCAAAATATAATGAATATATCAACCATGCGCCTCATTATGCATATTGGTCAGATGAATCAACATTTGAAATGTGGTTATCAAATTTGGGCTTTGAAGTTATGCGATCAATTAATGCACAAAACATAAGCGATCGTCCAGTTTCAGATGATTATTGTACAATTTCTAAAAAAATATCAAAATGATTAAATTACATTTAGGATGTGGTTGGAGAAACTTTGGGTCGGATTGGATCCATATTGATGGCGGCGATTATGAACATTTAGATTATAATGATATAACTAAGTTACCATATGATGATAATAGTGTTGATTTAATTTATGCATCACATGTTATAGAATATTTTGATCGTAATGAAGTCAATTATATTTTACAAGAATGGTATCGAGTATTAAAGCCTGGCGGTAAAATTCGAGTTGCAGTTCCTGATTTTATGAAATTAATTTGGGTTTATCAAGATACAAAAGATTTAAATAGAATATTAGGTCCTTTATTTGGAAAAATGCCGATGGCTGATCAAACAATATATCATAAAACCGTATACGATTTTAATTCATTAAAAGAATTATTAAAATCATTAGGATTTAACAATATAATTTCATATAATTGGAAAGAGACCGACCATTCAGAACATGATGATCACTCACAAGCATATTATCCACACATGGAAAAAGAAAATGGATTATTAATAAGTTTGAATGTTGAGGCAACAAAATGAATTTTAATGTAATAACTGAGTTTGAAAATAAAGTTGCTAAGTTCTTTGGAGCACCTTATGCAATAGCAGTAGATAGTTGTACTCACGGAGTTGAATTAGCATTACGATACACCAATACTATTCACATTAATGTACCAAAGCATACCTATTTATCAGTCCCATTCTTAGCTAATAAACTAAACATAGAATTAGTTTGGAGAGATGAAGATTGGGTAGATTATTATTATTTAACTGCAAACGTTATTGATGCCGCTGTCCTTTGGAAAAAAGATAGTTACATTCCAAATACCTTTATGGGAGTTAGTTTCCAATTCCAAAAACATTTATCACTAGGTCGAGGCGGAATACTTTTGACTGATAATGAAGAAGCTGCAATTAAAATAAAAAAGATGTCATATGACGGAAGACTTCCAGGATTACCATGGAGAGAACAAGATATTGATACCATGGGCTATCATTATTATATGACACCCGAAACTGCGCAGTTAGGATTAGATAAATTACCAGCAGCAATAAAAAATACACCCAGGCAGTGGGTAGTAACTGATTGGCCGGATTTGACACAAATGAAAATATTTAAAAAATTATGAAAAAAGCATTTATAACAGGAATTGCTGGACAAGATGGTTCATATTTAGCAGAACATTTATATGCATTAGGATATGAAGTACACGGCATTATACGTAGAAATTCCACACCAGAACATCAAGAATCTAGGATATCGTATCTAGATGATAAAATAAAAACATACTATGGCGATTTATTAGATCAAGGCAGTTTAGATCGTTTGCTTCGTGATATTCAGCCAGATGAAATTTATAATCTAGCAGCACAGAGTCATGTACGCATTAGTTATGATATTCCTCAATTTACAGTACAAACAAATTCATTAGGTGTTTTAAATATTTTAGAATCATATCGAAATGCTTGTCCGAATGCTAAATTCTATCAAGCAAGTAGTTCAGAGATGTTTGGTAGTTCAGTAGACAAAGACGGGTTTCAGCGAGAAACAACTCCAATGAATCCAGTATCACCATATGGCTGTACTAAGGTATTTGGATACAATATTGTAAGAAATTATCGTAACGCTTATAAGTTACATGCTAGCAATGGTATTCTTTTTAATCACGAATCACCTCGTCGGGGTTCAAACTTTGTAACTAATAAAGTTGTTAAGGCAGCTGTATTAATTAGTTTAGGGTTACAAGACAAATTAGAATTAGGTAACATGGATGCATATCGTGATTGGGGACATTCATATGATTATGTTCGTGCAATGCATTTAATTTTACAACAACCAGAACCAGGAGATTGGGTAGTTGCAACGGGTGAAACTAGATCAGTGCGTGATATGTGTGAATATGTTTTTAGTAAATTAGGATTAGATTATAAACAATATGTAATACAAAATGAGAAATTCTTACGACCAGAAGAATTACCATACCTTAAAGGTGATTGCACAAAAATTAAAAATGAAATGAATTGGACATTAACATATACATTTGAAACAATGATGGATGAAATGATCGAATTTTGGTTAAAAACGTATACAAAATGATTTCTATAGTTCAAAATTTTATTTGCACCAAAGAAGAACGATTACAGGTATTGCGTGATTATTTGCCAATGATTGGAGATGTCTTTGGCGAGTGTGAATTTTATGTTAATTATAATAGTACTATTAATTTAGATGAAATATATTCATTGTATAAGCAACATATACCTAAATTGAATTTCTATAATGATTTAAGTGAAGAATGGGCACCTGTTACATTAGCTTTAGCAAAACAAATAACAACCCCTTATACATTATTTTTATGTGAGGATACGCAAATACATGTATCTAAACAACAAGTATATAATCGTATCAATGAATTTATTGAATTCGATTGTGATTATTTATTACTAACTAAATTAGAAAAATATCTGCGTCCTGAATATATAAATGGATATACTCCATATAATCAAACAACGTCTCCAGGATACCAAAAATTAAAATATGGATATTCTTATTTAGGTAAACACGCACCGCACAAACGATTAAGTACCGATGCAGTTTATAAATCTAAATGGTATCAAGATCGTTTAGAAGAGTTTATATTGAATATTGATCAATGTAAACATCATATTCCAATTCGTGACAAACGAAAACCAAATTGCTATGAAGGATATTATGATTTTGATAATGGAATGTCCCGATTTGCAGAATTAAAATGTTATATACCAGACGAAGTAATTATCTCTGAATTTGATGGAGTAAAACAAAATTCATGAAAAATATAGTTTTTATACCTAACGTAGATTTAGGAAACGGCAGAAATCAACCATATCATTATTCAATTAAAAGTTGGCAAAAATGGTGTGATAAAAATAATGTTCAATTAATAGAGTGGGCTGATACTATTGCCGACCCTGAACATTTAAAAGTTACATTGCAACGATATTGGGTACATGATATTTTAGAACATAACGGAATTGATTATGATCAAGTTTTAATAGTTGATGCTGATACAATTATACATCCAGATGCACCTAACTTTTTTGAAGAAACTGATGGCAAATTTTGTGTAGTTGTGAATAATGGATGTTATGAGTGGACAACACGCAGCATTCAAAATTGGGGCGATGCATTGTTCCCAACACAGCCTAAAATTAAACCATGGAAATATTTTAATGGTGGGTTTCAAATTACTAACAAAACACATAGACCATTTTATGATAAAGTTAAAGATTTTTATTTAACAAATATCAATACCATAAATCAATTAAACGATCAAATCAAAGCAGGGACGGATCAGACAATAATTAATTACTTAACACAACTGTTCCAAGTAGAAGTTAATTACTTGCCGGAATGTTATAATTTGCAAGATTTGTTTAAAAAGAATTTGTTACATATTCCAGGACATTCTTGGTTCACTGATGAACTACATTTTGTGAAAGCTGGTTGGGTGTATCATTTCAATGCAATACCACAAAATCCTAGACACGTTGCATATTGGTTAGAACGTACATTTAATGAACTAAATTCATCAGTACAAGAAACTCCTAAAACGAGTCCAATTAGTTTAGATTATTTTTTAAACATGGAAGTGGCCAATGGCGGCATAAGCAAACAAGTATTAAATCTTAATGGAAAATTAAAAACAGTACGAGAGATTGTTGAATATTGGAAAACAGCACCTGCATTAGATCTTACTCCAGAACAATGGCAGTATTATAATTGTATGATTGCTGGGTTCCGAAAGAATGTAGCAAACCATCACGATATGGGTTGGGACAATATGACTCGTGAATATTATGAATCCTTAGACCCGATGTCTGATAATGAAATTGAAATATTCCTTAAAGAGAATGTAGTCGAGTTTGATAATGGATTTATAAAACATAGTTATCATAGAGCATATGCAATGATTGGAAGATTGGTTCGCAATGAAAAATACATTCCATTTTATATGGATACAACTAAAATATATGATACTCCTACAAAATTAGATGGTGTTCATCGAGTTAAACCTATAGTATCAAAAATTAAACTTTTAAATCAATTAGATGCATTAGGAATTGATCGTAATGAATATTGTTTAACGCAAAGTTCAATATTGAGCATTATGGGTATCAGAGACAATGATGATTTGGATATTATTATTTCATCAAAGCTAAGAAGCCAAAACATTACGTTTCCAAACGGCATAGAAGTATTTCCTGAAAACTATGATAAATTTAAATGTTTTGGTGCCAATGGTGATGATAATATTTTACAAAATTATTGTGTAAATATATCTGGTTATAAATTCTTAGAACCTAGATTTTATTTTTCTAGAAAAAATATTAATGATACATCAAGGGACATTCAAGATTGGAAATTAATTAAAGAATTTTTTGAATACAATTCGCATAAAGGATATCCATTTAATTTTGATTTTTATAAATGGGGTGTTACATATGTTGATACAATACAATTAGCAGATTTAAATCTTTATGGGTTTGAATTAATTAAAGATAAATTAGATCGAGTAATTAACGGAATCAATCATGGACGAATAATTTATCGCGATACAAAAGAAAATAGATATATTAAAATATTTAACAAACAATATTGTAGATTAAAGAATTTTCAAGATGCTATTACGGGAGGTTTATTTAACGGATTAGTACCAGCATTAGAATCACTGATATATGATGGCGATATGTTGTGTGGATACATAATGCAATCAGGAAACATAATTGCTGAGAATGATCATGAATTCAATAAAATACCTAATCATTTTATAAATACAGTATTACGGAATTGCAAAAAACGAAATAAGATCTACTATGATCTAGTTCCACAAAACATAATACAATTATCAAATGGACAATATAGTTTAATTGATTTAGAAAGTGTATATGATCCAGGACAGGAACAACTCATGCAACAACATGGTGCAACATATAAACCAAATAATTTGTTAGAACAATTGGATTCAATCTAATTTTTTTATATAATTAAATATGGATAGTTCCTTTAACATATTGCTTACATGTGCAGGTGGACCTGCAGCTGTCAGTGTAATAAAATCTTTGCGTTGCAGTAAATTTAAAGATACTATTAAAATTGTTGCAACAGATCAGGATCCATTAAGTGCAGGAATGCAATTAGCTGATCGTAATTATATTACTCCTAACGTAGATCTTCCTAATTGGTGGGATACAATTGAATCAATAATTAAACAAGAAAATATTAACGTAATATTACAGACAGGCGATGTTGATATATTACAGTTTGCTCAGCATAAATGCGATTTAACTAGATTGGGAGTTTTTAATTTAATACCAGCTGCGTCGACAATTCGTATTTGCCAGGATAAGTATGTATTTTATTCATTATGCAAACAAGTTTATAAATTACCATATACATCTAAATCAGATACACCCCGCGGGGCAAGAAATCGTATCATTAAACCAAATAGAGGCAGCGGAAGTAACGGCATCCAATTAATTGATAGTCCAGTGTCAGTCAAAGTAGATGACGGATATATAATACAAACATTGTTACCAGGCAAAGAAATATCAGTAGATATACTTTGTGACTCTGATTCAAATACATTGAACGCCGTAATACGAGAACGCATACAAACTAAAGCTGGAATTTCCACTAAGGGTAAAATTATAAAAGATAGTTCGGTATTATTAGAATGTATGAACATATGCAAGTATTTAAATATAATAGGCCCAGCATGTATTCAATTAAAACAAGACGAAAATAACAAATACAAGTTTATTGAGATTAATCCTAGATTTGGCGGAGGATTATATTTTAGTACATTAGCCGGCGTTAATATACCAGAAATGATGTTAGAATTATTTTCTGATCAGCAAGTTACAATCAATGAACCTAAAGAAATAACCGTGGTCCGGTATTTTGAAGAAATAATAATATAATGGCACACTTTTTTAGAATATATAATAATGAGCTATCATCATTAGGCGAAGTCAAAAAAATTGGATTTGATATAAATGATGCATACGCAATACCAGATGAATATTTAGAACAAGGCGAATTTGTAGTAATGCGAACTTGCCACGGAATAGGCGATTGGTCAATTATATCAGCAATGCCTAGATTATTAAAACAAAAATATCCAGATTGCAAAGTTTATGTGCCATCTACTAAAATGTTACGTACTGTGTTCGGCGAGATGCTGAATACGTGGGGCTATGGCACATATGATTGCTCCAACATAACTCTTGATATCTTTAAAAACAATCCTTATGTAGACGCATTTATTGATAGTGCAAATGAAGATATATTTCATGATCATTATAGACTATATGATTTAAATGATTCAAAAATACCATTAGTAGAACAAATGCTTAAGTTTTGGCAATTTTCTGATGAAGAAATGCAAGACAGTAATCCTGACATATATTTTGATACTGATGAAATTAATTTTGGTGATACATTGATTGCTGATACTTGGAACAATAAACCATATGGATATATTTCTGTGTCATCAACATTTGGAGAAACATCGGATGCACAAAATTTAATTGATGTTATTGATAAAAATTTAAATTGGTTTTACTATGGCGAAGTTCCAATCAAAGATACAGTTTTAAATTTTTTAGAAAACGTTGTCGAAGTTAAACCTATGCAGTTATCTATCAGACAACAAATGTATTTGAAGTCAACGGCTCAAATTAATATAGGAAATGAGACAGGTATGAATCTTTGGTCGAGCAGATATTCAAAAACATATATTTTAGGAAATAGAAAATATGGTGCAAACCATGGAGGCATAAATGAAGGTAAAATTAGAAAGGATCCATTTTCAAGTGGCAATTTTCTTAAAAATATTATATACGTATGAAATTTTATGAATCAACTCCGTACACACAAGGTACGCAACAAGTTGCATTAGTTGATATTGATGAAACAATTTGTTGTTATCCAAATACTCGCAGATATGATTTAGCGGAACCGATACATGAAAATATTGATAAAATTAATAAGTTGTATGACTCCGGTTGGAAAATTATTTATTGGACAGCTCGGGGTGCTATATCTGGAGCAGATTATAAACAATTTACATTGGAACAATTGAATACATGGAATTGTAAATTTCACGAACTTAAGTGTGGAGATGAAAAGCCGCATTTTGACTTAGTAATAGATGATAAAGCAAAAAGGATAGAAGAAATATGAAAAATAAACGAATTTTAATTATAGGTGGTACTGGTGCATTGGGTAGTAATCTAGTTAAACGATATTATGATACTAATACCATAATGGTATTATCTAGAAATGAACACAAACAAGAAGCATTGCGATTAGAGTTTCCAGATGTAACTTATAAGTTGGGTGATATAAAAGATAAAAATGCAATCTCTAGATGTTTTTTAGAATTCAAACCAGATGTAGTAATCAATACAGCAGCTGTTAAAACGGTTTGGGTATGCCAATCAAATCCATATGAATCAGTAGAAGTAAACATTGTTGGGCATCAAAATCTAATCGATGTTATTCAGGAAAGCACTCATAAAATTGAAACAGTAATCTTTATATCAACAGACAAAGCATGCAAACCAGTTAATGTATATGGAATGTCAAAAGCAATTGCAGAACAATTATATGTTGAATTTGCAAAACGACAAACTGATGTTAAGGTTGTATTAGCTCGATATGGCAATGTTTTAAATTCAACGGGGTCTATTATTCCAGTATTTAAAAAGATGATTAATGACGGTGTAGAATCATTACCCATTACAGACACTAGAATGACTAGATTTTTATTAACATTGGATCAGGCTATTGATTTAGTTGAATGGGCATATACATATCCAACATCACATGGTAAGATTGCTATTCCTAAAATTGAATCATTAAACATTATAGATTTAGTAAAAGCAATTGCTAAAACATGCGGTAAGGAAGATATTAAATTTCATAAGATTCCAATCCGAGATGGTGAAAAATTACATGAAGAAATGATTAGTGAAATTGAATTTCAAAGAACAGAGGATGTTGGAAAATATTATTTAATAGGTTATGAAAAACAAAATGAAGATTATGACCATTTGCCATTTAATTCAGAATATCACGTAACAAAAAATGTAATAGAATTTTTTGATAAAAACGGAATTACAATATGATTATAGGAATTAATGGTAACGGATTTATCGGATATCATTTGTGGTGTTATTTTCATTACAAATGTGATGATGTGCATGTTATACAGTTAAATAGGAATTTGCATAATGATTTAGATAATCTTAGTAAATGTGATGTTGTAATACATTTAGCAGAAAAGAATCGAGGGGATGAACAGGAATTATATAAAAATAACATTTCTAGTACCAATGATTTAGTTGCAGCATTAACACAATTAAATCATCAACCGTTAGTTATTTATACATCGTCGATTCATGAAGATGATGATACCATATATGGCCAATGGCGTAGAGAAAACAAAAGTACATTTTCAACTTGGGCTAAAAATAATAATTTCATATCCATTAAGTTACCAAATATATTTGGACCATTTTGCAAACCAAATTATAATTCATTTGTTGCAACATTATGTGATTCATTAATAACTAATAGACAAATTAAATTATCAGATAACACAATAAATTTATTGTATGTAGAAAATTTATGCAAACAAATACATGATATAATTAAAGGCACTATTACTAGTATAACTTACGATTGTAGTATATCAGTTATAGAAATTTTTAATATATTGTCTAGATTCTGTGACGAATATTATAAAAAAGGACAGATTCCGAAACTACATGATGAATTTCAAATTAATTTATTTGCAACATTTCGATCATATATACAAGGTGTAGATCGTAAATTTTCAATAAAGCGTGTTGCTGATAATAGAGGCGAACTTAAAGAATTAGTAATTTTTAAAGAACATGGACAAATATTTTATTCAACAACAAAACCAGGTATTGTTCGAGGTAACCATTTTCATACCAAACGAATTGAACGTTTTTGTATAGTAAAAGGCACGGCACAAATAAGTATGCGCCAGGTTGGAACCAATCAAATAATTTCTTATATTATTAATGATACAGATAATATTGTTATTGATATGCCTCCATATTATACGCATAACTTAACAAATGTAGGATCTGAAGAATTGATATGTGTATTTTGGATGAACGACATTTTGCATGAACAACATGTAGATGATACGTATTTTGAAGGTGTTTGATGAAATTATTAAATTTTGATAGAGTATTATGTTTGTCTCCGCATCCAGATGATGTAGAATATAGTATGGCAGGCACTATAATAAAATTCAATGATACTATTTTTGATGTTCTATGTTTATCGCATGGCGGTGATTTAGATTTAACTACTAATTCATCTAGAGTCAATGAGGTACGAGATGTATGGTCGACAGCCAATTGTAACAATGTTAATTTGCATTTTTCAGACAACAAGTTTCTTAAAGAACGAGAAGAAGATTCTTGGGTTAATTTTATAGAAACAAATTATTTAAGACTTAATAATTATGATTGTATAATGACTACATCGCAAATTGACAGTCACTTTGAACATAAATTAATTTGCAATCTAGGCCCTGCATTAACAAGAGGTATATGGCCAAATAGAACATCTCCAATTTCATTGATTGAATACAAGTCTCCTAGTACTTTAGATAATTGGATTCCGAACATGTTTATTGACATTTCAAATGTATATGATATCAAATTAAACATGTTAACAAAATTCAAATCACAACAGCATCATACGTATTTTGATAGTACAGTACTAAATTCATTTCATTCAAATTATCAATGTGCAAAAAAGAACATGTTAATAACAGAACAATTTAGAATAAGTCAAACATTTATATAATATGAAAATAGCATTTTTTACTGAAATGGGTTTCGGAGGAAAGATTCCTAGGAACCATGGCAATATGAGAACTGAGTTTGCTTGGATGTGTGCTTTAGATGCAGAACATTATAATATTAATCAAGCAATTACCTCAACTAGTTATATTGAATCACCAGTATTTGATTTAGGTATAGTTATTATTCCAAAAAATGTTAATGAATTTGATCTTAACTCGTTACGGATGCTTTGCAAACAAATTGCAGTTATGCAAGAAGGTCCAAATTGGAACTGGCAGGATTATGAATTACCAAAACAAATTTGGTATTTTAATACATTAACATCTGCAGATATTATTTTTACACATAATGAGTTGGATCGAAAATACTATCAAGGATTAACAAATCATCCGGATGTTAGAGTTATGCAATCATTAATGATTACGGATTCTATAGGTACATTAGACACTGTTGAACGAAGCGGTGTTATAATTGGTGGCAACTTTGTTTCGTGGTATGGTGGCTTTGATTCATATGTAATTGCACAAGAATTTGATGATGTAGTACATGCACCATCGATGGGTAGAAAACAACCATTAGAGGAACAGTTGATTACACATTTGCCATATATGAATTGGACACAATGGATACACGCATTAAATCAATTTAAATATGGAGTACACTTAATGCGCACACACGCAGCAGGTACATTTGCTTTGAATTGTTCTTATTTAGGAATTCCATGTATTGGGTATCGAGGATTAGATACTCAAGAAACATTGCATCCGGAATTAACTGTTGATTTAGCAGATTTGCAAACAGCTAGGAAATTAGCAAAACAACTTACGTCCGATGATGCGTTTTATAAACATTGTAGTACAACAACAAAGGAATTATATCAGCAACATTATTCTGAAAACATATTTATAACAAAGTTCCAAGAATGAATATATTAGTTACAGGTGGTGCTGGGTTTATAGGTACCAATTTAATCAAACGTTTATTAAATGATGGCCATTCAGTGGTATCACTTGATAATTATAATACTGGATTGCATACGAATCATCAAGTAGGTGCAGTATATGTTAATGCTGATATTCGCAATTTAGAAGAACATTCTGATGCATTTTGGCAAAAATTTGATGTTGTATATCATTTAGCAGCAATTGCTAGAATACAACCATCCTTTAGTCAACCAATTGAATACTTTGATACTAATGCAATGGCTACAATGAAACTAGCTAAAATTTGTGTTGATTGTAATATTCCAATAATATATGCAGGATCCAGTTCGCATCACTCCGGAAAGTTTAAGAATCCATATACATTTAGTAAAGATATTGGAGAAGAAATAATTAAATTGTTTCAACAACAATATAATCTTAATGCATCTATTGCTAGATTCTATAATGTATATGGACCATATCATTTAAAACAAGGCGGTTACTGTACATTGTTAGGCAATTGGGAACGTTGTTTAGAAACGGAAGAACAGATTGTCATATATGGCGATGGATCTAAACGAAGAGATTTCACTCACGTAGATGATATTGTTGATGCATTAATAATGATTTTCGAACAACAACAATGGGGCTATGAATTTGAGTTAGGAAGAAATAAAAATTATTCAGTATCGGATATTGCTAACTTATATAACATATCCAATATTGAATATCTAGATGATAAACCAGGCGAAGCAGATGAAACATTGTGCACCGATATGACAGCACACAATGTATTAGGGTGGAAACCATGTAAGAATGTTGATGAATATATAAAAAGTTATAATGAAAATTTCAATAATACAACCAAGTAGAAACAACTTAAAATATCTTAAATGGTCATATGATGCCATTAGAAAGAATCAAGGTCATCATACGGTAGAAATATGCGTAGCAGACGATTTTAGTGATAAAGATGGCACATGGCAATGGTGTCAGGAAATGATGCAAACAGATACACATTTCAAAGCTATTCGTAACGAAGGACCAAGTCGACTAGGACATACTATTTTATATGACCAACTAGTTAATGAAGTTGCATCACATGACATTTGTATGATATATCACGCAGATATGTATTTATGCCCAGGCGCATTAGATCATATTGAACAACATATTGGTGCTAAAAAGATTGTATCATTAACAAGAATTGAACCACCATTACATCCACCTGGACCAGAAAAAATATTATTAGATTGCGGCATTGAACCTGAAGAGTTTGATGAAGATAAATTGCTACATAATATAGAAATGGAATATGATATTATTTATAAAGATAAAATTACAGAAGGAATATTTGCTCCATGGGCATTTATGAAAGCAGACTTCCAAGAGATAAATGGACATGATCCTTTGTATGCACCACAATCAAAAGAAGATTCAGATATATTTAATAGATTCCAATTAAATGGAGTTACATTTATACAAACTTGGGAAGGACTAGTTTATCATATGACATGTAGAGGTAGCAGATTTAATCCAACCCTAACAACGCCAGGACAAAATAGTCCAGAATGGGAAGCTCAAAATCAAAGATCAACAAGAAACTTTATACGTAAGTGGGGACACTTTTGCAAACATGATGAATTCATGAAACCAATTGTTCCACCTAAATATAATATTGCATTTCGAGTAACAAATTGTAATATGTCAATGGTAGAAGCATTGGAGCCATGGTGTGATCGAATTTATATAGATAACGATATGCAGGTATTGATTGATTCATATATTGAAAAAGAACAACCAAATACTAAATTTGATTTAACTAAACGTGTATTTTGTATTGGATATAATGATCCTGAGGGTGAAAATGATATTGTTGTTGATATTGATGGAAAACGATTTGGAAACAATGAATATTATTTAATACAACAACTTACAGAAATAATAAAAGATTCCGGAGAACCAGGAACATTCAAATTAAATAGTTTACAGGTCACAATTATAACGTTACAATCATATGAACAAGATTTAATTGTAGTGTAAACGGTAAATTTAGTCTTGATATTTTCGATATAATCGAATTCATGTTATTTCATTTTGCGTCATATTTATTTTAAAAAGAGACAAATCATGAAAGGACTATTTAGCGACGAACCAGGAACCGCATCCTCAAAACGAGTAGCAGGATTAATATGTATTATTTTTTTAAATATTACATTGGTAGCTAACTCATTTTCACATGGCGATATAAAACCATCAGACATACTAGTACAAACAGTTGGTATGTTGGCTTTTGGTTGTTTAGGATTGACAAGCATCGACAAATATACAAAAAATAAAAAATAAGACTAACAATGAGTTTAAAGAGTTTACAAGAAAAAATCGGAGTGACTGCAGATGGTGCATTTGGTCCTGGTACTATGAAAGCCGCAATGGCATTCTATAAATTGACACCTACAAGAGCAGCGCACTTCTTTGCGCAGACTGCTCACGAGACTGGAGAATATAAATTATTTAGCGAAAACTTAAACTACTCTGCATCAGGATTGCAAGGTACATTCGGTAAGTATTTTCCAGGGACATTAGAAGAGTCATATGCTCGTAACCCAGAAAAAATTGCAAACAGAGTTTATGCAGATAGAATGGGTAACGGAAATGAAGCTTCAGGCGATGGTTGGAAATATAGAGGTAGAGGTGCTTTACAATTAACTGGAAAAGCTAATTACCAAGCATTTGCAACATACCTTAACAAACCTGAGATTATGACTAATCCAGATTTAGTAGCTACTACTTATGCATTTGAGTCAGCCATGTACTTTTTTGATAAAAACAAGTTGTGGGCTATATGTGATCAAGGAGTAAGTGATGCATCTATCCTTTCACTAACAAAACGTATCAATGGCGGCACTAACGGATTAGACCACAGAAAAGCATTAACAAATAAATACTTCACTTACGTAAAATAATCAGATATGAAATATACGAGAGATCAAATAGAAACTGCAGTTAAAACCAAAGGATATGCTTGGTTCGAAGGTGCAAAAGACTATGATGTTAACATTGTAGGCGTTAGAAACTCAGCAACAGGTCAAACTGTAACAAATGCATTTGATGATGTAATTACAGTATCATTTAAAATAGATGGGGTATGGCAATATAAAGAATGGGCTAACACAACCGATCCTGGAAAAAAGGGTGTTATGCAGTTTGGTAACAAAGCTGGCGTTGCTCGTTTAGTAGAAGGTCAATATAGAGGTTCACATACCATTAGATTGCATCAAGGACAATATGAAGCTTTAGGCCAAGCAAAGAACGTTAAAGTTTATCGCGATGCCAATAAAGATATGAAGTATGATGAAACCAAAATAGATGAAGGCGTATTTGGTATTAATATACATAAAGCAGGAGCAGATTCAACATATGTTGAGAATTGGAGCGAAGGGTGTCAGGTATTTAAAAGATCTGCAGATTTTGAAGAATTTATGACTATATGTCGTAAAGCAAAAGCAATACACGGAAATTCGTTTACATATACATTAATTGAATCAGCGGATATACGATGAAAACAACAACAATCACAGCAGCAGCTACATACACGGTGAGTACAATGATAACATTTATATGTACATATTTCTTTAATATGGCAATATCAAACTCTGATCAGTATCTTGCACTAGTAGCAGTAGTAATGACGGATGGGTTCTTTGGAGTAATTGCAGGAATTAAACGTGAAGGATTTCAAACATGTAAAGCAATTAAAGTATTACGTACTTTGGCTACATGGGTAATGATATTAACTGTTGTGTTGATGGTTGAAAAAGGTTTTGCTGGTACGAGTTGGTTAAGTGAAACTATACTAGTACCATTTGTTATTTTCCAATTAATGTCGACATTAAAAAATGCATCATTAGCTGGATTTATTAAATTAGAAGTATTAAATACTATTTTAGATAAGTTTGATAATCATAAAGGAACAAGATAATTAGTTTTAATCTATAGATTTGATTTCACAAAAAAATTCATTATATTATAATAAATGAATTATCGTACAATTGCTATAGCATTTTTAATATTCATGTTCGGCCAATGTTTAGTCTGGTTTCAGGTTAATGCTCCTATATTATGGTCTTGGGGTAAATCATGGAAATGGTTATTAATCCTAGGCGGAATTCCAATAACATGGTTATTTATGTCAGCAACGGAACTAGCAGTCACCGGCTTCGCGGGATCCTTTTGGCCAGGTCGATTTATGTCCTTTGTAAGTGGTATGTTAATTTTTACCATATTAACATATATGTTTTGTAATGAACCAATTACTACTAAAACTGCAGTATCATTAGTATTAGCTTTATCCTTAATATTAATTCAGTTATTTTGGAAATCATGATATTTATAATAAAATAAAAAGGATTAATTAATGCAGAACAATTCATTAATATTAAATAATATATTTCTTGAAGAAATAATTAGAGCAAAACTACTTGATACGCACGATAACTCAGCAAATACATCAAAATTAAACGAACAAGTTGGATTTGATAAGTATACAAAGAATTATAACACAGAAGTTCGGCCAATTGCAGCATTAGGATTAAAGTACGATTCCAAACAGGCTAAATTTATAAGACTTCAAGTTAAAGCCGCAACTGAATTACAAAAACAGCTTAATGCAACGACAGCTTCGGGATTACTGGATAGTCCAGCTGAACAAAAAAAATATATGTCATATATGAGACCAAAAGCAGTATATGATAAATTAAAAGACAAATCATCATATTTTCTTCCATGGAAAAACACCGCAGCAGATTCATTTTTTAAAAATATTGTGAAAAACAGTACTGGTGCAATGACAGGTGTATATGAAAATCACACCAATCCAGACAAACAGTGGTATTCATATCAAATATTAATGATCGCAGTCTCCGGCAAAACCCGATGTGTTGTTCAATTTCATCCGGATGGAACATGCAATATTTCCGATGAAGGTCCGCTTTCCGTTAGCAAATGGAATTATTCAATAAAGGGTGGCAAGTTATATATAACTCAGCCAGATATAGATAAATGGATCATGAAGTGTACACCTAGTGCATATTATCTTGTTGCTGAATTTAATCCGGAGTTAAACAACAAAGTATTTGATCCATACAAAGGCGCAGGATTTTGGAAATCTGCTTGGCTAGATCTTACAGGATATCGTAAAGAAAATTATTGGGCAACTAAAAAAGATCCACAAAAATCATATGAAGAAAGTTCGGACGCTTTTTGGGATGTAGTACAAACAATTGGTGACTGGGCCGGACTTATTCCTGGATATGGTGATATAATCGATATCGCCAATGCAATAGGATATTTTTCACGAGGAAAAAAATTCGAAGGTTGTTTATCGTTAATAGCAATAGTACCGGTGGTTGGATCTGTTATTAAACTAGGAGTTAAAAACGGAGTAAAAGCTCTTCGTGTTGGCAACAGAGTTGGATGTGAAGCCATAGATGCAATAATAGCTAACCCAACTCTTGGAAGTATATTATTAGATTATCTTAGAAGAAATAAAGCAGCACGTGATGCATTTAAAGCTTTCATAAAAAATGCACACAAAGCATCAGCATGGCGACCAATTGTAACTGCAGTAATTAATGTATTGAGATGGATACCTGGTGCTAAAATGGTATCAGAGGCATTAAATGTAATGTTGCGAGATTACGGTACCGCTTTTGATAACTATTTCCGAGGCTCCATTTTAAAATTAGATCAACTAATACAAACTTTGGATGTTGGATCCGATGCTGCTAAACTAGGAGCTAAAGCGGAACGAGAAACAGCAGAAAAGTTAGCAACAGATAACGCTGCAGCGGCAGTAGAAACCGGCAAATTATTTGGTAGACCGTTACGTAAACGATTAATACAAGATCTTGGTAGTACTATACTTAACGGTGCTGGGAGACTTAATAAGTTTCTAGAAAAAATAGTAGGAAAAGAATTTTGGGATGCATTAAGTCGAAGTATGTCTAATAATTTTGTTAAATTTGCTAGCAACTTGCCATTAAAAGAATTTATAGGATTAATCAAAGCGTCACCGGGCGGCATAGCTTTATTTGTACGATCGCTTAAAACATATGATGAAACAATTATAAGATATTTTATAGACAACCGTATTTTACCAGGTATAATACTACCTGGTGCACGATTGTCTGAAAATTGGCGTGCATTAACGGTATATATAGGTAGAGCAACCGATCGGGAATTAAGAACCGTCATGCGTCATATTAGAGGCTCAATGGCGGGCATGCCAGAAAGGATAACTGATTTAAACTATCGCGTAATAACATCGCTAATTTCAGAAGGTAACGCCTTCTATAAAGTATGGTGTATGAAATTTTGGAATATTATACGCGGCGCTGCTCCATGGGCAATTTATAAATGGGCAAAAGATGGTAAATATATTTCATTCGTAAAATATGGTACTCAACCAAATCTACTTACTAAATCATTTACTCCGATTTATAAAGCAATTGACACGTGGCTAGCTGCAATACCAATTGCAGGTCCAATCATAGCGGCGCCAATAAAATTGTTACTTAAAGCTCTAGACGGATTAACTAATTTAAAACGATTAGATATAATTTGGAATGAATTACAAGACTTTTTTGAAAATACAACAGGAAAAGATCTGTCAGTCAACGAAAAACAAAGTGTTATTCTATCAACATTCGCATATTTCATAGGTAATGCGCCATATGATTTGATAAATTATCTGATTAAGATAGTTGGCGGAGTTCTACCAAAAGGTGTTGTACCAGTTAATAGACCAACAGAAATTCCGATGGTAAAAAATCAAGGATTTGCCAAAAAATTAAATGATAAATAAAAATAAATAAGTAGTGCTACTAGAATACAAAACACATGGTGAACTTAATCCAAAGCTTTGGGCAGATAATAATCTGCGTTCAAAATTACATGCTGGGTTGTTAAAGATTGCAGATCATTTTTATGATTTTTTAGAAATAGATGTGCCTATCCAAGACATCATTTTAATAGGTAGTAATGCTAATTATAATTGGACTAAACATAGTGATATTGATTTGCATGTTATAGTTAACTATTTAGAGATTGGAGATAATCTACATCTTGTAAAAAACTATTTGCATGCAAAAAAAAGTGTATGGAATTCAAATTATCCTTTAAAATTTAAAGGCATGAACATTGAATTGTATGCACAAGATTCAAATGATAGTTTGCATTCAAGTGTTGGTATATATTCATTGCTTAATAAAACATGGATACAAAAACCAAATTCAAAAATTATATCAATTGATGATTCTGCAATACAGCAAAAAACACAGTCATATGAATATGAAATAGATGCATTATCAGAATCAGATCCAAAATTAGAATTTAAGATTAAAGATTTATTGCTGCGACTACGCAATTTACGACAGGCAGGACTAGAAGCTGAAGGTGAATATTCATTGGAAAACTTGGCATACAAACATCTTCGTAACACGGGTCATATAGAACGATTAAAACAATTATTAAAAACTAGCACACTAGGACAATTATCGATAGATATGCCATTAAATGAACTTAATATACAAAACAACTTGCAAACAGGTAAGGCTCAAATCAAAAAGTTTTTGCTAGCAATGAAAAATGAAGGTGTTGAAACAAAACAAGCCTTTAAACTATTAATGCAACATGTTGCAGGTGAAAAACTAGATGATGCTGATTGGAAGTTTATTAAGACTCAAATGAAAGATGTAGTTAAGTTGATTGGATTAACAACTGTAGCAATTGCCCCGGGTGGGACGTTAGTGGCATTGTTAGCTCGAGCACTTAAAGTAGATAAATACATGTTGCCGTCTTCATTTAAAACGGAAAAAGAAGTTACTGAATCATTGATAATGCATGTAACAAAGAAACGAACATTGGATGATGATGGGTGGCACCATGTTATGAAACATATGCGTGGTGTTGAAGATCCGATGGGACAATGGAATCATCCCGGCAAATGCACAATGATTCCTAGCAATAATATTACAATGCAACAAGTAAAATATCCAGTACTGGGAATTGATGACACAGGCGATATGCAAATGATGCAACCTGATAAATCATATAACTATCCAGGTACTAAAGTATTTGAAATACCACATACGCCGGAATGGCAAACAGTTATAATGCAATTACGTAATGCAATACAAAATGGATCGACTTATGCAGAATAAAGGATTAGGCAGTGATATTAAAAAAATAACCGCTGCAACAGGATTGGATAAATTAGCAAAGAAAATTGCACAACTTCTAGATGAAGATTGCGGATGCGATGAACGGGCAACCAAATTAAATGAATGGTCTAAAGATTGGCCTATATACAAAAAAAGGAACAACATAAATGGCAACAATAAGTAGAACAGGTATAGCTGGAGGTAGTACTATATCGCCAACGCATATTACAAATATTATTGATGCATTAGATGGTAGTAGTAGTACTACAACTGTTATAGCATCTGGATCATTTAGTGGTTCATTAACTGGCCATGCAACATCAGCTACAACTGCAACATCAGCAGCAACAGCTTCTTATGTTTTAAATGCAGTAAGTTCAAGCTTTGCTACAACAGCTACAACAGCAACAACGGCTTCTTATGTTTTGCAAGCAGTAAGTGCTTCATTCGCAACAACTGCTTCTTATGTTAAAACTGCACAAACAGCTAGTTATGTTTTACAAGCAGTGAGCGCTTCATTTGCAGTAAGTGCATCTTATGCACCAAGTACTGGTGTTACTATTAACAATAATACAAATAACAATTTAGTAACAGCAACTGGTACTGCAAACACACTTAATGGAGAAGCTACTTTAACATTTGATGGAAGTACGTTAGCTGTGGATTATGCTAAAATTACACTCAAAGAGGTTATTAATAATCTTACTCAATCTATACAATTAGCAAATGATGATGGCTATTTGATTATTGGTCGAGCAGACACCTCTGCTGCACTTCAGGTTTACGATTATGGCGCTGCGCGACAAGTTAAGATAGGTGCAGGTAATATTTTAGATGCTTTTATGACCAATTACACCTTTGGTGTGTCTGGTAGTAGTGCATTTAAAGGTAATACTAGTGTTACCGGATCACTTACAGTAAGTGGATCAAATACTTTAGTAGGTATTAAAACTATTACAGGTTCGGTATTTATTTCTGGATCTAAAACTATAACTGGAACTAATACCATTACTGGATCTTTATTAATATCTGGTTCAACCACACTATCTGGAAATTTAAACGTATCTTCAGGCATAACAGGTTCACTATTAGGTACAGCATCATATGCAACTCAAGCATTAAGTGCATCATATGCGCCTGGTGCTGGTACTCCTTTTCCATATACTGGATCAGCTGCAATTACTGGATCATTAATAGTAACTGGATCAACTTCTTTTAAAGGCAACGTAACCATATCAGGCTCAGCAACTGATAATATTACTTTAAATACTAACCTGTTGGGTGGAAGCATAAAAGCTCGATCAACATTAGTTGTTAATTTTGCTGATATAGCATTAGCTAGTGCTGCTGGTAGATTTGTTGTACCATTATACGCGGCAACATCACCTACGGCAGGAACATTGTATTGGGATGATGCTAATGCTATTTTGTATATATGGCAAGATACTGCAGGAGGCTCATGGCGTAATATGCCATTTAATTAAACATACATATTTATATAAAAGGAAACATTATGAAATTGACAAAAGAACAAATTTTAGGTATTGTAAGACACGCCTTAACATTTATTGGTGGTATCGTAGTAATGAAAGGCTTAGTTGATGAGACTTTAGTAACAGAACTTATTGGTGGAGCAATGACACTTACGGGTGCCATATGGTCTATCATCAATAAAAAATAAGAATTGCCATGAGCCATTGTAATTGTTCAAACACATGCACATGTAATTCTGAAGCTGGTAACTACATGTTTTTTGGTAATTTAAAAATCATTAAAAAATATGTAGATGCTATGCTACAAATGCCTCCAGATCAAGTTCAGGAAATATTAAGCAACGGGCATGATTGGGCAGCTGATCACGTTGCAACATCAAAAGACGATGTACAGGAAGTTGGCGATTTTCTAATGAATGAGATGCATCAAGGCAATGAAATGGATTCATACAATATGCAACAACCTCAGTTTATTCCTGCAGGATTTAAAAATCATCTCAAAAAATTAATGCCGGAACGAATTCAAAAGACTGAAGCTGGATATTATGCTACTACTGAAACAGGTAAACGATTATCTAAACAACCAAAATCAAAAAAAGCTGCATTAGCACAATTGGCAGCAGTTGAAATTGCAAAGCATAAAAAATAATAATGGCATATATAGAGCACAACTTCTTCCCACTCAAAGTCTTTGTACGGGATGAATACCTTTATCAACACAAAAAAGGACAAGGTAATTTTACAGAGGGAATTGTAATTTCAGTAAGATGTATGCCTGGTCAGGTAGCGTTATTTCAGGTATTATTAAATAATGGCGTACTGCGAGACAAATTACCAAGTCATGCACTTCTAACATCACCTAATACGCCAACACCAGATTTGCCATTTCATTATTTGCAAATTTGGAATTGTTTTTCCTATAATTTTACTTTGTTGCAACTTAATTTTATTAAAGATGCACCGGTAGAAATATATATGAAAAATCGTCAATGGTATTCCGGCAAATACTTTGCTACTATTAATTGGGGGTCGAATGATATTAATACTGATATATCATTAGCTGAAGATCCCATAGAACATAAATCACATCATATCATACTAATGAACAATGGGCAAGTTGCATTGCAACCTAATAATCGTATAAAATGGTCTGAACCATCATTTGTAACAAAACCATTTCCAATTAAACCAGATTATCTTGTTTGCAATGAATTTTATAATTCAGAAGATACAGAAAAATGGCATACCGAAGATTCTGACAGAATGTTTTATGATAATACAATAAATTGATATTTATTAATATGAAACTATACAATTTACTATTTGAATCCAAACAAACTAACGATAAGTTTGAGGAATTTGCAGAGACTCGAGGTAAAGGTGCTGCTAAGATAGCGTCTACTGCTGAAGAGAAAGGTGGTCTTGCACTATTAACATGGCATCACTTTAAAGTGAAAGCTGCATATTATCGTAAAGCCACTGCGGGTAACTTTGAAATTGATTCTGCAAAAAAAGAATTTGCTGAAACACTTAAAAAGATTTCATTGGATATGACAGCAATTGAATTTCAAAGAGAAGTAGGTCGTTTAGAAGTATTAGGTGAATTGATTATCCGCGATAAAAAAGGCAAATAATGATTCGTTTAAAAAGTTTATTGAATGAGAGTGTAGCAACTGCTGATTCAATTGCTTGGGCTAAAAAATTTCAAGATGAATTAGGATTAACACCAGAAGCTGCTGCAGCAATGGCAGCAAACATACAACACGAAAGTGGATTTATACCTGACAGAATACAAGGTGCTGGAATTAAAACAGGAACGATGGCTGACTCTGGAAAATTAGGTTATAGTTGGGCACAATGGACTTTTGGTCCACGTAAGCAGTCATTTCGCAAGTTTATTTTAAACATGTTTAACATAGATATCAATAAAAAACCAGCAACTAATAAACATGCGTATGCATTTTTAAAGAGTGAAATAGGAAATTATCCAGGATTTAATTTTGATAAATTTAAACGATCAACTAATTTAGAATCAGCTACAGAATATTTTGTCACTAAATATGAACAAGCAGGTAAGCCGATGTTAGACAAACGCATTGCAATTGCTTATTCAATTTTAAATAAAATTAAATTACTTAATACAAATCAATCATCAACATCGTACATCGATGTTACATATACATCAGATAATCCGCCATATACAGATTTATTAAAGAATCCAATTCCTAAATTAATTGCATCGGTACTCAAACAATCTCTTGGTACATTTAATGATTATGAAGCATGGGCCGAAGCAGCTTTCATGGCAATAAAAACCAAATCAAAATATGCGCAAGTTACTAAGATATTAGGCCGAGATGCATATGAATATGTTAAATCATTTATGAATACGGGTACTAAATATCACAAACAACCGATTGATATCTCGTATAAGTCGTTAACATAATTTAGCAACATTTGGATTTATTAACATTATTTTATATAATATAGTATGAATGAAAACTTTATAGATAAATTATTTATAGAATCAATCAACATAATGAAGACGGCAGATTGGATGTGGCCTCCTCGTTGGGATACTAATAGAATAAATAAGTTTTTAAATGATTCATTAATATATGCAGAAAAAAATGAGTTCTATGAACAATGTAGTATTATCAGAGATGTTAAAAAAACAATCGAATCCTAAGCGCGGCAAATATCAAGTTATATTGCATGACGACAATAAAACTACGTTTGATCATGTTGTTGATTGTTTAATGGATGTTTGTAGTCATAATGAATTGCAAGCATATCAATGTGCATTAATTGTGCATAATTCCGGAAAGTGTTCTATATTTGTTGATTCATATGATGAGTGTGAACTAGTATGTGAATACTTGAATAAATTGCATTTAAAAGTTACAATAGAAAAATTTAAAAAATGATATTACGATTATTAACACCGTTTTATAAATTTAAGATTGCATTACTTCATGCAAAATATCATAAACATATGCGACGAGCAGATATAGCACGTGCAGCATCTGATATTATTAAATTTAAAAAACATGTATACAATGCCGAAGACGCTTGGCGCAAATTAGTTATATTAACACATAAAATCAAACCAAATGGGTAAAAAATCAGCACACACAGGAATGTCTCCTAAGGATAGATCTATCAATTTAATGGATAAATTTATTAGACGAAATGAAAACAGAAATAGAGATATGCCGTTTGTATCTGCAATTAGAAAAGATTCGAACATTCCTATAGACCAATGGCCTTTAAAGGATCAAATTGAATATTGGAATAACAGAACCGATAAAGACAGATTTGTGGACAAGTATCCAGTATATTCGTTTTGGATCGATGCCGTTCAATCAATATCAAAAGTACACCCGCAAACATTTACAGATTGGACCGTAAAGTTAAAACCTAGGTTGCAAGAATTATATGATGGCAAAGTATCTCCAAAAGAAACAATGATTGAACTAAGGAAACTAGGTGTATATTAAATGGAACCGAAGCAGTATAAATACATATATGGCATAGGCAAAACAGCACTCGATATTCCAGAAAGTGAAATTCGATATGCAATGGAGAATACAAAATCTAATGCTGAAGCGGCTCGCTTTCTCAAAATATCATTTACTACTTATAAAAAGTATGCTCGATTATATACTGATAGAGATACCAATAAAACATTGTATGAACTGCATAAGAATCAATTCGGCATTGGTATAAGAAAAGATGTAGCAAATGCCCGTAAAGGAATTTATTCAATTGACAATATACTTGAAGGTAAACATCCTCAGTATCCTACCTGGAAGTTACGCAATCGATTATTAGCATTAGCAATTCTGCCAGAAGAATGCGGCAGCTGTGGATATTCAGAACGCAGAGTAACGGATGATACTGTGCCTCTATTTTTAGACCATCTAGACGGCGATGCAACAAATCATTGCATAGAAAATTTGCAAATGTTATGTTTAAATTGTTTTTATCAACAATCAGGTAACCCATTCAATGAAAATAAAGAAAATTATTGGAATTACAATTTACTTGAGTGATATTTATTAATATGATATCAATGAAATCACTTATAATAGAAGGCCGGTATGACGGATTAGTTACTCAGTTATCTAATAAATTATTAGGCCTAGTAAAATCTAGTTATGCTGCTGTAACAGATCCGGATGGAACATTTTCAGGACAAAAGATATATTTTAAACAAGGTGAGACAGTACCTAATATCGATGATGATGCAGTACAGAAACACATTTACTTTGAAGAAGTTGATAACACAACTATCCCGGTAGAATTTTATTTGTCACTTAAAGTACAATGGATTGACGGGTTTAATGATTTCCGTGCCGGTGGAGATGCATATAATGATACAACGAAGCAAGCCGGCGAACCACCTTTAATTGAAATAAGATTTCAAATAGATACCGCTGAGTATCCAAAGGTATTATCAGAAGTAGCAATGCAACTTCGTGACACATTACGACATGAAATTGAACATGTAACTCAACCGGGTTGGAATTTAATTGATGGTAAATATATTCCTTCCGACCAGGCATTGAGAACAAAAATAGAAACAGGAACTTTGCCTCCAGCTCGTTACTTTACATTGCCAAAAGAAACACCAGCAATGCTTCAAGGAATGTATTTTAAGGCTAAGAAATCAAAAATACCATTCAAACAAGTTGTTAATGATTATTTAGATATCTGGGTATCTAACAATACCATTACAGATCAAGATAAAGAATCCATATTAACAACATGGCGAAACTATTTACCAAAACTAGGAATAAGGCAGGAGATATAATGTATCATATCGATGAAGCATGTTGGGATGGCTACCAACAATTTGGAATGAAGAAAAAAGGTGGAAAGCAAGTACCAAATTGCGTTCCAATTAAAGAAGCTGATGGTTATTGTTCATCATGTTTAATTGAAGCAATTGAATCTGCAGATGCAAATCCAGAATACATACACATAATGCAACCAGGTATCAACGAAGCAGAATACCATGGACGTAAAGTTCAATTAGGTAAACCAACTCGTGGTGATGTTAAAAAATTTAAGGTCTACGTTAAGAACCCAAAAGGCAACGTTATAAAAGTTAATTTTGGCGATCCCAATATGAAGATTAAAAGTTATATTCCTGCACGTAGACGCAGTTACAGAGCCAGACATCATTGTGAAAATCCAGGACCTAGAACCAAAGCAAACTATTGGTCTTGTAGAAATTGGTAAGTTGTAGTTTTTTTCATATATTTATA